>Ga0111538_10015058_pt1 | contig 10180 bp, 7 predicted proteins | sample SoiMethybrSBSTD1_FD_79669 | JGI IMG/M metagenome (GOLD analysis project Ga0111538, IMG submission 79669) | Bulk soil microbial communities from a Populus tree surrounding site in Tennessee, USA - Soil MetaG P. TD hybrid SBSTD1 (version 2)... | ecosystem: Environmental > Terrestrial > Soil > Tree... | reverse complement strand
TGGCAGACGCACTAGCTTGAGGTGCTAGCGGGGTTATTCCCATGGGGGTTCAAGTCCCCCCCTTCGCACTGGTCGTAGTTTCCGGCGGGTACCTCCCCGCCGTCCCCCCGGTAGGGCTCAGCGGACGTTTCCGGAACTCGTCCGAGGAACGATTGCGCGAACAGGCGGGTGACCCGATTGATCGGCCAGCGCCGCGATCGTCCGGCGACGACGGTATCGCTTCACACTCGCCGGTTCCGGTGATCCCTGACCACCGCCGGTTCGTATCGGGCTGCGAACGACAGTCCGTGTGAATCGAGAATCGAGGCGACGCCTCGAGGGAGGAATTTCAAATGCGACGTTGGCTATTGCCGTGCCTGCTGGGCACGATCGCCTGTGGTTGCGGAGCGAATTCCGAGGACCTCGCCGGTAGCAACACCAAACCGGTGTCGACCGATTGCGACGACACTCACTCGGGATGTGCGGATCCCAAGCTGCTCGCGAAATGGGATTCGTATTACACCGATCTCTCCTCGGCCGAATACCTGTCCGACACGAACAGATACTATCAGAGTGCCCATGCTCGAGAGTCATGGCGCGTGTATGGGGTGGACTATCGGAACATCTACGAAAAGCTCTTCGGTCCTGGAGGTAAGTACGATTCGGAGGCCCTGCGCGGCTACCTCGACGACGTGCAGATCTACTTCGCCGTGGATGCGCTGCGGAACGTCATCGTCGTCAAGGACGGCTCGCTCGGCGGCGACTCCCAGGCGAGGACGAGCATCGTCCGCGGCATCTTGGGACCGCAAATCGGCATCATCGTGGAGGAAAAGTATTTCAAAAAATCGGACAAGGAGCTCGCCAAGATCCTTCTGCACGAATTTGGGCACGCCGTCACGCTGGCCCTGGAAATCAACGCCGGCCGCCCGGCCGGGTATCTCAAGCAAGAAGCGAAAAATCTCAAGTACATCTTCCGCAGCGAGATTGCCGCGGAGGCGCTGGCGGTTGCGCTGCTCGACGCACGGCGGCCCGATTCGACTGCCTACAAGGAGGCGAAGAAGTGGCTCGAGAAGGAGAAAGAGGGCTATCGCAAGTTCGGAGGCAGGGGCGTCCTGGTGCTCGAATACGAGAAAGGAGTCGTCATTCCCGACGTCGACGAGATCAAGATGGGCCCCGGCACGGACGACGTTCTCATCCGCAACCTCAAGATCGAGGTCGACAACGCCCCGATTGTGGTCAATCCGCGCGATCCCAGCTCGGTGATCGAGAGCGGCATTTGCAACAACACGCCAGGCATCGTCTGCGAGTTCTCGCCCGACGGAAAGCTCATCCGTCTCGCCGTCGACTCGAGCGTGGACCAAACGCTATTTCTGCCGCCGGACCTCGCTGGCAAGCTGGATGCGCACCGCGTCGCAGGCTGCAGCTACATCGCTCTCACGCTCGCCGAGTACAAGCGGGGACGCCCGATCGATCAGGTCTTGACGTTGTTCTTTCCCGGAAACACGTACTTTCACCTCATCCCGGTGGGACAGGTGCTCGGCTTCGAGAACCCCGGAACCATCGACAGCATCCTGGCGAGCCAGCCCGACACGACGACGTACTTTCTCGTCAACTACGGCATCAACCTCAGTGAAGTTCGCGGCGGCGGCGACCGAATCCTCGAGATCACGGTCGAGCCCGAGTGACAGGGCGCGACCCACTTCCAACGCAAGTGCGATCGGAGGGCGGCGACCGCTAGGGTTGCCGCCCGTTCCGATGGCATGAAGAAGCCTCGACAAATCGGGGGAAAGCTTGACAACTCGCCTAGTTCGCTGCACGCCTTATGCCCGTGGCGCGGTTCGTCCGTCTACTCATGGCGTTGTTCGTGCTGGTGGGCGGACCCTTGTCCGCTCTCGGCGCCAACGCATGGGCGGCGCCCCTCCGAGAGGCCGCGGCAGCGCGATCGGCGGCTTCTAACGCCAACTCTGGCCCGCGCGCGCGCGATTGCAGCGAGCCCACCCGCGCCCTGCACCGGGCCGAGAGCTCGGCACAGGCCCGCCTCAGCCCCAATGTAGGGGATTCGGCCACCCCGGCAGGTTCCGACACGCTTCGCCCGGCTTCTCGAGGCCGAGCGGGACTGCTCTCGCTTCTTTCACGCGCCCTCGGCGATGACGGGGGCGTCGACGGGGGGACCGACGCAGAATTCGAGATGGGCGACGATCCCGACGCCGCCGACGACGATGGCCCGCAAGGATTCGTAGCTGCAGCTTCTGCCGAACTTTGGACGCCTCGGCTTCCTGCACCTTATCTAGAGCCGAACCTCTGGGGGATTCAGCCGTCCACCGGTCATCCTCGTGGGGACGACGAACCTCCTCGCATCTAAGCCGTAGTTCTTTTGGCTAGCCAGCCCCTTTTCTTAAGGAAAGGAGCTCCGGGATGTCGACGGTCATCGGGTGGAGGTCTTTTGTGAGCATTCGCATTTCCATTTCTGTCGCCGCCATCGTCGCGGCATTTTGCTGCACGACCAACGAGACGAGGGCGCAAACGCCCCCCGCGGCCGAGGCGCCTCCGCCGCCCCGGTCGGGCGGCCCCGCTGCGCCCGCGGCGGACACGGGGACGGAGCATGTCGCGCTCTCGCTTCCCGAGGCCATTCGGCGGGCGATGGCACAAGCACCCGAGGTCATCACCGCGCAAAACAACATTCGCCAGGCCGAAGCACGGCGCGTCGGGGCCGGCGTGATCATGCCGATCAACCCGCGCGTCTCGTTCGACGCCCGTTCCTCCATCTACGGCGGCGGGACGATTCGCGACACCGGGTACGGGGCCATGGTGGACACGCTGTTCGACGTGGGGGGCGCCCCCGGCGCGCGCATCACCGAAGCCGAGCGCGAAGCGGACGTCGCTCGCGCCGACTTCGTCTTCGACCGCGCGCAGGCGCGGCTGCGCGCCTTCGCTGCTTACGTGCAGACGCAGATTGCCGAGCTTCGCATCGCCGAGGCTCGATCGGCGCTAGAGATTTCGCGACGCGTTCTGGCGGCGGCCCAACGCCGCGTCTTGGCGGGGGCGGCCTCGGATCTCGAAGCCGCGTCGGCCGAGCTCGATGTGGCGCTCCTCCAAGCCTCGGAAGCGTCCTTCATCCGCGAGCGCGACGCGCATCTCATGGATCTGCGCGACGTGCTCGACCTCGGCGCCACCGTGGCCGTCGACCTTACCTCGCCGGTCGAAGAGCCACCGCGCCTCGCCGAAGCACGGGTCTACGTCGATCGCGCCTTGCAGCGCCACCCCACGCTGGCCGCGCTTCATGCCCGCGTCCACCAGCTCGACTCCACCGAGCGCCGCTTGGAGCGGGAGGTGTTTCCGCGCGTCGGCGTCTACGCCGGCGTCGATGCGGCGCCTCTCTCCCCCGTGTACGGGCTCTTGGGTCTCTCCGTCGAGCTACCCGTCGCGCAGCGTAACCAGGGGCCGCGCGCGGTCACGGCGCGGACGCGCGAGGGGGTCAACACCCGCCTCGAGCTCGAAGCGCGGCGGCTCTCACGTCAAGTGGTGGCGGCGTGGAACGCCTACGAGGCGCGCCGCCAAGAGCTCGAGCGCATCACGCAGAGCGCCATGCCGGCCGCGGCGCGTACCCTCTCGTTCGCCGAAGCGGGTTGGCAAGCGGGACGATTCGATCTGTTTCGACTGCTGACTGCTGCGCGCGACGCGCTCAAGCTGCGCGCCAATCGGATCGATGTGCTCGAAGCGGCATGGATCGCGCGCATCGAGCTTGAACGGGCGGTAGGCGAGGAGGTGACGTCGTGAGCGCTCGTTGGATTCGTCGTAGCGGCATCGCTCTGTTCGGCCTTGTGCTCGCGGTGGGAGTGATTCTCTACTGGTCACGCTCGAAGAGCGGCGTCTCCGCGGAGACCAAGCTTCCCGGCCGCGACGTTCCCTACCTCGATGGCAAGTGGATCCGCTACTCCGCCGACTACGCCAAGCGGGCGCAGGTCGAGTTCACGCCCGTCCAGCGCAGCAACCTCGCTCCGGTCGTCAGCGTCACGGGAACAGTGACCTTCGACCCCGAGAAGGTCGCAGCCGTCGGCGCACGCATCGCCGGTCGCGTGCGCCAGATTTTCAAGCTGGAGGGCGATCCGGTCAAAGCGGGCGACGTGCTCGCCGAGATCGAGAGCGCCGAGCTCGGTCAAGCCCAGGCGGCCCTCGTGGCGGCCAAGGCGCACGCCGCGGCCGCGACGGCCAACGAGAAGCGCGAGAAAGAGCTGGCCGAAGCGCGCATCTCGTCCAATCGCGAAGCGGAGCTCGCCGCGGCCAACGCGGTGTCGGCTCGCGCCGACCTTCAGGCTGCCGAGCAGCGCGTGCGCGCGCTGGGCGGCGTCGCCGACGGCACACCCGGCATTCTCCGACTGTCGACGCCCATCGCGGGCAAGGTGATCGAACGGCACGTGTCGCGCGGGCAATCGGTCGAAGCGACGTACACGGCTTTCCGCGTGGCCGATCTCAGCTCGCTGTGGGTGCAGCTCGCAGTGTTCGAGCGGCAGCTCACGGCGATTCACCAGGGAGACACCGTCGACCTCTATCCGCAAGGTGGAGACGGCGAGCGTAAAGTCACGGGCAGCGTTTCGTACGTGGGTGACGTCATCGATCTCGAGACCCGCACGGCCCCCGTGCGCGTCGAGGTCGAGCACCCCGAAGTCCCTCTTCGCCCGGGTCAATCGGTGCTCGCCAAGATTCACACGTCGGCGCCGATCGCGACATCGATCGTCGTGCCCCGCGGCGCCGTCACCAGCGTGGACGGCAAACCGACGGTGTTCGTCGCCCACGACGCGCTCTCGGTCGAGCCGCGTGCGGTTCAGCTCGGCGGCCAGGACGGTGACCGCGTCGAAGTCTTGTCGGGTTTGGAAGAAAACGATAGGGTCGTGACCTCTGGAGTGTTCGCGCTGAAATCCGAGATCTTTCGCTGATGCTGGAGCGCCTGGTCGAGTTATCGATCCGGGGCAAAAGGCTCGTCATCGTTCTTCTCGCGTTGCTGCTGGTGGGCGGCTTTTTCGCCGCCCGCGAGCTGCCCATCGACGCCGTACCCGACGTCTCGACCATTCAAGTGTCGGTCCTCACCGACGCCCCCGGCTTGTCGCCGGTAGAAGTCGAGCGAACGGTCACCTTTCCCGTCGAGATGGGCCTCAACGGGATGCCCAACCTGGTCGAGCTGCGCTCGGTCTCGCGTTCGGGGCTCTCCGCCGTCACCGCCATTTTCAAAGACGGCACCGACATCTGGCTCGCGCGGCAGATGGTGCTCGAGCGCGTGCGCGCCGCAGAGGCCGATCTCCCCGTCGTCGCGGGCAAACCGCAGCTGTCACCCGTGTCCGGCGGGCTCGGCGAGATCTATCAGTTCGTCGTCCGCTCGGAGAGCCACTCCCCCACGCAGCTGCGCACGCTGCTCGACTGGGAGGTGGCGCCCAAGCTCCGGCAGGTGCCGGGCATCGTCGAAGTGAACACGATGGGCGGCGATCTCAAGGAGTACCAGATCGTCGTCGATCCGACGCGCCTGCACGCCCACAAGATGAACCTCGGGCACCTCGTGGATGCCCTCTCGCACGCCAACGTCAACGTGGGGGGCGGCTACATCGAGCGCAAAGGCGAATCCCTCACCTTGCGCGGCGTAGGCCTTCTGCGCAGCGAGGAAGAGATTGCCAACGTCGTCTTGCGCACCAACGACGACGGCACCTCGGCGCTCGTGAAGAACATCGGCAGCGTGCGCGTCGGCGCGGCGATGCGCTTCGGCGTCATCACGCGCGACGGCGAGGGGGAAGCGGTGACCGGCATCACGATGATGCTCATCGGGGCCAACAGCCGCGACGTCATCCAGCGCGTTCAGCAGAAGGTGACCGAGATTCAGGGGCTGCTCCCGCCGGGCGTCTTCATCGAGCCGATCTACGACCGATCCGACTTCCTCGGCCGGACGCTGGAGACGGTGATGAAGAACCTCGTCGAGGGGGCGCTCGTCGTCACGATCGTGCTCGCGCTTTTCCTCGGCAGCCTGCGCGGGGCGCTCGTCGTCGTGCTCGGCATCCCCGTGTCGATGGTCGTCGCCCTGGCCGGCATGCACGCGTTCGGCGTGACCGGCGATTTGATGAGCCTCGGGGCGATCGATTTCGGATTTCTCGTCGATGGCCCGATCGTCGTCTTGGAAGCGGTGATCGCGACGCTGGCCGGCAAGAAGCTGGTGAAGAACGCGCGCGACGGCGCCTATGCCGAGGTGGCGATCACGGTGGTGCGCCCCGTCGCCTTTTCGGTCGCGATCATCATGCTCGTCTACCTGCCGCTGCTCACGCTGCAGGGGATCGAGGGCAAGATGTTCCGCCCCATGGCCATCACCATGGCCTGCGCGCTCTTCGGCGCGCTGCTCTATTCGGTCGTCTTCTTCCCCGCCCTGCTCGCAAGCTTCGTCCCTCCCGCGACGGGGCACGGGCCGCACTGGATCGGCGCGCTCGGCCGCATCTATGCCGATGTGCTGCCGTGGGCCATTCGGCACCGTTGGCCGCTCCTCGGTGCGGCGGCACTGGCTCTCGCGGGGAGTCTCGTCGTCATCGCCGAAGGGGGCGCCGATTTCGTGCCGCGTATCGAAGAGGGGGACATCGTGGTGACCATCCGGCGCGCGCCGTCCATCGGGCTCGCCGAGGCGCGCGATCTCGATCTCGCCGCGGAGCGCGTTCTCAAACGGTTCCCCGAAGTCATCACGTCGGTCGGCATGACGGGGCGCGCGGAAGTCGCGATCGACCCCGTCGGCAACGACAACACCGACATCTTCGTGCACCTCAGGCCGCGCAGCGAATGGACGAGCGCGCACGATCTCGACACGCTCTCCGAAATCGTCAAAAGGACGATTGAGCGCGAAGTCCCGGGCACGTTCGTCTCGGTCTCCCAGCCCATCGAGGACAAGACCAACGAGCTGATCAGCGGTTCGCGCGCCGACGTGCAGATCGCCATCTTCGGCGAGAGCCTCGACCAGCTGAAACGGCTGAGCGACGAAGTAGGGCGCATCGTGCGCACGGTGCCTGGCTCGGCCGACGTGCGCATCGAGCGGCTGCTCGGTGCCCCCGAGCTCACCATCCGCCCCGATCGGCAGCGCCTCGCGCGCTACGGGATCAAAGTGGAAGACGCGCTCGAGGTCGTGCGCGCGGCGCGCATCGGCATCCCCGTCGGCTACATCTACGAAGGGCAGCGCAAGTTCGAGCTGCGCGTCGTGATGCCCCCTGGCTCGCCGAGCGGCAAGGCGCTCGGTGAGCTGTTCGTCGAAGCATCGGGCGGCGGCAACGTCCCTCTCTCGGAAGTCGCCAGCATCGAGGAAGCGGAGGGCCCCGCGCAGATCAGACGTGAAAACCTCACGCGCACCGTGCGCGTCGAAGTCAACTTGCGCGGGCGCGACCTCGTCTCGTGGGTGAACGAGGCGCGCCAAAAGGTCAATCAGCAGGTCAAGCTGCCGACGAGCTACGAGATCACCTGGGGCGGGCAGTTCGAGAATTTCGAACGAGCCAAGAAGCGCCTCGTCTTCGTGGTGCCGATGGCGCTCCTCATCATCTTCGGGATGCTCTTTTGGATGTTCGGCGATGTGCGCGCGACCTTCGCCGTCTTCGCCGTGGTGCCCTTTGCTCTCGTGGGGGGCATCATGGGGCTGTCCTTGCGCGGTCTCGCCTTCTCCATCCCTGCCGCAGTCGGCTTCATCGCGCTGGCAGGCGTATCGGTGCTCAACGGCGTGGTCTTGTGCAATGCCGTCAAAGAACGAATGGAGGGGGGATGGCCGCTCGGCGAAGCAGTCGCCGTCGGCGCGACCCACACCATGCGCGCCGTCTTGACGACCGGCGCGGTCGCGGCGTTCGGATTCCTGCCCATGGCCATCGCCACCGGCGCCGGCGCCGAAGTACAGCGGCCCCTCGCGACGGTGGTCATCAGCGGCATCGCCCTCTCCACGCTGCTCACCATGTTCCTCCTGCCGGGCATCCTGCAGCTCGTCTTGCGCGCCCCCGCGCGGCGCGCGCCGCTCCTCGAGCTCGAGCAGGGCGATGTCAAACAGCCCGCGCGAGCATGAGCGGGGCGTCATGACAGAACCCGCGCTCCATCTCGACGGCTACCTCGCGCGAATCGGCTACGACGGTCCACTCGACGCCTCGCTGGCGACGCTCACGGCGTTGCACCAAGCGCACGTTGCGCGGGTGCCCTTCGAGAACCTCGACGTCCAGATGGGTCTTCCGATAAGGCTCGATCTCGAGAGCCTCCAGGCCAAAATCGTGGATCGCGAGAGGGGGGGCTATTGCTTCGAGCAAAACGCGCTCTTCGCCGCGGTGCTGCGCCGCTTGGGCTTCGCGGTCACGACCCTGGCGGCCCGGGTTCGCTACCACGCCACGGGCCCCACACCTCGCACGCACATGCTTCTTCGCGTCGAGGTCGCGGAAGGTCCCTTCCTCGCCGACGTCGGCTTCGGAGGTGACGGGCCCACGGCGCCGATTCGCTTCGTCGAAAACGAAGAACAGGTGCAGCGGCTCGACACCTTTCGTGTGGTGCGCGAGGGGGCGCAGCAACGCCTCGAGGTCGAGCGCGAGGGGGCCTTCCTCCCCCTCTACGTGTTCACGCTGGAGGAGCATTTCCCCGTCGACTACGAGCTAGCCAACTACTTCACGTCGACGCACCCGGGGTCGCGCTTCGTACAGACGCTGGTCGCCGCAAGGCCGGGGAGCGATTGCCGCTATTCCCTCCACAATCGAGACTTCGGCACGCGCCGCGGCGATGTCGTCGAGCGACGGACGCTGACCACGGACGACGAGTTCTTCGCGGTGCTCGAACAAACCTTCGGCCTGCGCGTTCCTAGGACCTCGCGCTTTCGCGCGATCCACGGCGCCAGCGACGAGCGCTGAGCACCGCCCGCGGGCGCGTCAGTGCGTCGAGTTGCCGGTCGAACCTTGGCTGGGCGGGCTCTCGAGTGATTTGTTCAAGTTCTGCGTCAGCTCTTGATCGCTGCTCAGAACCTGTTTCCACGTGAGCTCGTGCCCCTTGCGGTGCCCCTTCTCCGCAATCTTCAAGCCAGCGGGCGAAATCGTAACGGTGTAGTGCTTGCCGTCGACGTCGATTTCGCGCTTCAGTTCTTTCTCGAGCTTGGTCGTCATCGGTGTGTGACCCTAGCAGAATGATCGCGGGAGGGCTATCTCAGAGTCGCTCAGAGTCGCCCTCGCCTCCACCCGACTAACGCAGTAGTACTAACCGCCGCGATGAAGCATAAGCCTCTCCTTACCGCCGTATTCATCGCTCTTTGCACGAGCGGCTGCGACCTCTCCAGCAAGCATTGGGCAATCCTTTCCACGGCAGCGGGCCCGCGCTCCGTCATTCCGGGCGCGCTCGACCTGGTGCACTGGGAAAACCCGGGGATGGCCTTCAGTCTCATGCGAAGCTGGCCCCCGACCATTCGCACCATCGTCCTCGGAACGGCGGCGCTTTTGGCCATTTCCGTGGGCCTTTACGTGGTGGCGACGCGCCCGTTGCGACGTTCGGCCACGGTGGCCATTGGACTGATTGCCGGCGGCGCGCTCGGCAACCTCATCGACCGTGCGCACAACGGGACCGTCACCGATTTTTTGCACGTGCACCGCGGCGCCTTCGACTGGCCCGCCTTCAACGTGGCCGACATCGCCGTGACGTGCGGCGCGATTCTCTTCGCCTTGTCGAAACCGACGGAGGCCGTATTGCACCAAGAATCGACCAGGGAATAAGCCGGGTATCGCGCCGCGCGAATCGGGCGCAGGATGCGAACGGGTGTCGCCCTATCGGCAAGGAGGCCTCCCATGCAGCTCGGAATGATCGGACTCGGTCGCATGGGGGCCAACATGGTTCGGCGCCTGCAGCGCGGCGGACACACCTGCGTCGTTTACGACCGCGAACCGGCGCACGTCGCGGCGCTGGTGCAAGAGGGCGCCGTGGGGGCCGCATCCCTCGACGAGTTCGCAGCCAAGCTTTCGCCGCCGCGCGCGGCGTGGGTCATGGTCCCCGCCGGGTCCCCCACCGAAGAAACGGCGATGGCCTTGGGCAGTCGCCTCGCGCCTGGCGACACCGTGATCGACGGTGGCAACTCGTACTACAAAGACGACGTCCGCCGTGCGCGCCTCCTCGGCGACAAGATAATTCGCTATTTGGACGCCGGAACGAGCGGCGGCGTGTGGGGGCTCGAACGCGGCTACTGTCTCAT
>Ga0111538_10015057_pt1 | contig 10180 bp, 12 predicted proteins | sample SoiMethybrSBSTD1_FD_79669 | JGI IMG/M metagenome (GOLD analysis project Ga0111538, IMG submission 79669) | Bulk soil microbial communities from a Populus tree surrounding site in Tennessee, USA - Soil MetaG P. TD hybrid SBSTD1 (version 2)... | ecosystem: Environmental > Terrestrial > Soil >... | reverse complement strand
GTTAACACTGGTGTTGGTGTTGTTACTGCTGGTGGGTTTACTACCGGTGGTGTAGTTGGTACACCCGTTGATGGTGATACTGCTGGTGGCGTAACTGTCTGACCATATGCTGTTAAAACCGAACCTAGTATACTATACGATATAAATATTAATGTAATTATTTCTAAAAAATATTTGGTTGTGATGTCTAATTTCGTCATCGACTTATCACTCTTCTTCTTGTGCTAATACTGCGTTGCGTATTCCACCCGTTGCTGCTGTTCTTATATTATCCCCACCGATAATTCCTACGAATGTGGTGATATAAAGTATCAACAGAACCGTGTCGTTTACTGCTGCTTCCTGCAATGCTACCGTGATGCCTAATATTGCTAATACACCTAAGATGATACCAGTCACTAAACCATTCAAGAACTTACGTGGCTCGAATGCTTCATTAGACTTCAACCATCCCAGTACTGCTGACGATGCACCGGCTGCTGCACCTAATACGAAACCTATTACTACTGCTAACAGTGGTTCCATTATCTCTAATCCTCCATATGAATAATAAGGAATTAATCTACTTGTCTTAGAATTTCCTTACTTATAGTTAGAGTTTTATTGATATTAGATTCTACCTGACTTGTATTGCCTTGTATATCGTCACTTACCTTTTGTATAGTATTTAGTTTCTGGTCTTGCTGCTCTAATTTCTTGGTGATTTCCTGATAGTTATTTATTATTGTGGTATTATTGGTATTATTAATTGATACTGTTAGACTAAATGTTAGTGCTGCTGTTATGGTTACGGCTAATGCTATCTTGATTAGGTCATTTAACTTTAAGTCTTTTAGGTCTATTGGTCCTCACCTTTACTCGCATCTCCTATAACATCACCGAACACATCATTATTATTGATGTTATTTTTGGTTAGGTTTCCTACAGTCCAGTTTACTATATTGTTTACTCTAATATCTGCTAGTTTTTCATATTCAGGACCTGTTAACGAGTTTGTTTTATTCTGCAAGTCTAGTAATTGACTTTCCTGTTCGTAGAGTATATCTGTAGCATTTAATACCTGATCTCTTGTGAAGTTTGCTACGTGTCTATGTGCTGTTAAGTTACCTAGAATATTCTTTTCGTTTGATATCTGAGTCTGTAATACCTTTGTTTGATTATGTGCTAGTGCTAATAACTGACGTTGTGTACTATTATTAACTTCATTGCTTACCTTAATTCTGTTTTCCCAGTTATCTACAAAAGTGTTTAATGTTGCATTTATCTGTTCTATATTTTTATCCTGCTCATTTATTGCCTGTTTACTGTCCTTTGTTGTTTGCTGATTTTCATTTATTAGATAACCAAACATTATCAGTCCAAATATCAATAACCCTACAATACTAATTGATAAACCCTGTGTTAATCTTTCACTCAATTTAATCCCTTCTCCAATATACCCACTTGTATTTTCAAATCATTTATTGCGTCTGTTACTTGTTTAAGTGCTGGTGCTTGTTGTTCTAAAATACCATCATGTTTTGAAACTGTTTTACATAACTCTTCCAAATGTTTCTCAAGAACATGGATGTCTTCTTTCAACGTGAGAATTAAACTGTCTTTTTCTGTCTTATCTGCTAAAAATAGTTCTCTGTCTTTCTGTGCTTGGGTCTTTATTATACCTAGTTTACTGTCTACTGCTTCTATTATTCTGTTTGCTTCATCCCTTCTTTGTTGTGCATCAGATAATTTGTTTTTATTTAAAATATCACGAATTGCTAATACTCCCCACACTGCACTGACTAGTGCACCTGCTGCTATTATGTAGGGTAATGAATCTACCATTGATTACACCAAAAGTGAACACAATTATATAATAACAATTATACTATCCTCTACGATATTTTGATTCTCTGTGTCGTCTAGGTGTAGGAGTTCTATACCAAGATGACTTCCATTTATGAAATCTCTTATTAATTAGGTTCTTTCCTTCAACATCTGGATTGAATGGACCTTCTCTTATGCTCTGTAGTGCTCCGAAATTCCATCTGAATGTACTGGATATGGTTATTCTATGTAGTACGTTCCACATATAGGTTTGTGCTTTGCTTATTCTGTTTACCATAGACCACCTGTATATTCTTGATTGTGATACTCTATGGGTTACATGGTATTTCAGGATGCTTACTTTACTGATTCTTCCAATTATGTTGTATTTTAATATGGATGGTTTTGATATTCTACCTATTACGTTATATTTTAATACATTTGCCTTGCTTACTAGGTTAGTGATATGATACTTATATGACCGAGATAATGAAACTCGTGAGAGAACATTATACTTTAATATTGAACTCTTTGATAATCTACCTAGTAGGTTATATTTGTATACTCTACTTTGACTTACACGGCCCAGAATATTATATTTCAATATTGTGGTTAGTGATGTTCGGGCCAATAGGTTATATTTGTATACGTGAGTCAATGATATCCTTGCTTGTACATTCCACTTGTAAATCTGAGACTTAGATATACGTTCTAATGTTCCTTCTATTACATCCCATAGGTATGTTCTTGCTAAACTAACTCTTGCTTGAACGTTATATTTGTATACATTAGATAAACTTATACGCTGTTGTATATTATATAGATACGACCTTGACAAAGAAACACGACTCTGAATGTTATATTTGTAAATACGGGAAAGACTTACTCGACCGACGATATTATATAGATATGTCCGGCTTAGAGAAACACGACCTACAATATTATAAAGATAGATTCTACTTAATGAGACTCTTGAAGCAACATTGTATTTATAAACACGGGAAAGTGAAACCCTAGCATCCATATTCCATTTATATATCTGGTCCTTGCTAACACGTATTAGGTCTGATTCTAATACATTCCATAGATAAGTTCTTGCTAGACTTACTCTACTCAGTATATTGTATTTGTATATTCTGCTGAGTGAAACCCTGCCAATAACATTATAAAGATAAGTTCTAGCAAGCGATACACGACTCTGTATATGGTATTTATATATTTTCGAAAGACTTATACGTGACAATATATTATACTTTAGTATTGAAGAAAGTGAAACTCTACTCAGAAGATTATATTTATAAATCCTTGATAGACTCACTCGACCGATAACATTGTAGAGGTATGACCTTGCAAGTGATACCCTTGATTGTACGTGATACTTGTAAATTCTACTGAGTGATACTCTGTTTGCTATATGGTATTTGTATATTCTAGATAAACTGGTTCTTGCTTGCACGTGGTATTTGTATATTCTAGAAAGAGATATCCTAGCATTAATATTCCATTTATATGTTTTTGGATTTGTTTCTAATGCAGCAGGAACTGCTCTGTCACTCCACGTGGGTCCATTACTGAATGTAGTTGTCTTTGATGTTATTGTATCAACAGGAGTGCTTGTTCCTTCATTCATCTTTAACCAATAGTCAGGTGTTGGTGCAGATGGAGAATCATTAATTACATTTGTTCTTTGTGTAGAATCTAACGCTATTGTTGCCCAGAAACGAAAGTCTTTCCAATAACCTTTGAAGTCATTTGTTGATCCACCAAAAGTCATAACTGAACTGTTGTTTACTGTTTCTGTTAAATCAGCAGTTTGAGAACCTTGTGTATTGCCAACAAAGACCTTGATATTTGCTGAACCTAATGTGCTATCATAAGTAAACATTACATTATTCCAAGCATTTAGAGTTAGAAGATTAGATGCAATTGCCTGTTTCAAAACATTTGCTGAACTTCGTTGATTGAATACAACTTGATTTCCAGAAGCAGCGATATAATTTCTAAAACCATGAGCAGAACCACCATCATGGTCAATCATCTGTCTATCGAATCCATCACCTATGGCTGTAGGATAAATCCAAAATGACATACTGTATTTTGACAATCCCTGTGACCAAAGACTAGCATGATTTCCCATTCCTACAAAATCATCAGAACCATCAAATTGTATAGAATGTGTTCCTACTCTCTGAAGTTGATTATATTTGTAAATTCTTGGTTGAGATATTCTTCCAGTGTGATAATAAACTACTGAAGTTGTCATTCTTAACGAAGTTCCAGTAGCACCAGTAACAATTTTTAATAGTATTTCATCGTTAGAACCCACTTCCACTGTATGGCTAGTATCAGAAAATAACCCTGTTGTATTACTTGTGATACTACAGGTTAAAGCACTATCAACACCGTTAACTGTAACGGTTGCCGTTGATGTAGCGGATACTGTGTTGGGGTCAACATAAACATGTAAATCATATAATATTAGTCGTGAATTTCTTACCCTGCGTCTATCGGTAGAACTATTAGTAACATTAGAACCACCTAATGGAAAATATGTTGTTACATTGGCTAAAATATCCGCACTTGATCCCATGTTTGATGACATGAGCAGTCCTTTGTATTCTGTATTAGTAAATTCGATTTTGATTAATGTGATTGTCATTGATTCAGCACTTGCACCAAATGTCCCTGCTAAATTGTAGTCATCACCCACTGCTACGGTATCACCACTACCAGTGTATTCAAACACTCCTGTAGCACCAGCACCTATAGTGACAGATACATTACCATCTACTCCGTTCTTTCGGGATTTGAATGTAGTTGATGTTGTTCTGGCATTAGCCGATATATATATCATGAAATTAGTATATGTTCCTGCTACACGTTGCCTTGATTTTGTTTTTGCTTCTATACTGTCATTTGTAGATCTGCCGTGAATCGGCCAATATCTTGTAGTATTATTGAAAGTTACCGAATTTGATTGATATGCTCCTAGAATCTGAACAGTATTACCACTTGTAGCAACAAAGTGTAAGGATATTCCTTTCATTGTCCATGTTCCTGTTGCTCCACCGGGTACTGACTTTATACAAATTTTGTCACCTGCTGCTACTGATACAGTGTTTGTCAAATCTTCCTGTATACCTGTAGCACTGGAACCGAATGTTACCGTAATTCCTGTGTCTGCACCATTCTTTCTTACTGTGAAAACTGTATTACCAGTTATACCGTTAGAAGTTAGTCTTACACCTAAACGTGATAGTGTTCCTGCTGTACGTATTACAATTTCTGCTTCTGCTTCTGTTGCAGTTGGTGCGTTATGTTCACCTACTGGTGGAATAAATTGTGTTGTGTTGGCAGTACTTGTTCCACTACCACCTGCTGCCATTACAGTCATATTACCTTCTGTTATAGTGAACTGTAGGTTCTCTGGTGTTGAAAGAAATGCTGCTTCGTTAGTAGTGCTGTTCTCAGTTGTTCCATCATAATAAACATCTTGAACTCTAGTGGTTCCGTTTGCCTGAGTTACTACTGCCCACATTTCATACACAATCACTGCATCACCGGGAGTTATACCTGTTACTGCTGCACCTGCAAAAGTTCCATTGATTACTGATTGTGTAGTTCCTGCTTCTTCAAAATCAGAGTTTGAGTTACCATCTAGAATTGTACCTACTTTAGTTCCATCACTAGGTTTCCAAACATAACAGTTTATTCTTAATGGTTGTGATGTACCTGAAACGGGCCAATTTGCTGCTGCGTTGGCTTCCTTTGCACCAAACTGTAATGTCCATGTTTGTGCAGAAATATTACCTTGATAAAGTAAAGGTGATACCCATCTAGATACATAATAATTATGTGAGTTAGTGTCACCGGTTGATGTGTTGGTTAGGTTTGCCTGAGAAACACCAATGGTGGTGTTCATAGTCCTGTTGGTAGTTCTACTACCTTCGAAATCGTTAGCGTCTGGTGTTAGACTAGATTGTTCGTCTGTAGGTAGTGTTCCACTTACTGTAGAAGTTGCTGAATGAAGATATAGTTTGGTTGCCACACTTCTATATCATCCTATGCTGCTGTGTCACCGTCATACTTTATTGTTACTGCATCATCATTTACTGCTGCTGCTGCTGCGTTAACTGTTCTTCTTATAAACAGTCCTTTCTTTTCTCCTGCTGCTAATGAACCTATTGAGAGTCCAGTTGCATAACTTGTTGGTGCTGTAAATGTTTCACCGGAAGGTGCTGTACTTTCATCAGACAATGTTTCCATTGTTGCATTGGTTGCACCACCGTCTAGAGCAATATCAATTGTAGTATCTGCACTACCTGTATTACTTGAAATATAAATTTTAGTATTCTGAAGTGTCAAAGAACCATGAGTATTTTTTAGGTAGACACCTCTATATTCTGTATCCCCTGCAAGTGATTCTGTACCACTTACTTGGTCGAATAAATTATGAGTCGTATTATCTGTTACCTCAGTAGAACTAATTGTGCCACCGAGAGATGCGTTAGGGTCACTGTTACCTCCACCACCTGATAAATATATTTTAAGATCTGCTGCTGTGATTGCCATTAATAAATATCTAATCGGATTACAAATATTAGGAACTAATTACATAAGAGATGCGTTGGGTTTCTTCTTAATCAGACCGGTTTTTAAAGCACAGTCCATGTGGTAATACTCTACCCAGAAATCATCTTTTATTCTCATAACACATTTGATACCCTTACGCCAAAACTGCCATCGTTTTAGTTTTTTACGACAGATATCACATACAAAGTTATTGGACATCTCTTAATTCATACCACATTAATATTGAATGTATTACTGACCATTTTGATTTATCTGACCTGTCTACTGGACTTATGCTGTATTGTGGTCTACCTCTTTGATATATTAGGTCCTTGATACCAAACATTTCACCTGTTTGGTTTATCTGTTTGTATTGACCGCAGATACGCTGTACTTCTTGATTCATCATCCTTAAGAATCCTGTGGTATCATCCCTTCCAATTATGAATGCTTTGCACATAACCATTACTTCAGTAGTCATTGATTGTGATTTTTGACCTGTGTTATTATGTTCTTGAACAACAGTGTCACCTTCTAGTGCTGTAACTTCAAGTGTTTTGAAATCATCATCTATACCTGCTCTAAAATCTATATAGTTAGTTTGAGCAGTAGGGTCAGTAGGTTTATTTAATGCATCCAAATCACCTGTGAGTGTGGTATATGACCAGTTCTCAAATATATGGTTGATTAACATCACACTAAAGTTTTCTTGAAAATTGTGTCCTAGTTCAGGACAAACCCATGTTTCAACCATTTCTAATCAAATGTTCCGACTGAATCTGACCTTAGAGATTGATCTAACTTTGAAGACCAGTTAACATCTGGATTTAGATTAGGACTTTGATAATCCGTTCTTGTTATAGTGTCACCTTCATCTTCAGATACTGTGACCATATTATCCTTTATCTCTTCTAGTTTCTTGTATACATCATAACGTGTTTCTTTGACTACATTGTTATAAGTTGGGCCACCATAATGCTCCATGATATAGGCTTTCGCTAGTTGTGCTTCTGCTTTTTGTATAGAGTAAAACTCTGGGTCAGTTGAAGACCAGTCAAACTTATGAGTAAATATACAAACATCTGAATATGCTGCTACTTGTTCTTCTATAATCTCATCATCTGGAAATTGTTTTGGTATAATAGAACCTGATAATTCTCTCACATCAGTTGTGTTGCTTATATAATCTGTACCTTGTACGAACGGACTAACCATATATGACCTTGATATATGGATTAATATATTAGAGTTCTATTCTCTGGCCCGTCTTCTTGTCGAATGTATGTGGTGCCTTTTCGAACTGATCCCATGAGTCAAATCCCTGTGGTGGTTTATTACCTCTTACCCTCATAATGGTGTAGAATTTACGACTCTCTTCTGCATGATGATTAATGAATGCCCATTGTTTTGCTGCCCTCATTTGTTCCTTAGTTCGCAGTGCTCTATCCATAGTATCTCTCACACCATCTACTACATTCTTGCATACGAATTCATATGGGTTATCTTGGTCTCTGTGTTTCAATTGCCATTTTAAAAGTTTATCATCGCTTACATCCTTGTGACACCACATGAAATGTGAGTCCATACAGTAACGCATGGTGCCGGGGTCTTTATGTATCCTTGGTGATTTACGCCAACTGTTACTGGGAAACATATTTCCATTCTTTGGCCATGTTTTATTGTTAGGTATCCATACCCATTTATGATAGACTCTATCTGGTAGTATCTCTGAAAGTACGAATAGGTTGTAATAAAATGCTGCCCAATCCGAATATTCCGGCATAACATAATCATCAGTGTCTATACAAATAAGAAAGTCACATTTTGCCTTACCTGCTAGTTCTAGGTATTTTTGTCTCTTATCTACCTGTCTACCTGCATACTGGTATCCTATGAATTCTGCTTTATCTTTACATAGTTTCTCTGCAAGGTCTAACCATCCGTCTTCACTGTAATCTGTTTTGCCCGGATAGAATTCGTATTTACCATCACCACATATAACTATATCAATATTTCCTAGAAACGGAGTTAATACTCTTTCTATTTCCTTAGCAGAGTTATATCCTACAGTTGCTACACCTACTTTATAATCATATACAGTGTGATTCTTTTCTACTCTCATTTTAACAACAACTCGAAACTATCATGTAGTATATCTTTCTTTTCCAGTTTATTAACAATTGCATCCATAACAGTGTGATACATCGCTTTGAAACTGCACCAAGGACTATCAGAACCAAATAATATTCTAGTAGTTGGTAATCTGTCGCACGCATGTTCTATTATAAATGGTGTGGTTATACCACTCGTATCGAAATAAACATTATGAATCATTGTACCATGCATGATTGCTTTCTTACATACTGTTGTGTCAGTGCCACCCATATGACTTAGTATTACTTTGATGTTGGGATATTTTCTTGCTACTTGCAAAGCATGTAGGTAACTAGTATTGCTTTTTATATCACCTTCTAAATATCTACCACAGTGAACCATTAGTATTGCTTTATGTTTATCTAATGCTTCGAAAATTCTTGGGTTCAATGATGTTATTGGTTTTTTAGCATAGGTACCATGATACTTTACACCTATGATTTTGTTGGTGAGTTTTATATTATTGGCACCATTAATCCACCAATGTAGACCATAAGTATCTGGAATATTATCTACTAGAAACTCTACCATCTTGTTTGATTCTTCAGGGTCTGAATCTGATGCTAGAAGTAGGATTTTATCTATATTGTTTTGTTTCTTAAAGTCTATTATATCTTCTGTGTTTAAGGACTGGTTTATACCTGACATCCTACCAACATGTACATGACAGTCGTTAATCTTGTACTGGTCTTCCAATCTTATCTTTACCTCCACGTATATGCTGACCTGCTAGAACATCTCTGGTTATTAAACAGTCTTGGTCTATTACTGCATCATTACCTATAATCAATCCGGGAGTAAGTCTTACATTAGCACCTATTCTAACTCTGTCACCTATTATTGTTGTTTTCGGTATATATTCTTCTGATGGTTCAGTTCCATGTTTACCTTTAGTTATATTAGGTGTGTTGGTTGCTATGAAAAATGGAGCAATAAAACATTCATTACCTATTGTAACATGCTGTGTGATATGACATTGTGCATGGATTGTTGTATAATTTCCTATTCTACAATGCCCTTCTGATACTGATGCAGTACCAAATATTGAATGATGTCCTATTTTTGTATAGGGTCTAAGTACTGAATTAGCACCTATGATACTATTTTCACCAATTTCACATGGAGGATATATTATTGCTCCGGGTTCTATTTTATATGGTGTTCCATTCCACACCGGAAAAAATTCTCCTTCAATCATTCGGCTTGTGCACTCCTTACTATTCTTATATGTTCTCCTAATGTATGGTCACAATTAGAACATGTGTTACTTACCATAGGTTCCACATCCGATACTAATAGATTGAACCTGAACTGGTCGCACCCACAATGACATTTTCTATCAGTCATAAAGTACTCAACTTCCTACCACAGAAAGGACAATAATCTACATCGTTTATTTCTCTTAACTGTTTAATAGTGAAATCTTCTACTTCAGTCCATAATTGCATTCTATTACAACAAAAAAACATCATATATATATCATCTGAGTATAATGGTATTTATCTTTTGCTGAAACTCATCACCATGTTCTAGTTTTGGATGTTTGAGATGCACAAGTTCGTGAACAACAATATCTACCAGTTGCCATAAAAAGTCACTGATATCTACGTTAATATATACCACATCAAAATCTAACCCTGTATCTTTG
>Ga0111538_10015056_pt1 | contig 10180 bp, 10 predicted proteins | sample SoiMethybrSBSTD1_FD_79669 | JGI IMG/M metagenome (GOLD analysis project Ga0111538, IMG submission 79669) | Bulk soil microbial communities from a Populus tree surrounding site in Tennessee, USA - Soil MetaG P. TD hybrid SBSTD1 (version 2)... | ecosystem: Environmental > Terrestrial > Soil >... | reverse complement strand
TCGACTGTATTTCGCCATCGGGTACCTCCGCTCGAGGTACTCACAAAAGGGGTGCCAGAGATGTAATTCCCAACTCCCAATTCCCAACTCGCAAGCCTGCGCAGTGCACGTCGGCGACGCGTTGATCCGCCCTTTCAGGCGGAAGAATCTCAACCAGGTCGCACGTGGTAATAGCCGCGACGAGACTCGACGACGAGTGGCCCTCCGAACACGTGTGCGAGGCGATCCGACGTGAGCGCGTCCTCGACGACTCCGTCGAAGGCGATCTTTCCTTTCCGCAGCAGCACGACCCTTCGGATCTCAGGAATGATTTCGTCAATGTGATGCGTGACGAGGATCAGCGTCGTGCCCTCCTGCGCCAATCGACGAATCGACTCCATGAAGCGATAGCGCGCGACGGGGTCGAGGCCCGCGGTCGGTTCGTCGAGTACGAGCGCGTCCGGTTTCGTGATGAGCGCGCGCGCGATCAGCACGCGCCGCCGTTCGCCTGCAGACATCTCGTTGAGGGGCTTTGTCGCGAGATCGAGCGCCTCCACGCGATCGAGCGCAGCGCGTGCCTGCTCAAGCATCGTGTCGGTCACGTCGTGGTGTGAGAAGACGCCGTGGCTTCCGAGCAGGCCCGACAGTGTGGCATCGAGACCGCGCACCCGGCCACCCGACGTGCCGATGCCAAAGCCGGCGTCAAGGTCGCCGGTGACGACGCCGAGTCGCGTGCGCAGCTCGGAGACATCCCATGACGAGCGACCGAACAGCCGCAGGGTCGGAACGCCGTTCTCTCCTGCCCGGGGTCGGTCGTCGAGCGTCAACATACGGATCAGTGAGGATTTACCGGCCCCATTGGGCCCGAGCACGGCCGTATGGTCGCCGTGCGCAATCGTGAGCGAAAAATTCTCGAGGACGCGCGTGCCGCCGCGGATGAGCGTGGCGTTCGTCAACTCGACTACAGGTTCCATCAGCCCATCTATTGTCTGCGGCCGGCGATCTCGGAGCGCGCTCCAGAAAATCACCGCCGCTGTGCTTGCGCGTCGTTCCGGCCGACTCTAATATAAGTGTCCACCCTTCATACACTTCAACAGGACGAACCGCGTGAACGGACGGGTTTCGAGCGTACTCATCGCTACCATCGTGTGCCTCACCGGCGCTGCCTCAACCGGGGTTTCGTCAGAGGTGAAACCGAGCGTTCGGGCCAGTGTGGCGCACGCCGCGGTCCCGGTTGTCGCCGCATCAGCGGCGGCCGCACGGTTTGCGATTACGGTCGAGTCAAGCAAGGGGCTCTCGGCCGATGTGCTCCGGCTGGCGACCAGTGCCGTTTCCTGCGCGGTGAATTCCGGCGCGATTGAGAAACCGCAGACGCTCACTGTCATCGATTACTCACTGCCCTCGACGGAACCGCGCCTCTGGGTGTTCGATGTTCCCAGCGGGCGCATGCTGTTCAACGAGCTGGTCGCGCACGGCCGCAACACCGGCGAGAACATGGCGACCAGCTTCTCGGATGCGATGAACAGCCGTCAGTCCAGTCTCGGCCTCTTCGTCGCGCGTGATACCTATGTCGGCAGCAACGGGTATTCACTGCGCCTCGACGGCCTCGAACCCGGCTTCAATTCGCACGCGCTCGAGCGCGCAATCGTGATGCACGGCGCGCCGTATGTGGATGAGGCTCTGGCAAAGCAGCAGGGCCGCATCGGCCGCAGCTGGGGGTGCCCCGCGTTACGCGAGGCGATCGCCCGCGACGTGATCGATACCGTACGCGGCGGGGGCGTCATCTTTTCCTACTACCCCGACGAGAAGTGGTTGAGCAGCTCCCACTTTCTGAAGTGTGGCAACGTTTGACGAAGTACGACACACCGAGACAGTGAGGGCGCTAAGTTAATGTTTATGGCCTCAGCGTCTCGGTGCCTCGGTGTGTCGCGTCGAAACGCGCTGTTCATCTCCGCCGCATATTGAACCCGGTCAGCATGCTGATCCGCGTCCCCATCTTCGACGGCACAATCGCGACGTTTACGGGCACATTCAGGTAACCCTTTCGGAACGTGACGCCCGCCGCAATGGCGAGCGCGGAGCCGGCCGGCGAGATGTTCGGCCCCACGCCGAACTCCGCCCCGGTTGCCGAGCGCATTCCCACGAGCCACGTCATGCTCGGAATCCGCAGATCGTGCTCGAGGCCACCCAACAGCACCACCCACTCGGTCACCGCAGACACACCGCTGTCGTTCCTGTAAAACGCCTTTTCGACCTGCCAGCCGAACTGCGAAATCATCGGTGGTACATCAAAGCCACGTTCGGTGAGGTCCTTGATGATGCCGTCGCTCAGCGCGGTGATGCCAAACCGCGGACCGGACAGGTTCACCTCTTTCGGCAGTGGCGGCGGCAAAACGACATTCTGGGCTGCGGCGGGAATCGCAGTCAGCAGCGCGATCAGGGGAAGCACGCCGTTACGCATTGATACCTCCTTCGTTAACCCCGAAATCCCAAATCGAGGTGAATGCGATGGTGCGGCCTGGGATGGAAGGAAGTCCTGACGAACGGCCTGAAAAACCCTGAAGCCGACGAGGATGAGCTCGTCGTCTATTACCTTTGTCTCATTGACAGCCGTGTCGTAACGGAGGCAAAAGTTCCAGGGACCAAGAAACGGACACAGTTCGCTTTTCTCTCAGGAGCACAACATGCCGAAGTACTTGATCAAGGCCTCCTACACCGCCGATGGCGTCAAAGGGGTATTGAAGGACGGCGGAGCCAAACGCAAGCAGGCCGCCGAGGCGGCAGTCAAGAGTGCCGGGGGCCACCTCGAAGGGATGTATTTCGCGTTCGGCGAAGACGACGTCTACGTGATCCTCGACGCACCGGACAATATTTCGGTGGCCGCCGCATCGATGGCCATCGCGGCCAGCGGCCTCGTCAAGCCGACGACTGTTGTACTGCTGACTGCAGAGGAGGTCGATCAGGCGGTCAAGAAGAACGCCAGCTACACTGCGCCAGGGCGGTAGACCCTGCGCGGCACAAGGTGCACGCTCACTGACGCTGGTCGGTGCAACCAGCCGGGCGCTGGTCGCGCCGATCGCGCGGACCGGTTTCGCCAGCGTCAGTATGAGATCCGGTACAGGAGCCAGTCTTTCATCCACGTCGCCTGACGGCGGTTGTAGAACTCGCGCGCCAGCGTATTCCAGTCAAGCACCTGCCACTCCATGCGCCCGCAGCCGCGCTCGGCGCCGAGGGCGCGCACGTGCTCGAACAGCTTCGAGCCGGCGCCCGACTCGCGGGCCTCGTCGCGCACGAACAGGTCCTCGAGGAACATCGTCGGCCGGGCGAGGAAAGTGGAATAGGTGTGGAACCAGGTCGCATAGCCGACGGCCCTGCCGGTTGAGTTGATGGCAAGCGCCGCCTCGAACCGCGGCTGCGGTCCCAGCGCGTCGCCACGCAGCCGCTCGATGGCTGCGGCATCGGGGCGAGGCAGGCGCTCGTAGTCGGCGAGCGCCTGTATCAGGTCAATGAAGTCGTTGAAGCGATCCGCCGTCAGCGGAACGACGGTCATCAGTGGGCAACGGCAACGTCGAAGTCGAGGTTTTCCGTGATCCGCCGGCCGTCAGCCTTGAAGGTGTCGCGCAGCAGAGCAATGCGGCGCTTCGCCTCGCTCAGGTCGTGCACACCGAGGGTGATGTTCAGCAGGTCGATGTACCAGGGCAGCTTGACGGGATCGTTGACGTACGTGTCGGCAATCTCGCGCGCGACGGGGAGCGTCGTCTGCTTCGAGTTGTCGTGTACGTCACGGTTGCCGGCGGCCTGCAGCTTGGCGTATTCCTCGCGCAGCAGCCGGGCGAACAGGTCACGCGAGAAGACGTCGCCCGCCTTCGCACCGGTCTCGGCATCGGCGTCGGTCAAGGTCGCACCCTTGTGCAGCCATTCCCACAGGATGCTCAGGCGGATTTCGCCAGTCGCCATGTCTTCCATCAGATAGAGCACGTCTTCATTGCCGAAGAAGTCAGCCGGCTTGAGTGCCGCCGCCTGGAATCCCTGCAGGAACGCGTTGCCGTACTGCATGGCGACGCTCAGCAGATCGCGCGCGCCGCGTACCGTGCGCGGCGCCGGCTCGAGCAGCGTGAGTGCCGCCGCATCTTCCGCCGTGTAGGCGACCGCCGGGAACCTGCGGCCAAGCTGATTGGCCTCGCCCACTTTCTCCCACACGGGCCGGACGATGTGAACCATCTTCCAGTGCGCGACCCATTTCCCACTGGCGCCGGCCTTCTGTTCTCTGTCGGCACCGGCAACGGCTCGCTCCATCGCCCGCGAGACACCAGTGGCCGAGCCGACTGGAATGTTCGGTTCCATTCCGCCCTGCCAGAGCGCGAACCGGCCGTTCTGATCCGGCGTGTTGACGACGCGGCGTACGCGATCTTCGTAGGTGCGCATGTAGCCGTAGGTCATCGTGATCGCGTCGATATTCGGGTTGACGAAGGTCGGATCCCACGCCAGCGCGTCGGCCACGCTATTGATGTAGTCCCATCGGCCGGTGTTGAAACCGACAAAGTGCAGTCCGAGCGCGGCACGAATTTCCATCAACTGATAGACGGCTTCCAGCTGTTCGACGAGCACGTAGACCTTGACTGTGCCGACGGCCAGGCCGAGGTGCCGCTCGAGCGCGCTCATGATGTCGTTCCACAGCGCCGCCTCCTCGGCGGTCTGAATCTTCGGCAGATACAACACGAGCGACGCGCCGCTCTCGCGGAGGCGGCGCTGGTTGTTGACGAGGTAGAGGACGAGGTCGGTGATCGATGCCGAGAACCCGCCGCCATCGGACCGGCGGACGTGGCGATCGTCGAGATGCAGTCCGCGGGCGCGGAAGATCTTGGTGGTGAAGTCGAGCTGCGTTTTCCAGTCGCTGATCGTCTCACGGCCGAAGAACGCCTTCGCCCACTGATTCATTTCGCGCGAGACTTCCTCGGCCACGCGCATGAACAGCGGATCGCGATGAATCGCGAGCTTCAGACTGCGCTGGTTGTCGAGCGACATCGTCTCGACCTGTCCGAGCGCGTCCTCGCCGTCGAACATCCAGCCGTCGGCGCCAGACAGGAGCGCGTAGGCGACGTTGCGCAGGCTCTTGTCGATCTCCACGCCCGGTTTGGCCCCGGGCCCGGTTCCCTGAATCCACTGCCGCTGCAGATCGGCTGGAATCTCGCTGCCGACGAACTTGCCGTCGCGCGCGTCCTGCACGCGGATGTCGGTGCGGGCGATCGTCGCGTTCGGATCCAGGAAGCCAATCCGTTCGTGGCCGGCGGCCCGGGCGCGGCGTCGGTCGATGCGCGACGCCATCACCGCACGCCGGTCGTCGTCAAATGGGGCGAGCGCGCGCAAGGCGTCGAGCGCCTCGGCTGTGTAAACGTCGGAGTAGGCGGCACGCGCGGCACTGCGAATCTCGATCATTGGGTTCCCCTGAGATTTACGGATTTACGAATTGACGAATCTTCGAATTGGCGGACCCGGAATTCGTCAATTCGTAGATTCGGCAATCCGTCAATTTTTCCAGCCGGCCATTATAGACATCCCTCCCCATTCAGGGGATGCGCGGCCGACGCGCCGGTGTGACGATCGGCCATGCTGTCCAATCACCCAGTCCACCAGGACGATGACCGCGCGCTGCTGGACGCCTATTCCAATGCGGTCATCCATGCCGTCGAACAGGTTGGGCCAGCCGTGGTCCGCGTCGAAGGGCAGCGGGGCGGCGGCTCCGGTGTGGTCTTCACGCCGGATGGCTTCGTCTTGACGAACAGTCATGTGGTGGGACCAGACCACGACGGTCCTGGTCCGGCTGAAGGCGGACGCCACGGAGGAGTCACCGTCACGCTGCCTGACGGCCGGTCGCTGCCTGCCGATCGGATCGGTGCCGATGCCGACACGGACCTCGCCGTTCTCCGCATCGACGGCTCGCGACTGCCGTGGGCGCGACTCGGCGACTCGAAGCGCGTCCGCGTCGGTCAAGTGGCAATTGCCATCGGCAACCCATACGGCTTCGATCACTCGGTGACCTCCGGCGTCGTCAGCGCTCTCGGGCGGTCGCTGCGTGCACGGTCGGGCCGGCTGATGGACGACATCATTCAAACCGACGCGTCGCTCAATCCGGGCAATTCGGGCGGGCCGCTGGTGACGACGTCGGGAGAAGTCATCGGCGTCAACACGGCGATGATCCTTCCGGCCCAGGGCATCTGCTTCGCGATTGCGAGCAACACGGTGCGGTTCGTCGCTGCACGGCTCATGCGCGACGGACGCATCCGGCGCAGCCACATCGGGATGGCCGGTCAGCAGACGGCAATCCCGCGGGCGCTCGCACGCGCAAACCAGATGGCGGTTACCTCCGGCGTACTCGTCGCATCGATCGAGCCCGACAGCCCGGCGGCGAACGCAGGGTTGCGGCAGGGTGATGTGATCCTCGGGTTCGGCGGAACGCCTGTCAGCGGCATTGACGATCTGCACCGATTGCTGACGGAAGATCAAATCGGCACGCCTGTGCCGGTGATTGTCCTTCGCCGCGGCGAGCGGCGACAGATCACGGTCGTGCCGGGCGAATCGCGGCGCTGATGACGATTCGAACGATTCGAACGATTCGAACGACTACAGCGTAATCAATCCTCTACGCACCGCGCGCCGTACAGCGTCGGTTCTATTGGCGGCGCCGAGTTTGCCGGTGATCGAGGTGAGGTGAAACTTGACCGTCTGATCGGAGATGCCGAGTCGGGCCGCGATCGCTTTGTTCTGCAGGCCCGCGGCCACGAGCTCGAGGACTTCAATCTCGCGAGGCGTCAGCGCTTCGACGTCGGCTGCATCGTCGAGTGGCCGAGGCGAGGGCGTGGAGGCGGACACCAGAAATGCATCGGCCGCGATATCCGCGTCGCGCGCTTCCGCGAGCGAACCGAATTCGCCCACCACGTCGGGAGCGGACGTCTCGAGCTGCTCCCGCAGATCGCGCCGTTGACGCGGCGAGCCGATGACTATGAGCCGCACTCTAAAGCTTCACCGTGAGCACAGGGTTCAGGGGACGGCGAACTGAACCTATTGAACCTGTTTCCTTTCGCCGACCGTCACGCTCGCCTCCGTCACCGACGTTCCCCGCAAGATTCTGACCGGCACGCGTGTGCCGACACGATCTCCGATCAACAGATCGAACAGCTCGTCGGTCGCGGCAACCGGCTGGCCATCCAGCGAGAGCAGCAGGTCACCGACGAGCAGGCCCGCCTCGTCGGCCGGCGTGCCGCTCTTCACGCCGACGACCAGCAGCGCCTCATCCGCCCCGACAGCACCCTTCTGCTTCTCTGAGACGCGTACGGGCTGGGCGGCGATTCCGAGGTAGCCACGCTTCAGCGTTCCGCGACGCAGCACATCCGCCGCGGTTCGCCAGGCAATCCCGGCAGGAATCACGACACCGAGGCCGCGGATCGACGCCGCCGTGGTCACGCCGAGCAGCCGGCCGTCGGTCCCCAGCAATGCGCCGCCGGCAAACCCTTCATGCATCGGCGCCGACGTCCGAATGACCTGCTCGATCGCACGACGACGACCGGTCGGCAGCGGGCCGCCGATCACGGAGATGAGGCCGGCGGTGGCCGTGACATTGTTGCTCCACGAGCGCGCGACCGCGATCGCGATTTCTCCAACAGCCGGGAGTTCCGCCGCCTGGAGGATGGGCAGCTTCAACCCCGCAGCCTTGAGAACGACGAGCCGTGTCGCCGGATCCCAGCCGGCGATTTCCATGTCAACCGTGCTGCCGTCCGCACGGCGCACGTGCGGGTGCTCGTCGCGGCCAACGGCGCGAGCGGTGGTGAGAACCGTATCGTCGGCGTAGACCAGACCCGTCGCCGGACGCCCGCCACCCTCAACCTGTACGACCGACGGCGCGACACGCGCCACGACATCGGCAATCTGTTTCGAGAGTTCATTCAGCATGTGGCGATCGTGTCAGGCGGAGAGGGTTCCCACATCACCCGGATGGGTGGCTCGTGAAGAACCGCAAGTCCCAATCGAACGATCCGAACGATCCGGACGACCCAACGACTCGGAGGGTGTAGGATTCGCTCGTGCGCGCGACGCTTTTGGCCGTTGTCATCGCCGCTCCGATCACGGCCATGATGGGAGCTGTGCTGCTTCAGGCACAGGCGTCGGCTGGCGAGAAAGTCTTCGCCGACCGTTGCGCCTCCTGTCATTCCGGCGCTGCTGATGCGCGGGCGCCGGCCCCCGAGTCGCTGCGCAGCCGCTCGCCGCTGGCGATCGTCGAGAGCCTCGTCAACGGCGCCATGCGTACGCAGGGCTCGCGCCTGACGGGTGCGGAGCGGCGCGCCGTGGCGGAGTTCCTGGCCGGTCGACCCGTTGAGGGCGACGTCAGCGGCGCCACCACCGGGAAATGCGCGACGCCGCAGCAGCCCGATCGCACCGGTGCACGCGGATGGCGCGGCTGGAGTCCGATCCCGGACAACGCGCGGTTTCAAACTACGGAGAACGCCAGCCTTCCCGTCGGCGACATCCCGAAGCTGTCGCTGAAGTGGGCGTTCGGTTTCCCCGATGCGTCATCGGCGTGGTCGCAGCCGACGGTGTCCGGGGGACGCCTCTACGTCGGCAGTCAGAACGGGACGGTCTATGCGCTCGGCGCGACCAGCGGCTGCATCCGATGGACCTTTGCCGCCGCGGGGGGCGTTCGCACGGCGATCGCCATCGGCGACGGCGTCGTCTACTTCGGCGACACTGGCGCAAACGTCTATGCCGTCGATGCCGAAACAGGAACCCAGCGCTGGAAGCGCTCCGTCGAGAGCCACGCGCTCGCGCGTATCACCGGCTCACCGACACTGCACGACGGCAGGCTCTACGTGCCGACCTCGTCGTACGAGGAATCACAGGGGGCCGATCCGCTGTATGCGTGCTGCACGTTCCGCGGCAGCGTGACGGCGCTCGATGCGGCCACCGGCGCCGTGATCTGGAAGGCCTACACGATCCCCGACGAGCCACAACGACGCGGAACGAGCACCGCGGGTGTGCCGTTGTGGGGTCCGTCGGGCGCGGCGATCTGGTCGGCACCAACGGTGGATAGCCGCCGGGGATTGCTTTACGTCGCCACCGGCAATCTGTATAGCGGGCCGGCGCACGCCGCGGCGAACGCAGTCATTGCACTCGATCTGAAAACCGGCAGCGTTCGCTGGTCGAAGCAGGTGACGTCCAACGACGTCTATCTCACCGGGTGCCGTGCCGGCAACCCGAACTGCCCCGAAACAAACGGGCCGGACGTGGACTTCGGCAGCCCGCCGATGCTCGCGCGAACCCGGGCGGGTCGCGATTTGATCGTAATTGGACAGAAGTCCGGGATCGGTTTCGCCTTAGATCCCGATAAGAACGGCGAGACCGTGTGGGAGTACCGCGCCGGGCGCGGCGGCGTGCTCGGCGGCATCGAGTGGGGCTCGGCTGTCGACAATGAGCGCGCGTACTTTGCGGTGTCCGACATCACGCAACCGCAGCCGGGAGGCCTTCATGCCGTGTCGCTCGCAGGCGGTGAACGCGAATGGTTTGCCGCACCCCGGCCGCCGCGCTGCGCCAGCGGACGAGGCTGCAATGCGGCTCAGTCCGCAGCGGTGACGGCCATTCCCGGGGCTGTGTTCTCGGGCTCGAACGACGGCGCCCTGCGCGTGTATTCCACGGCTGACGGCGCTATCCTCTGGGAGTTCGACTCGAACCGCGAGTTCACGACGGTGAATGGGGTTGCCGGCCGCGGCGCGTCGATGATCGGTCCGGGTCCCGTTGTCGCCGGCGGCATGGTCTTCGTCGATTCGGGATATGGAGCCTTCGGCGGTCGCCCTGGAAATGTGTTGCTCGCGTTCGGGCTGAAGTGATTGACGGATTTACGAATCGGCGAATTTACGAATTGAATCGAGACGCACCGTGGCTTCCGCCTTCAGGCGGAAGAAGGCGAATTATGAAACGTCATACGCTCATCACCGGATTCGCCCTCTCCCTTGCAGTCATCGCCATCGGGCACGCACAGTCCGTGGGCGCTGGAGCTTCAGCGCAGTCGGCCGCGAACCGCGCCGCATCGACGGACGCGCTGGCGCCGACATTCACGAAAGACGTCGCGCCGATCATGTTCGCCAAATGCGCGACCTGCCATCGACCCGGCGAGGTGGCGCCGATGCCGCTGCTCTCCTATCGCGACGCGCGC
>Ga0111538_10015054_pt1 | contig 10180 bp, 5 predicted proteins | sample SoiMethybrSBSTD1_FD_79669 | JGI IMG/M metagenome (GOLD analysis project Ga0111538, IMG submission 79669) | Bulk soil microbial communities from a Populus tree surrounding site in Tennessee, USA - Soil MetaG P. TD hybrid SBSTD1 (version 2)... | ecosystem: Environmental > Terrestrial > Soil > Tree... | reverse complement strand
TGGCGGAACCCGTGGCGTCGGACTACAGCTGCAATGACGGTGGATCCGGCGTCGCGACCTGCGCGGGCGATGTGCCTGACGGCGTATCCATCAGCACGAAGACAGTCGGCACGAAAATCTTCACCGTGAACGCGACCGACAATGTGGGCAACGCCGCACCGACGGCGTCGAATACCTATCTGGTCGGTTACGGTGTCAACACGATGGGGACGCGCAAGACCGTTTCGCTGCGTCTGGTCGACTTCACTGGTGTCAACATGTCGTCGACGTCGATCGCGGTGACGGTCACGTCCATCGACGGCGTCAGGGTGGCCGGTGAGGTCTTTACGTTCAAGGCGACGGGCGGAGGTTCCTATAAGTACACCCCTCCGTCAGGCTTGAGCCGAGGCGCCCACACGCTCACATTCCAGGCGACCGGCGATCCCGTTTCGCACGCGGTCAATTTCACGAAGTAGAACGCGATAGCCAGGTCCGGACCACCGCATCCCGGCGGGCTTGCTCGTGTTCCGCGGCACTGCCACGCCTGCCAGAGCGCGGCATCAGAAATCGAAGCGGACTTCGCCGACGACCGACCGTCGCATCAGATCGCCGAAGATGTGCTGCTGGACGGTTCGGTTCAGAAGGTTGTTCACCTTCACTGATGTCGTGATGCGCGTGTTGTTCCATTTCACGCCGGCACTGCCGTTGACCAGCGTGTACGCCTTCGTAAAGCCGTAGTACTGGCTGGTCAGCACGTCGCTCCAGAATGCCTCGTCCGTGTAGTTGACCGTCAGCGACCCGAGCCACCGGCGGTCGCTGTACGAGCCGCCGACGTTGAACCGGTTGGTCGGCGGAAACGCCAGCTCGCTTCGTGGAAACGGATTCGGGTCATCGAGGATCTGCGGCTCGCCCTGCCACGAGTAGTTGGCAAACGCAGTCACGTTGCTGCCGATCGACTGGTCGAGGGAGAGCTCGATTCCCTTCTGTCGCGTCGGCCCGAGGTTCAGATACGTGAACGCCGTCCGCGGGAGAAAGATTCCCCGCAGCGCCAGAACATCGAGGATCGACGCCGGCAGGACCCAGCCGGGCGGCGGGTTCCTCGACGTGTACGGATCGAGCGTCGGCGGCAACTGCACGAAGTTGATGTTGTCGTTCGAGTCGTTGATGTAGAACGCCACTCCAGCCGTCGTACGACGGGTGATCCTGCCGGTGTACGCCACTTCGTACGCCGTGAGCGACTCCTGTTTGAGCCTGGTCTGCGCCGTCGATCCGATCGGTAATTCGCTGCCGATCGCCCGCACGAGCAGCGGGAACGGCGTCGCGACGGCCGGCTGCAGCACCGGAGGCAGCAGCGGCGCCAGCCCGCTCAGGTCGACGGGCGTGATCAGCTGCTGATCGAGGTAGTTGTTGATCGTCGACGGCGAATGGAATGCGCGGTTGAACGACACCCGCAACGAGTGGTTCGCGTGCAGCAGATACGTCGCCGCGAGGCGCGGCGAGAACACCGCGTCCGGGATATTGCCGAACTTATCGACGCGCGCCCCGAGCGAGAGACGCAACTTGTTCAGCAGGATCTCGTCCTGACCGTAGGCGCCAATCTCGTTGCGATCCTTGGATGCCGGCGCGAGCGTAATGTCGAAATTGTTGCGCCGGTAGTTTCCCCCGTACGTCAGAGCGTGACGGCCGGCCACCGCCGTCGCGTGACTCGCCTCGACGTCGAACGTCTCCGTCTTGAAGTTCAATTGAATGGGCTTTCCGGTCGCCGGATCGGCCAGCAACAGGTTCGGCGCCTCCGCATCGACGATGTTCGTGAACACGTTGAATTTGAAGGCGCCGCGGCTGTAATTCACCTTCCCGTACGACATCGTCGAGCCCTTCTGGATGTCGAACGGGCCGGTGCCCGTATAAACGGTACCGGCGGTCCCGGCGACGCCGCCGCCGTAGGTCACACGCGCGCCGTTCAGCTCCTGATCGACGCGCACGTCGAACTTCGGCTGACTGGTGCCGCTGTTTTCGAATGCGGTGCCGAGCGCACCTGCCCTGTCTGCGGGATAGCGGCCGCCGCCGACGGTCGTCCTCCCCGAGGGATCGCGCGGATCGGCGATCACCGGAATCTGTCCCGTCGGCCTGGAGAACGGATCGGAATTGAAATAGCCGGCGCTGATCCGATACGACCATCGGTCGTTCGGTGCCTGCGATGTCGTCACATTGGCTCCGAACGTCGCGCCCGCTCCCCTGTCGATCGTCGAACCGACGTGACGGTCGAAGGTGCCGGCGTTGAACGTGACGCTCGTTCGTCCCGCAGTCTCCCGCGGCGATTTCGTGATGATGTTCACGACGCCCGTGAGCGCGTTCGCGCCCCACACCGCCGACGCCGGTCCGCGCACGACTTCGATCTGCTTGATGTCGTTCGGATTCGTCGGAACGAAGTCCCACAGGATCAGCCCGTAAAAGTCGAGATAGATCGATCGGCCGTCGAGCAGCGTCAGTTGTGACGTCGCCAGCGTGCCGGTCGCCTGACGGCTCGTGATGTTCACGTCCCGCGCCGAGAGTTGCACGACGTTGATCCCGGGCACCGATCGCAGGACGTCGCCGTAGTTCTGCGCCGGCAGTTGGGCCAGCGTGGCCCCGGACAACACGGTCATCGTCGCCGGAACCGTGAGCAGGTCGGCTTCGACGCGAGACGCACTGACCACGACCTGCTCACCCACGCCGGCCAGCGACAACTGGATCGGAGGCACCGCCACCTCCGCCCCCATTACGACGACATTCGCCCGGATCGCCGGAGCAAACCCGGGGATCAGCACCGAGACTTCATACGTGCCGGCCGGTACGCCGGCAAAGCGATAGTCGCCAGCGCCGCCGCTCGTCACCGAGCGACGCGTGTCGGTATTCGCCAGCGTCACGAGCGCGCCGGGAACCGACGCCCCGGTCTGGTCGACGACGGTTCCACTTACGTCTGCCGACTGCGCGAATGCCGGCCCCGACACCACAAGAAGCAGGATCACGCACACTGCCAATCGCTGACTCATATCGCGACCTCGAGACGTCTCCGTCAGACCAGGGTCATTTTCCACGCTGCCAACTATACGCGCCAAGGCGTGAGCCCGTGTCTCGCCGAGGATCTGAGGAAACCGGACGGAAAGAAAAAGTAGCGGCCCTACTGTTTCACGATCCGGCCGTTCTTCATCACGAACGACACGCGCTTCAGGGCGCCGACGTCGTTGAGTGGATTGCCGGGCATGGCGATGATGTCCGCGGCCATCTGCGGCCTGATCGCGCCGCGTTCCTTGTCCACACCGAACAGTCGCGCGGCGGTCGTCGTCATCGCGCGCAGGATGTCCTTGGGTTGCAGGCCTGCTGCGGTGTAACTGTCGATCCACTGGATCGCGCTCTCACCACGCGTCATCCCCGGCAGCTCGAGGATCGCATCGGTCCCAAACGCGATCGGAATACCAACGCGCACGCCGCTGCGCAGCCGATCGAGCTCGGTCGAGTACTCCTCCTTGGCTGCGCTCTCGCCCGCACGAAACTGCTGGAGAAACGCCTCCGGCATCGGGGTGAAGACTGCGGTGACGCCGTTTCGCTTCGCGACCTCCAGGTCCTCGTCGGTGATTCCGTTCAGGTGCTCGATCGACGCGACACCGGCTGCAGCCGCGTTGTGGGCGCCGGCACGCGTCCACGCGTGGGCAGCCACCTTCAGCCCCGCCTTCGTCGCCTCGTCGACGATGAAGCGGATGTCGTCCTCGGAGTAGATGTAGCGCTGGTCGTCGACGACGATCTTGATCACGCGAGCGCCGTAGTGGATGTTCTCGCGGATCGCCTTGCGCATCTCGTCGCGCGTGTCGGCGAAGTAGTACTCCGGTTCGGCCAGGTCCGGCCGATTCGGCTGCAGATGAAACTGTCCGCCGTAGGGCGCGATGATTCGGCCGGCGGTGATCATCGTCGGTCCGACGATGGCCCCGCGATCGATCGCTTCGCGAACGCTGACGCACGCATAGCGACCCTCGTTGCCGACGTCACGGACGGTCGTGAAGCCGGTCTCCAGCATCGATCGCGCGTTCACCGTGCCCTGGATCGCGCGGTCCGCGTCCGAATCGAACAGCGTCGTCAGAAAATAGCTGCCCGCGTCGCGAACGACATTGACGTCCATGCACAGATGCGTGTGCGCGTCGAAGAGGCCTGGCATGACCGTAGACCGTGAAAGGTCCACCATCGTCGCACCGGACGGGACATCGACCTTGTTGCCGACCGCCTTGATCTTCCCGGCCTCGACGACGATCGTCTGATTCGAGCTGGAGGTGCCCGACTCGGGATCGATGACCGTTCCTGCGCGGATCACAAAGGTGGAGGAGCCAGGCGTTTGCGCCGCCGCGAAGAGCGAGGCGAGAACGAACGCGATGGTGGCGGCGCAGACACGAATCATGGCAGCTCCGGCGTGAGAGGCGTTGGGCGCTGGGCTTTCGGCTCGAGACCCGGGCGAGAGCCCAAAGTCTAAAGCCAAAAGCCGCCGGCCGATGTTAGGTGCCCGGCATCCAGATGCGCGACGTCCCCTCGCCGGCCAGCGTCAGCATCAACTCGTTCAGGCGCTTGACGAAGCTCGCCGGATCGTCGAGCTGACCACCCTCGGCGAGCGTCGCCTGATCGAAGAGGATGTGGCTCCAATCAGCAAAGCGCCTCTCATCCTCTTCCTTCTTCAACCGCTGCACAATCGGATGCGACGGATTGATCTCCAGAATCGGCTTCACTTCCGGCACGTTCTGCCCCGCCGCCTTCAAGATGCGTTCGAGGTTCGTGCTCAATCCGTGCTCGTCACTGACCAGGCACGCCGGCGAATCGGTCAATCGCTCCGTCGTCCGGACGCCGCTGGCGCGATCTTTCAGCACCTCCTTGATGCGATCGACGAGTGCTTTGTCCTCGGCCTCGCTGACCTGAGTCGTCTCTCCGCCTTTCAGCTTGCTCAGATCGAGATCGCCTTTGGCGACGGAATGCAGCGGCTTGCCTTCGAACTCGGTGAGCGATGACACGACCCATTCGTCGATCCGGTCGTGCAGCAACAGCACCTCGACGCCCAGCTTGCGGAAGATCTCGAGATGCGGACTGTTCCGCGCGGCGGCGAAGGAATCAGCGGTGATGTAGTAGATCGCTTCCTGTGCTTCCTTCATGCGACCGACGTAATCAGCCAGCGAGACCTTCTGCTCTTCGGTCTCCTCGTGAGTCGACGAGAATCGGAGCAGCTTCGCGATCCGCTCGCGATTGGCCGTGTCGTCGACGATGCCCTCCTTGAGGACGCGACCGAAGGTTTTCCAGAAGGTCGCGTACTTGTCGGCCTGTTTCGCGGCGAGGTCCTCGAGCAGACCGAGGACGCGTTTGGCCGACGCGCCCTTCATCTGCTGCACGTCGCGCGACTGCTGGAGGATCTCGCGCGAGACGTTGAGCGGCAGATCGCTCGAATCGATGATGCCACGCACGAACCGCAGATACGGCGGCATCAGGTCCTCGGCGTCGTCCATGATGAAGACGCGGCGGACGTACAGCTTGATGCCGTGGCGATGCTCGCGGTCCCACAGATCGAACGGCGCGCGCTCCGGGATGTAGAACAGCTGCGTGTACTCGAGGCGCCCTTCGACTTTCGCGTGCACGTAGGCGAGCGGCGGTTCGAAGTCGTGCGCCACGTGCTTGTAGAACTCGTGGTACTGCTCTTCGGTGATCTCCGACTTCGGGCGCGCCCAGAGCGCTGACGCCTGATTGACCTGCTCGTCCTCGTCAGTCAGGACCTGCTTCTTCGCGTTCGAGTCCCACGTCTCCTTCTTCATCACGATCGGGACGGTGATGTGGTCGGAGTACTTGCGGAGGATCCCGCGCAGTCGCGTCCCGGACAACAGCTCGTCTTCGTCCGGCCGAAGGTGCAGGATGACGTCGGTGCCTCGCGACTCTCGCTGGATCGTCTCGACCGTGAAGTCGCCTTCTCCGGAGCTCTCCCATCGCACGCCGTGTTCGGCGCCGAGCCCGGCTCGACGCGTGATGAGCGTGACCCGGTCCGAGACGATGAAGCTCGAATAGAAGCCGACGCCGAATTGCCCGATCAGGTTGGCGTCCTTGGCACGGTCGGACGCGAGCTGCTCGAAGAACTCGCGCGTGCCCGACTTCGCGATGGTGCCGATGTGGTCGATGACCTCCTGGCGCGACATGCCGATGCCGTTGTCGGAGATCGTGATCGTGCGCTCGGCGGCGTCGTAGGCGACGCGAATCTTCAACTCGTGGTCGGTCTCGAACAGTGCCGGATCGCCGATCGCCTCGAACCGCAGCTTGTCGCACGCGTCGGACGCATTCGAGACGAGCTCGCGCAGGAAGATCTCTTTGTTTCCATACAGCGAGTGCACCATCAGGTGCAGGAGCTGCTTGACCTCGGCCTGAAAGCCGAGCGTTTCGCGGACTGCGGTAGTACTCATACGCGCATTTTAGCCAACGTCGATCTGATGTAGGCTACGCGCCGACTCTATGACTCCCTTAGCGAGACTGTTTCATCTCAGCCTCGCGGCCGCGATCACGCTGTCCAATGCCCCGACGGCCAGCGCGCAAACAGCCGCGCCGCAAGGCAGCGAGATCTACGCGCAGCGATGCGCCTCCTGCCACGACCAGACGGCCGCGCGCATTCCGACACGCGAAGCGCTGCAGAAGCTGTCGCCATCGCGCATCCTCAAGACGCTCGACTTCGGCGCGATGATGAGCATCGCGTATCCGATGCGGCGCAACGAGCGCGAGGCGGTCGCGAAATTCCTTGGCCACGGCGAAGACGAGCCGCCGCTGCCCGCCAGCGCGTTCTGCAAACCGAACCTGCGCATCATGCGAGGGCCGGCAACCGCCACGTGGAGCGGCTGGAGTCCCGCACCAACCAACACGCGATTCCAGTCATCGGCGAGCGCGGGCCTCAGCGCCGCCGACGTTCCCAAGCTCGAATTGAAGTGGGCGTTCGGCTTTCCGGGCGACGTGACAGCGTTCGCCGCGCCGATGGTGCTCAACGGAACGGTGTTCGTCGGCAGCGCCGGCGGATCGGTGCACGCCATCGACGCCGAGACCGGCTGTCTCCATTGGATCTATCAGGCCAACGCACCGGTGCGATCGGCGATGGCCGTCGTCGGCACGGGCGCGCAGACGCGACTCGTCTTCAGCGACCAGAACGGCTGGGTGCACGCACTCGACGCGCGCACCGGCAAACAGCAGTGGAGAATCCGACCGGAAGAGCACGAGGCCACGCGCCTCACCGGTGCCGCTGCGGTGAACGGCGACATCGTCTACGTCCCCGCGGCGTCATGGGAAGAGACGCGGTCGATCGATCCGAAGTATCCGTGCTGCACCTTCCGCGGCAGCATCAGCGCGGTGCGCGTGCGCGACGGAGCCGTGGTGTGGAAGACGTATCTGGTCGGCGAGCCAAAACAGACCGGCAAGACGACCGCGGGCACACCGACGTTTGGTCCCTCCGGATCGGGCGTCTGGTCGAGGCCCACGATCGATGAGCGGCGCGGGCTTCTCTACATCACGACGGGAGACAACTACTCGCACCCCGCAACCACGACGAGCGACGCAATCATGGCGCTCGATCTGAAGTCCGGCCGCATCGTCTGGTCGCAGCAGGTGACGCCGAACGACGTGTACAACTCGGCGTGCGGCAGCCAAAGTGCGAATTGCCCCGAGGACAGCGGCCCGGACTACGACTTCGGCTCCTCTGCCCTGCTCGTGCGCGCGAGCGATGGCTCCTCGACTCCGCTCGGGGCAGGGCGTGAGCTGGTCGTCGCCGGACAAAAATCGGGCGTTGTCTACGCCGTCGATCCCGACAAGGGGCAGGTGGTGTGGCAGACGCGCGTCGGTCGCGGCAGCACGAACGGCGGCGTGCAGTGGGGCATGGCCAGCGATGGACGCAACATCTATGCGTCGGTCTCCGATGTGGTCCGGCCACCTGGCGGCATCGGCGGAGCGGCCGCGGTCGGAAACGCCACGCTCGATCCGCGCGCCGGTGGAGGCCTGACCGCACTCGACATCGCGACGGGCAAGAAAACCTGGGTCGCAGCGCCGGCGCCGTGTGACCCTCCGCGACCCGGATGCAGTCCCGCACAACCCGGCGCGGTGACCGCCATCGACGGCGCGGTGTTCTCAGGATCGATGGACGGCCACGTCCGCGCGTTCTCGACGGCTGACGGTCACGTGCTGTGGGACTACAACACCGAAAAGACCTACACCACGGTTAACGGAGTATCGGCAAGCGGCGGTTCGCTCGACGGCGCGGGACCTGTGATCGCGGGGGGCATGGTCTTCGTCAACTCGGGATATCCGCGATTCGGCGGTACGCCGGGGAATGTGTTGCTGGCCTTCGGCGTCGCCGGCGCAATTCAAAATTCAAAATGAAAAATGCAAAAGACGGAAAAGACGTCCCCGATATTGCATTGGATCGATCACGTTTCGCGTTTCGCGTTTTGCATTTCGAATTTTGCATTTTGAATTGCCGATGTACTGAGTGATCGATCTCCCTGACACCTTCAACGCCGCCGAATACTTCATCGACCGCAACGTGCGCGAGGGTCGTGGCGCGGCGACGGCCATTGAATGCGGCAACGAACGCGTGTCCTACGATGCGCTGCTCGAGCGCGTGAACCGCGTGGGAAGCGCGCTGCGGCGCCACTTCAGGGTCCGGATCGAAGAGCGCGTCGCGCTCGTACTGCTCGACAGCCCCGAATTCATCTACAGCTTCTTCGGCGCGATCAAGATCGGCGCAGTGCCCGTACCGATCAACACGCTCTGGAAATCACAGGACTATGCCTACGTCCTGGACGATTGCCGGGCTCGCGTGCTGATCGTCAGCGCGTCCCTGCTCCCGCAGATCGAAGCGATCCCGCCCGACCGTCGCCGGTACCTCGAAGAGATCGTCGTCGTTGGCGATTCACTGCCAGTTCGTGATGGCGTTCACTCGTTCGCGGAGCTCCTCGCCGCCGGCGATGACGATCTGCAGGCCGAGGCCACATCGAAAGACGACGCGGCGTTCTGGTTGTATTCGTCGGGAAGCACCGGCTTTCCAAAAGGGTGCGTTCATCTTCAGCACGACATGCCGTTCTGCGCGGCCACGTACGCGCGGAGCGTTCTCGGCATCACGGCCGACGATCGGTGCTTCAGCGTCGCCAAACTGTTCTTCGCCTACGGTCTTGGCAACGCGATGTATTTCCCGTTCTCGGTAGGCGCCGCCACGATTCTGTGGCCAGGGCCGGCGACGGCGACACACGTCTACTCGGTGATCGAACAATATCGGCCGACGCTGTTCTTCTCGGTGCCGACCAACTACGCCATGTTGCTCGCACATGAGCGGCCGGGACCTGACTTCGACCTGTCGACGGTCAGGCTCGCCGTCTCCGCTGGCGAAGGATTGCCTCCCGCGCTCTACGAACGATTCAAGGCGCGGTTCGGCGTGGAGATTCTCGACGGCATCGGCTCGACCGAAGTGCTCCACATCTTCATCTCGAATCACGCGGGACAGACACGACCAGGAACCAGCGGACGATTGGTCCCCGGCTACGACGCGCGGATTGTCGATGACGATGGGCGAGCGGTCGCGACGGGTGAGATCGGAAATCTGCTGGTCAAGGGCGACTCGATCTGCTCGATGTACTGGAACAAGCACGCGAAGACCCGCGCGACCATTCAGGGAGAGTGGATCCACACCGGAGACAAGTACTCGCAGGATGCGGACGGGTATTTCTGCTACGCCGGGCGCTGCGACGACATGCTCAAGGTGGGCGGCATCTGGGTGAGCCCGGTGGACGTCGAGAACGCGCTGATCGAGCATCCGGCCGTGCTCGAATGCGGTGTGGTCGGCCGCTGCGATCAGGATCGGCTGGTCAAGCCTGCCGCCTTCGTCGTGTTGCGTGACGGGGTCGCCGGCAGCCCGGAGCTGGCGGTCACACTGCAGGAATTCGTGCGCCGCAGACTCGCCGATTACAAGCGACCGAGATGGGTGGAGTTCGTACCGAGCCTGCCGAAGACGGCCACAGGAAAGATTCAGCGGTTCAGGCTGCGACAGTAACGCGGACTACAACTTCTGCGTCAGCAGCGACTCGCACCGCTTGACGTAATCATCGACGTTCGCGCAGATGACCGCGTCCTGGCTCGCCATCAACAGGTCACGCGTCGGGTAGTCCTGGCGCTCGAACCCGAC
>Ga0111538_10015051_pt1 | contig 10182 bp, 11 predicted proteins | sample SoiMethybrSBSTD1_FD_79669 | JGI IMG/M metagenome (GOLD analysis project Ga0111538, IMG submission 79669) | Bulk soil microbial communities from a Populus tree surrounding site in Tennessee, USA - Soil MetaG P. TD hybrid SBSTD1 (version 2)... | ecosystem: Environmental > Terrestrial > Soil >... | reverse complement strand
GCTGTGGGTAAAATCCTTGTTCGATTAGAGATTCCTCCTCCTTGTTGTTCCATGTTATCTTTGGGACAGGTCTTGTCCTTCCCGGTATTGCTTCCGGTTCAATAGAAGATATTTTCATTTTGTTTTATTACCTATAGCTATCTAATTGAGAACATAATAAAAAAGTTTTAAATTTTGTCATGTTCTTCTAACAATTGTCTAATTAAAAAATGCCCGAAACGAAAAAAGTGAATATATTTGGTCATTCTAAAGTAGCAGAAAAAGACCGTTATGGTGACTACGACGAGCAAGAGGATAGACAGTATTGTCAGTCTTGCTTACAGCTCGGCATAAGGTCGAAATTGATGAAGAGGATGTATAAGGTCGCATCGAATGAAGATGGAAAGCCAAAGTTAGTTCCCGCTACCATTCCGGACGCCGACAGATTTAGACAATGCTATCACTGCGGAGATATCGTTCCTATTTACAACGTCAAGACTGAATCAAAGATTGAGGACTTTGTAGAAACTATAGATAATCCATTTGACGCTAACCCGAGTAAAATGGATAGCTTTACTCCAGGGGCTGGGCGCAACAGGATAAATAAATCAAAATCGATTTACAAACGAAAGAAACAACAAATCGATTCTATCAAAGACGAAGACGTGAGGAAAGAATTAGCACAAGGGAATACTGTGAATTATTATTCTGAAGATTAACCTAACTAAAAGGACAAAGCTAATCGTAAAGTTTTTCGGTTTGGAGAACCTTTAATAGTCGAATTAACGTATTCCCAATTGTTTCCTTTTGTGAAACAGTCCTCGGCTGCCGACTCACACGACACATGCCTCGGTTTACAAGTCCCGGCATGGCAAACGTGCACCGAGGAATTTTACTTTTTTAATATTATTGTATTTTACTTCATATTTAAGTATTGCGTAATATAGTCGCTAACAGAGACTATAGTATAGTTGCTAACAGAGACTAAAGTTAATAAATGCCGAGTTAATAATATTTCATGATGAAATTAAAGAAGTTCGTAATACCTGAAACTCGTCTCTTTCCAGATTGTATTCAGGACATTAAAACGATTTATGATTCGTTGGGTGACAGTGAAACTACCACTGCTGATTTGGCAAATATATTAGGATACAGGTCATATACCACCCAGGGATTTTACAAAAGGTTCGACAGTCTTACTATTTATGGTCTTATTGAACGAAGAGCCAAAATAAGGGTGTCAGACTTGGGAAAGAGACTTGCTTATCCAGAAAACGAAAATGACAGAAAACTAGCAATCAAAGAAGCTGTGCTAAATGTTCCTGTCTGGGCTCAATTTTTTAGCAAATTCAAAAAAAATATTCCTCAAGAAAATTTTTGGGTGCAGATTCGGAATGTGACGGGTGCAGAATCACCTACTGCGCAGAAAGTAGAAAGTGATATTGCAAAATGGTATACGAATGATGTTTCTCAAATAACAGAAGACTTGCTTCCTTCTCAAATAGAAACGAAAAGGTTAAGCTCAGGTAATAACATAAGTAATTCTATGATGTCGGAAGTAAATACGGAGGACATTGGAAATGCTATGGGAACTTTAGTCGCTAATGGTATTGGACGTGTAGAAATTAGTGACAAAGATACACTGACGTTGGCAAGAACATTTCTAAATATATTGGAAAAGAAATTAGAAAAATCAATAGATAATGAAACATCCGGAGAGTCAATTGAATCTGAAAAGGAAAAATCAGCCAACAGTTAACCCTGAATAATTATTGCCATCAAGCTAACAGAACCTGCCAACGAATGCCTAAACTACTAGGTTATATTATATCCTTTCAAACTTAGCCTTAAGATTTGATATATAAGGGCTATAAAATGCTTTTATACATAAAATAAATATCCAAATTTTAATGAATAGAATGTTTCTTGTAATTGTGACATCACTAGTATTAATGACTAGTTTTCTGACAATGAATCTTGCACAGCCGGTAAAAGCAGATCCCAATTGTGACAAAGCAAGCATTGAAACCAATAAGGGTGGAAATGCGAAAGGAAATTCTCATTGTTTATTCGATAGTAGTCTTGGGGATGGTAAAAATCCAGAGCCAAACCGCGACTGCAGTGTCAAAGGGGACGCCCATAAAAATCAACTTAAAGACAATGATGGAGACAATATCGCTACCTGCATCAATAGAGGGAAATAGGATAATTAGTTCACTATTTTTGTGAATATCTAAATCTTTTTTTATTTTACTCTATGTTATATCCTTTCAAACTTAATTATAATTACTAAGGTTTGGTCATTATGGCGTAAAATCTCGTGGGATTGCCTTGACTTCCCAATCCTGAAGTGGTAATATCATTCAATCTATATCCATAGTGCTTAACGACATCAATTGAAAGCCAGAAAGGTGCTAAAGTTCCGTTTATATTTAGCAACGTATCTTCATCCGCTTTTAAAACAACCATCGATCCAGATTGGTATTCTACACTTACTAATATTGTTTTAGACATTATGGCAGCCTTTATGTCTATAGAAGGTGACGCCATTTGGGGAACTGGCTGACCTTCAGATGCTGAATATGTGTTTAGAATGCAAAAAATAACTAATCCAATTAACATTGTATATTTTTTCATATTTCAATACGTAAAAGGGTAATTACTTTAATTTTTCTATCAAAACTTAAAATAATAGTCTGAATTCCTATTTATAATAAAAATGAATAGAGTCAAATTGCTCGGTCGGAGAGAAATCCATGTTGTGCCTTTATTCTTTGTAATAGTCGCGTCAGCACTGACCTTTGTAGTTACAGTTACACACCCAGTATCTGCTATACAATATTCCAATTACACAAGCGACAAATATCAAGTTCAGTTTCAATATCCTTCCACTTGGACACTTAATGAAAAGACGAATAGATTCGAGACAGGATCGGAAATAAAAATCGATAGTCCCAACTTAGATTTTTTTGGAATAGGATATGCGGATGACTTGATACGCGGATTTGGGACCACTAATTTACAATCTGCTGTTATTGACTTTTTAAAAGGAATAACAAGCGATTATACCAAGGACTATCGGGTCATAGAGTCCCCCTCTTTTATTAAAATTGGCAATGAAAGTGCAGGCACATTCCTGTATACGATCCAGGATAAATATGAAACCACTCCAACGAATATAGCACACCAAATATGGATTGTGTTTGTAGGTAATCATGGATACACTATTAGTTTTCTCGGGTCTCCTTCGACGTTCGATAGTCCAGAAAATACAGAAATTCGAGATCATTTTCTTAAATCAATAAAATTCTTAGGCAATACTACTACGACTAGCAACTCAACAGGTAGATTTGGTTGATAAACTAGAATTTATTCTATATTATAAGCCCTAAGACTCAGTCTCAAAGCATCTAACAAATCATTATACGAAGTCTGCTCCTTATCTAGGGAAAGTTCTCTAGCGTATGACGTTCTTAAGGATAGGATCAATCTGTCGTGCTCTTCGGGAATTACTAGGTATTTGTCCGTTATCATTACGTGTAAATGGCTGAGCATTTGTTTATGCTCAGTTGCAAAGTTAACCGGTATTACGGTCATATTGTTAGGTCCGGCCGTCTTACTATCCCAATTCAGGGGTTCGTTAAACTTAATCTTAAGAAGGTTGACCATTGCTCTATTGGAGCCGTCTATCAAATAGTAAAGGTTCATAGGGTATTTTAAGTGAAAATCCCACAATAGATCGGCTATTGCGTTCGGATCCCCCTTCTCTATTAGTTCGGAATACCTTACAATTATTTTGTCTTCATTATCCCGGATATGCTCGCACATAACGATAGCAGTAGCCGAACTAGAAAACCCCGGATCAATGCCTACCGTCTTTAACGTATACTGTGATATAGTAATATCCTTGTATTCTTGTCCTAACTTTACTATTTCATCGATTTGCTTTGGTGAAAATAAATTGCCTATAGTGCCTAAATACTGACAACAATATTCTTGTTTAAATGACGGCGATCTCTTTTGTTCTTGTATCTCTTCTTCTGAGTATATTTTTCCTAGCCCGTAAGTATAATCGAGTTTAATCCTATTGTATATGCTAACCTTCTCTTTTTCCATAGATTCGAATAAGCCGCCCGGTGCGTTAGGCGTTGATACAAAAACAATGTAAGGATCCGACTTGGCAATGTAGCGCTCAGATACTTTCCTAGCGTCTTGTTGTTGTCCTATTGGGAAAAAGTCGGCCTCGTCTAAATAGATAAATGATACATTAGCCAATCCACGCATAGAGTCTAAATGATGCGATGGGAAGGCCTCTATTCTAACGCCGTTTAATTCTAAGACCGTCTCTTTATTTGAAAATACTATGCCCAAGTTGTAGAAGAGGGTCTTTAGTCTATCAATTAGAGTTATGGCTAAGTCTATGCGGGGGCCCGTAACTATACAAATTTGTGAACCCTCTAGCTTATCGTCTTTAGTGCATAGCCAAGCGATATACCTTAAGACAAATTCGGTGATACCTAACCCGGTAGCTTTGACACAAAACAGGTATTTACTTTCTATTAGAGAATCATACAATATTTTTTCATAATCAAACAACGGTAATTGTTTGCCGTCCTTAGTGGGGAGTCCAACACAATGATTCCAACAACAAAGGCCGTTTCTATTGATGAACTCTTGTCTATGCCTTGATTGATCCCAAATCCAAAAAGGTAGACCCTTAAGGACCCATAAATCATTAACGTTAATGACTTGCGATTTAGACGATAATGTTTTTCTGTGATATTGATATGGAACTGTCATTTTGGTTTTGTTTTACCGGGTTTGATACAATTGTTGGGGCCACGTCGAAATAATTAGATAATGTAATGTTAAGGCGATGTAATTCCGCTAAACTAGTTTGTTGTATAGCCGGGTTATTGGAATTATCCTCTATTATCCTGTAATGACGTCTTTGCAAATCCATTATCTCGTTTATGCGCTCTTTGAACTCATATAGATACTCATATTCACCCTCTCTAAGAGTTTCATACCAATCATATGATTCCTTCTTTAAACGCTGTCTAACATGAAACAGGTGAACTCTGCTAACTGTCTTACCCGTCGTGTTCTTTATGTGCTGTATTATGAGCTGATCCGGTAACCGTTTTATTGTTAAAGTGGCGACTATGTTCTTTATCTGCTGCTTTTCATATCTGTTAAATTTGGACATGCTGCTATGTTAGCACATTGTTAAGATAAAGCTGTTTCTGACATAAGAGAAAGTGCAGAGTCCTAAATGGCGAATACTTCAATCACTTCAAATATTTTTTTCGAATCAAAATATTGTGCTATAATACCAGACTCTGCTTTCTTTTTTCCTGCATATGTGTATTTAATAATTAAACCTGCAAAGGCATTGTCCGGAATCACTTTATCAAATTCATGTTTTTCTTCAGAATTAGGAAAAATGAAATATTCACCTTTAAGACCATTCTTGGCCGAGCGAAGTTGCTCTCGAGAAATCTTTGAATTGCTTACAAATTCATATGTCCCGATTATCTTAGCAGGAAGCCGTCCATAGTTCATGCATTTAACATTCATCTTACCATGCGAAATTTCAAAATCAGTGAATCCTATCCAAGGTCTAAGAGTGAATTCATTTTCCTCTTTAGTGTGTTGTGATTGTCTGTAGAGGAAGAAAATTGCCCCAGCCGTAGCAAGGCTTCCAGCGGCCCCTACGGCTGCAAACGAGAATGCCCAAGGGTCTTCAATCAAAACCATGTATTTGTCAGTTGAACTTTGATTTTGCCCGTTAACCTCCCCGACCAAAATAAGAATACCCATGCTTAATCCGAATATTAAAGCAGTCGCAAGCAGGAGTTCCAAGTCTACATCTCAGCGTTATGAGTTTAGGAAAATAAACTTTCTATTTTTTATTATTATTCCCATTGTGATTACGAGCGTAATAGATCTTCGAATTTGCTCGCATTTTTGGCAAAAATTTATCTCTATGGTTATGGTAATACTTACTTTGTTGCCGGTTTATCTTTTCTTTGTTGTTGGCTCGCCATATTTTCATATAGCGCTTGCGTCGTTCCTGATTTCCGGGCTTTAGATACCATTCCTTTGCCTTGCGCCTATGGTATTGTTTTACCTCTTCGGGCGTCATTGGCAATGTTATTGTTAGTTAGTAAGTTAGTTCTCTGATATAAAAAATTAGTTATCTAATAGTTTCTCTTTTCATGGTCATGCCGTGCTATCCAATATGGATGACCCCATTCTTTACAAACAGGGCATTGTTCTTTGGGTGGTTCGGGATTTTTATTAGTATGTAAACCATCGTTAGTATCGTTAGTATCGTTAGGACGCTCTTTTTGAGCGTGATTTTGTTCGGGATTTACTAACGATACTTTACGAAGATCGTCATTATCGTTAGCATTTTCAAGGTTATTTTGTGCTTGATTTTGACCTACTAACGATGATAACGATGTTAACGATACTTTACGTATTGTTATAATTCTCTGTTTGCCGTCATGCCTTGATTCAACTTCTATGCCCGCTTCTTTGAGTGTGTGCATAATTATGTTGATTATTCTTGTTAGAGCGTTTGCCTTCTTTGGCCATTCCTTGCTCTTAATATCAATTCCGGCTACCGGGGCCACGTCTTCTAATTTCTTCTTTAATGCAGTGGCAGTCCCAACAAATCCATAAATGGGCTCCCCCTCCAAGTCCTTGGCCTCAAACTGCGGATCTGTCTCAACAAGATGCGAAATGCATGTTGCGACCTCACTTGTCTCCATCACTTGCTCAACTTGTATCTTGGCGTTGTTCCTATACGCTTCGATAAATTTGTCGTCAGGAAGACCCATACACCTTCCTATTATTTCGCAATAGCCAGCCCAATCGGCCATCCTTGGAAGCCTATTGAGATCTATCATACCGTTTTTATCTATCCACGCCATAACTTCGACTAAAATGTCGAATATGTAACCTAGTAACTGAGGTCTCATCTCCTCAAATTGTTCCTTTACCATTTTCACATATCGCCTATTTTTGTCGTCGATGCGCTTGAGTTCAAGGAATATACTTCTATCCAAAATGTCGGGCTTTGTTGCGGCAAGATTGATGCCGTTAAGTCCAATGCAGCGCATAAGAGATCTTATGAAATCATCGTCATCGCTGTATAATACTCGCTTAGACGATCCACTTCCTGAAACGGCCCGACATATTTGATCCGATATCCAATCGCTCAGAGTTGAGATATTATCGTAGTATGCCACGTAATTGTGGTCCAGTTGTTGGATGAACTCATTAATGTCCCGTGGAAACGAAAGAGTCAGAACGGCGCTTGGATCAATTAACATCTTACAAAGTTCCATCAATGTTGATTTGGCGGCGCCTTGGCTACCGTGAGGCATTGGCATGGCTTTGGGGATATTTGCTATAAGGGCGCATATTATGTAACACTTGAGCAAAATTCTATATTCATCTAGTTTGTCCTTGTCCTTAACGTTACTGTCATTTAATACCAACTCTATGAACCTGTCAAATATGTTTGGTTCATAATTATTTGAAGGATAAACCTGCGGTTTTTGATTACAGTAACGATGGAATAAAATTAGATTCGGATCCTGATTCTTTACAACCTTCCAGCCATTTGCAGTTATTTCTATAAATTCCCAATCCTTATTGGTTAAGTCATAATACCAAGATAATTTTCCGTGTTTTCCATTATCAACCTCGGCAACCCTCAGATTGAGCTTTATCGGCTCACCGCTATCGAACTCGGCCCTAGCGCTCAAAATATCTATTACGGCTTTAAGCGTTTGGGGATCAAGGACAATTTCAAATTGCTTGTAGGTTTGGCTTGATAGATAATTTCTAAATCGCCGGGATCTGAGGGGAAGCGTTTCTAAATGATCCTTGACAGATATTACGGCGTGTGGAGTTTGATACTCATCCACGAACAATTTTTTAATACTATCTTGTGCAGCTTCTAGAGCCAACTCTGATTTTGTAGCCTTTTTTTCCTTTTCCCCTTCTCCCTCATCATTATAACCTTGTCCATCACCCTTACCGTTGCCGCCGTAAACCTCAATCATTCGCTTAAGATCTTCGTCGCTAACATTCGGCACAAACTGATCACGCCATAGCCTATCGTCTTCGTTGAGTTCGATCTTAGCCATTAGTTACGGAAACCTCCTCTAAATCAGAATACGAATAGGAATACTTTCTAGCACGTCTAAAGAATCTAGTCGTGTCCGATTAATAACCTCCTTGGTTGGTTCCCTTGGTTCGTTGTTTTCGTGGCGGCGTCTCCGGTTGTTGGGTTTCGGCTAAGGGCCCAACGGCCTATTGTTTTATTCAAATTCAAATTCCTTGACCAATTGTTTACAATGAGGGCAATCGTCCAGTAAGTGTTTATTTAGAATATTAGTAATCCGCAGAGCATCTCTGACTACCTTACGACTTTTATCTTCTATTTGATTAGGATTTAGATTAGGTTTACTCATTTACTCTTTCTATCACGATCCTCTCTTCTTCCCGGTGAATTTTCACAAAGTCACCGCGTCTTATCGAAAGACCAATGGTCATGTCTTTTGGAAGACAAATTCCCAACGAGTTACCATTGGCCATATCAAAAACTTTCCTAAATTCTCTTGACGACAAATTAATTCATAAATATCTAAAGGATTCAAATACTTATATTAGAGTATTAATAGACTATAAGACTGTTATAAGATATGTCAACAGGGCAGAATAGAAGACGACAGTTGATAATACAATTTGTTAGGGAGCACCCCAATACAACGAAGGCAGAAGTAATACGGTATATGGACGACAAAGGATTTTCCTCTACAATGACAACTCACCATGACATTGGCGATCTTGTCTCAGATAAAATATTTGAAATTAAAAAGGATAGACCTAACAGTCAAACTCATCATTTAGTTATTAACGACGAGAATTCATTTAATCTAATTGAAAACGCATTATCAGAAATCGAGGCAAGTATCGACCTATTTGATCAACTTGATGATATCAGAAAACAAAAACAAAAAATCAGAGAAACTCCCGAGTTTAGCCAGTTTCGTAAGTTCAGAAACGCTTTTGCTCCTTGCCATCACAAAGCTAACCTTACGGCACTTTTGTGTCTGTTAGCGATCTCAAATAAAAAAATCCACTCTGAAAGTTCTTATAAATTACTAGTCAAAAGACTTATCGAATTAATAATAAGATTGAATGAACAGGTGTGGTACTGGATGCCACATGATTATGACTTTGAATTATATAGTGCTGCCGAATACCTAAAGGATTTCTTCAGGGTGGAACGTATCAAAAAGTCTCCCGAGTATACTAGATTGGTTGAAAACGAGATAACCAAGATTGAAAATGTAAACAATGTTCTAGGCGAATTGGACTATTAACCTAAGTCATCTTATCCTTATCTTAGGTTGACTTTCTTTTTTATTCGAGCGATGTCGGCCGCTAACGCTTCAAACTCTGACTTTTCAACCTCTAGTTTTTCGACCTTTCTTTGCAATCTATTTGCGGGGTCAATAGTCAAATTATCTATACTTTTTGAATACTCTTGTTGCAAGGTTTTTGGTGTTGCTCTTACATACGACGAATCATTACCCGGCAAATGGTGCCCCTCTAGCAACCAACGGTGTTCGGTCGTTACGCCTGCTTCAATTAACTGATTTGTAAAATATTTGCGGAAGCCATGATTCATCATTACCTCTTTTCTATTGTGTCTTGAGGTATGGTCTATGGTTCTAAGCCCGGCCTTTAGTAAGACATTTGCAATAATGCTGTGAAAAGTGTGAATTGATACCCCTCTGCTCCTGTTTCTAATTTGCTCAATGTCGTTAATATCAAACTGGTCTCTTATTACAAAGGAATCCTTTGTTATAGCCTCGCCGCTATTTTTTCGATATTCTAGGTAAGTATCGATAAAAGAGGCACATTCTGGCGTGCAAAAAGTGATGTATTGATCATTCGAGCCTTCATACATTGTGATTTTATAGATATTTTCATTATCATTTTTTTCTAAATGTCTTAGTCTTAGAGAAGGTAAAGCGCCGATTCGGCAACCGGTCGAAGCCATTAATAATATAACAACTTTCATTCGCATATCGCAGACGTCCAGTATTTTTTTTATCTCTTCGTGGGTATAGGATCTATCTCTTGATTTTTTGATAAACTCGCCCTTGAACATTC
>Ga0111538_10015050_pt1 | contig 10182 bp, 9 predicted proteins | sample SoiMethybrSBSTD1_FD_79669 | JGI IMG/M metagenome (GOLD analysis project Ga0111538, IMG submission 79669) | Bulk soil microbial communities from a Populus tree surrounding site in Tennessee, USA - Soil MetaG P. TD hybrid SBSTD1 (version 2)... | ecosystem: Environmental > Terrestrial > Soil > Tree... | reverse complement strand
TGCAAAGACTGACAGCGCCGTCCCGAATCGACTTCGCGAACAACCCGCCGCCCGCGGCAGCCTGACGGGCGGCGGTTCTTTTTTCATGGACCTCGTCAGCATCCTTCTCGGTGGCGCCGCTTCCGGGATGGTGCTGTTCATCGTCTCGGTCGGCCTGTCGGTGACGATGGGTTTGATGGGTTTTGTGAACCTGGCGCACGGCGGGTTCGCGATGCTCGGCGGCTACGCGATCGTTCTCGCTATGCGGCACTGGGGTCTCGATTTCTTTTCCGCGCTTGCGCTCGCATTCATCGGAGTCGCGGCGGTCTCGGTTGTCCTCGAGCGGCTGTTCTACTCACGGCTGTATCGCGCGCACGAGCTCGACCAGGTGCTGTTCACGATCGGCCTGGTTTTCGTGATGACGGCCGTCGTCACGCTGGGGGTCGGCCCCGAAACGCAGGTCATCGAGCTTCCGGACTGGCTGCGCGGGCAGACCGATCTCGGCTTCGTCCAGTACCGTACCTACAGCCTGGCCCTGATCCTGGTCGGCACAATGCTGATGCTCGCGCTGTGGCTGGGCTTCGAGCGCACGCGCTTCGGCGCACGCATCCGCGCCGCGGTGGATAACCGGCGTATGGCTGCGTCGCTCGGCGTCGACGTCGGGCGCCTCTTCACCGTTACGTTCGCGATTGGCAGCGGCCTGGCCGCGGTCGGCGGGGGCCTGGGCGCCGAGATTCTCGGCCTCGATCCGAACTATCCGCTGCGCTACCTCGTCTACTTCCTGATCGTCGTCGCGGTCGGCGGCCTGGGCCGCGTGACCGGAGTGTTTTTCGCCGCGCTGCTGATCGGCGTGCTCGATTTCGTGCTGAAAATCTATTTTCCGAAGGGTGGCACGATCTTCATCTATGCACTGACGCTGGTGCTGCTGCTGTGGCGGCCGCAGGGCCTGTTCGGGAAGAAGGCGTGACGATCGACGCGACCCAGGCGCTTGCCCGGCGGCACCACTTGCGCTGGTGGGAGGCGCTGCCGTGGGTCGCGGGCATCGCAATGTTCTTCGCGTTCCCGACCTACCTGGCGTTCGGCACGCAACTGCTGATCACGATCCTCTTTGCCCTTTCGCTCGACCTCGTCCTCGGCTATGCCGGCATCGTCACGCTCGGCCACGCCGCGTTTTTCGGCGCCGGCGCGTACACGGTAGGCATCCTCGCGCAGCATTTCGGCTGGAACGAGCCGCTCTCGGGACTCGCCGCCGCCGCTCTCGTTGCGGGCCTGATCGGGCTTGCGAGCGGGTACGTGCTGCTGCGAACGCACGGCCTGACGCTGCTGATGCTGACGCTTTGCACGATGACGCTTCTCGAGCAAGCCGGCAACATGGGCGCTGCCTGGACCGGGGGCTTCGACGGCATGCCGGGCCTGTCGTTCGAGAAGATCCTCGGCCTCTTCAAGTTCGACGTGCTGTACTTCAAGACGCAGTACCTGTACGCGCTCGCGGTGCTTTTCCTCGGCTTCCTGGTGGTGCGCAGGCTCGTGTATTCGTCGTTCGGCCAGAGCCTGACCGGCGTGCGCGAGAACCTCTTGCGGATGCACGCGGTAGGCGCGCCAGTGCGGGCGCGGCTGGTGCTCGCCTATACGATCTCGGCGGCACTCGCCGGAGTTGCCGGAGGCCTCTTCACGCAGACCACCGGCTACGTGAACCTCGCTGTGTTCGGGCTCGAGCGCGCCGCCGGCGTGCTGATCGTGCTGATCCTCGGCGGGCACGGGCGGCTCTACGGCGCGTTCGTCGGCGCCATCGCGTACCTCGTCCTTGAGCACCTGCTCGCGAAAGCCTATCCAACCGCGTGGCAGCTGGGCATTGGCGCGACGCTGATCCTCGTGGCGCTGTACGCGCGCAATGGCATTCTCGGCCTCGGCGAAGCGCTGCGCCGCCGGCTGAAGGGCGCGACATGAGCGGCGCGGCAGCCCTCGAGACGCGCGGCCTGTGCAAGAACTTCGGCGCGCTCGAAGTCGCGCGCGACGTGAACTTCCGCCTCGAGCGGGGCGCCCGGCATGCGCTGATCGGCCCCAACGGGGCCGGCAAGACCACGTTCGTCAACCTGCTCACCGGCCTGCTCGCGCCGTCGCGAGGCAGTGTGATGCTCGAGGGCGAAGACGTCACCTCGCTCGCGCAGGCAAGGCGCGTCAAGCGCGGCATTGCGCGCACGTTCCAGATCAACCAGCTGTTCCGCGGGCTGACCGTGCTCGAAAACGTATCGATCGCAGTGTCCGAGCGCCTGGGCGTCGGAGGGCACATGTGGCGCGCTGCGGGAAGGCGCAGCGACGTGCTGGACGAAGCGATGCGCCTCGTTCACACGCTGCGCCTCGCCGCGGATGCCAACCGGCGCATCGTCGAGCTGCCCTATGGCCGCCAGCGCCTGGTCGAGATCGCGATTGCGCTCGGGCTCGGGCCGCGCGTGCTGCTGCTCGACGAGCCCGCGGCCGGCGTTCCGAGCGCCGAGAGCCACATCATCCTCGACGCGATTGCCGGGCTGCCGAAGGACATCGCGGTGCTAATCATCGAGCACGACATGGACCTCGTGTTCCGCTTCGCCTCTCGTATCACGGTGCTGGTCAGCGGTGCTGTGTTCGCCGAAGGCACGCCCGCCGAGATCGCGGCGAACCAGGACGTGCGGGCGGTCTACCTGGGAAGCGCGCTCGATGCCTGACGCGCTGGCACTCAGGAACGTAACCGCGGGCTACGGCGAGACGCATGTGCTCGAAGCGATCGACCTCGCTCTCGCCGAGGGCGAAAGCCTCAGCGTCATCGGCCGCAACGGCGTGGGCAAGTCGACGCTGCTCGAGACGATCATGGGCCACACCACGCTGCACGCAGGCGAGATCGCGCTCGGCGGGCGGCGCGTCGAGCGCGAGCCTGTCCACCTGCGGGCGCTCGCCGGGCTCGGCTACGTGCCGCAGGAGCGCGAGATCTTCCCGTCGCTGACGGTCGGCGAGAATCTCGAGCTGTGCGCGCGCCCGGGGCACTGGACCGCCGGGCGCGTGTTCGAACTCTTCCCCAACCTGCGGACGCGGCTTGACTCGCCGGGCACGCAGCTTTCGGGCGGCGAGCAGCAAATGCTCGCGATCGCGCGCGCGCTGATGACGAATCCGTCGGTGTTGCTGATGGATGAGCCGACCGAAGGGCTTGCGCCGGTGATCGTGCAAGCGCTCGTGCAGGTGCTGTCCCGGCTACGCGCCGCAGGCGGGCTGTCGATCCTGCTGATCGAGCAGAACAGCCGCGTCGCGCTGGAATTCTCGGGGCGCATCGTCGTCATGGACAAGGGGCGCATCGCCTACGACGGCGCTTCGGACCGGCTGCGTTCCGATCCGGAGTACCTCGCCAGCCTCGTCGCGGCACAGTGACTAGGCGCTGGCGCTCGCTCTGCGCCGCAGCAGCGCGAGCGCCACGTTCCAGCCCACGGCGACGATGAGGCCGAGGACGAGTGCGGGCGCCGATCCCAGGTGCAGAGCGGCGATGTGCACCACGGCAAGCGCCGTTCCGAAGCCCAGGAGCCCCTTGAGCCCGATCACCAGCACCGATGATGCGAACGCGCCGCCGCCGCGCGGCTGCAGGATCAGGATCAAGCTCGTAAATACCACCGGATAGGCCGCCAGAAGGCCCGTGGGCCCGGGACCGAATGCGCGGCTCGCCAAAGAGGTCGCGATCACCAGGGTCGCGACGAGCAGCGCCCGCAGCAGCAAGTCGAAGCGCGCCCGCGGGCCGGCACCGGGCGCCGCAGCGATCGCAAACCGCTTCAACCCGCGCATCGCGAGAAAGAAGCTGGCGGCGAGCAGCAGGCAGGCCTCGGCGAACGACCACTCGCGCAGTTGCAATAGCAGCGCCACGCCGAACCACACGAGCGTGGCGATGGCGAGCGAACCGGGGGTCGACAGGCGCCGGGCGGCGAGGGCGTGCGCGGCGATGAACGCAACGGTCGCCGCGGTGCTCGCCACGCTCATCACGGCGGCCTGCGCGATGAAAGCGGCGCCGTGGTCAATCGCCAGAAAGACGTAGATCGGCCCGGTCGATACCGGCAGGGTAGCGACCATCGCGCCCAGGAAAGGTCCGGCGCGCTCGGCGGCGCGCGCCGCCGAGATCACGATCACCACCGCGACGACGACCTTGGCCGCCAGCGCCAAAAGGTTCAGTTCCTGCACGAGGCGCGAGAGAATAGCGGTTTTTCGGGCGGAGCTGCGGTGACCGATCGTTACGACGTAGTGGTGGTGGGCGCCGGCAACGCGGCGCTTTGTGCCGCGCTTGCCGCGCGTGAAAAGGCGCAGAAGGTCCTCGTGCTGGAGCGTTCCGGCGAGGACGAATCCGGCGGCAACTCGCGCTTCACCGCCGGGCTGATGCGCGTCGCCTACAACGGAGTGGAGGACCTGAAGCGGGCGATGCCCGATCTTTCTCCCGAAGAGATCGCGCGCACCGACTTCGGCACGTACACCGAGGCGCAGTTCCTCGACGACATGGCGCGCGTCACCGAGTACCGCTGCGACCCCGATCTCACCGAGATCCTGGTCAAGCGCAGCATGGACACGGTCGCCTGGATGCGCTCGAAGGGCGTGCGGTTCACCGCCGCGTGGGGCCGGCAGGCGTTCAACATCGACGGCAGGTTCAAGTTCTGGGGCGGCCTCACCGTGGAAGCGGTCGGCGGCGGGCCCGGACTGGTCGATTCGCTCACACAGGCGGCGAAAAAGCAGGGCATCGAGATCTGGTATTCGGCGCGCGCCGTCGGACTGATCGCGGACGATGACGGCGTCAACGGCGTACGCGTGAAGCGCAGCGGCAGGACGGTGGAGGTGCACGCCAAGAGCGTCGTGCTCGCTGCCGGTGGCTTCCAGGCGAACCCGGAGTGGCGCGCGCGCTATCTCGGGCCAGGGTGGGAACTCGCGAAGGTGCGCGGCACGCGCTTCAACACCGGCGACGTGATCCGCATGGCGCTCGACCTGGGCGCCGCGCCGGCAGGCAACTGGTCTGGTTGCCACGCGGTCGCCTGGGACCGCAATGCGCCCGAGTTCGGAGACCTCGCGGTCGGCGACCAGTTCCAGAAGCACTCGTATCCGTGGGGCGTCTACGTGAATGCGCTCGGCAGACGCTTCGTCGACGAAGGCGCGGACTTTCGCAACTACACCTACGCGAAGTACGGGCGCGTCATCCTTGGTCAGCCCGGGCAGTTCGCATGGCAGATTTTCGACGCGAAGGCAAAGGCGCAATTGCGCGACGAATACAGGATCCGCCAGGTCACGAAGCAGTCTGCGAACACGCTGGAAGAGCTCTGCGCGAAGCTCGAGGACACCGACGGCGAGGCCGCGCTGGAGGAATTGCGCGCCTACAACGCCGCGGTTCGCTCGGAGGTTCCGTTCAATCCGAACGTCAAGGACGGCCGCGGCACGCAAGGGCTCGCGATCCCCAAGTCGAACTGGGCCAACACGCTCGATACGCCGCCGTTCGAAGCGTACGCCGTTACCTGCGGCATCACGTTCACCTTTGGCGGGCTGCGCATCAACACTTCGGCGCAGGTGATGTCCACCGATGGCGAGCCGATTCCAGGCCTCTTCGCCGCGGGCGAGCTCGTCGGCGGAATCTTCTGGTTCAACTATCCGGGCGGCACCGGTCTCACGAACGGCGCCGTGTTCGGGCGAATTGCGGGCACGAGCGCGGCAGCCGCGGCGTAGAATCGGCGGCGCAGCATGACGCTCGCCGCATTCAATTTTTCCGCCTGGATCGACCGCCACGCGCACCTGCTGAAGCCGCCGGTCGGCAACCAGGTCGTGTTCGCCGAAGCCGGCGACCTGATCGTCCAGGTGGTCGGCGGGCCGAACGCCCGCACCGACTACCACGACGACCCGTACGAGGAGTTCTTCTACCAGTTGCGCGGCAACATGGTGCTGCGCGTGATCGAGGACGGACGGCCGCGCGATGTGCCGATCCGCGAGGGCGAGATCCTGCTCATTCCCGGGCACCTCAGGCATTCGCCGCAGCGGCCCGAACCCGGCTCGGTCGGCCTGGTCGTGGAGAAGGTGAGACCGGCCGGCGTGCTCGACGGCTTCGAGTGGTACTGCCCGCGCTGCACGGCGATCGTGCATCGCGTCGAAGTCAGCGTGCAGAACATCGTGACCGACTTGCCGCCACTGTTTGAGCAGTTCTATTCGGGCAGTCGCGAGTGCCCGAAGTGCGGGCACGTTCACCCGGGAAGAGCATGAAGGAATCCCCGATCCAGGAAGCGTTGCGCCGCATCCAGCAACTTGTCGCCTCGAGCACCGGCACGCCCCTGCAAGGCGACGCGGTGCTGAAGCTGCAGTCGCTGCTCGTGGGGTTAAAGGGTCCGGTGCCGGCTTCGTACGATGTCGGCAATTTCCTGAGTCGCGACGTGACCATCCTGCTTGCCGATCTGCGCGGCTTTACTACCGTGGCTGCCAAGCAGTCCGCGGACGTCCTGCTCGATATGCTGAACCGCTACTTCGGACGCATGAGCGCGATCATCTTCGCCAACGAAGGGTCGATCGACAAGTTCATGGGCGATGCGATCATGGTGCTGTTTGGCGCGCCGGTCGCACACGCGGGAGACGTGCGGCACGCGGTCATCTGTGCGGTGCAGATGCAGATCGCGATGGACGAGGTCAACCGCGAGCACCGCGAGCGGGGCCTGCCCGAGCTCTTCATGGGGATCGGCATCAACACCGGCACGGTCATGGCGGGACTGCTTGGATCGGAAGCGTATTCCGAGTACACGGTGATCGGCGACGAGGTGAACCTCGCCTCGCGCATCGAGGCGTTCAGCCTGCGCGGTCAGGTCCTGATCAGCGAGAACACCTATCGACGCTGCGCCGAGTTTGTCGACGTGGAAGAGCCGCTGAGCGTGCTCGTCAAGGGCAAGCCGGCGCCGGTGCTGCTGCGCGAGGTGCGCGGGATTCCGTCGCTCGGCCTGCAGGTGCCGCGCAACGAGATCCGCCGCAGCCCCCGCGTCGAGGTGACGATCCCGTTTACCTGGCAGAGAATCGAGAACAAGATCGTCGACGCGGTGGCGCACGAAGGCCGGACGCGCGACATGAGCTACCACGGCTTTCTCGCCGACGTTGACCAGCCGCTTGCGCCGATGACCGACCTCAAGCTCGAGATCAACCTGTCGTTGCTCGGCCGCCGGACCGCCGACGTCTACGCCAAGGTGCTGAAGTCGTTCGTGCTCGACGGCCGGCAGGTTTGCGGCGTCGAGTTCACGTCGATGGATGACAGCACCGCGTTGGATATCCAGCGCTTCGTGCAGCTCGTCCTGCAGGGCAGCTCGACCCGCTAGTGGAAGTGGCCGACTGCGACGCGCTGGTCGTCGGCTCGGGCGCGGGCGGTCTCGCCGCGGCGGTGACCGCCCGCAAGCTGGGGCTCGACGTGATCGTCGCGGAGAAGGAGCCGCTTTTCGGCGGCACCACCGCGTTCTCGGGCGGGTGGCTGTGGATCCCGAACCATCCGATGCAATCCAGCATCGGAGTCGCCGACTCGATCGGCGAGGCAAGCACGTACCTGTTGCACGAGGCGGGCGAGCACTACGACGCCGAGCGCATCGATGCGTTCCTCGTCAACGCGCCGCGCATGATCGAATTTTTTTCCCGCGAGACCGCGGTGCAGTTCGATGCGTCGGCGGTCTTCCCTGACTATCATCCGCAGGCACCCGGCGGGAAAGCCGGCGGCCGCTCGATCGTCGCGCGCGCGTTCGACGGGCGCGAACTGGGCACGATGCTCGGCAAGCTGCGCCCGCCGCTCCCCGAGCTCACGGTGGCCGGGATCATGATCGGCTCGGGAGCAGAGCTGGTGCATTTCATGCGCTGGTCGAAATCGCTTGCGTCGGCGGCGTTCGTCGCGCGGCGGCTCGCCGGGCACGCGTGCGCGACGCTCTTCCACGGGCGGGGCGTGCGCCTGACGAATGGCAACGCGCTCGCCGGGCGCCTGCTCAAGGCCGCAATCGATGGCGGTGTGCGGTTGTGGCCCTCGTCGCCGGCGCGGGAACTGGTGCAGGAAGGCGGGCGAATCTGCGGCGCGCGGATCGAAAAGGACGGCGTGCCGGTGCAGGTGCGCGCGAGGAGGGGCGTCGTGCTCGCGTGCGGCGGCTTTCCGCAGGATGCGGCCCGTCGGCTGCGTCTCTTTCCGCATGCGCAGCACCATTCGCCCGCGCCTCCTGGAAACACCGGAGACGGGCTCAGCCTCGCGCACGCAGCCGGCGCGCGGATCGACGAGTCGCTGCCGAACGCGGCCGCGTGGGTGCCGGTATCGAAAGTGCCGCGCAGCGACGGCACGCACGGGTTGTTCCCGCATTTCATCGACCGCGCCAAGCCCGGCGTGATCGCGGTCACGCGCGCCGGCACGCGCTTCGTCAACGAGGCGAATTCGTATCACGATTTCGTGCAGGCGCTGTTCAAGGCCGCGCCGGATCATGATGAGCCGTGCGCATGGCTCGTGACCGATCATCGCGCGATCCGGGCGTACGGGCTGGGGTTCGTCAAGCCGCGGCCGCTGCCGCTTGCGCCGCACCTGAAGTCGGGCTACCTGCTGCGCGGCGAGACGCTTGCGCAACTGGCGCAGGCCGCGGGCCTCGCCGACCCGGCTGCGTTCGAAGCCACGGTGGCGCGATACAACGCAGATGCCGCGAAAGGGCTGGATCCTCTCTTTCAGAAAGGCTCGACTGCCTACAACCGCTTCTATGGCGACGCCGATATCCGGCCGAACGTCTGCGTCGCGCCGATCGTCGCGCCGCCGTACTACGCGGTGAAAGTCGTCGTCGGAGACCTGGGGACTTACGCCGGCATCGCAACGAATGGCAACGGGCAGGCGCTCGACTCGAACAAGCGGCCCATACCCGGCTTGTACGCCGCCGGCAACGACGCGCTCTCGATCATGGGCGGCGCGTATCCCGGCCCGGGAATCACGCTCGGTCCGGCGATGACGTTCGGCTGGATCGCCGCGCGCCACCTCGCGGGGAGCTAGCCAGTCGGCGTCTTTTGCCTTCAGTGCTGCTTGCGGGCTGCGTCGTACAGCGGAAGCACGCGCGGCAGATTGGCTTCGATGTCCTTGATCCGCGTTCCGTGCGAAGGATGCGTGGACAGGAATTGCGGCGGCGCGCCGCGCGCGGCCTGGCCCGGCGCTCCCTGCGAAGACGCCTTCTGCATCTTGTGCCAGACGCTGACCGCGGCGCGCGGATCGTAACCGGCACGCGCCGAAAGCTCGATTCCTACGAGGTCGGCGTCGCTTTCCTGGCTGCGCGCGTACGGCAGCGATACCGCGAGGTTCGCCGCCTGCGCGAGCAGCTCGGTCGAAAGCTGGCCGAGGCCGAGCAGGGAGGATGCAACCGAGATGCCGACGTTCTTCATCACCTGCTCGGACATGCGCGCCCGCCCGTGCTCGAGCAGCGCGTGTGCGATCTCGTGGCCCATGATCGCCGCAACCTCGTCGTCGGTCAGCTGCAGCGCCTCCAGGATGCCGGTGAAGAACGCGATCTTGCCGCCGGGCATGCAGAACGCGTTGACGTTCTTCGAGCTGAGCAGGTTCACTTCCCACTTCCAGCGCTGCGCGTCCTGGTTAAAGCGCGCCGACTGCGGGATCAGCGCGCGCGCGATGTTGCGCAGCCGCTCCACCTGGCGCCGGTCGACGTTGAGGGCGTTTTTCTGCGCGGCCTGGCGCATCAGGTCGTTGTACTGCTGCGCGGCGGAGCGCTCGACCGTCGATGCCGGCAGCAACCGCAGGCCGCTGCGCTTTACGTCGACGCCTTCCTGCGCGCCGAGGCCGGCTGCCGCCGTGGCAAGCGCGACTGCGAGAACCCACGCTTTCATAGCGAGTCGAAATGCTCCGCCATCTTCGTGCGCAGCGCCTCCCCAGGCAGCGGGCCGCTCCCCGCCGCGAGATTATCCGCCAGGTGCTCCGCCTTGCCGGTCCCGGGAATGGTGCAAGTCACTGCCGGATGCGACACGATCCACTTGAGGAAGTATTGCGCCCATGTGGCCATCCCGGCCTCCTTCGCCCACTCCGGCACCGGCTTGCCGCGTACCCGGCGGAACATCGCGCCTTCTGCGAACGGGCGGTTCGCGATCACCGCGACCTTGCGCTCGCGTGCGAGCGGCAGCAGCCGCTCGGCCGCGTCGCGCTCGGCCAGGGAATAGTTGATCTGCAGGAAATCGTACTGGCCG
>Ga0111538_10015049_pt1 | contig 10182 bp, 6 predicted proteins | sample SoiMethybrSBSTD1_FD_79669 | JGI IMG/M metagenome (GOLD analysis project Ga0111538, IMG submission 79669) | Bulk soil microbial communities from a Populus tree surrounding site in Tennessee, USA - Soil MetaG P. TD hybrid SBSTD1 (version 2)... | ecosystem: Environmental > Terrestrial > Soil > Tree... | reverse complement strand
TCCCCGTACGTCAAGGATGCGTTTCACGAGTTCGTGATCGGCGGACGCAAGGAGGCGGTCAATCCGGCGCTCTCGGGAACGAAGGCCGCCGCACATTACCGTATCGACGTCCCTGCAGGCGGCTCACGAGTGGTGCGCCTGCGACTCAGCCAGGCGGCCGCCAGCCAGCCCTTTGCGACGTTCGACACGATCCTCGCGAAGCGGCAGCAGGAAGCCGACGAGTTCTACGATCGCATCACGCCGGCATCGCTCGGCGAAGACGAGCGACGCATTCATCGTCAAGCGCTCGCCGGGATGTTGTGGTCGAAGCAGTACTACTACTTCGATCTCGACACGTGGCTCGAGGAGCACAACGCGCACCCGATGCTTGGGGACCGTCATGACGTGCGGAACGCCGAGTGGTTCCACATGTTGAACAGCGACATCCTCTCGATGCCCGACAAGTGGGAGTACCCGTGGTATGCCGCGTGGGATCTGGCCTTTCACACCCTGGCTCTCTCACTCGTCGACATCGATTTCGCGAAGAGCCAGCTGCTGTTGCTGATGAAGAGCCTGTATGCGCATCCGAGCGGACAGATCCCCGCGTACGAGTGGAACTTCAGCGATGTGAATCCACCGGTTCACGCCTGGGCGACGCTGTTCCTGTACAACCTGGAAAAGACCAAGGGACGCGAAGACATTCGCTTCCTGGAACACTCGTTTCAAGGGCTGATGCTGAATTTCAACTGGTGGCTGAATCGCAAAGATCCGGAAGGGCGCAACGTCTTTGCCGGCGGCTTCCTCGGACTGGACAACATCGGCATCTTCGATCGCAGTGCGCCACTGCCGACGGGCGGCCACCTCGATCAGGCGGACGGCACGGCATGGATGGCGTTCTATTGCCAGAACATGCTGCAGATGTCGCTGATCCTGAGCGAGGTCGATCCGATGTACGAAGAGGTCGCCTACCGGTTTCTGGAGCATTTCCTCTGGATCGCCTACGCGATGGATCGCATCGGTCCCAACCGCGACGAGATGTGGGACGAGCAGGACGGCTTCTTCTATGACCTGCTGCATCTGCCCGACGGCAGCGCCCAGCGTCTGAAGGTGCGATCGATGGTGGGACTGTTGCCACTGTGCGCCGCCACCGTCTTCGAGCCACGAAGCGAAGGCCGTTTCGAGCGGCTCAACGAACTCATCGGGCTGTTCCGGGAACGTCACCCGGAGGTGCTCGAGCAGGTGGCCCCCGGCGACCACACGTTCGTGGGCTTCGCCAACCGGCGTCTGGCATCCGCCTGCAACAAGGAGAAACTCGTTCGGGTGCTCCACTACGCCCTCGACGAACGCGAGTTCTTCAGCCCGTACGGCATTCGATCGCTCTCTGCAACTCACGACGCGCAACCGTTCAGACTGCACGTGGGTGGAGGCGACTACTCCGTGCAATACCTGCCTGCGGAATCGAACAACGGCATGTTCGGCGGCAACTCTAACTGGCGGGGACCAGTGTGGATGCCGGTCAATGTGCTGCTGATACGCGGGCTGCTGAACATGTACATGTTCTACGGGAACGATCTCCGCGTGGAGTGTCCGACCGGATCGGGGCAACAGATGACACTCTTCGAAGTGGCCAAGGAGATCGCGCGGCGATTGTCCCTGATCTTCCTTCGCAATGCCGACGGGCAACGGCCGGTCTATGGTGGAACGAAGAAGTTCCAGGAGGACCCGCACTGGCGCGACTACATCCTCTTCTACGAATACTTCCACGGTGACAATGGCGCTGGACTGGGCGCGAGCCATCAGACGGGCTGGACGGGGCTCGTCGCGCTGACCTTGGATTTCTTTGCGCGAGTCGATCCGAAGGTGGCGTTGGAAACATCCATCAAGCCCGGCGTGAGCGCCGTCCGCGAGCAGGTCGCCCGCGGCTGACGTCTGGCCCATCGATGCCCCGGCGTGTTTCGCGGGCGGCCCACGGTTCGACGTGGGCCGCGGGCACACCGGGGCACTCCCCAATCGATTTTCGCAGCGAAATCTCTCGATAAATCGCTTCCCCGAAGCCCTCGGGCAGCCCTCGTCTACCGGCACCACTCCTTGCAACATCAGCCACTGAGTTACGGCGCGGCATTCGTGCTGTTTCGCATCTGTCGAGGAGAGACCATCATGAGACGGGTGTTCCTGATTGTGCTCGTGGCCGGAGTGGTAACGAGTTCACCGCTGTGGGCGCAGAACAGCTCGGGGCAGGGGCAAGCGCAGACGCAGCCGCCGGTTGAAACCAAAGCCGAGCGGATGGCCACTGCCACGTATTGGGGCGACACGGGCCTCTGGTTCGTTCCCACTGCCGAAGTCGTGCGGCCCAAGGGCTGGTCGATCAGCGCGTACCGCACCGAATTCGATTTCAGACAAGGGCTGACCGACGTATCGGACTTTCCGGTCACGGTGGCTGCCGGCGCCGGTCCCCGCTTGGAGATCTTCGGCGCGCTTCGTGTCGTCACGCGCATCGATCGTGATACGCGTCCATTGTTTCAAGCGACGGATACCTCCGAGGGCGGTCTCACCAACGACCGGCCTTTTGTGAACAGCACCTGGACAGGTAACCAGCTTGGCGACCTGTATCTCGGTGCGAAGGGGAATCTGTTGTCCGAAGGCGTGCAGCAGCCGCTGGCGTTGGCAGTGCGTGGCACCGTGAAGCTGCCGACTGCGGACAAAGACAAGGGCGCCGGCACTGGCGAGTACGACTACTTCGCCGATGTCGTGCTCAGCAAGGAACTGGCTCGACGCGTTGAGATCACCGGATTCACCGGCATGGCATGGCGAGGGGACCCGGATGGCGTGAACCTGTCCGACGGGTGGCGTTGGGGTTTCGGTGCCGCCTTCGGCGCGCGCTCGAACCTTCGATTTACAACGGAGATATTTGGCGAGGAGTCCTTCGAAAACGACGTCATCGCCCAGCCGGGAGTCGTGACCGGCGTCGATGGCTCAATCTCACCAGTTATCTCGGCACTCGATCAAGGCACCACGAGCGTCTTCGGACTCACCTGGCAGCACTCCAGCGGCGTGTCGCTGGGCGTGGCCGGGAGCTACCAGTCCGGGCTCGATCTACCCTCGGGCGAAGGCAGCCGCGGCTGGGGTATGCAGTTCCGTATGGGCTTCCATCGCGGCGTGCGGGTCTTTGTGCCGCCGGCGCCTCGGTTCGTCGGAGGTCTCGCGCCGGAACCGGCGCCAGCGCCTGAGCCGCCACCTCCACCGCCACCACCGCCACCACCGCCGCCGCCCGCCAATCGTGGTCCGAGCGTAAAAGCGCAATGCGATCCGTGCCGCGTCGAAGTGGGCAAGACGTCGTCGATCACAGCGACCTCAAACGATCCCGACGGCGATTCGGTGCAATATCAATGGAAGACTGCCGCCGGCACACTCGCCGATACCCGCGCCGCGTCGACCGTGTGGACCGCCGAAACGAGGCCAGGCACCGTCGCACTGACGGTGACCGCCGACGACGGAAAAGGCGGGCTGGCCACGGATACGGTGAACATCGAAGTATTCCGCCGCGCCCTCATGTTCGGTGAGGTGCACTTCGATCTCGATGAATCAGTGCTGCGACCGGAGGCCCGGACCGTGCTGGACCAGGCCGCACGAACGTTGAAAGAGAATCCCGACGTTCACGTGCAGATCGAAGGTCACACCAGCGAGGAAGCCTCAGCCGAATACAACCAGGCGCTGGGCAGCCGACGCGCACAGGCGGTGCGCGAGTACCTGGTGAAACAAGGCGTCGAGGCCTCGCGGCTGGACACCATCAGCTACGGAAAGACGCGACCCAAGTACGACAACTCGAAGGAAGAGACGCGACGGTTGAATCGACGAGCCGATCTGGTCGTCGAGGATGGCAAGTAACTCCTGGCTCCCTGAACGCGAACGCAGTTTTCACTGACTGCGTTCGCGTTCGCCCCTCCAGCTGAGCAGAATTCTTCAGATGCCTTGTATTGTTCGTGAGGCGTATAATCTCCGCCTCGAACCCTGAAGATCTGTTCGTCCGTGAAGACTGCTCGACGTATCCCTGTCATCGCCTGCGTCTGCTGCCTCGTTGTCATCGCCAGTGGGGATGGCCGGTTGGCGGCACAGGCTCAGCCTGATAAGCACACGGTACTCCTGCTTCAGCAATCGGCTGATGTAGGCGGGTCTCTTCGCACTCGGTTCGACGCGGCGTTCGCCGAGGCGTTGCGAGCTGATCACTCCACGGATGTCGAGCTCTACGAGGAGACTATCGAGAGCGAGCGATTCCCGGGTGCGGCTCAGGCGCAAGTATTCACGACATACCTCGCACGGAAGTACGCAGGCCGGAAGATCGACGTCATCGTTGCGACGGGGTTCGGCCCGTTGAGTTTTGCGCGGCAGCACCGCGGGCTCTTCGGCAACCCGCCGATTGTCACCACGGTTTCGGCACCGGGGCAGTTGAACAGCAACGACAACGTCGTCGGACTCCAAGGCGGGTTCTGGGTCGGGCAAACGATCTCGCTCGCGAAGCAACTCCTCCCTGACACGCGCGCCGTGTACGTCATCGACGGAACACCTGCCAACGACGGCGACCTCGAACTCGCCGTGCGCCATCAATGGCGCGAGCGCCACAGCGACCTCTCGCTCGTCTACCTGCGAGATCTCGCCCTTGAAGACCTCGTGACTCGCCTTGAAGCCATTCCTCCGCACTCGATCGTCGTGTTCATCAGGCAGGCCATCAGAACGCCGTCACAGAACCTTGAGCTGGCCGAAGGGCTGACACGCGTGCTTCGCGCATCGCCCGTACCGGTTTTTTCCCTGCGGGAAGAATCCCTCGGTCGCGGCGTGGTTGGCGGACCCATCTGGCGCTTCGAGGCCGACGCCAGACGCGTGGCCACGATGGCCAGACGCATCGCGACCGGTACGAGCCCACGCGATATTCCCATCGGCCGCAACACGTACCAGACGATGCTCGATTGGCAGCAGCTTCAACGATGGGGCATCGCCGAATCCCGCATCCCTGCCGGCAGCATCGTGCTCTTTCGCCCCCAATCGTTCATCGATCTGTACGGGAAATACGTGGCCGGCGGCGTGGCCGTGTTCACGGCGCAACTCATGCTGATTGTTGGCCTCCTCGCCCAGCGCGCGAGGCGCCGCCGCGCGGAAGACAGCGCCCGCACGAATGCCAGGCGATACCAAAGCGTCGTGGACGCGCAGAGCGACATGATCTGCCGTTTTCTTCCCGATACGACGTTAACGTTCGTCAACGATCCTTTCTGCCGTTTCTGGAACAAGTCCCGGGAAGAGATGCTTGGACATCCGTTCATCGAGATGATTCCAGCGCCCGCGCGTCCCGCCGTCAGGGAACGCCTTCAGGGCCTGCGTCAGGGATCAAATTCGGAGGACCATCCGGTCTGTTTGCCCGACGGCACCGAGGGGTGGCATCGATGGATCCATTCCGCGATCGTCGATCAGCACGGCCGGATCGTCGAGTATCAGGGCGTCGGCCGCGACATCACCGATCAGAAACGCGCCGAACACGCGCTGCGTACCGCTGAACAGCGCAACAGCGCGATCCTTCGCGCCATTCCCGACATGATGTTCGTCCTCCGACGTGACGGCACATACGTGGATTACCACGCTCGCGATCCGTCGGTGATCTACCTTCCTCCAGAGCAGTTTCTTGGCCGAACGGTACGCGACATTTTTTCGCCCGATCTCGCCGAGACCGTGATGGAGGGCATCGAACGGTGCTGCGTCACCGGCGAACCCGTCGTCGTCGAGTTCGAGCTGAACGTCGGCTATTTGCGGCACAACGAGGCGCGGCTCGTCCCGTTGGCCAACGATCAGGTGCTCAGCATCGTTCGTGACGTCACCGAGGCGAGACGCGCACAAGAGCTGAACCGCGCGTTAGCCGGACGGCTGATCGTCAGCCAGGAGGCAGAACGCCAGCGCATTGCGAGAGAACTGCACGACGATCTGAGCCAGAAGATCGCCGTGCTCAACATCGATGTCGATCGGCTGTCGCACCAGATGCAGACGTCCGAACATCGGACCTGGCTGCGCAGGATCTCGGCACAGGTCGCCGAAGTCGCAGAGCATCTGCACGATCTGTCGTACGAGCTTCATCCGGCACGACTGCAGACTCTTGGGTTGCTTGAATCGTTACGGGTGATGTGCAGTGAGTTCTCACACCAGAGAAACATCCACGTCACTTTTACGGCCACCGACAGCGAACTGCCGCTGGTCATCGATCCGGCGGTGTCGTTGTGCGTGTACCGCCTCACGCAGGAAGCGCTTCACAACGTCGCGCGGCATAGTCACGCCGCCGAGGCAACGGTGCAGTTGTCGTATGAGGGCGGCGATGTCTGTCTGCAGATTGCCGACTCCGGCGTCGGGTTCGAACTGCATTCGAGCCGACATACGGGGTTGGGAGTCGTCAGCATGCGGGAGCGTGTCGGCGTGCTCAACGGAAAGCTGGTGATTGACACCGCCCCTGGCCGGGGAACGCGCATCGTCGCTCGGATCCCCTTGCCCGTGTCGCCGCACCTCGACGCCTACTCGGTTTCTTCGTCGGTCAGAGCCGCTGGATCGACATCCACCTCAACGGATTCGACGACGGACGTGATCACAGGGCCAGCTGAGGTCATCAGCTGAAGCTGCAGCCCCTCGACAATCCATCCGTCTTTCACGCCCTCTTCTCCGTCGAGGGCTCCGAGCAGCTGAACGTCAGTGTTGCGATGGAACAAACGTCCGCCGCAGATGGAGACTTGTCGAGCTGGACCGTCCACGACGGTCAAGCGGTACAGTGTGTTCCGAGTGCGAACGATCACCATGGTGCCAGGGAGGAGCAGCGGCACCGCCAGGGGATGGCGCACCCCAGGAATGGCATCGAGGAAACCGAAGGTTGGAACCGCGGGGAACGTTTCAGCGTTTGCCGAGGACCATTTCTCCATGGCATCTTTCTGGGTGCAACAGGCCTGCCACGACTCCGCGCGGGTCGCCCGGTTCAGCTCGTTAGCTCGGCCATCAGTGTGCGCTGCCACTCTACGGTTTCCGCGACCTGATTCATCGTAAACACATGCAGTGCGAGGACGTTCGCTCGCGGGTCGGCGATCGTTGACGCCAGACCGATGAGCAGGGCATCAGCCCCGAACGTGCCGCCCTGCACGAGGTGGCCGAGCAGCGATCGGTTCTTGAGCAGATAGCGCATCGAATCTGCCACACCAATGTGCGCGGCCGTGCGCATCAGCTTGCTGAACGGCAGCACACCCGGCACGCCCAGATGAATCGGGAGCGTGATGCCCTCGTCTCGTACCCCTGTGATCCATGACGCCACAGCATCCGGATTGAACGACATCTGGGTCGTCGTCGCGTGCGCGTAACGCTGCTTCGCGCGGAGGTCGTCGCGCAGCACGCGGTCAGGCATCGTGGGATGCCCTTCCGGATAGGAGGGGACCCCAATCTCCTCCAACCAGCCGCCGAGGGGCTCGAGCGCCTGCAGTAGCGTCAGTCCATCGCGGAACTCACCGATGGCGTCACCGTCGCCGCCCACCACGAATGCCTTGCGCATTCCGGCATTGCGGATGCGAGCGACGATGTCCGCGAGGTGTACGCGGTCGCGGATCGAGCGCGCGGCAAGGTGCGGGCACACGTCATGCCCATGTGCGGCAAGCCATTCGGCCGCGTCGAGCGTAGCGTCAACACCGAGGCGCGGGGATGCGGTGACGGTGACTGATGCCTGCGGCGGCAATGCTACGGCGGCCTCCTCCAGCCCACCGACCGGCACCAGCTCGTAGATCGGATTGGCCACGCGGGCTGCAAGAGCGGAGCGCAGCGGCGCGGACAGCGTAGTGCCAAGGCGGGCTCTCGTCATGATCATTGTTGTGACGCCAGCACAGCTCAGTCAGGTGCACTGTGACGATCCCGGCAGTCGGGGCGTCACAAGTACAGGAGCCCGTGTGATTCCAATGGAGACGTTTACAGCGCAGGTTGGTGAGATCGACAACCTCACACACGACGTGCGTGTCATCAGGCTCGAGCTAATCCACCCGGCGGAAATCCGCTTTCAGGCCGGACAGTTCGTGTCGTTCGAGGTACCGAAACCTGGGCTGCCCTTTCCGGTGACGCGCCCGTACTCGATTGCGTCGCCACCATCGGATCGGGGCGTTATCGATCTGCTCTTGAACCTGGTTCCCGGTGGACCGGGCTCCTCGTTCCTGTTCTCATTGCAGTCGGGCGATCCAGTCAGCTTCCGCGGCCCAGCCGGCACATTCGTGTTGCGCGACTACCCGGATCGGCGCCTCCTGTTTGTCGCGACCGGGACCGGCATCGCGCCGATCCGTTCGATGCTCCATGCACGTCTGCCGAGTCCCACGCCGGTCACACTCATCTGGGGACTGCGCCACGAGCGCGACGTCTACTATCAGAATGAGCTCGCCGAGCTCGCCGCGGAGTTCCCGGAGTTCTCCTTTGTGATCACGCTCTCGCAGCCGTCAGCGTCATGGACCGGCGCGGTCGGCCGCGTGCAGTCCCACATCGAACCCCATATCGCGACCGTTGACGATCTCGCAGTCTATGTGTGCGGGAGCAAAGCGATGATCACATCCGTGACCGAACAGATCCGATCGCGCGGGACGTGCCCGATACACCGCGAGCAGTACTTCTAGAACGCGATTCCGGGTTGATATCCGCCGCTTTCTGTTCCTCGACATTCAACTCGACCCGCTCACGCTTGATGTCGAGCCGGAGCCGGACGAACAGGCTCATGTAGACGTTGGCCACCCAGACCAGGGACAGCCATGCGATCACGAGCCCTGGCCACCCGACAATAAGCAATCGGAAACCGGTAAGGGCCACGGCCACGGCCGCGACGTAGTGGCTGAAGCAGTACTCGCAGGTGAACACGTAAAAGAACTTGCGCGCAATGATGTTGCGTCGTTGACGGCTTTGCTTGACACACCACGCGTGCAATTCGGCAAACAACTCCTCATGCGTGACCGTCCAGGCGGCACACGCAACAGGACCAGCCAGCACAAAGAGCCACACGATCTGTGTAGTGAGCGACATCGTCGCGGCGTTTGGCATCGCCGATAGACGGGGCTGCAAAACCACCGCCGGCCCCGTGCCAGCTGAGGTCGCCGCGCGCGCCAACTGAAAGAAAAAAGAGGTCCCGGATTGCTCCGGGCCCTCTTCCAGTCCGGCTAAAGCCGGACACTACATCGCTCTTGTAGGGGCGACGCATGCGTCGCCCTCCACTCAGTTCGTACCGCCAGCGGCCGCCATCACATCAGCACGCGTGAGCGGCTTATCAGGATTCGGCGGGTGCGCTTGGATCCATCCGGTGTAATCGAGCTTCCCCTTGTTGATCGTCTCGACCGTTGCTTTCAGGACGGCCAGCTGCGCCGGGTTGGGATTCACCGCGGTGACATCAGCCGACCAGACGGTCTTTTCCGCCGGTAGATAGACGATGAGCATGCCATCGCTGTGTTCGTTCGGCACGCGATGCAGCTCGACGATCTTGCCGTTGCTTCCCTTTCGCACGTCGCGATCGCCGACGCCAGTGACGACGTCCTTCCGGCGAACCGTCACCTTTGACAGGCGGTCGCCGGTCAGCGTTCGCGGGCCGCTCAGGAGCTCTTCGAGGACCTTCTCGTTGTTGTTGTGCGTGATGATCGTCGCGCCCTCTGCCACTGCCGCGCCAAGCCCGCTCGCGTGGTCGAAGTGCGGGTGCGAGTTGACGACGAAACGGATCGGCTTGTTGGGAATCGCCTGCTTGGCCGCCGCCATCACCGCCACGCCACGATCATCGCTCTGGCCACTCTCGATGACGAGGATGTGGTCTCCCATATCGACGGCGAGGGACGTGTAGTTGCCACCAATCTTGAAGGCGCCCTCACCGAGCTTCTCCACCGGCGCCGCAGCCGCCTGTGGCGGAGGCGCACCGCCGCCAGGGCCGCCGCCACGGCCCGCAGGCGGCGGAGGGACCGTCAGCAGCTGGGCGAGGTTGCCGGGATTCGGCGTCGCCGCGGTGATGTCGGCGTTGAACGTCTCCATCCCGGCCTGCTTCTGGACGATGCGACCGGGTACCTGCACGCCGTTCATGTTCTGGTAGTTCGAGTAGTCGAACTCGACCAGTAGGTCGCCAACAACCGCGTTATCGACCCGCGTCTCGACTTTGGTCACGAGGTTCTGCTTGTCGATGTAGCCGGTGACCGT
>Ga0111538_10015047_pt1 | contig 10183 bp, 7 predicted proteins | sample SoiMethybrSBSTD1_FD_79669 | JGI IMG/M metagenome (GOLD analysis project Ga0111538, IMG submission 79669) | Bulk soil microbial communities from a Populus tree surrounding site in Tennessee, USA - Soil MetaG P. TD hybrid SBSTD1 (version 2)... | ecosystem: Environmental > Terrestrial > Soil > Tree... | reverse complement strand
CCCTGCCGAAGACCGCCACGCGCGTCGAGCGGATGACGCGAAAGCTCCTGACGAAGGCGGGCGCCGCGGTCTACGCCAGACGCAAGACGATCGTCGAACCGGTACTGGGACAAATCAAGCAGGCGCGAGGCTTTCGCCAATTCCTGCTGCGCGGCGTCGCGAAGGTCCAGGGCGAATGGGCGCTGGTGTGCACCACGCACAACATCCTCAAACTGTATCGCCTGTGCACGTGATCGGAGACGGTCGAAGGGCCGCCGCGCCGAGGCCACGCATCACCGGCAGCTCCTGCCCGCAGCTCGGGATTGCTCACGGAACGCTCTGTCGACCATGACCGACACGCAGCCGCACGCGGTATGACCGATATTCCGATTACTCGGACTGGCTCCTAGAGTGACTAGAGTGCCCTGGAGTGCGTACACCGGTGGCACGCGCGGCACCCGAAGCACTTCTGGCACCCCGGGCACCCCGGGCACTCCTGGCACCCCGGGCACCCGTGGCACCCCTGGCACCCCTGGCACCCCTGGCACTCTCATTTCATCCTCGCCGGATACGTCTTGCTGAAGCCGTTGCGTGGGTTGGTGATCGTGAAAGCCCCGTCCGGATAGGCCGACACCTTGAGCCAGTAGGCAGGTGTGTGGGCTGCGTTCCCCCTCCCCCGCCCGGCCGCGGGTGTGGTCAGTAATCCGGCGATCGTCGGAGCGTCGTCCACATTCGCGATATACAGCGCCGGACTGTTCTGTTCGAGAAGCGCGTTGTAGGACCAATGCATCTGCCACAGCCCTTCGAGCCCGGCCGACGAAAGGATCGTCTGCAGAGGCTCCGGGGCGGCTCCCTTGCGCGTGCCGTTCTGCACAATCGCCGCTCTAGGCTGAATACCGTGCACCAACGGTAGCGACCCGGATGCGATCGCACCGTGGCTGCTCGCGAAATACAGATCGACAGTGCCGATCGGATTGGTCGGACACATCAGCTCCAGTTCTTTCGTGCGCCACATGTCGCCGAAGTCGAGCGCGCGGAACTGCCCGAGAATGATCACGCTCCCGACCGACTGCGCATCGTCTGGATCGTTGAGTCCAATCGTTCCAGTCATTGGTGTGAAGCCTGCGCAATAGGGATTCGGTTTGCCCCCTCCTGGCAGTGCAGGAGTCTTCAACACGTGGCCCGCCGATGTGACGATGCGCCAGTCGAGACCGGTGATCGGCACGCGATCCCCAGGCTTCACAACGAGGTGCTTTGCCTTTCCGTACAGGTCGGCATACTTCGCCTGGAACCCTTCGATCTGTTCTCGCGCCTTGGTAACCGGAATGCCGTCAGGCCCTGGTGCGACTTGCGGCACGTCCGGCCCTTCAACTGTGGCTCCGTGGTCGACAAACGTGCCGATTGGGATGCGGCTGGCGAGTTCTACCAGATTGCCGATGTGATCGACGTGATAGTGCGTCGAGATCAGATAGTCGATCTGCTTCACACCCGCATCGGCAATCGCGGCCATGATCCGATCGAGGTCTCTGGCACCAGGAAAGCCTGTGTCGATGATGGCGGTCTGCCCCGTCGGCGTAACGTACAGGGCTGCCTTTCCACCCTCGACATCGACAACCCAGATCTCGAGCGGCTTCGTTGTTTTGGCTTGCGCGTTGATGAGCGCGGCGGCGAGTGTGACGATTGTCAGTGCGAGTGCGATACGTTTCATATGATTCCCGTCCCATCGGTCGAAAAAGACCTCGCCCTACAGCACCTATTTACTTTCCGGCGAGCGCAAGCAGTTCCGCGTGCGTCCAGGGACGCGTTCGTCCCGCATTCGCGTCGCGAACTGTTTTGACCATCGCTGGATCGACAGGCGAACCGGTTTGTCCCCATTCGCGGCGAATGTAGGTCAGCACGCCGGCGATCTGATCGTCGGTCAAGACCGATCCAACCGGAGGCATCAATCCAATCGCGCCTTCTTTGCCGTTCAACAGGATTCGCGCCGGGATGTCGGGTGCTGCCAACGCAAGCGTTGAACCGATCAGGCTTGGCGCGATCTTCTCCTGTCCACGTCCGTCCGGCTGGTGGCATGTCTGACAGATGTTTCTGTAGACTTCCCGTCCCGCGTCGAACCGCTGTTGCTCTTCCGCCGTGAGCGGTGGGACGGGAGCGGAGGCTCCCGGCTTGCCGGGCCACTCGACTCGGGCGAGGACATTAGTGGCACGAGTCGCCAGGTCGTCGGTGCGCTTGCTCATCGCAGACAACGCAGACGGCTCGGAATTCAAACGAAGGATTCGTTGGCCGCCGCGACCCCCTCCGGTTTGGGCCGGCGGCCGCTCGAAAGCGTATGCTCCGCCTGGCCCCGCGCGACCGCCCGGGCAGGTCGGGCATGGCAGGATAGCAGCATCCGGCGTCGGGCGACGGTATGGCGCAGCACCCGGCATCGCGCTGCCCAGCACGGCGACTTCTGCTCCACGAAGGACCGCCGACCGTTGCCATTGCGGCTGGGTCTCGTTAGCCAGCCAGGCGAAAAGTTTCTGAATCGCCGCGTCCTGTCCGGCGCGGACGATCGTGCCTGCGAGCATCGTCATTGCGGTCTCACGCGCTGGCGTCTGAGTGCCGGATGCGAGCAGCTTCTCGAGAACAGCAGACTCACTGCCCCGGATGCCGCTCAAGCCGGCATCCACAACGATCGGATCATCAGCGTGACGATCGAGCAAGGAGGCGATTGCATTCTCACGAGGCCCGGCGGGAAGCGACCCGAGCGAAGCCGCGAGTTGCTGACGCACCGACCAATCTGGATCGTCGAGACGTTTCAAGACCTCGGCGTGAAGCGGATGATTCGGCGTCGCCAGCCAGCGCTCGGAGAGACGGATCGCCGAGACGCGAACGTCCTTCGCTGGATCCGCGAGTGCCTTGGTCACCAGCGCCGGCGCGAGACTATCGATGCCATCGAGTGTCCACAGGGCGTGCAGCCTCGCGCGGACATTCGTCGATGATTCAGCCAGCTTCACCAGTGCTGGAACGACGGATTTGGCGTAGCGTTCAACCAGCAGCCTCTGCGCCGTATCGCGTCGCCATCCGTTCGCATGCGAAAGTGCTTCTACCAGTTGCGCAGGTGTGGCGTTGGCAAACGGCGTGGTGCTGTCACGTGTGGTCGTCTCGTGGACGACGCGATAAATTCGCCCCAGTCCCGTTGGCTGATCGAGTTTGCGCGAGATGATGTGATCGCGCAGGTAGAGTGTGGTCGAGGCGCGGTCCTGAATGATCCCGCGATACATATCGACGATGTAAAGAGTGCCGTCGGGCGCATTCGAAATGAATACCGGCCGAAAGCGCTCGTCGGTCGAGGCGAGAAACTCCGCGTTGTCGTACGCCTTTCGTGCGCGCAGCGTTTTCCCATCGTCGCTGAGGACAATGCGGCTGACGAGATTCGCGGCCGGGTCGGCGACAAACACATTGCCGTACAGCTCCGACGGAAGACGATCGCCTCGATACACCATTGGTGCGCACACCGCCGTGAACCTGGCGAGCGTGCCATCCGGGCGATCGATGCCGGTTTGGTACGCGCGATTGGTGCCGGGGTTCGGCCGCACCGGCCAGACCGCCTGGAGATCGTTGGTCTCGTCCTCGAGTGTGTCGTAGCTTCCGCGTGTTCGCAGTAACGAAGGATTTCGCGCGTAGTACGGCGTCGGTACGAAATCGACGTGCAACGCTGATTCGTTCGTGTTCCGGTAAATCCTGCCCGCGTCGTCCTGTGTGGCGCCCCATTCACCCCGCGAGAGTGTCGGATAGACATCGACCTTGCGGTCTTTGACGCGCAGATATACCTCGGCCTCGGATGTATGAATCCAATTATCGAGCCCCCACAGCAGGCTGTTGGCATTGCCTTCGACGCTGCCTTCGAGGCGGCCGTAGTTACGGGTCACCAGTTCTTTTGTATCTGCCTTCAAATCGCCGTTCGTATCGCGCATCAACCAGACGGTCCCCGGCTCGCCGACGAGCACGCCCTGGTCGAGGACCTTGACCGCGCGCGGGAGAATCAAACCGTCGGCAAAGACGGTACGCTTGTCCATCACTCCATCACGGTTGGTGTCTTCGAGTACCGCGACATGGCCGATCGGGTCCAGGTTCGGCTCTTTCGTCTGCAGATCGCGGACGAACCCGGTCATCTCAACCACCCACAATCGCCCGGCAAGATCCCAGTCGATCACGGTTGGATCTTGAACGAGCGGTTCGCTGGCAACGAGTTCGAGGTGATAGCCCGGCGGCATGTAGAACGTCTTCAGCGCGTCGGCGGGCGAAAGCACGGGGGATTCGTTCGACACTTTCTGGACGCCTGGAGGCCAGGGACGATTCGCGGGAGAACTCTGAAAGGCGAGTCCGGTCGCTGCCATCAGGCAACAGAAAAACGCGATTCTCAACTCAGTCCCTTGCCTTCCTCGCACTGATATGTGCGTCCGGTGGCGACGTCCTTGAACTCCTCTACCTTACCGCTCGGCCAGGCGATGACGACGCGTTCGACCTTGTCGCGGCGGCCCACCCCGAAGGTAACCGGCAGCTCCGATTGCGACAAGTAGCTCGAGCCGCTCTTGACCATACGGGTCTGAAAGGTGCCATCGTGAAAAACACGAACCGTCGCGCCGATCGCGTCGCGATTGGATTTCGTGCCGATCAGCCGCAGGCGAACCGAGCGATTGCCGGCGAGCTGGTCGTTGCGGAAGAGCACCGCTGGTCCGCCATTGGTCGTCAGCAGCAGGTCGACGTCGCCGTCACGATCGAAATCACCGTAAGCAAGGCCGCGACCGACTTTCGGCGCGGCAAACGCTTCTCCAACCGACGATGCGATATCTCGAAACGTGCCCTTGCCGTCGTTGAGGAACAGGTGAGGCGGTTGTGCATAGCCGACATGACCGTGGATGTTGCGCACGGTTTCGTCGATGTGGCCGTTTGCGACAATCAGATCCTGGCTGCCATCGAGATCGATGTCAGCGAAGAGACAACCGAACCCGAGCGTCGTCCGAGACGCGGCGCCGATCCCGACACGCGACGCGACATCTTCGTAGCCGCCGGGTGCGCCCGGCTTGTAAAGGCCGATCATCTCGTTGTCGAAGTTGGTGGTGGCGAGCGTCGGAACCAGCGCGTTTCCCAGATACGCGGCATCGACACCCATCCCGGCGCGTGCCTTCCCTTCCGTGCTGAACGCCACACCGCTCTCGACGGCCACCTCTTTGAATGTGCCGTTCTTCTGATTGCGATACAGCTTGTTCGGCTGTGTATCGTTGGCGACAAAGAGGTCGAGCCAGCCGTCGTTGTCGAGATCGAGGATGGCGGCGCCGAGAGATTTCGAGCTGGTATCGAAGAGACCACTCGTTGCGGTGACGTCCTCGAACGTTCCGTCGCCGCGGTTGCGAAACAGCCAGCACGTGTCGCCGCGATACGCCTCGGGTGTGCAGTACGACTTCTGCTTTCCGTCGTTGCTGCACGAGACGTCATGATCGATCGACCACCGGACGTAATTGCAGATGAAGAGATCGAGCAAGCCGTCGCGATCGAAATCGAACCACAGTGCCGAGGTGCTGAACGCGATGCGTCCGCCAAGGCCGCTCGTCCGCGTGACGTCAATGAACGATCCCTTCCCGGTGTTGCGGAAGAGACGATTCTGGCCGACCGCCGTCACGAGGAGGTCGGGAAATCCATCGTTGTTGAAATCGCCAACCGCGACCCCCATGCCGTAGATTTCGACGTCAAGACCGGCGGTCTTCGTCACGTCAGCGAAGGTGCCGTTGCGGTTATTGCGATAGAGCTTCAGCGTTGACGTCCGGCGTTTGTGTCCCGGCCAATCGGTCCCGTTGACCAGCAGGATGTCCTGCCAGCCGTCGCCGTCGTAATCGAGGAAGGCGCAGCCGGCGCCCAACGTTTCCGGCAGCAACTTGCCGCCGTAGGCGCCGTTATTGTGCTGAAACTGGATGCCAGCCGCCCCGGTCACGTCCACCAGCCGTACGGACGTGTGTAAACCCCCGACCGGCGCCTGATCCCTGCCGCTGCCCCGACCGGGGTCTGACCCCGGTCGGTCGGTTACATACTTGGCCACCAATGGGGACAGGGAGGCGTGCCGCAGGAAGTCGCGGCGGTTCACAGGACGTTCACCAGCCCGTTTTGAATGGCGTAGACCACCAGCTCGGCGGTCTTGTGGACGCCAAGCGCTTTCATGATGTTGGCACGGTGCACCGCGACGGTATTGACACTTAACCCGAGTTTGGTGGCGATAGCACGATTCGACAGGCCGTCGCAGATCAGCCGCAGCACTTCCAGCTCGCGCGCGGAGAGACCGTGGTCGCGCTCACCCTTCAGCGCAGCAGGACGGGTCAACTTCGGATCGAGCACCGTCTCACCCGCCGCCACTTTCTTCACCGCGGCTGCGAGATCGAGATCCAGCGCATCCTTGAGGATGTACCCGCGCGCGCCCGAATCCATCGCCTGACGGACGAGCGTGCCTTCGCTGTGCATACTCAACATCAGCACCGCGGTCTCTGGCGCGCGTTGCAGAATTTGCTTCGTCGCGACGAGCCCGGACGTGCCCGGCATGGCGCAATCCATCACGATGACCTGGGGATTCAACGACGCGGCGAGCGTGACCGCCTCGTCGCCGTCGCTCGCTTCGCCGACGACCGCGATCGCCGGGTCGTCTTCGAGCAGGCGACGGAATCCGCGGCGCACCAGCGTATGGTCGTCGGCCAGGAGAACGGTGATCTTATTCGCCATGTGCGTCCTTGCTCTCGATGGGAATTCTCAACCGGACCAGCGTGCCGCCGCCGGTTGGCTGGAGGAATTCGAGCGAACCGCCGAGCATCTCCGCCCGCTCTCGCATGCCGATGATTCCCAGCCCGCGACGATTGGCCGCCGGGTTCGTTCCCGTCCCGTGATCCTCCACGTCAAGCTCGATCATGTCACTGTTCGATCGCAATCGCACCCACGCCTGCTTTGCGCCCGAGTGCTTCGCGACGTTGTTCAGGGCTTCCTGCATGACCCGGTAGACGTGAATCGCGGTCGTGTCATCAATCGCGATCGGCGGTCCATGGCGTTGGTACGACACGGTGACGCCGGTCTGACGCTCCACCGTCGAGAGATACCAGTCGATCGTGCTCTCGAGACCCGCCTGTTCGAGGATTGACGGGTGAAGTGTCTGCGACAGGCTGCGCACGTGGGTCAGCATGTTCTGCGCGACCTCGGCAATTTCGCGCAGGTCGCTCTTCAGCGGCGATCCCTCCGGCGCATGCTTTCTCGCCCGCTCGAGCATCGATCCCATTGCCGTCAGCACCTGGCCGAACTCGTCGTGCAGCTCGCGGGCGATGTGCCGCAGTGTCGCCTCACGCGTCGCGATCAGTTTTTGCGCCAGCTCGTGGCGTTGTTCTGACAGGGATGCCAATTCCGCGAACAAGCGCCGGTTCGAGCGAATCAGGTAGGCGCTCGTCAGTGCGATCGCCACCAGCGTCGCGGTGAGAAACCAGTAAACATTGCGCTGGACCCGGTCGTAAATCGCCGCCACGCGCTGCGCCGTCTGTTCTTCAATTTCATTGTTCTCAACCAGCAATCGCGCAACCGTCGTACTGAGCGCGGCCTGACGCGCCTGCAGCGAGACTCTGATCTGGTCGCGCGCTTCATTGTCCTTTCCCGCGCGAGCGAGTTCGAGCATCTGGTCGACGGCGGTCCAGAACTGTTGGAACGAATTGGCCAGAAACTGCTGCTGATCGGCGGTTCGGTCGGACGGGGCGACCTGCGCTTCGCGTCGCACCGCATCGTCCAGGTCGGTGCGCAGCCGCTGGAACTGGGCGGACCATGCGGTAAGCGGATATGGTTGACCGCCATCCAGCATGTCGCGCATCGCGAGACCAACGGAGTTGAGATCGTTCTGAATGCGAAGAAGCTGCAGCGAGTCCTTCCGATTCCGATCCATCAAGCCTGACTGGAGTTGGCGCAATCCGGCGATCTGGCGCGTGATGTACCAGGAGTAGGTCACCACTGCGGCGAGCGTGATGATCAACCCGAATAACAACGGGACGGTGGGGGATCGCGTCTGTCCAGGCCGGCGAAGCACAAGCGCGAGAATACATCATGGAACTCTCGCCTTTCTGGTATTCGCCTTGCGTCCTCTGCAGTGACGATCACATATCAAGAGTGGGCCATCGTGATTCCACGGCGATCTCAGAGTTCGGCCGGGCAATGTACCTCGAGAACGATGATTCCCGCCGGCATCCCGTCACTACACGTGCCGACATACCGCACGCCTCAGCGCCCACCTGGAATCGTTAGAGGAGTTCTCCTATGAGACACACATTCTGGAAGGCTGGATTGGCGCTAGCGGCCACACTCTGCCTGAGCGTGGTCGTGGCCGCCAACCCGCAAACGCAAACAGAAAAGCCGAAGCCAACCGTCAATCGGGTTACGGCGCAGCCGATCTCCTCAGTTGAGGGCAAGGACAGCTTCGACGCTTATTGCGCCGTCTGTCACGGCAAGACCGCGAAAGGCGACGGTCCGGCGGCTCCAGCCATGAAAACCCCGGTGGCCGACCTGACGATGATTGCGAAAAAGAACGGCGGCAAGTTCAATGCGGTGGCGGTCAAGGAGATGATCAAGGGGGCGGACCGGCAGATGCCCTCGCACGGCAGCAAGGACATGCCGGTTTGGGGCCCCGTGTTCCGTTCGTTTCAAGGAGATGCCAACATCGCGGAGCTGCGCGTCAGCAACCTGGTCACCTACATCGAGTCGATCCAGACGAAGTAGCCATTCATCGAGACGGCTGCGACAGATGCCGCAGCCGTCTCGTGCACCCCCGACAATTGCCTGTGCTAATTCAGATCAGAAGTCGTGCCTTCTGCTTGACGGCTTCGTTCGCGCGGATGCAGGGGCGAGCAGAGGCGATCGCTTTGTCGGGACCACACGCGACCGGGGTTCCCGTCCGGATCGCGGAACAGAAGCGCTGGATCTCGATGCGGATCGGGCGTGGCCCGGTCCCGGTGCTCGACGCCGTCGATGCCGACGCCGTGCTGGTGTTCCGATTTCCGGCCATCGTTTCCGAAGACTGCGCAACCGCGGCGCCGTCGCGCGGAGAGACGGCAATCGCCGTCGACCTCTTGCTGGCCTCCTCATCGAAGAACATCGCGTCGGACTCGTGCAGCAGGATCAGGGTGCCTTTCGTTCCCTGATACATTTCGTAGTAGTCGTCGAACGCGTTCGACTCGATCGACGAGAACGTCACGCTTCGGCCGCCCGGATACTCGAAGGTCGCGTAGATGTGGTCGTACACCTCGCGTCCTTCCGGGAACCGATAGAGACCACCCGACGCGATGACGGCTTCGGGCGTTGCTCCCAGAAACCAATTCACGACATTGATTTGGTGACTGCAGAGTTCCGCCATGAGGCCTTGCGAATACTTCCAATAGAGGCGCCAGTTCAACAGGTGATCGAACGTCGGATATCCCCATTGCGACGGGTTGAAGTCCGGCGACGGCGGATCTCCCTGCCGACGCCAGCTGCCATTGCGATGCCACGCCGTCCGCACGTGATAGATCTCGCCGATCGCACCGGTCTTGATGATGCCTTCGTAAGCGGACTGGTAGAGCGGGTTGTAATTGCGCTGGTATCCCAGCTCGAGAACCCGGCGATTCCGGTGCGCCGCGTCGCGCATGCGCTCGCACCCTTCCTCGTCCCACGCCATCATCTTCTCGCACAGCACGTGCTTGCCGGCGTCCAGGCAACCGGCAGCGAGGTCGGCATGCGCCCAGAGCGGCGGCGCCATCACGACGGCTTCGATGTCTTCCTTCTGGAGCATCTCTTTCCAGTCGGCGTAGTGCCTGGCCGGCGGCACCGAATTCTTCTTGAAGACATCATCGGCCTTCTGGAGCGACGTTGGATTGATATCGCAGAGCGCTCGCACCTGGCCATAGGCGGGATCGACATCGGTGAGCAGCGTGCGTCCGCGCGATCCCACGCCAATGAAACCAATCTTCACGGGTCCACCCGCGACCGGACCACGCAGCCCCGCGGCGACACCGAGAGTCGCGACAGCGGGGACACCGGCGAGCAGCCGCATGAAGTTGCGCCGCCCTTGATCCATTTGCTCGGCAGTGAGGTTCATAGGGTTGTCCTTCTATATCGGCGGGGTCCTGTACACCCCGCCTGGCTCACATCGCCACGCTCGCGCTTCGTCGCTCGCGCCGCT
>Ga0111538_10015045_pt1 | contig 10184 bp, 8 predicted proteins | sample SoiMethybrSBSTD1_FD_79669 | JGI IMG/M metagenome (GOLD analysis project Ga0111538, IMG submission 79669) | Bulk soil microbial communities from a Populus tree surrounding site in Tennessee, USA - Soil MetaG P. TD hybrid SBSTD1 (version 2)... | ecosystem: Environmental > Terrestrial > Soil > Tree... | reverse complement strand
TTTTCGCGGCCCCGGCCGCCAGGCCTGTCGATCTGCTCGCTTCCCGTTCGACCAACAGTAGTGCAATTTTTCTGAAGGAGGTTCACATGGCCAAAGCCAAGAGTGGCGTGCCTGCCGGGCTTCACACGGTGACGCCGCACCTGATCATGAACGACACCTCGAGCGCGCTCGACTGGTACGCGAAGGCGCTCGGCGCCGAGGTCCTGTCGAAGTCGCCAGGTCCGGACGGTCGGATCATGCATGCCGAGATGCGGATCGGCAGTTCCCACATCTATCTGAACGACGAGATGGGTGGCGGCAGGAGCCTGAAGACGCTGGGTGGATCGCCCGTGTCGCTCTGGATCTACGTCGACGATTGCGACTCGCTCTTCAACCGCGCCGTCGCCGCCGGCGCGAAGGTGGCACCCGGCCCGATGGGCGCGCTGACCGATCAGTTCTGGGGCGACCGCACCGGCATGATCACGGACCCCGAGGGCTACACCTGGACGATCGCGACGCGGAAAGAGGATCTGACCCCCGCGGAGCTCAATCAGCGGGCCGAGGAGTTCTTCAAGCAGTTCGCGCCGGCGCAGAAGTAGGCCGGCTGACGGCCTCGCTGGAACCGCCGGCGAGGCCATCCTTTCTCAGGATTGGCGCGCGTACCGCGCTTCTTCCGCGTAGTAGGCGGGAAAACCAACGGCCTGCTTCAATTCCTCGAAATCCATCGCTGCCGGCGGGCGGTCCCCGCGCTTGAGGCTGCCGAGCGCATCGCGCATCGCCCTGATCGAGACGTTCACCAGCGTCAGCGGGTAGACGCCGATCTTGTAGCCGATCTGCTCCAGCTGTGACGGCGGCAGGTTGGGCGTCTTGCCTCCCTCGATCAGGTTGGCCATCTTCGGACCATCCACCTCGGCGCAGTAGCGCCGCATCTCGCCCTCGTTCAGCGGCGCCTCGAGGAAGGTGATGTCGGCGCCGATCTCGCGAAACGATCGGCAGCGCAGGATGGCTTCGTCGAGGCTGATGCACCCGCGAGCGTCGGTGCGGGCCATGATCAGAATGTCGGCGCCGGCGTCGCGCGCATCCACCGCGGCTCGAATCCGCGTCAGTGCCTCGTCGCGTCCCACCACTGACTTGCCTTCCGTGTGACCGCACCGCTTCGGCGCGACCTGGTCTTCGAGCATGATCGCCGCGAACCCGGCGCGCTCATATCCCTGGACCGTGCGTTTGATGTTCTGGGCACTGCCGAAGCCGGTGTCGCCGTCGCCAATCATCGGGATGGACACTGCCCGGCAGATGTTCTGGCCCTGCTCGGCCAGCTCACCGTATGAGATGAGACCGGTGTCCGGCATGCCGAGGCGCGCGGCCGACACGGCAAAGCCGCTCATGAAGCCGAGCTCGAAGCCGGCTTCTTCGATCAATCGCGCCGAGATCGCGTCGTGACACCCGGGCATCACCAGGATGCCGGGGCGCGCGAGAAGAGTACGCAGGCGGTCTGCAGAAGTCATGCGGGCATTCTAGTGCCTCCCGCTCAGCCCTCTGCTTTCACCTCGATCCGGCCATCGCGCTCCCGGACGCGCAAGCACGGTTGATTGTGGGTCGAGGGGCCGTTCAACACTCGCCCGTCCTCGAGCGCGAACTCGGATCCGTGCCAGGGGCAGACAACCGAGCCATCCTTCAGCGTGCCTTCTGACAGCGGCCCGCCCAGGTGGGCGCAGGAATGCGCGAGCGCGCAGACGCGGCCATGCTGACGCACCAGCAGCACGTCAGCGTCGCCAGCCCGGACACGCATCATCGTGTTCTCCGCGAGCGCCGTGCTGTCAGCGACATAGGTGAAGTCGTCAGGCGGCTCGACCTCCGCGTGGCTCACACCGATCCGTTGCTCGTACACGAGGTCGCCGCCGAGGTAGGCGGATGCGACCGCGATGGCGAAGCCGGTCCAGGCCAGGGCGGAGCCGTTCGAGTGTCCGTTTCCGCGCCGCTGAAAGAACGACGTGGCGACGAGGGATGTTGCCGCGATGTTGAGAAGTCCGTGAATCAGGCCGGTGCGCCGCGACCGGCCTTGCGTTTCGCTCCAGTCGGTCAGGCCGGTGACCGCGGCACCGACCGCTCCAGCGAGTCCCACTCCCATGGCGAAGGTCGCGGCCCGCCGCATCGCGGGATCGCCGTTCGCCGCCGCATCGAGGGCGAGCGCCGTCGTCCAGGCGCCGATCGGCACATCCGTGAAGACCGGGTGCAGCGGATGTCCGAGCCACACGCCGTGCAGGGCGTCTTTTGCCTGACGTCCCACGGGGCCGCCAGCTTCAAAGGCGCTGCGCACCGCCTGGCCGAGCGGCTCGGCAATTTGATCCAGTGCGGGCTGGTCGGTGGCGTCGATCAGCGCATTCGTGGTTCCCATCATTCCTCCCCGGCTTCCATTTCCAGCGTGCGAGCTCTCCCCGCACGGTCGTCACAGCAAGACCGGGACCTCCAGGGTTCGCCGTCGAGCTGTCCTGGATGGCGCTCAGGGCCGCCTCTTGATGTTCAGGTGCACTCCCTGCTACGGTTCGCTGCCATGAAGAGCTGTCATCACGCTGTCCTGATCCTCGCGTTCTCGAGCGCGCTCGTTGCCGCCGGCGAGCCGGCGAAGCTGCCGGGCATCGGCGACGCCATGCAGGAGATGATTGCCAGAAACGAGATTGCCGGCGCCGTAACGGTGGTCGCCGGCAAAGACGACGTCCTGCACCTCCAGACCACGGGGTTCGCCGACGTCGCGACGAAGCGGCCGATGAAGCCGGATACCCTCTTCTGGATCGCGTCGATGACCAAGCCCGTGACCGGCGTCGCGGTTCTGATGCTGCAAGACGAGGGGAAACTCAACGTCGCCGATCCGGTCGCGAAGTACCTGCCGGAATTCGCCAGCCTCAAGACGCCCTCCGGCAAGCCGGCGAATCTCACCATCACTCAGATCCTGACCCACACGTCGGGCCTCGGCGAGGCGGCGGGACCGGCGGCGCAGCAGGCCAGGACGCTCGCCGATCTGGTACCGATCTGGCTCGCGGCGCCGATGCAGTACGAGCCGGGCGAGCGGTGGAAGTACACGCAGAGCGGGATCAACGCCGCAGCCCGGATTGTCGAGGTCGTCAGCGGCATGACGTTCGACGCCTTCGTCCAGAAACGGCTGTTCGATCCGCTGGGGATGAAGAGCACGACCTTTTACCCGACCGCCCGACAGCGCCGTCGGCTGGCGACCGCGTATGCGAAGAACAAGGACTCCGGCGCGCTCGAGCCGACCCCGCCGCGGCCGGAGTACGGGCCGCGCGACCGGCCGCCCCAGGGTAACGGCGGGCTGTACTCGACCGCGCCGGACTACGCGCGGTTCGCGCGGATGCTCTTGAACGGCGGTACGCTCGACGGCCGGCGGTATCTGAGCAGCGCGGCGATGACGCTCCTGACCACGCCGCAGACCGGCAGCCTCGACACCGGCTTCTTCCAGGGCGAGACCTACGGCAATCGCGGTGCGAATTATGGCTGGGGCATCGGCACGTGCGTGCTGCGTACGCCGCACGATGGCGTGGCCGCGACGCTCTCGCCGGGGACCTACGGACATGGCGGCGCCTGGGGCACGCAGGCGTGGATCGATCCGGTCAAGAACGTCGCCTACATCCTCATGGTGCAGCGCGCGAATTTCCCCAACAGCGACGCCAGTGAAGTGCGCCGGGCGTTTCAGGAGGCGGCTGCGCGGGCGCTCACGATGCCCTGAGAGCGGCCTGGCTTGGACAGCTTCGACGAACGAAGCGTTCAGCGTTCGCAGAGCGCCGCATACAGTACCGCGCGCTGATAGCGCGAACGGCGCGAACCGAGTTTCTGCACTCGCTGAAACCCGGCATCGCCTGCCAGTCGCGATAACAAGGCGAGGCTGACCGGATTCGGTACCCATGGGTTTGCGATATCCGTGTCGTACTCGACGATCAGGAGGCGGCCCGACACGGCGAGCGCCGTTTCGCACCGGCGCAGGAACTCGCGCTGCGACTCCACGAAGTGCAGCGAGTTGGCCATGAGGATCCCGTCCAGCCCCGGCTCGAAGGGCCACGAGCGTGTGAAGTCTGAGACGTAGGTTGCGATCCTGACGCCGCTGGCTGCCGGCGGCACACGCTTCACCGCTCGTGCGTCGCGGTCGACGGCGTGAATGGCGGACCCCGGGGCAAGCCGTTCGGCCAGCGCCAGCGTGAAAGTCCCGTCTCCACACCCCAAATCAGCCCACGCGGACGGCGCCGGCGTGTCGAAACGGGCGCCATCGAACATCGCGGACGCGTCGGCATGGCGCATCTTCAACTCTCCCGAGTCCGCGACCGCTACCCCACCGAACCCGCGAGCCCGCGACCCTTCGACCTCGCTCAGGGTCGCCCCGAGCATCGTCGAGGGGCGAACCCGCGAACCCGCGAACCCGCGACCATCCTTTGTGTGCACGACCGATCGCAACGGCGTGACGCTCCGGTTCCGTGAGGCCGGGATGAAGCGCCTGCGCATCCAGGTCCGTGAAGATGGTGTGTCGATCGATCAGATCGTGCTCTCGGCGGTCAAGTACCGAACCACCCGTCCCGGAACAGCCAAGAATGACACGGTGATCCTGGAGGAGATTCGATAGTTACTGAAAAATCCTCGCCACCATGGCGTTGAAACGCGCCTCGGATCGCAGCGCATCGAAGACGGGCCGCACCCCGAGCCACGACAGGTCTGCGGCCCGCGCCTGGCTCGCCCGCTCCAGCCATTCGATCGCGAGCTCAGTGTCCCCGAAGCCTGCGTGCACCTGGGCGATCAAGGACGGGGAGACATACCGTTGGTCGGCCAGCAGGACCAGCGCTTCGAGCAGTCCTCGCGCGCGCTCGAGCTGTTTGCCCCGCGCACAGGCATACGCGAGCGCCGCGCTCATCTCGGGACTGCCGGCGACCTGGGTCGCTGTTTCCAGGGTTGCGATGGCTTCCTCGACGCGTGAGCGCTCGACGAGCGTGAGGCCGAGGAACAGGCGCGCGGTTGGCGAACCGGGATCGAGCTCGAGACAATGACGAAGCTCGCGCTCGGCCTGGGCGAAATCGTGGGCGAAATAGCTGCCGATCCCTGTGCTCGCCCGGATCGCCATCGACAGCGGATCGGCGGCGGCCGCTCGCGCGAGTTCGGTCGCCGCTTCCTCGAACCGGCGCAGCGGCACCAGATAGTTGATCGCGTACCAGTGGTGCGCCGAAGGATCCTCCGGGTTGACCTCGATCGCGCGGTGATATCCGATCGCGGCTTCGCGCCAGTTCCACTCATACACTCCGGCGACACAGGCATTCGCGGCATGGGCACCGGCGAGATTTCCCGCAATCTCGATGGCGCGGCGTGCTGCCGCCCTGGCGCGAGGCATGATGTCGTGCGGCGCGAGGACGCCGTACAGGCCGAGCGTCGTGTAGGCTTCGGCCAGCGCGGCATAGGCCGGGGCGTACTCGGGCTCTTTTTCGATCGCCGCGTGGAAATACGCCGCGCTCTTCTGCAGCGCGAGCTCGGTCCGCTGGTTCCAGCAGTACCGCCCCTTCAGGTAGAGCATGTAGACGTCGGCCCCCTGGCTGCCCGACTTCAAGGCCGCATTCTGCGTCGTCGCCGACGGCGCCAGCCTGACGCCGAGCTCCCGGCAGACCGCGCTGGCGATGTCCTCCTGGACGCCGACGATGTCGGACATGTCCCGGCTCAACCGCTCGTTCGTCACTTGAACGCCAGTGAGCGCGTCGGTGAGGCGTGCCGTGACGTAGACGCGATGCTCCGATACCCGGACGCTTCCCTGCAGCACGGTCTTGACGTTCAGCATCGATCGAATCTGCTGGGGATTCGCCAGCGCCTCGATTCGGAACGCCGAAGCACGCGGTACTACGTGAAGACCCGGGATGCCGCTCAAGGCGTGGATGATCTCTTCTGCCAGGCCCTCGCAGAAATATCCGAGACTCTGATCGTGGCTCAGGTCCACGAACGGCAGCACGGCGATCGATCGGTCCGCGTCGCCATTGACCGGCCCGGCGCCGTAGCCTCGAATGGGCGCGGGACTCACCCGGCCTGCGGCGCGATCGATGAACGCTTCGAGAGCCCCGGCGCTCTCCGGACGCTCTTCCGGGAGGGCCGCGCAGGCCGTCTCCACCACCCGGATGAACGACGGCGGGAGATCGGGCCTGATATCGCGCAGCAGGCGCCGTCGTCCGCTCGCGTGCGCGACCCGGAAGTCATCGATCGTCTCGCCGAGCACCGGATATTGGCCGGTCACCAGGTAGAACAACAGCACGCCGAGGCTGTAGAGGTCGCTCTGCTGCGTGGGCTCGGCCCCCAGCAGGACCTCGGGCGCGGCGTAGTACGGCGTGACAATCGGGCGGTGACGGTAACGTCCGCCGATTTCGGTAAGCCGTGCGGCGCCGAAGTCGGTCAACACGATTCGGCCGCCGCGCTGACGCATCACGTTCTGCGCTTTGACGTCGCCGTGGACGAAGCCCGCCCGATGCACCGCCGCCAGTGCGCGGCACAGATCGACCGCGACGAGCAGCGCTTCCTGGGCGCTGAAGGGTCCTGACCGGTCCTGGATCTGCCACAGGGTGCGGCCCTCGATGTACTCCATCCAGAAGCCGACCTGATCATCGAAGCAGTCGGCGCCGAACACGGTGACGACGTTGTCGTGCCGAATCTGCGCGAGCAGCCGGGCCTCGGCCACGACGGCTTTTCCGGAGCCCGCCGGAACACTGTCGAGCAGCTTCAGCGCGACTTCACGCTCGAGCCGGGGCTCCCACGCCCTGAGCACGCGCCCGAAGCTGCCACGGCCGATCTCGGCGACGATGCGGAGCGGTCCCCATGATGCACTGGTCGCAGAGTTCGTTGAGGGGATCGGAGCGGGTGCCGATGGCGGCGGCGACGGTGGGGACGCAGCCGGTGCCGCAAGTTTCTCCAGGTCCGCAGCGCCGAGATCCAGGGCGCGCGAGAGCGTGGCGATGGTTTCGAGCTCCCGGGCCAGGCGATGGTGCGACGGATCGGTCAGCCGGCTTCGCGCCGCTGCCCAGTCGAAGTCCGAGCGGTCGGCCGCCGCGGAGGCCAGCTCTTCGAGCGCCGGGTCCGGCGAATCATCCAGGTTGCTCATCGCGATGCCGCCTTCGATCCATGATGCCGGCGAGCTTCAGAACCGCCCGCCGCACTCCCACCCGTGCAGCGTTCGCCGTAGGTTTCCCCAGGGCGGCGGCAATGTCGTCGTAATCAAGTCCCCACTCGACGCGGGCGATGATCAGCTCGCGCTCTTCGTCGCGCAGTTCCTCGAGCGCCGCTTCGAAGATCTCGCGGTCTTCCTGCTTCACCGCCATCTCGTACGGCGATGGCTGATGGCTCGGCAACGACTCATCGAGCTCGACCCCGGGGGGCCCTCGGCGGGCGGAGCGCAATTCGTCGAGGATGCGATTGAGCACGGCCTTCCGGAGGTAGGCGTGGAGCGCGCCAGGCCGTTGGGGCTCAAAGGTTTCCAGATGCCGCAGGACCCGGAGGATCGCGTCCTGCACCAGGTCCTGCGTCTCGGACATCGAGCGGGCGCTGGCGGGCAGACGCCCATGGGCCCAGCGGCACAGGGGCCGGAAGTACCGGCCGATCAGCCGGCCGCGGGCCTCCTCGTCGCCGGCCTTCAGGCGTTCGAACAGCTGGCTCGAGGTTTCCGGGTTGGGACTCGCCGTCTGGGGCACGGATCGGGACGTTTCCGGTTCTGGTCGCAGCACCACTTACCCTTGGACGAAAACACCACGTCACCGTCTCCGGCCGGCGGGGTTGGCGCGATTCAGCCGCGTCCGCCGCGTCGGCGTGCGAATTATACGTCCAGACCAGAAACGCCACGGAATCGCCCCCCAATGCCGGGTCTCGACACGCTCACACCTGACTGGATAACGAGCAGGGCGGGTTTCTTGAACACCGGGAGGCAGCAGTGAGTTACAATACCCGCTCACGCTTGTCGGGGCGTGGCTCAGCCTGGTAGAGCACTCGGTTCGGGACCGAGGGGTCGAAGGTTCAAATCCTTTCGCCCCGACCAATAAGATCAAGAGTAAATGAGCCCGGTGGAAAACGCCGGGCTCATTGCTTTTGCGAACGATCCGGATGCGAGAGACCGGAGAGATTGTGACCTCCGGAGCGCGGGCAGACACTGGTTTTCCCGGCGGCTGAGGTCGCTCGCGAATTCGGACGACAGCTACTCGACCTCGACTTCGCGCCACCGCGCCAACTCATCGAGCAGCGCCAGAGAATTGTAATCCGTCAGGTCCGGCTGGAGCGGCGTGACCGACACGAACCCGTCGCGCACCGCCTGATAGTCGGAGCGATCGTGGGGTTCCCAGTCGTTCTCCCCTTCCTCGATCCAGTAGTACGCCTGGCCTCGCGGATCGATCCGCTGATCGACGACCGTCACGTGATTGCGCTTTGCCTGGACCGTGATGCGGATGCCCTTCACGCGGCCGGCCGGTACGTTGATGTTGAGGAACGTCCGCGCCGGGAGTGCGCTTCCCGAAAGCAGGCGCTCGGCGACCTGTGCCGCGCCTGACGCAGCGGGCTTGAAGTCGTAGCCGCTCGAGGATCGCTGCAGCGACACGGCGATGCTCGGAATCCCGAGCAGAGCGCCTTCCATCGCCCCCGCCACCGTCCCCGAGTACGTCACGTCGTCGCCGAGGTTGTAGCCCTTGTTGATTCCCGAGAGGATCAGATCGGGCGGCGAGGTGAGGATGCGTGTGATCGCGACGTTCACGCAGTCGGTGGGAGTGCCGTCTACTTCGAAGATCTTCGGTTCGAGCTGCTCGACGCGGAGCGGCCGGCGAAGTGTCAGGGCGTGGCCGATCGCGCTCGCTTCCTGATGCGGGGCCACAATCGTGACCTCGCCGAACCTGGCGACTGCACGTGCCAGCTCACGAATGCCGGGCGATCGCACGCCGTCGTCGTTGGTGACCAGAATGGTTTTCATCGTTGGTGCCGTCAGGGGCGTGGAGACCATGACGCCGCAGGGCTGCCGCTCGTGTTTCGGCTCAGCGTGCCGGCCGCGACTCCGAAGAGAACATCAAGTATAACAGCGCGGTTGCAGCCATCGCGAAGGCGGCGCCGGTGCAGAATGCGGCCGGCGGCGACACGCGCGTCCAGACGAATCCGAACAGGAGGCTTGCCGCGAGCGCACCAATGCCGATGATTGCGTTGTAGATACCGAACGCGTTTCCGCGTCCGTCGGCGGGAGCGAGATCGGCCACCCACGCCTTCTCCACGCCTTCGGTCAGGCCGAAGTAGAGACCGTAGACCAGGAACACGATCACCAGCAGCGCAGCGGAATCGGTCACCGCGAAGGCGCCATAGACGCCAGCGTAGATGAGCCATCCAAGCCCGATGACCTGCCGCCTTCCAAGGCGGTCGGACCACTGTCCGCCGTAGAGCGAGGATGCGGTCTTGACGACGTGGATCGCGGACCACAGCAGCGGGATCCAGAATGCGGTGATCCCGACGTCGGCAAATCGCAGCAGGAGGAAAGCGTCGCTGGCGTTCCCCAGGCTGAAGAGGAGGATCACGGCCATCGCGCGCGAGAACTCCGATGGCAGGCGCGTGCTCCGCGCGGGTCGAGCCGCGGACGCGGGGCGCGATTCCTGAACCTCCGCTGCGACGGACTTCCGAGTATCCGGCACCCGCAGCAGGATGAGGACGACCAGGACGCCGGGTATGAGCGTGAGCGCGAAGAGTGTCCGGTAGTCGTCGGGGCGGAAATACAGGAACGCGGATGCGGCGAGCGGTCCCATCACCGCGCCGGCGTGGTCCATCGCGCGATGGAACCCGAACACCTTGCCGCGGTTCGACGAGTCGGCGAAGCTCGCGAGCATCGCATCACGCGGCGAGCTGCGGATGCCCTTCCCCAGTCGATCGGTGAACCGCAGCGCCAGCACGTGCAGCCAGGACGACGCGAGGGCGATGAACGGACGGATCATCGAGGACAATCCGTAGCCGGCCAGCACCAGCCGTTTGGGCGCGCCCGTCCGATCGGCGAGGCGGCCGGAAACGATTTTCAGGACGCTGTTCGCGGCCTCCGCCACGCCCTCGATGACACCGAGCGACATGGCGCCGGCGCCGAGGACGCGCGTCAGGAACAATGGCAGGAGCGGATAGATCATCTCGCTCGCGGTGTCGGTGAAGAAGCTCACCCACCCGAGCATCCAGACCGGACG
>Ga0111538_10015042_pt1 | contig 10185 bp, 9 predicted proteins | sample SoiMethybrSBSTD1_FD_79669 | JGI IMG/M metagenome (GOLD analysis project Ga0111538, IMG submission 79669) | Bulk soil microbial communities from a Populus tree surrounding site in Tennessee, USA - Soil MetaG P. TD hybrid SBSTD1 (version 2)... | ecosystem: Environmental > Terrestrial > Soil > Tree... | reverse complement strand
TCGAGTTCGAGTCGATGTCCAAGCACTCGTTCCTCAACTTGAACTTGAACTTGAACTTCGGCTTGCACTTGAACTCTTACTTCAAGAATCTCTCCGCAAGCTGTTCGAGTCGCTCGTCACCCGAACGCGCCGCTTCAACGCGGATCGCCTCCACATGGGCTCGCAGGGCTGAATCGCCCCAGTAATAACCGGTCGCCTGCTCGGCATCGCCGGTCACGCCGTCGCGCGCGGCCTCGAGCAGCGCCTTGGCTGCGGCGGCATCGAATGCGGGATCGTCGCGCGCCGGCAAGTCGAACTCGCGGTGAGGCCGACTCGATTCGTCGCGATCGTCATCAACGAATGCGCGTGACACGGAAGTCTCGGGGCTGTTGATCGCTGGTCGCTGACCGCTGATCGCTGCTTTCAGATAGTTACATTACACGAGGAAATTCCCACCCACGCAAGCCGGATGAAACACCCCGACAGCTTTTCGTCCCGGGCCACCCTCAAAGTCGGCCAGGACTCCTACACCATCTTCCGACTGGATGCGCTTCGTGAGCGCTCCAAGGGCAACGTCGACCGCCTGCCGTTCTCGCTCAAGATCCTGCTCGAGAACCTTTTGCGCGGTGAGGACGGCGCGTTCGTAAAGCCGGCCGACGTCGAGACCATGGCCAACTGGAACGTCTCCACACCCGTCGAAAAAGAGATCGCGTTCCGCACGAGCCGGGTACTGCTGCAGGACTTCACCGGCGTTCCCTGTGTGGTCGACCTCGCCGCGATGCGCGACGCGATCGTCAAGCTCGGCGGTGACCCGGCACGAATCAATCCCCTGCAGCCGGTTGACCTGGTCATCGACCACTCCGTGCAGGTTGACCAGTACGGCATCGAGGCGGCGCTCCTCATCAACACGAAGCTGGAGTTCGAGCGCAATCGGGAGCGCTACGAGTTCCTGCGGTGGGGCCAGAACGCGTTCCGCAACTTCCGTGTCGTGCCGCCGGGGACAGGCATCTGCCACCAGGTGAACCTCGAGTACCTGGGCCAGGTCGTGTTCACGAGCGACAGTGACGGCGAACGACTCGCCTATCCCGACTCGCTTGTCGGGACGGATTCGCACACGACGATGATCAACGGGCTCGGCGTGATGGGTTGGGGCGTTGGTGGTATCGAGGCGGAAGCGGCGATGCTCGGGCAGCCGGTGTCGATGCTCATCCCCGACGTGGTCGGATTCAAGCTCCACGGCAGGCTTCCGGCGGGGGCGACGGCGACCGACCTCGTACTTACCGTGACCGAGATGCTTCGCAAGAAGAAGGTCGTCGGAAAGTTCGTCGAGTTTTATGGAGCGGGACTCTCATCGTTGTCGCTCGCGGATCGCGCGACCATCGCCAACATGTCGCCAGAATACGGCGCGACGATGGGCTTCTTCCCAGTGGACGACGAAACGCTCAAGTACCTGCGTCTCAGTGGACGCGAAGAATCGCACGTGCAGTTGGTCGAGCAGTACTGCAAGGAGCAGGGACTCTTCCGCACGGATAGCACTCCCGATCCGGTCTTCACTGATTCACTCGAGCTCGATCTTTCGACCGTCGTGCCGAGCCTCGCCGGTCCGAAGCGGCCGCAGGATCGCGTGCCGCTGACCAGATCGAAGGAGATGTTCCGCGAAGCGCTCACGGCCGAGAAGCAACGGCTCTTCGAGCCCGCGCCCGTTGTGCCGGCGCCAGTCGCATCCGCGAGTGAAACGTCGCTCGCCAAGGGTCGGATGGACGCCGAAGGCGGCGCGCAGGTGCAGGAGGAGCACGGCGTTGCCCTCACGATCAACGGCGAGGATTGCCGGATCGGGCACGGATCGGTCGTCATCGCCGCGATCACCAGCTGCACCAACACGTCGAATCCGTCGGTGATGCTGGCGGCGGGATTGCTGGCGCGGAACGCCGTGAAGCGGGGCCTCAAGAGCAAGGTGTGGGTGAAGACGTCGCTCGCGCCGGGATCGAAGGTCGTTACGGATTACTTCAACAAGTCCGGCGTCATGTCCGACCTCGAGAAGCTCGGGTTCGGACTCGTTGGCTACGGCTGCACGACGTGCATCGGCAATTCCGGTCCGCTCCCCGACCCGATCTCGAAAGCGATCGACGACGGGCAGCTCATCGTGGCCGCGGTCCTCTCCGGCAACCGGAACTTCGAGGGGCGCGTCAATCCACAGACCAGGTTCAACTACCTGGCCTCGCCACCGCTGGTCGTAGCGTACGCGCTGGCCGGTCGCATGGACATCGACCTCGAGCGCGAACCGTTAGGCATCGGGACGGATGGCCCGGTGTTCCTTCGCGACATCTGGCCCTCCTCAAAGGAAGTCGAGGACGAAGTCCTGCGCTCGGTGAAGCGCGAGATGTTCCAGACGCAATACGCCGACGTGTTCAAGGGCGACGAGCAATGGAGGGAGCTCCCCGTTCCCGAGGGTGACCGGTATCGCTGGAGCGGCTCCTCCACGTACGTGAAGAATCCGCCCTATTTCGACGGGATGACGGCCACGCCTCCGGGCGTCCGCCGGATCACACATGCGCGAGTGCTCGGCATGTACGGCGACTCGATCACGACCGACCACATCTCGCCGGCAGGGTCGATCGCCGAGAGAAGCCCGGCTGGTCAGTGGCTGATTGCGCAGGGCGTGGCGAAGAAGGACTTCAACTCCTATGGCGCGCGCCGCGGCAACCATGAAGTGATGATGCGGGGCACCTTCGCCAACATCCGCCTCCGCAACGAGCTCACGCCCGGGAAGGAAGGATGGTGGACCGCTACCACGGCCGGCTCCGAAGCCGTGCCGCTGTATGAAGTCGCGATGCAGATGCAGTCGAAGGGAGTTCCGCTGCTGGTGATCGCCGGGAAGGAATACGGCACGGGGTCGTCGCGCGACTGGGCCGCCAAGGGCACGGCCTTGTTAGGCGTCCGGGCCGTGATCGCCGAATCGTTCGAGCGGATCCATCGCTCGAACCTGGTGGGGATGGGCGTGCTGCCGCTGGAGTTCACGAACGGCGAGACCAGGCTCTCGCTCGGACTCACGGGCTTCGAGGAATACGACATCCAGGAGCTCGGGGACGGGATGACCGCGCGCGCGATGCTGACGGTCGTCGCCAAGGTCGCCGGCGGACAGAAGACGTTCCAGGTTCGCTCGCGCATCGACACTCCCGAGGAACTCAACTACTACAAGCACGGGGGGATACTTCCCTACGTACTGCGGCAGCTCGCTGCGAGAGCGTGACCGGCGAGGCAACAGGCATCAGGCAACAGGCATCAGAATCGGGGAACAGGTCCCTGCCTCTGGTGCCTGAGGCCTGATGCCTGTTGCCTCCGCAGTAAATGCCTGCCTCATAGCCAATCCCGCCGCGGGCCGCGGCCGCGGGGCCCGTCGTCTGCCCCGGGTTCGTGAGGCGCTGGCCGCTGTCGGGATAACCGATGTGCGACTCACGCGTGGCCCCGGTGACGAGCGCCTTCTCGCGGCGCAGGCCGCGAGCGAAGGGATCGAAACGATCGTCGCGTTAGGCGGCGACGGCACGTGGGGGAATGTCGCGCGCGGAATCCTCGAGGCCAAAGGTGATGCCCGGCTGGTGCCGATCGCGGCTGGCACCGGGAACGACTTTCCGCACGCGTTAGGGCTCCCGGCTGGCGACGCGGCAGCGATGGCGCGGATCGCCGCCAACGGCAATTTCGTGCGCGTCGACGTCGGCTGGGCGAACGACATTGCCTTCCTGAACGTCGCGGGCCTCGGCCTGGAGACCGAAGTCCTTCGCTCGGTGCGTGCGATTCGTTCGATGAACGGACCGCTGGTGTACGTCGCGGCTGCGCTGCCCCTGTTGCGTTCCTATCGCGGCTTGAAGGCATCGATCCAGGTCGACGATCAACCGCCGGGTCCGCTCTCGCCGTTTTGTGCGATCGTCGTATCGAACGGGCCACGATTCGGTGGCGGGTTCAAGGTGGCGCCCGGCGCCACGGTTACCGACGGCAAAGTGGACCTTATTGCCGTCCGAGACGCGGACCCGATGCGGAGACTCCAACTCTTCGTTCGCGCCCGCCTTGGCACCCACATCGGGCAGCCCGAGGTAAACCGCCAGCCGGTGGCAAAGCTGCTGATCCAATTCGCGGAGAAACCGCTGCTCGACGCCGATGGGGAGCTGCACGCAATCGACGCGACCGAGTTGCGAATCCATGTTGATCCAGGCGCGATCAGGGTCGGAACGAACGACAGCGGGATGGAGATCGTTGCCTAGCCCCGTTCCGGGGCGCATTTTCAGGACAGTCCCTCATCGGAGACCTGATGGCAGTACATCGCACGATGTTGGTCGCAGCCCTGATCGGCTTCCCGCTTGCCGCCCGCGCGCAGCAACCGGCCACGCCCGCGCCAGAGGTCGGGCCAAAGGTCGGCGAGATGGCGCCTGACTTCGAGTTCACCGGTATCACTCGATACGGGAAACTCGCCAACGCGCACAAGCTCTCCGACTTCCGCGGCCAGGCCGTCATTCTCGCTTTCTTCCCGAAGGCGCGAACCAAGGGTTGAACGATCCAAATGGAGGCGTACCGTGATCAGTACGCCACGCTCTTCAACAATGGACGCGGAGTCGTCGTCATCGGCATCAGCCTTGACCCGGACACGACGCTCATCAACTGGTTCCGCGAGATCGAAACGCCACTGATGGTGATTGGCGACACGGACAAGAAGGTGAGCACGATGTATCAGGCGCTCAACGCGGCCGGCACCGCGGACAGCCGACACCTGTACGTGATCGACAAGGACGGCAAGGTCGCGTACAAGGCGCTCCCGTTCCGCGTGACCGCGCAGGACGCGTACGACGAGCTCGCGGCCGAAGTCGACAAAATCAGTCCGCCCAAGCAGCCGCCCGGCGGCACCCCCTGACGCACTCCAGTCGCCCCGGCCGTCGCCGGGGCGATTCTTTTTTCCGAAATGAATTCGATCGATCCGCGCGACTTCGTGACGCGAGTGTATCGTGCCGGCGTCGCCGCGGCCGATCCCGAGGCAGCGACTCGTCAGGCAGTCGCCGCGCTCGACGACCTCGCACCGACGGTCTGGATTGTAGCCATCGGCAAGGCGGCGCACGGAATGGCGTCAGGCGCTGCGAATGCCGTTCGTTCGAGGCGCTTGAGCATTGCCGGCGGTCTGGTCGTGGCCCACGAGCCGGGCCGGAACACGTCCCACGAGTTGCCATTCGTTCAGGGCGAACACCCGTTACCGGGGCGCGGATCACAGCTCGCGGCTGATTATCTGCGCGACGTCGCCACGGAAACCACCGAGGAATCCGATGCCCTCGTCCTGGTGTCCGGTGGTGCGACGAGCCTGATCGCCGCTCCCGTCGAAGGCTTGTCGCCTGATGAGTTGCGCGAAACGTTCGACGCGCTGCTCGCGTCGGGCGCAGACATCCAGCTCATGAACGCGCTCCGCAAGCGACTGCTTCGATTTGGCGGCGGTCGTCTCGCCATCGCACTGCAATGCCGGCGCGTGCATTGCCTCATCGCCTCTGACGTGATCGGCAACGATACCGCGTCCATCGCTTCGGGGCCGTGCGTTGCCGATTCCAGCAGTACAGCTGCGACTCGTGATCGCGCGCGTTCCGCAAGCGTATGGGATCGTCTACCCGAACGTGCGCGACGATTTCTCGACGCGATGGCTGATGGAAGCGAAATCGACTTGCCGGCGACCGATCAACCCCGGTTCGCCTCCACCTCTGTCGCAGTCATCCTCGATCGAACCGATGCCGAACGCGGAGCGGCAAGAGATGCGCGTGCGATGGGTGTCGCTGCTGGAGTCCTCCCGAAGCCACTCACGGGTGAAGCGGCAATCGCCGGCGAGCGCTTCGCGCGTTACCTGCTCGCTCGTGCTCGTGGCGAGCCGCAATGCATTCTCTGGTCAGGGGAGACAACCGTATCGCTCGGTGCGTCGCGAGGAATCGGTGGGCGGTGCCAGGAATTCGCCCTGGCCTGCGCGAAGGAGCTCGATGCTGAGGGCAATTCCGCGGCTGGCATTACCGTACTCGCGGCGGGCACTGACGGTCGCGATGGTCCAACCGATGCCGCGGGCGCCGTCGTCGACGCTTCGACCTGGGCAACGATCCGGAAGAGCGGAATCGATCCCGAAGCCGCACTTCGGGAGCACTCGGCGTACGGCGCGCTCGAAGTTGCCGGGGCACTTTTGACGACCGGCGCCACGGGTACGAACGTCAATGACCTCGTGGTGGCGTTGCTCTCACCGCAGGTTTAGCAACATGAAGCTGGACGCCAGACTTCAGACTTCTGGGCAGCATAAGACTTCAGCCCTTCTCCCTGAAGCTTGAACCTGCCCTAAAGTCTGAAGTCTGAAGTCTGAAGTCTGAACCCTGTGCGTAAAATGCTTGCGTACGTCTTTTATCACTGGAAGCGCAACGAAGTCAGCGCCGCGGAATACGAACAACACCTGCGCGACTTTCATGCGGCTCTGAAGCAGGCGCCTTCGGCGGGCTTCTCGAACTCGTGGTGCGTTTCGCTCTCGGGTGCTCCCTGGGCAAACGCAGGCAGCGATTCCTACGAGGATTGGTATCTCGTGCGCAACAGCGCCGACCTCGATCCCCTGAACGACGCCGCGATTTCAGCCGCTCGTCAGGTGCCGCATGACAAGGCGGCAGCTGCAGCCGCGGGTGGCACTGCTGGCCTGTACAAGCTTCGGTCCGGCACTCCGCTGATATCGCCGAGGTACTCGTTGTGGTTTGGCAAACCAGCGGACTGGTCCTACGCTCACCTCTATGAGAAGCTCGCCGAACTCGCCGGCACGCCAGTGTCGCTCTGGGTGAGACAGATGACACTCGGACCCGCGCGCGAGTTCTGCCTGCATTCGAATTCGCCAGTCGCGCTTCCGGCTGGCATTGTGTCGCGTTCGTTGGAAACGCGCGGCGTCTTTCCTCAGGGCGCGTAACCGGTCAGCTTCATTCGCATGGCACGACCACCGTTCACCGTCGGACTCGTCCAGGACGCCGCCGGAAATGACCGCGATGAGAATCTCGCGAACTCCGTAGCCTCGATCAGGGAAGCGCATCGCCGCGGCGCGCAGGTCATCTGCCTCAAGGAGCTCTTTAACGCGCCGTACTTCTGCAAGTCGCTGCGCGTCGAGGCTTTTGGCATCGCGGAGCCCATTCCCGGGCCAACGACGGAGGCGATGTCGTCACTCGCGGCCGAGCTCGAAGTCGTCCTCGTAGTGCCGATCTACGAGCGGCAGGCCTCCGGTCTCTACCGCAACTCCGCCGCCATCATCGACGCCGACGGATCGCTGCTCGGCGTGTATCGCAAGATGCACATCCCGCACGACCCGCTGTTCGAGGAGAAGTACTACTTCGCCCCCGGCGACGCTGATGACAACGCGCCCGGCAGGAACGGCAGCTGGCGCGGCTCGCACGGGTTCCGGGTCTGGCACACTCGTTATGCGGACATCGGGGTCCTGATCTGCTGGGACCAGTGGTATCCGGAGGGAGCGCGCATCACGTCGCTCCTGGGCGCCGACATCCTGTTCTATCCCACCGCCATCGGTTGGCATCCCGCGGAACGCGCCGACTTCGGCCCGGCGCAGGTTGAGGCGTGGCGCACTATCCAGCGCGCGCATGCGATCGCGAACGGCGTCTTTGTGGCGGCGCCGAATCGCGTGGGCTTCGAGCCGGAGCCGGATACCCAGGGCCTCCAGTTCTTCGGCCATTCGTTCATCTGCGATCCATTCGGTCGCATGCTGGCCGAAGCGGGAGAGACGCCCACCGTGATCGTTGCCAAGTGCGATCCGGCGCTCGTCGAGGAAACTCGTCGTAACTGGCCTTTCCTGCGCGATCGCCGAGTCGACGCGTATGGTGGAATCCTGAGCCGTTATCTCGTGTGACGCCGGAGCGAGTTCGGGATTCGGGCGAAAGCGCTGTCATCGTCGGCGAGGGAGCTGGGCGTCCGATCTCTCGCCCTCTCAACCTGAAGATGCCGGCGGAGTGGATGCGCCACGAAGCCACGTGGATCGCGTGGCCGCACCACCAGCCCGACTGGCCGGGTAAGCTCGAGGCGATTCCGTGGGTCTACGCCGAAATCGTGCGCGCGCTGCATCGCCACGAGCGCGTCGAAATCCTCTGCCATGACGAGGAAGTACTCGAAAACGCGCGAGCGAAGCTTATGGCGCACGAGTGCGACCCGGATGGCTACCGGCTTCACCTGGTGCCGACGGATCGTGTCTGGCTGCGCGACTCCGCGCCCACATTCGTTCACGACGATCAGGGCGATGTATCGCTCGTGAACTGGCGGTTCAACGCCTGGGCGAAATACGACAACTTCAAGCGTGACGCGCTCGTCGGATCCGCCATCGAAAGAATCACCAATCACCGGCGGCACTCACCTGCGCGTGCTGACGGCAAGCCCTTTGTGCTCGAGGGCGGTGCGATCGAAGTCAACGGAACTGGACTCATCATGGTGACGGAGGAATGCTTGCTGTCACCGGTGCAGGAGCGGAATCCCGGTCTCGATCGCGACGGCTATGAGAAGCTTTTTCGCGACTGGCTGGGCGCCGACCGCACGATCTGGCTTGGCGAAGGATGCGAGGGTGACGACACGCACGGGCACATCGACGACGTCGCGCGATTCGTAAGCGCCGACACTGTCGTGATTGCGGTCGAGGAAGATCCTGCCGACGATGAGAACCATCGCCGCTCGATGGACAACCTCAAGCGGCTGGAGGGAGGCGGCGCCCCGCCGTTACGGGTCCTGCGGCTGCCGTATCCGCGGCCGGTGGTAATGGATGGGCAACGCCTTCCGGCGAGCTACGCGAATTTCTACATCGCCAACGAGGTCGTAATCGTGCCCACGTTCAACGACCCGATGGATCGCGTGGCGCTTGGTGTCCTTGCCGATTGCTTCCCGGATCGGGAAGTCTGCGGTATTCACTCGGTGGACCTGGTTTGGGGATTAGGAACGCTTCACTGTTTGACGCAGCAGGAGCCGGCACCGCGACGCGCTGGCTAGTCGTGGCTGTGACGGTTTCGAATCGTCCAGTTATTGATTCCCCGGGCGTGCGGCCGACGCCCTGACCGACGACCACTAGCCATCGGTTTCCATGCACTACCGCCGCCTGACGATCGCGACGATCCTCGCTTTTTCGTACGCCTGTTCTTCAGGAGAACGTTCAGCGGACGGCGAGATCGGTGGAACGCTCGTCATCGCGCTGCCGGCAGAGCCGCGGTCGTTGATGCCGCCGTACCTGTTCTATGCACAGGAAAAGCCGATCGCTGACCAGATCTTCGACGTCCTGGCGGACATTGGTCCGGACCTGAACACGATCGGAGACGCCGGCTGGACCCCGCGCTTGGCCGAATCGTGGAAATGGGCTGACGATTCGCTTTCGATCACCTTCCGCCTGAAGCCGAACGCGAAATGGCACGACGGTGAGCGCGTTACGTCGTCAGACGTTCGTTTCACGCTCGACCTGAACAAGGACCCGAAGGTCGGCTCACGGTTCGGGCCGGGGTTTGCGGACATCGACTCGATTTCGACACCCGACTCACTCACCGCTGTCGCGTGGTACTCGCGCCGATCGCCCGAGCAGTTCTACAACCTGGTGTTCAACCTGCTGCTCGTGCCGGAGCACCTGCTACGTGATGCGGATCGCTCGAAACTCGCGGAGCATCCGTACGCCAGGAATCCGGTCGGGTCAGGGCCGTTCCGTTTCAGGCGTTGGGAACCACGGACGCTGCTCGAGGTCGAGGCTGACACGACCTACCACATGGGGCGTCCGCTGCTTAATCGGGTGATCTGGACGCTCAATCCGCAGCCTGACGCGGCGCTGCTGGCGGTGTTGTCCGGTGAAGCTGACATGTTCGAGAACCTCACCACCGACGGCGTGAAACGAGTGGCCGGCCAGACCGCGGTGAAGGCCATTCCGTACGCAAGTCCGAACTACGGCTTCCTCGGCTTCAACCTGCGTGACGCGAAGAATCCCCAGCGTCCGCACCCGCTGTTTGCCGACCGCGAACTGCGACGCGCCCTCGCCATGGCGATCGATCGCAAGCTGCTCCTCAAGAACGTCCTCGACTCGCTTGGCTTCCTGGGTTCTGGCCCGTTCAGCCGGAGGTTCGCCACGGCCGACACGGCGCTCATGATGCCGCCGTTCGATTCCGTAGGAGCCGACCAATTGCTGGATTCGTTAGGCTGGCACGACAC
>Ga0111538_10015041_pt1 | contig 10185 bp, 12 predicted proteins | sample SoiMethybrSBSTD1_FD_79669 | JGI IMG/M metagenome (GOLD analysis project Ga0111538, IMG submission 79669) | Bulk soil microbial communities from a Populus tree surrounding site in Tennessee, USA - Soil MetaG P. TD hybrid SBSTD1 (version 2)... | ecosystem: Environmental > Terrestrial > Soil >... | reverse complement strand
GAAAAATTCCTAAAACACTATAAACTTGACCTGGACTCATTTCTAAAACTGCCTCAAGAGGACATGGCTAACCTAATCATAAAATACCTGGTGGAAATGAAAATTTCCAAACAATACAAGAATCTAATGAGCGCTTCGCTAAAGCACGCTTGTGAAATCAATGACGTTGTACTAAATTGGAGAAAAATTAAGAAATTTATCAATTCTGAGAAAACAGGTAATGAAACAAATGGAAGAGATAGGGCTTATACTGATAAAGAAATTCTCAAGTTATTGGGTTTTTGTGATCAGCGTGTAAAAACAATCTTCCTTATACTAGCATCTACTGGCTTGCGTACCGGTGCATTACCTTCGCTCAAATTACGAGACTTGAAAAGGATAGATGATGTTTACAAGATAATTGCATATTCCGGAGATACGGAAGAATATTTTACATTTTGTACTCCTGAATGCGCTAAGGAAATAGACACTTATTTAGATTTTAGAAAAAGGCATGGTGAAAAAATAACAAGTGATTCATACCTTTTAACAAAGAAATTTGATACAAGTGTAAGAATTGAAGGATTTACCGGAAAACCTTTTCGTAAGAATTCAATACCTACAATGCTTGAGGATTTCGTTAGGAATAGTGGACTTCGAACGATTGATCACAATAATCCACATAAGAGAAAGGAGATTCCTATTTTACATGGTTTTAGAAAATTCTTTACAACTCAACTTGTAAACTCAAAATTAAATCCAGAAATTAGAGAGATGTTATTAGGGCATAAAATAGGATTAGCATCCGCATATTACAAACCTACAGAGCAAGAGATGTTAAATGAATATTTGAAAGCAGTTAACCTACTGACAATAAACGAAGAAAATAGATTAAAGTTAGAACTAGAACAAAAGATACAGATAGAAAAATCTCAAATAGAATCGTTGAAGGCAGACCTTGAGAAGTTGAAGAATGAAGTAATGAAACAAAGGGAACATAGATGAACATACTTCATCATTAGAAAATCTTCATATGACATTTTCTGTAGTAATTCTAGTAAACTCGTCGTTAGAAAATCTAGTTGATTGGTATTACATGTAATACATTAGAAACTCATACTAGTGAATCTTAGAAAATCAAACCTTCAACGAACGAATTAGAAAATAAATTCTCTCTCTTTCAGTGTCTCAAGACTTAAATGTTGTTTATAGTATACTATATCGAATGCCTTATTTGGATAATCAAATTCCACTGGAAGATCATCAAGATGATTGTCCCGATCCTAAAGCAATACGCCTGTACAGGAGAGGTTATGATAAAAGAGGAAATCAAACTTGGATCGCTTGGGGTTTAGAGTGTCCAAATTGCAAGGTTGTCATAAAACAGCCATACAAACTTAATCCAACGAGGAAACAAAGAGATAAGCAATTAGTAATCACACCGAAACTGCCCAAACTTTTAAGCGAAGAAACAACATTCAATTCAGTTCCAAGGACTAAAGAGGAAATTGAAAATGAGCATACGAAAAGGCGTAAAGAGATGAAGCGCAGAGCAATTAAACAAAGAAAGGCGCTTAATCCTATTACTGATTTAGAGGCTAAATATCAAAAGAGAATAAAAGCGTTGAGAGGAATATATAAAAAAGATTGTAAATTGTGTCCTGGTTTACAAGGAAAGAAGATTTGGGATGAAAAATTAGTAGATAGATATCTTGCTACTAATCCAGAAGTAGATGATATGCATGAAATATTATATTGGCCTCCTTTATACAGAGCAAACACTAAACATGCTAACAAACACAGGGGATGGATTCCAGATCCTGAACATCGTGGTTATTGGAAATGGGATCCAGAATATTTGAAACGCGTACCGAGTAAATTTAATCATTCTTACGAACCAATCACAATGTATGATCCAAATAAACCATGGAAGTTCGAAAAAATGGTAATTGAGGAAGCAAGTGGGCGAATGGAAGCCATGGAAGCCTCCATACGAAAATATGAGGCTTCTAAAATTAAAGTTAAAGTTACAGAATCATAAATATGACAACGAGGAATATGCAGGCAAAAGAGAAAATCTAATTTCTCTGTTAGGAATTTTAACTTGCTTAATCATTTCAAATATTACTCAAATCTTTTAATAGATTAACGCCCTAATGACTAGCAGTACTTATCAAGAAACGCATTGCGTGGGTTGTGGAGAGTGGGTACCATTTGGTCAGGATATTTGCAATGAGTGCGGGAGAATTCAGAAATGACAAGGACACATTGCTTGGTTTGTGGCTCTTTGTTCAATATCCATGAAGATACTGATGATTGGTTCTGTCAGACTTGTACTGAAATAATGAATTCCCACTCACGCACATAGTAGTGTGTCAACGCTTAAAGATATTCACCCAATTAGTTCTCTATACCATGACAGTTGTATCTAAAAACCGTATGTTAGAGAAGGAAGATCCGAGAGTTATACGAACCTGGAGAAATAATCAAAGTTCAAGCACAATTTTACTAGCGTTACCACATCAATTAGCAAAAAAATACGGTATCAAGGTACATACTAATCTTTTAGCAATTGATACGGCAGAAGGTATACTACTTAAAAAATTGGAGGTCCAATAATGTCGAGCGATGATAATAATACTGCAAAATTACTGGAAGCATATCAGACCATAGTCAAGCAGTTAATGAAGGCTAACAAGAAAAATACAATTGAACAGTTTTTGCAAAATTTGGAGTTAGATTAGAAATGACTAGTCAACTGACAAGGGAAGATACAAAACAAAAGGAAGAGATTGTTTACAAATTTAGTAATAAAGGACAGGGCCAGTTAAGAGAAGCAGGAATTATCGAAGGTAAACCATATTTTATAAAATATAATCAAAATAAGGGTTTCATACAGGTAGAACCGAAAATTATGGATGTTACACCGGTATTAAGGCCTCCACAAGCACAAGAATATCCCAACAATAATCCTTATGAATTCAAAACAAATGATGAACCGCAGAGATATTTACAAAGAGCATTAAGGGAAACACCTGATTCAATACTAGAGAAAATAAAAACACATGTTAAAAGATTTAACGAAATAGATGATAACACCGTTACATTACTAAGTGCTAATATTTTAGGTTCCTATTTTCAGGATAGATTTAGCACTGTTCATTATTTAATAATTATCGGTGCTAACGGTACCGGTAAAAGTGCTTTTGGTGATACATACGAATGTGTAGGCTATAGGGCCGTAAAGGTCACTAATACAACAGATGCCTTTTGGTTTCGAATATTTGGTAACGTCGAATATGGTCAGGTTACTATCATAGCAGAAGAATTCGATAGAATGGATGAAAGTAGCCCGGTAATGACCGTTCTGAAGGAAGGTTATCAACCGAATACCAGGGTTCCAAGAATGAACAGTAATAATGATAAAATGGAATTCTTTAATCCATTTGGCCTTAAGATAATAATTGGTGAAAAATCACCAAATGAAAACAAGGCAAGAGGCGTTTTAGACAGGTCATTTAAGATAAAATCATACAAAGGAATTCCAGATTACAATATTAAGGAAATCAGGAACCCTCAGGGCAATTCTATGAGGCAAGAACTCTTCAACGAAATGGACGACTTGAGAAAATTATTGTTCATGTATAGACTTATTCATATCAAAGACCCTTACAAAGAAATTGAAATTGGATTAGATGGAAGAGACGAGGAACTTTGTAAACCATTATTGCAGTTATTCTATACACTAGGAGCATCTGACGAAACTCTAAGGGAGTTAGAATCAACTTTACAATATTTCCTGGATATTAAAAACAAGAGAAAGGGCCAGACACTAGAAGCAATAATCTACCCAATAATAGTTAATATTGTATCTGAACACGGGGAAAGAATTTCATCATCTGAATTATGGCGCTTAATTATAGATTCTCTAGAAGGCCAATTAGACGAAAAGAATTCCAATTTGTTTTACAGTTCAGACTATGGAAAATTATATCGAAATACGGTTACGGGTATGATATGCGATAAGTTTGGTGCAGAGATTGATCATAGAAGAGATGGAAATACGATTTTATTTAATCCTAAAAATCTTAACAAAGTAGGAAAAATATACCAAACCAACAACATCAGTACAAGACCATGTGATTCAGTGACGCACCGTGATCACAGTGACGGACTGGGGACTTTATCAAATAAGGAAGAGGAACTAAGAAATTCTAATCTTTCAGACAATGAGCCAGTCAATCCCAGTGATCACGATGAATCACCGAATCACAAGGAAAAATGTCCATATTGTGATCATGAGGATCACCCATTTTTCCTAAAATTGCATAAAAGAAACGTACATCCGGAGCAAGATTAAACTTGGAATTCACAATAAAGCCTCGAGATTGTAGCGTTTGCAGAAGGATCGCTCAAGTATTTTTCTTTAGGCAGGAAAAGACGTGGTTATGTCAAAAATGTCTAGATTTTGTCCTGGGAAAATGGTGATCCTATTGGATTCCTCAGGTAACAATCCAGTAATAGCCAAGAGAATAGTCCGGAAAACCGGTCATTATTACTTTCCATTTCCGATCTATGATAAAGAAGGCAAGGAGATAACAGAAGAGCATTCATGTAAAAATTCTAATCTCCAATCACGGACATTAGAAAATCTAACTGATGGTATTACATCTAATACATTAGAAAGTCATACTAAGAAAGTAGAGAAAAAGTATACTAATCGTGAGTAAAAATGGATACAAAACAGACTATTTCACCTTTCATAATTCATTGTATAGTAATGCGCCTATCAGAAAAACAAAGTCTAGATTATTTGAAAGATAACGGTTACAAAATAAGCAGGCCCTACTTCTATGAATTAAAAAAGGAAATACAAGAATCAACTCAAAAAAGATTGTATCTAATAGCATCAAAAGAATATCTTGAACAACATGTTGAGCGTATAGAGACTCTAAAAGCAATTAATAATGAAATGTGGGATAATTACAGAAAAGAAAAGGATCCGACTAAAAGAGTTTCAATATTAAAACAAATAGCGGAACTAGGTTTGTACTTATCTTCTTACTACGATTCAACGAGGTATATAATGGAGCAAGGTACTAAACAACAAGAACAACTCAAGAAAAAGAAGAAAAGGATATTAGAAGATGCTTAGGAAACCAAATCCTTATCCTCTTTATAATACGGCCAATCCGTTACTATCAGATTATAAAGATAGTTTAGATGTATTTGTTGGCAAGTCATTTTGGTGTGGTAACAAACAAGGGCCGAATTGTTGCTTTAATCATATCATAGGATTACCATTAAAAAATGATAAAGAATATCCCATATTTGATTATGAATTAGATGTTATCAATAAGATAGAGAATAACAGAAACATTTGGATAAAGAAGGCTTCAGGAATAGGCTGTACAGAACTTATCTTACGTTATCTAACTTGGAAGATATTAGTAAATAATGACCTAGAATTCAAGTCTATCTTTATCGTTTCAGGTACATTCGTACATCATGCAAATGAACTTAAAGTAAGAATGGAAAATCTATTCCGTAGAAGATTCCCATTAATTCAATTACAAAGTAAGTTTACAGATTTATGGATAAAAAACACTAATATCAAAATATTTCCTTCAAGAAACGTTAAGGATCTAAGAGGCTATACTGACGTTAGTTATTTGTTTATTGACGAAGCAGACCATTTCGAGCCTTCAGTTATTTCAGAATTACAGCATGCCATTACTCGATACGAAGAGAAATCGAATTGTACTACCATCATGATCTCAACTCCAAACAGACCTGGAGGATTGTTTCAAACTATAGAGTTAGATCCTAAATCTAAATACCATAAAATATTTTTGCTCTATGAAGTTGGCCTAGATAAGATCTTTGATAGGGCCTTTATAGAAACTAAAAAGAAAGAACCTGAATTTCCTCGTGAGTATATGGGTCAATACTTGGGTAGAGTTGGAAATGTATTCACTCCGCAGCAAGTCGATTTATGTCAGGAATTAGGTAAGCAATATTCAATAGACAAAATTCCAGTATCATTATACACTTTAAAGTCAGTCGGAATAGATCCTGGTTTTTCAAGTTCAGGAACCGGCATAGTAGTCTTAGAACATATCAAACCTGATAACATTGAAGATAAAATACGCGTAATTGAATCACATCTAATAGAGAAGGGAGATCCTAATCAAATAGTGAATCTTTGCTGGGATATATGGAAAAGATATGGATTTATGAATACTCTTTTCTTTGTAGACGGTTCCAATAGGGCAATGGTCAACCTTCTCAAAATAAGATGGGATGAGCCATTAACATGGGAAACTAGTCAATCATTCGGGCCCAATACAAAGATAAGACCTGTTAACTTTTCAACTGAACATCGTAATATGCTTAGTAATTTACACGCTATGATTACAAAGCAATACTTAGCAATAGAAGAGAAACACGACAAATTATTAACATCACTAAGAACGGCATACGCTGAAGAGTTGAACCTAAAGAAGGAACAAACTTCTTATGATGATTTGTTAGACGGATTAAGACTCAGTCTAAAAGGTTACCTGATAAAGTAATCTATTAACATAGTTGGCAGTCATTTTTTTATTGACATGCATGTATAATTGCTTCATTTAAGTTCTCATCTGGAGTACCTCTAATGTGTATAAAAGACCTCCCAGATTGCTGGGGCACTTGCGGTTTCGTTGCTGCCGTCCCATAGAACATTGAGTGTACCTGTACCCTCCAACCGCAAATATTGAGGGTATCCGTACATAGATGCATTAGTGTTAGTGTTCGGGTTTCTTGATACAACAACTTCAGGGTCAGTAAGAGTCAAGGTGGCTGAATTTGAACCATTTTTCCATTGCAAAGTTAGTATCTCTGGATATGTATTTACTCCTCCAGGCGCAGCAATGCTTTTTCCTGATGTATATGCATTGACGTTTTGCATACTTTCGACTAAGACCTTACTTGGCCCATTTCCTTTGGCCAAATAGATGTCTTGGGTTTGCTGATGATTATATTCGGCCGAACCGTTCCATACCAACGTGTCTATTGTGTAGTTACCATAGTGTCCAGTTGACCAGTACCAACCGTCATATGCCTGGTTAAGGGCCACAGTTCCCCACTGCTTGTCAAAATATCCGGTTCCTTCTACCTTATGATTCTGGCCCCCATAGGTCAAGTTACCTTGTACTTTCGCAAAAGGCATTGGATCATTGGTAGCACTGATTCGTGTCAGGGATGGATCTAAATACCACATACCACTGCCACCAAATCTTGTTGGTGGAGCAGCGCTTTTGAAAACTAGATCGGCCCCCACTCCATTTTGCGGTGCAACGTGCACATTGATAGTGTTCAAATCCCCACGCGTCCAACTCTTACCCATCGTTACGTTAAGGGTATTGTGTGCAGCATTGAATTGACTAGTATCTACATTCGTTGCGGCTCCTAAATGAGTATTGTTAGGAGTCGTAATACCTAGAACGACAGAGGGCTGAAGTGGCCCACCGCTGTCCAGTTCAGGCTTTGTAACAAAATTAATTTGGGTTTTTGAACCATCGGTGAATTGTCCTTGGAAGTACCACCACTCAAAAACACCTGGCATTGGATTTGTTACCATGCCTGCTTCCCAGGGTTCCATCTGAGGCGCAAAACCTTCGTATTCTCTAAAATTTTGTGTGTCACCTGAGATTACCTTACTGGTGGCCGCACCTGCAATTGATAGTGGCGAACTGCCAATTAGTCCCGAACAAACTATTGTAACTATTATTAATTTAGCAAGTTGATTAATCTGTAATTCTCTCAACAACAGTTCTTTTACAGCATACTGATATTTAAGATAAAAAATGGACCTTCCATTGTCACCTAATGGCAGGTCGAAAAGTCCCCCTCTCTTTAAGGCACTTGGTATGTTAAATCCTTATACTACTAATTGATATTATGAGCATAGAACAAATCCTACACAATGAAATTCAGGATTCTGAAAGATGGATAGAAGTTGAAAAAGACGAATCTACTTACAAGCGTAATCTTAAGAAAAGAGTAGATTTGATAAATTGGACTTTAGATAATATGAAAAATTCGAACACTGACATTTGTTCTGTTATTGAGACCAGAATGAATGAAATTATAGATAAGATAAATAAAACAGATTCTATTTTTGAAGCCGATCCATTAGATAGTGAATTAAGAATTCTGGATTGGATTTTATTTCAAGTTTGCATTAATAAGTCAACATACGTTTTAAAGGATATAAGCGACCTGAATAATTTCTAACTGTGAAACTATACTTACTTTCTGGTACCATACTTTTCTTAATAGTAGGAATCTCGCTTGCGGGTAATTCATTGGAAGCAATGGGTGAATCAGAAGAAGGATTAAAAAAGTATGAAAATGCCACACTCGGTATAAGTTTTCAATATCCATCGAATTGGACACAACAGGATGGATCCACTTGTCCAGTTAAGGGGTGCCTTAATTTTATTATTACAGTTCCTAAATTGCAGACGACTACTAACACGTCTCTAAACCCTATTGTATGTGGTGTCGGTGACAAGACTATAAACTCGTTAGAGCTTTTCTTGTCGACTATAGAAAAATGTGATGCCTATCGAATGATAGTCGGGGTGTATGGATTAGACGATCCTACTTCCGCTGAGAAGCCATGTTATTGCAAAACGCTGAAGGATTTTGTTGCCTGGAATTATGATAGATCAGGGGACGATAAGGATACTTTCATAAATGATAATCAGACGCTGATAGGAAGTAATTACAGTGCTTGGCAGATGAAAAGTGAGGATAGTACCTCTTCAGTAAAAGAAAAGAAATTTACGGTATGGGCTATTAATGATAACTTGGGTTACAGGTTTATTTATAGGGGGCCTTCAGAAAGTCGCTTTGATCGACACTTGGACGTCTTTAGGGATATGCTAAAAACTGTGAAATTTACTACTCCAACACCAGAAAAGAAACCTTCTTTCTTGAATTCTAGTGAGACAGCGAACTCTTCACTCCTATCATCTGCACCCACAGCCTCACAAGACACGTCCGTCAACATAATGAGTTCAAATGACTTTATTGACAGCATTGGTTTTTTGCACGTTGTTGGTGAAATTCAGAATAATACTCCTACAGGTATTACATTCGTAAAGGTAACAGGAACGTTCTATGATTCTAGTAATCAGGTTGTCGCAACCACATTTACATATACTAATCCTTCTGACATAGGTCCTGGAAATAAGGCTCCCTTTGAATTACTACTGACGTCTGCGAGTATCCCAGTCTCTCAAATAGATCATTACAACTTACAAGCGAGTTATGACTAAAACAGTAACAAAATAAAAAGTCTGATAGGCTAAATATAGAGTAAATTAGTTCCCAAATAATCACTTCAAGTTATGTAGATTATGAATCAGTTAAATGAGTCAAGTGACAAATATGATGATAGCAACGACAAACTAAAAACTATTGTCGTATCAAAGAAAAATTACGACAAACTAAAAGGGTTAGGATTTGGCGGCGACAGTTTCAATACTATTGTTGGTAGACTAATAGAAAAGGTACAGGAGAATATTTAGAATGTCTACTAAACTAGAATCCGAGACGTTTGCAGGTAAGACTTTTCAATCATGGAAAGATCAAGCAGCAAAAGCAGGATTAGTATTAAGAGCGCCGGACGGAATAAATCCAGGAGGCTTTCCCGAGAATATTTGGAGCCAAATTAGACTTTTTAGGCGAAACATAGCAATAACAAAAGATCATAAAAAGATTATCACAAATATGTCAAGACAACTGGTAACCATTAAAGATGAGAAAGGACGACCAACGAAGAAAGAATTTTTAACATATCAGGGTTACTGGAGCGGCAAAACTTACAAAGGAGAAGAATATCAAGCAAATTTTGAAATTGGAAAATACATGAAACCAAAGATAGTGCATAATGGAAATATTAGGTACGACCCAAAAACAGGAGATCCAATCGGCAATGAAAAAACATTATCAGGTCAAGAGATAGTTTATGAAATAGAAGTTCCTAAATCCAAGACTGAACGCAAAAGGCTGGTAGACGAAATAATAGGAGATAATAACTTTCCAGAACAAATACATTACTACTATGAGTGGTGATTCTGATGAACCAATGCCAAGAAGAGATCCGACATTCAGTTATGACGACTTTGTTAACTATAGCATAGAAGAGTTAAG
>Ga0111538_10015036_pt1 | contig 10186 bp, 7 predicted proteins | sample SoiMethybrSBSTD1_FD_79669 | JGI IMG/M metagenome (GOLD analysis project Ga0111538, IMG submission 79669) | Bulk soil microbial communities from a Populus tree surrounding site in Tennessee, USA - Soil MetaG P. TD hybrid SBSTD1 (version 2)... | ecosystem: Environmental > Terrestrial > Soil > Tree... | reverse complement strand
GGCAAAGAAAGTTCCCAACTATGGCCCATCAGGCGGCCTAGAAACGAGGGGCGTCGTTCGTTTTGCGACACTACAGTCTGGCCGCGCTGGTCCGCCTCGATCACGTTTCGAATGCGAAGCCAGAGCGCCTGCTCGTTTGGCGGCGCCTCATACTCGCCGCGGCGCGTGCGAGCAAAGCCGACGATCGTTGCGAGGTCCTGGCGCACGCTCGTGCAATCCAAACACTCGCTGAGGTGCGTATTGAGAATAGACTCATCGCGCTGGCTGATGCTGCCATCGACTAGATCGTGGATGAGTTCCTGACACGTCTCGCAGTTCATTGCTTACCACCACCTTCGTCCTGTCGCACTAGCGCGGACACAATAATGAATCCGAACTGTTTTTCGACAGAACCGCTTGGTTTTTATCAATCAAGGGAAGACTGCGTTAAGCCGGGTTTTCGGTAATTGAAAACCATTGGCTGCTAGCTTCGAGGCTATTCGGCCTCCTTCTGTTGCCTGAGAAGCCCCCGCAATTTCATCCGCGCCTTGTGTAATTGCGACTTGGACGTCCCGACCGAACAACCCAGCATTTTGGCGATTTCCTCGTGCTCGTGCCCCTCGATATCGTGGAGCGTAAACACCGTCCGGTAACCGGGCGGCAATTGAGCAATCGCCTTATCGAGCGCGATTCGGTCAACCACCGGCATTGAGTTCGGGTTTTCAGTCCCTTTTACGATTTGAATAGGCGTTTCACCGTCTTCAGTCGTCTGTTCCATGCGCACACCGCGTTTGCGGAAGTGCATGAGCACCTGGTTGACTGTCAGGCGGTGAAGCCAGGTCGTAAAAGCGGATTCGCCCCGAAAGCTGCCGATTTTTCGAAAGAGCTGTATGAAGACCTCCTGAGCGAGGTCCTCCGCCTCCGAGACGTTGCCGGTCATTCGCAGACACAGCGAATAGACGCGACGATTATGGCGCTGGTAAAGCTGCTCGAAGGCCGCCATATCGCCCTGAGCGGCTTTCTGCCCCAGCTCATAGTCTGTCGTTTGCGGTGTCTCGGGTTCGGCTGCGGTCACGTGCTCGTTTGCTCGGGCAAGCTGGAAGAAATTTCACAACTTCCGGCTTGTGCGGCACGATTATCACGCTTTCGCCAGTTTCAAGGGAGCGGCACTCTTCCTTCGAACGATCCGCGTGGGGACGCGGTATCAGGTCCAGTACCCTCAAACGCGGCTGTGATGCAGCGCTTCGAGCGCGTCGTTGCCTTGCCCGACTCTAAATTAGTGATTTCCCTCAGCCGAATCAATACCTTGGCTACGGCTGAATTGCAGGATACGGTCAACGCGAGATTCTGTCCACAGGTGGTCAGGTCCAGTACGTCCGGTCCAGTGAGCGATAGCCGACGGCTTCAGAAACATGTGTCGAGTTGATTTTGTCGGAGCCTTCGAGGTCGGCGATGGTCCGGCTGACTTTGAGGATGCGATCGTAGGCGCGGGCTGAGAGGCCCAGGCGAGTCATGGCACTCTCGAGCATGCGTTCGCTCTGTGAGTCGATCTGGCAATGAGCGCGGATCATGCGCGGCGTCATCGCGGCGTTGGCGAAGATCCTTTCGCCTTTGAAACGCCGCAATTGCCGCTGGCGCGCCTTGATCACGCGGCTGCGAATAATTGCCGAACTGTCAGTCTCGGACGAATCGTCGCCGGCGAGTTCGCGAAACTTCACGGCGGGGACGTCGATGTGAATGTCGATGCGATCGAGCAGCGGTCCGGAGATGCGACCGACGTATCGTTGGATCTGCAGCGGCGAACAGCGACACTCGCGCGTCGGGTCATTCCAGAAACCACAAGGACAACAATTCATTGCTGCTGCGAGCATGAACGATGCCGGAAACGTCAACGACATGGCCGCGCGACTGATCGTCACTTGCTGGTCCTCGAGTGGCTGGCGCAGCACTTCCAAAACACTGCGATCGAATTCCGGTAACTCGTCGAGAAACAGCACGCCCTGATGCGCAAGCGAAACCTCTCCGGGCCGCGGCACAGTTCCGCCGCCGATCAAACCCGCGTCGCTGATCGTGTGATGAGGCGAACGAAACGGACGTTCAGTAACGAGTCCCGAGCGTCCGGTTAGACCAGCAACCGAATGAATCTTCGTCAACTCCAGGGCGGCGTCGAACTCGAGCGGCGGCATGATCGTGGCGAGACGTTTTGCGAGCATCGTCTTGCCCGAACCCGGTGGGCCGATGAGCAAAATGTTATGAGCGCCCGCACTCGCGATCTCGAGAGCGCGCTTTGCGGAGACCTGCCCGCGTACTTCTTTGAAATCCACACTGTAATGTTCGGTGTGAGCGAGAATCTCGGCGGCGTCGACAACCAACGGCGCCGGCGGATGGTCCGAACGCAGGTCGGCAACAAGATTAACTGCGCTGCGCAAGTCCGCGACCGGGTATACGTTGATGCCCGAAACCACCGCCGCTTCTTTCGCATTCTCTTCCGGCAGGATGACGTGACGAATCGAAGCTTCGCGAGCGAGGATCGCGATCGGCAGCGCGCCCTTGATCGCGCGCACACGACCATCGAGCGAGAGCTCACCGACGCACAACAGATGATTCAGGTTATTCGCCTCGGCGAGATCGCCGTTGGCGCCGAGGATTCCGAGAGCGATCGGCAGATCGAAACTCGCGCCTTCCTTACGCACGTCGGCAGGCGCGAGATTGATCGTCGTCTTTTGTAGTGGAAACCGGTAGCTGCAGTTTTGAATTGCGGCGCGAATGCGTTCGCGCGACTCACGCACGGCCGCGTCCGGCAGACCTACGATCGTGACGGACCCAACCGGATCGCCATCGCCGCGAGTAGCAGCCAGATCAACTTCAATGTCTACGAGATCGGCGTCAATGCCATAGACGGCAGCGGAAAGAGTGCGATAGAGCATGTGAGGAAGCTCTCCTTGGTCTTAATGTGAGGAACACGAATTTTAAGAATTACAAATCGTTACCGACGTCGCGATGGTGCGGTCGTAGTCGCCGGCACCTTGATTTCCTGACCAGCCTTGAGTTCGGCGTCAACCGGAATACCGTTCAACCGCGCCACATCATTCGCGTCGAGGTTGCGACCCGCGGCGATGCGCGCAATCGTGTCGCCCTTGCGAGCGCGAACCTTGTTGACGCCTGTCGTCGGCTCAGCAGTAGTCGCTGCGTTGTTGGTCGCTCGCACCCACTTCGTGAGTTTCACGTTGCCGTTAGGCACGACGAGCTTGGTGGTCTTCGTTAAATCCACACCACTGTTCATCGCCTGAAGTTGAGCGACGTTGATGCCAGTACGATTCGCGACGTTCTGCAGATCTTCACCCGGCGCAACGGAAATGACTCGGGCACTTTCACGTCGTTCCGGAGCGATCCGCTGAAGCAACGCGGCAAACTGTTTGGCACGGCCAGCAGGCACGCGAACGTCGTAAATATCGCCGCGCGGTGTGATGTCGCGCTTCAATTCCGGATTGAGTGAGCGAATGTAATCCAGGCTGCTGTCGGTCGCATCGGCAACGAGCTGCAAGCTGGTAGCGGTCGGAACGCGAACGACGTCGTACGACCACGGAGCATCCGGCTTGATTCCCTTGAAGCCATACTTCTCAGGATTCTTCGCAATCAGGATCACCGCCAGGATATTCGGCACGTAGTTGCGAGTTTCCTGCGCGATGTACGGATAAATCATCCAGAAATTAGCACTGCCCGCACGCGAGATGGCGCGATCGATATTGCCTTCGCCGGTGTTGTACGCGGCCATCGCCAGTTCCCAGTTGCCGTTGTAACGCTCGGCTAACCACTTCAGGTAACGAGCGGAAGCGCGGGTCGATTGTTCGATACTGTTGCGCTCGTCGATGTATGCCGTTTGCCGGAGGTTGAATCTTCGGCCAGTGCTCGGAACAAACTGCCAGAGACCGGAAGCTGACGCCCACGAAACAGCTCTCACTTTCCAAGAGCTTTCGACTTGGCCCAGCCACGTCACATCCAGCGGCACGCCTTCTTCCGCGAAGATCTTGCGCGCGAGCTTCATGAACTGGCCCGACTTACGCAGACCGTTCTCCATCGTTCCTCGGCCACGACCCTGGTAGTAGTTTATGTAGCCCTGGATTAGCGGATTCAGCGTGAAAGCAAAGTTTACGTTTCTCTTGGCAGCCTCGAGATCCTCGGCGTCTTTGCTGGTGAAAACAGTTTCGTCCGGCCGGAGAACGAGTTTGCTCAACTCGTCGAGTGGTGATGGCTCAAACTTTTGATCGCGAAAACCGACCTGCGTCGGTGGCGGAGTCTTCGCCTGCTCCTGCGTCTGTGTGTTCTGCGCAACCAACTGTGTCGTCGCGGTATTTGGTGCGACGATTGGTTGCTGCATCGGTACTTCTTCGCGATAGATCCGTTCGACTAATTCGAGGTAGTACGTTTGCAGTTTCTGACTCGCTCTTACGTCGAAGCCCGACTCCAAAATGGAATCAACTGCTTTATCGAATTCCTGCCGCGCTTGTTCGCGCTTGCTGTCCTCGAGATTAAGTTTGCCTTTGCGGAAATGATCCTCCGCGCGTGCGATCACCTGCTGGACGCGTGCTTCCGACTGTTCAACTTCAGTTGGAATTGAGCGTGCAGATGATGCGGCTGGGATCTGTGCGTAACTGCTGGCCGCAAAAGCGACGAGCGTCGTTAGTAAGGCCACACGGGCCATCAAACGAGGAAAGCTCGTTGACATCAAATTCGTCGTACTCCTTCAAAAGATAGATGCGAATACGCGTGTGACTTCCCGGGAAGGACAATCACAACGGCTGCATTCACTTTTTCAGGTGCGGTATCTAAAGGCTCCTCTATGATTTGGATACTGCATAGACTCAACAAGGAGCCGAAATCACACTGGAGGTTACCACACGGTTTTTTAGGGTGTCAAACAAATGGCCCTATATGAAACAACGACCAATTAGTAACTTTTTCCACCGAAAGTCGCCTCGGTCGTCAGGGTCAAGATGCTTGTCCTGAACCTGAAGGTTGCGTCGCTCAACGCAAGAATCAGTTCGTCCGAGGCGACCTCACGGTTTACGGACATATTCTTAACGCCGCCGACCCCTCCGTCGTTGCAGAAAATTCCGGTAAGACTGTGGAACACGGGTTAAACAGAAAAGTACCGATTGCGTACAGCACAGGCTTCGCATCGGTTTCGTAACAGAATGGTTAAGACCCTGAAAGAGCAACTTTTAACGGGGTCACGACCTCGTAGTCCCGGATGGAACACGGCTTGCCCAAATTCCCGGGCGAGGTCGCGTTTAGTTGGCTCTCTCGAAAAGTATCGACACAACAGTTCCAGGAAAACTATGTCCACAGTCGTTAAAAGAGAAGCGCGTATTCACGAATTCCCGAAACCCGTAGAAGTCGCCATTGCTCCTTCGAAGTCTCAACTCTTCTTCAATCGCGAACTCAGCCTGCTGGCGTTTCATGCGCGAGTTCTGGAAGAAGCGCTCGACAACAGCAATCCGCTGCTGGAAAAGCTGAAGTTCGTTTCAATCTTCTCGTCCAATCTTGACGAGTTTTTCATGATCCGTGTTTCGGGTCTGAAGGAAGAGCTCGAGCAAGGCATCACCGACGTTGCCGCCGATGGAACGTCGCCGGCCGAACAGTTAGGTCAGATACGCGAACAGGTTGTGAAGCTCGTCGCCGAGCAGGCGCGCATTTTGCGCGAAGACATTCTGCCGCAGTTGAACGAAGCGGGCGTTCAGTTCGTGTCCTACGAATCACTCTCGCGACACGAGAAGGAAAACCTGAAAGACTACTTCATCGAGAAAGTCTTTCCGATTCTGACGCCGCTCGCCGTCGATCCGAGCCATCCGTTTCCGTATATCTCACCGCTGAGCGTGAACATCGGATTGATGGTCGAGGCGCCGAAAGAGATGAAGCTGCTTGGCCGCGGCAAGGCGCTGCAATCGCGGTTCGTCCGAATCAAAGTTCCATCGAGCGTGCCGAGACTAGTTCCGATCGGAGTTTCAGGTTCGCGGTTCGTGCTGCTCGACGAGATTATCGAAGCCAACATCGGCGAGCTGTTTCCGGGCATGCATCCGGGCAGTTGCCACCGTTTCCGCGTCACGCGCGACGCCGACATCGAGATCCGCGAAGAAGAAGCTGAAGACCTGCTCAGCATGATTCAGAAAGAACTGTTGCGGCGAAAGTTTGGCTCGCCGGTGCGACTGGAAGTTTCGCCTGACATGCCTCAGGAAATGATCGAGTACCTAACGACGTCGCTCGATCTCGAACCACAGGACGTTTACGTTTTTGATGGTCCACTGAACGTTCAGGATCTAATGACGCTTTACGACGTCGATCGTCCGGATCTGAAAGATGCGACTTTTACTCCGGTCGTTCCGGAGTGGTTCGAGGCATATCCCACGATCTTCGACGCCATCAAGGAAGGCGATCGTCTGTTGCATCATCCGTACGACTCGTACGACTGCGTCACGGGTTTCATCAATCAAGCCGTCGAAGACGAAGACGTTGTGGCAATCAAGATCTGTCTGTATCGCACCGGTCCGGAGTCGCCGATTCCACCGGCGTTGATCCGGGCGGCCGAACAAGGCAAGCAGGTCACCGCGTTGATTGAACTGAAAGCGCGTTTCGACGAAGAACACAACATCGAGTGGGCCAGGAAACTCGACTACGCCGGCGTTCACGTCGTCTACGGCGTTACCGGGCTGAAGACCCACGGAAAACTGACTCTCGTCGTGCGTCGTGAAGGTGAATCGCTGAGGCGCTACGTCCACATCGCGTCCGGCAATTACAACCCGACGACGTCATGCACGTACACCGACCTCGGAATGTTTACAGTAGACGAGGAGATCGGCCGCGACGCGACGGAGCTGTTCAACTACCTGACCGGGTTTTCAAACCAGAAAGACTATCGCAAACTGATGGTCGCGCCCGTGGCGCTGCGAGAGGATCTGAACAAACTCTTCGATCGCGAGATTGAAAACAAGCGGCTCGGCAGACCGGCGCACGTGATCGCAAAAATGAATCGTGTTGCCGACTTACAGATCGTCGAAAAGCTTTACGAACTTTCGCAAGCGGGCGTCAAAGTCGATCTGATAGTACGCGGCATTTGTATGCTGCGACCTGGCATTCCAGGATTGTCTGAAAATGTTCGTGTGCGCAGTGTGGTCGGACGTTTTCTCGAGCACAGCCGTGTTTTCTGGTTTGCCAACGGCGGCGCCGACGAGGTGTACATCGGCAGTGCCGACTGGATGTCGCGCAACCTGAAACACCGCATCGAAGTTGTCGCGCCTGTAACGGAGCCGGATGCCAAACGCTACTTGCGAGACGTGCTAATCGACGCTTATTTGACCGACAACACGAAAGCCCGTGAGCTGACCCCTGACGGAGCGTATCGTCCGATTGAAAATGGAGCTGAACCCTTCAACAGTCAGATCTATTTCATGGGACGACCGATCGGCGGAAACTAACTCCCCCGCTTAACTGTTCCCCAACAACATCCCCAACTACGCCGCGAGCCGACGGCCGCGGCTTTGGAGATCTTATGCGTACATCAAAGTTGCGAAGAGTGATCCTGCTGGCGGTTGTTCTGTGTCTTTCATTTGCATCTGTCGACGTTGGCGCCGTCGCGAAATCAAAAAAGAAGAAGCCGGCTCCACGAGGGACGCCGGTGTTGTGGGAGCGCCCGTCTGATATTTCGTCGCGCGATCTTTTTCTTGGACCAGGCGGCGAGAGCATGCGCCCCGATCTGCGTCGCATCACGTTTATCAAAGAGGAGAAGGGTGGGTATTCGAAGAAGTACCGCGTGCGCGACGGTTCCGGTCACGAGTGGGTCGCCAAAATTGGCAAGGAAGCGCAATCGGAAACTTCCGCGATCCGTTTGTTATGGGGTCTCGGTTACTTGACCGAAGTCAACTATCTCGTTCCGCGCGTCACGATACCCGGCAAAGGGACGTTCACGAACGTGAGATTTGAAGCGCGTCCTGAAACATGGGACCGCGTCGGCGAGTGGAAATGGAAACAGAATCCGTTCGTCGGCACGCCCCAGTACCAGGGACTGAAGATCATGATGGCGATGATCAACAACTGGGACCTCAAGGATTCCAACAACGTCATTGTTCAGGTTGGCGACAACGGCGATGCGGAGCTTCGTTACATCATCAGCGATCTAGGCGCGACGTTCGGCCATGCGAGTACGACGCCGCTGTTCTGGCGTTTGACGCGTAGCCGCAACAATCCGAGCAAATACGCAAAAACTGAGTTTCTCGAGAAGGTGAAAGGCGAGCGCGTTGTGCTGCACTTCGGTGGGAAGAACCGTGGCTTGATGAAAGACATCAGCGTGCGCGATGCGCAGTGGTTGAGCAGTTGGCTTTCACAACTGAGCGATCAGCAACTGCGCGATGCGTTTCGTGCGGCGAACTATCGTCCGGATCAGATCAACCTGCTCGCGCGAGCGGTGCGCGCGCGATCGAATGAGCTGCATGACCTACGCCCGGCTGAGATCGGCAGTCTCCGTTAGCTAGTGAATTACTGAGGACGTCGATGGCAGCCAGTCAGAGAAGAAAAGAAATCACCACCTTGATCGTGGTGTTCACCGGAGTGGTGGTGGTGAGCGCGTTGGTTGCTTATTACCTGGGAGGCAGTCGACAACCTGCTCCGGCAACACCAACCACAACCCGACCGGATGTGAATCAACCGGCAACCACTCGGCCCAGCGCGGAAGAACCGTCAACTACGTTGGGAAATCCGGCGACGCAACGAACGCCAGAGACCCGCGCAGCCAACGACGATGACAGCTTCATCGATCGAATGTTTGGAGCCCACACCGAAGCGCACACGCTCGGTAGCACCTGGGCCGAAACGATGGGCCGAATCACTCTGCGTTTCCTGCTCGCGGCACTGCTCGGCGCCGCACTCGCGTTTCGTCCACGCAAACGGATTCTCGCCATGAAGCGTAATCCTTACGTTTCGCAAACACAGATCCTGTTAGCGATCGTCGCGGCGGCGTTGATGATCGTCGTTGGCGACAATGCGGCGCGTGCGTTTGGTATTTTCGCGGCGGTCTCCCTGGTTCGTTTCCGCACCAACATCCGCGATCCGAAGGAGATCACGGTGCTGTTAATCAGCCTGGCTATTGGTCTTTCTTCCGGAGTGGGACGTTGGGACCTGGCGCTGGTATTGACGTTGTTCTCGCTGGTCGTGCTTTGGTTGTTGGAATGGCGCGAGCCAGAGCTGGTGTTTCGTTCGATGGAGCTGAAAGTGACGACGCGGAACGTCGTGTCGACTCAGAAGGCGCTACGACAGGTCTTCAAACAACACGGGTTTGATAAAGAACTGCGGGCGATCGATCGCGAAGCGACCGAGGAATCGCCGGGAAGCATCATGTACTCAGTGGATGTGAGCCCGACTATCAGCACTGACGAAATCAGTGCTGACATCCTGGCTCTTGACGGTCAAAACGTTGAGGGTATCGAGTGGGACCAGAAAAAGAGCTACTCGTACATGTATCAATAGCCGCAAACGAAAACGCCGGCGCTCTCAACGAGCCCGGCGTTTTCACTCTTGTGCCTTTTCGTAGTTACTGCTTGGCGCCGGTGGTAGTAGCAGCAGCGCGGGTGTTCTGGAAGTTGGCAGCGTAATCCTGCACGAAGTCCTTCATCTTGCCGTGTCCCCAGCGAGTGTAGAAGTCAAACTTCTTCATCTCGGCGTACGCGCGATCATAGTCCCAGCCGTAATGATTGAACCGATAAACCGCGCCCATCACGCCCGTGCGATGGCGTCCGCCCGCGCAGTGCACATAAAACTTACCGGTTGAAGGATCGTCGACGAGCTTCAGAAACTCTTCAATCTTCGCGGTTGCGGGATAATCTTTGTCGCTCATTGCAATGTTGACGTAGCGCATGCCGAGGGCTTCGACACTGCTCTTCTCATAATCGGTCGGATCGTCGCGCAGGTCGATCACCGTCTTGATTCCGAGTGCCGCCAGTTCTTTGTATTCGTCTTGCTTCGGTTGTCCGCCGCGGAAAAAGCGATCGTCCATCTGGCCGAAGTTCTTGATACTGATGTTGGTGTTTTGTGATTCCTGAGCAGCGGCGGTTGCCGACAAACCAAAGATTAAAGAAATTACTGCGAACAAAGTAGAAGGATAGCTACGTCGAAAAACCTTCATTCAAACTCCTTTTTTAAAGCGCGTCCTGGGTGAACT
>Ga0111538_10015034_pt1 | contig 10186 bp, 9 predicted proteins | sample SoiMethybrSBSTD1_FD_79669 | JGI IMG/M metagenome (GOLD analysis project Ga0111538, IMG submission 79669) | Bulk soil microbial communities from a Populus tree surrounding site in Tennessee, USA - Soil MetaG P. TD hybrid SBSTD1 (version 2)... | ecosystem: Environmental > Terrestrial > Soil > Tree... | reverse complement strand
TATATTAGCGGTATGCGAAGGGCAGCCTGGATCGGTGTCCTGGTGGTGGCGCTCCTTTCCCTCATGGTCGCGCCGAGCCATGCCGGCCGCAGGACCGGGGGCCGGGGCGGAGGCGGCGGCGGCTGGCACGGCGGCCAGAGCCGCGGCCACGTTCACGGACGGGTCGTCGTCGGGGTAAGCCCCTGGTGGGGATGGGGCTGGGGTTGGCCTTATCCGTACTACGGGTATTACGGCTACTACGGGCCGCCCTACGCCTACTACCCGCCGCCGTACCCGGGCCCGGCCGTCGCCCAGGAGCCGCAGACCTACGCCCAGGCCGCCCCCGAGCCGGCGCCGGCCGTCCCGGAGCAGCCCAAGGCCTACTGGTACTATTGCGCGAGCGCGGGCGCCTACTATCCGACCGCGCCGAGCTGCCCGGAAGTCTGGATCAAGGTCCCGCCCCGCAGCGAGTAGCGACCGAGGGCGGGTAGAGAGGCTTCGCCTCAGCCCTTGACGGCACCCGTCAGGGCCGTCACGTAGTGCTCGACGAACATCGAGTAGACGAGCGCCACCGGGATCGATCCGAGCAGCGCCCCCGCCATGAGCGGCCCCCAGTAGAAGACGTCGCCCCGCACCAGCTCGGTGAACACGCCGATGGGAATCGTCTTCTGCTGCGGTGAGGCCAGGAAGACCAGCGCGTAGAGGAACTCGTTCCACGACAGGGTGAACGCGAAGATTCCGGCGGACAGGATGCCGGGGACGGCGAGCGGGAACGTGATGCGCACCATCGCCTGGAACCGGCTCGCCCCGTCGATCCGGGCGCAGTCCTCGATCTCGCGCGGAATCGTCTTGAAATATCCCATCAGGAGCCAGGTGCAGAACGGGATCAGGAACGTCGGGTACGTGAGGATCACCGCCCACGGCGTGTCGCCGATCCCGAACGTCTTGACGACGTCGCCGAGCGGGATGAAGAGCAGGGTCGGCGGCACCAGGTAGGTGATGAAGATCACCGTGCCCAGCGACGGCGCCCAGCGGAACTGCAGGCGCGCCAGCGCGTAGCCGGCGAGGAGGCCGCAGAAGAGCGAGATGCCCGTCGACACGGTGGCGATGAACAGGGTGTTCCACGCCCACCGCGGGAACATCGTCAGCTCGAACAGATAATAGAAGTGGGTCAAGGTCGGGTGCAGCGTGAAGAAGGGGTTCATCTTCACGTTGTAGAGTTCGACGTCCGGGCGGACCGACGTGATCACCATCCAGTAGAACGGAAACAGCGTGGCCACAACCATGACCGTCAGCGGAATATGGAACGTGACGGCGCGCTTGAGCCGGCTCCCGTACTGGACCGCCATCAGTCGCTCCGCCGGATGTACCAGAGCTGGAACACGATCACCATGAGCAGGAACGGGAACAGGGTGAGCGAGATCGAGGCGCCCTGCCCCAGCTTGGCCGCGCGCATGGCGATCTCGTAGGCGTAGGTGCCGAACACGTGCGTGCTGCTATAGGGCCCGCCCCGCGTCAGCACGTAGATCAGCTGGAAGTCGGCGAACGTCGCGATCATCGAGAACAGCACGACCACCAGCATGATCGGCTTGATCAGCGGCAGCGTCACCCGCCAGAACCGCTGCCACGCGTTGGCGCCGTCGATCTCGGCGGCCTCGTGCAGGTCCGGGTTGACGGTCTGCAGACCGGCCAGGAGCGTGATGGCGAAGAACGGCATCCCGCGCCACACGTTGACCGTGATCAGGCAACCCATCGCCAGCGTCCCGTCGCCGAGCCAGAGGATCCGCTGCGAGATGATCCCGACGTTCATGAGCATCCAGTTGAAGACGCTGAACGTCGCGTCGAACATCCACTGCCAGGCGAGCGTGCTCAAGACGGTGGGCACGATCCACGGTAAGAGCATGGAGGCGCGCACGATCCGCTTGAAGCGGAAATGCTGGTTCAAGAGCAGCGCCGCCCCCATGCCCAGCACCAGCTTGAGAATCGTGGCAATGAACGTGTAGACGAACGTGTTCTGGAACGCCCGCAGAAAGATCGAGTCGTTCAGGTTCACCCAGAAGTTGTGCAACCCGACGAAGTTGCCCGGCCGTCCGACCACCTTGTCGCTGACCGCCAGCCAGATGCCGAGGACGAACGGATAGGCGATGAAGAGCGTCAGGATGACGAGCGTGGGGGCCAGCAGCACCGCCGCCAGGATATGCTCGCGCTCCAGGAGCTGGCCGAAGCGCCGCGGCCGGCCGAGCTTGGGAACGGCCACCACCACGACGGGAGCCGGGATCGCTGTTGCGCCGGGCGCGGCGCTCTCGGCCAGGATGGGCTCGATGCGATGATCAGCCATCGGCGTATCCCTTTAGCCGGTCTATGCGTACGCCTTCTTGAGCTCGGCGTCAGCCCACTTCACCGCGTCTTCGGCCTTCATGCCCTTGATGGCCTGCGCGTACATGTCGACGAGGATGTACTTCACGAGGGCCTCGGATGACTTGCGGCTCGGCTGTCCCGGGTAGCCGGTCCACCGGCCGAATTTGGGCGCATCCCTGAAAGTGACGAGCTTGGGATCCTTCTCCCACAACGGGTGCTTCTCCCAGTACGGCGTCGGACCTCCGACGTAGCCGTCGTTGGCCGCAATGTATTTGTCGTACTGCGGGCGATCCATGAACCAGCGCAGGAACTCCTTGGCCACCTGTTGGTTTTTCGAATACTTCATGACGCCGTGCTCTTGGCCCCCCTGGTAGTAGAAGCGGCCTGCCGGTCCCTTAGGCATGTGCGCGTGGTTCATCGCCTTGGCGATCTCGGGGAACTGCCGCTTGGCGACGAAATAGATGCTGGCGCCGTTGATCGTGGCCGATATCTGCCCGGCCAGGAAGGCTCGGTTGTTGTTGCTATCGTCCCAGGCGAGCCCCCCCTCGTCGAGGCAGTCCTTCCAGAAGCCCACCGTGAACTTCACGGCCTCGATCGTCTCCTTGCTGTTGATGACGACCTTGCCCTTGTCGTCGATCTCGGTCGCGCCGAAGCACCACGTCACCGCATACGCCCAGCTGTTGGGATCACCCAGGCTGTGGCCGAAGGCCTGACCGATCGGGAGGTTCTTCTTTTTGAGCGCGGTTCCCACCTTCCGGAGCTCGTCCCAGGTGTCAGGGAATTTGCTCGCGCCGACCTCCTTGAACCAGTCCTCGCGGTAGTTCCAGACACCGCTGCCCAAGGTGAAGGGGACGGCCTTCCATCGGCCGTCGACCACGTTGATCCTGCGGATGATGTCGTAGAAGCCGCCGTCCCGCTTGGCGATCTCCTCCGCCACATCGTCGACATCGGCGAGCCCATCGGCGTAGAGGTGCGGCCAATTGTTGATCATCATGATGATGTCGGGGCCGGCCTTGGTCTCGATGGCGGACGCGATTCTTGGGTTGAGGTCGTTCATGTTGATCAGGTCGGCGGTGACCTCGACCCCGGCCAGCTTGCCGAACTCCGCCGCCAGCCGCTTGAACTCGACGTCCGAGGCCGGGACGAAGCTCACCCACTCCAGGATGCTGAGCCTCGTGCCCTTCGGGAAGCTCGGCGCCTTCTGCGCGGCCACGATCCCCGGGATGCCGCCCACGACCGCGGTGGCGGTGGCGGCTCCGGCCGCCCCGAGAAAGGCTCGTCGGTTCATGCTCGTCGCACCACTGGACCTTGCCATGGCTTGACCCCCAGGGCCGGAAGGATGGGACGAAACGCGGGGATCACAGCATTGGCCACCGACCTTGTCAAGTGCCGCTCGCGGTTCGTGGGACAGCTTCGGACGCTTCGGAAGTGGCGAACAGCCGTCGGCCGACGACGAGATCGCGCGGGAGGCACCCTTCGCGTTCGCCGCCGGCCGGCGGCCGCCAGGGCGCGGACGCTACCGTCCGACGCCCAGCAGGAACAGGATCAGGATCAGCGTCAGCGGCGCCCCGAGCAGCCAGAGCAGGATGTAGATCATCGTGTGTCCTCCAACGCACGGCCGCCCAGGCCGTACGGTTTGTTCGAGTAGCTCAGCATCATGGGCTCGCGCGAGCCCATCCAGCCTCCGACCACGCCGCCGATGAGCCCCAGCAGCAGCGCGGTGAGGGAGCCGAGCGCGGCGTTTCGCGCAGCAGTCGCGGCCGCGATGCTCTCGACCTGCGGCGTGGCCTGAGGCGCCCAGGCGGGCGGCGCCGCCAGACCGCCATACCAGGTGCCGAAGTAGCCGCCCGAGCCGAGCGCGGCGAAGAACAGAAGGGCCGGTATGGTCACCAGCCACACGATCGCGCCGTGGAGCATGGCCGTCTCGGTGCGACGGAAGCCGGCGATGCGCGACGCCGCCCAGCCGCCCAGCACGAACGACAAGAACGAGCCGAACACGCTGAAGATCAGCGTGATCAGCCGGAACTCGTGCCAGGTTCCGTACCGGTGGCCCATCTGGTGAGAGCCGACCGCGAGTCCGGTGAGACCGAATGTCAGGAGCAGACCCAGCGCCGCCAGGGCGCCAACGAAGACAGCGCTCCAGGCAACGTACCAGGGGAGAACGACGTCGTCGGAGTCGACCGCGACGATCTCATCGACCTCGAGTCTTGCCATGATGCTTCACTAAGCCTTTCTTCTCGGCTCGCGTTCCCAGTACTTCGAACGCCCGAGGTAGTCGTAGAGGCGCTCCTCGTGCTCGCGGTCCAGCGGCATGCTCGGATCGAACTCGGGGGCGGCCTCGATGTGGCGCTTCGAGAGATCCACGTAGACCTTGGAGTCCTGCCAGCTCACTTCCTTGATCCACTCCGGAGAGACCAGCACGCGCCGACCGGGTAGCCAGTTCCGCGTGTCGACGATGATGTAGCGAATAGCCCACGTCTCGTCGTCGACCAGGAAGTCCTCGACGTGGCCGATGTCGCCGTCGGTGGCATTGATGTAGTAGCCCATCACGTCGCGGGCGCTCCGCAGATTCGGATCGCCGCCCTCCAGATCGCGGGCCAGCATCTCCTCGTCGACCGGGCTCGGTTGCGGCGCTTCGAGCGGCAATCCCGGGTAAGCCAGGCCGCCCCAGCGATAGGGCCCGACCCAGTAGTACGGATAGCCGTAGTACCGCGAGAACTCCACTTCGCGCTGACGGTTGACCGGGCGGTCGCTATCCGGCGACGGGCTGTTCTCGATCTGCTTCTTGGTCAGGGACGTCCTGAGCCGCGAGGCACCGGGTACCGCCTGGAAGGCGAAGGGAGAGATGAGCACTTGCCGGCCGGGCAGCCACGCGCCGGTGTCGACGACGACATAGCGAACGGTCCAGGTGCGATCGTCGAAGTACACGTCCTGTACGCTGCCGATGTCGCCGTCCATCGCCTCGATCGTGGCGCCCTTGAGCTCACCCGCTGTTCTCATCGTCTCCCTCCCTGTTCTCGCACCCCCGTGTCACTTCACGCGGGCCGGAACGCATTCCTTCTCGTGCTGCTGGAGCTCTTCCTGCGAGTTGAACTTCCTGCCGCAGTGACCGCACTTGAACGCTTCCATGGGTTCCTCCTCGTTCGTTGCATCGTCTTCGGAGCCGAAGCTCGTTGACTCGTGGAGCAACGCACATGCCATCGGCCGTGGGTGCTGGAAGGGATGGAAACTTCGAGGGCGAATCGATGAAGCCGCGGTTCCGCCGCCGGAGCTTCGAGCATTCTTACACGCTCGTTACTGCCTGGCGGCTCGGCGGATTTACCGTGTAAATCGTGCCGCGCAAGCGACCATGCGAAGTCGTTTCCTGCGGCATTTCTGCGCCTTCCGCTGCTCGCGTCCGATCGGCACGTGACTTGCGGATCCCGCCAGCAGGGCCTCTCTGTCGGGAGGCCGAAAATTCGCGGAGGAGCGACGAGCCGATGGCAATGACAGCGGCCGACGTCCTGATCGAGACACTGAAAGACTGGGGCGTCGACGTCGTCTTCGGCCTCCCTGGCGACGGCATCAACGGGATCATGGAAGCCCTGCGCAAGCGGCGCGACGACGTCCGCTTCATCCAGGTGCGCCACGAGGAAGCGGCCGCCCTGATGGCGTGCGGCTACGCGAAGTTCACCGGCAAGCTCGGCGTGTGCCTGGCCACCTCGGGTCCCGGCGGCATCCATCTCCTGAACGGCCTCTATGACGCTGCCCTCGACGGCCAGCCGGTCCTCGCCATCACCGGCATGGCGTATCACGATCTCATCGGCACCTACACCCAGCAGGACGTCGCGCTCGATCAGCTCTTCGCCGATGTCGCGAAGTACAACCAGCGCGTCATGGGGCCTTCGCACGTCGAGAACATCACCGACCTGGCGTGCAGGACCGCCCTCGCCTATCGCGGGGTCGCCCACATCACGTTCCCGGTGGACATCCAGGAGATGGAAGCCGGCGCCCATCGCTCGAAGCGCAACGTCAAGGACCACACCTCCGACGTCTACGCCCGCGGCGCGCGGCTTCCAGCGGAAGACGAGCTCGCCCGCGCCGCCGAGGTGCTCAACGCCGGCCGGAAGGTCGCGATCCTCGCCGGCCGCGGCGCGCTCCGCGCCACCGACGAGCTCGAGCAGGCGGCCGAGCGGCTGGCCGCCCCGGTCGTCAAGGCGCTCCTGGGCAAGGCCGCGGTTCCTGATGACAGCCCTTACACGACCGGCACCATCGGGCTACTCGGCACGCGTCCCTCGCAGGAGGCGCTCGAGGAGTGCGACACGCTCCTGATGGTGGGCACGTCGTTCCCCTACATCGAGTTCCTGCCCAAGCCCGGACAGGCGCGCGGCGTCCAGATCGAGCTCGATCCAATGCGTGTCGGACTTCGATATCCGGTCGAGGTCGGCCTGGTCGGCGACAGCGCCCGCACGCTGGCGGCGCTCCTGCCGCAGCTCACCCGCAAGTCCGAGCGCGGCTTCCTTGAGACGGCGCAGAAGCGCATGAACGACTGGCGCGAGCTGATGGACAACCGGGCGACCCGGACGGAATTGCCGATGAAGCCCCAGGTGCTGGCGAGCGAGCTCGGGCGGCGGCTTTCCTCCGACGCGATCGTGGCGTGTGACAGCGGCACCATCGCGACCTGGTGGGCGCGCCACATCCCCGCGCGCCGCGGTCAGATGCACTCGCTGTCCGGGAACCTGGCCACCATGGCAGCCGGATTGCCGTACGCGATCGCCGCACAGATCGCCTATCCCGACCGACAGGTCGTCGCCTTCGTCGGCGACGGCGGTTTCTCGATGCTGATGGCCGAGATGGCGACGTGTGTGAAGTACGCGCTGCCGGTCAAGGTGGTGATCGTCAAGAACAACACCCTCGGCCAGATCAAGTGGGAGCAGATCGTCTTTCTCGGCAACCCGGAGTACGGCTGCGAGCTCCAGCCGATCGACTTCGCGATGATGGCCCGGTCGTGCGGCGCCGCCGGGTTCACCATCGAGAATCCGGCCGACTGCGGCCGCTTGATCGAGGAGGCGCTGGCCACGCCGGGTCCGGTCGTGGTGCAAGGGGTCGTCGATCCCTTCGAGCCTCCGATGCCGGCCAAGGTCACCCTGGACCAGGCCGCCAAGTTTGCCAAGTCACTCCTCCGAGGGGAACCTAACCGACAAAAAATCGCGCTCACGATCCTCGGCGATCGAATTCGGGAGCTGGTGTGAGCGCGCGAACGAAGGAGACGAACATGAAGATCCTCAAGACCCTCGCGGTCATCCTACTCGCCTCCGGCTGCGCGATGCAGTCGACGGGGCCGACCCAGCGTCAGCCGCAACCCCAGCCGACCGCCGGCAATCCGGCGCCCTCCAGCAAGAAGATCGATCCGGCGGTCGCGGAGCGGCTCAAGAACGTGATGCTGCCGCTCGTCGCCAAGATGAACAACCCGATCCAGAGCAAGCAGGTCAAGGTCGGGATCATGGACGACCCGCACGTCAACGCGGCCAGCGCCGGGAGCGGCGAGTTCTACGTGACGACCGGTCTCCTGGAGAAAAGCAACGACGACCAGCTGCGCGGCGTCCTGGCCCACGAGCTGGCCCACGATGACCTCGGCCACGTCGCCAAGGCGCAGCGCCTGGGCGCCGGGCTCAAGCTCGGCGTCATCCTGCTCGACCAGATCGTCCCGGGCAGCGGCGCCGTCACGCCGATCGCCGGCGCCCTCATCGCGAACAAGTACAGCCAGAAGGAAGAGTACGAGGCCGACAAGCACGGCGCCGAGATCCTCCAGCGGGCCGGCTACTCGAAGGAGGTCATGGTCAACACGCTCCAGTGGCTCACCGAGACCGAGGGGGCGAGCGGGGGCGGCTTCTTCGCGACCCACCCGGCGACCGGGGACCGCATCGAGGCGCTGAAGAAGAGCTAGCCAGCCTAATCTCCTTGGGGAGGGGCCGCGTCCTGTCAAGACGCCTCACTGGTCAGGGACGGAGTACAATCAGCGCGGGACAACTCTTCCCCAAGGAGAACGACAATGGATGCTTGGACGACAACGCCCGCGCAGGCCGCGGAGCGGGTCTCGGCGTTCCTGTGGAAGGTCTACAGCTGGATGGCGATCGGCCTGGGCCTCACCGCCCTCGTCGCGTTCGTGGTGGCCGGCTCGCCGGACGTCATTCGCATTCTCGTCGGAAACCGCCTCGTGTTCTTCGCCCTGATCATCGCGGAGCTCGGGCTGGTCTTCTACCTGTCCGCCCGGGCCCAGAGCATGGCGCCCGGCACCGCGGCCGGCCTGTTCGCCCTCTACTCGGCGCTCAACGGCGTCACGTTGTCGGTCGTCCTGCTCGCCTACACCGGCGAGTCGGTGGCGACCACGTTCGTGGTCACCGCCGGCATGTTCGGCGCCCTCGCGTTCTTCGGCTCGACGACGAAGCGGAGTCTGGCCGGCGCCGGGCAGTTCTTCATGATGGGCCTCGTGGGGCTCATCCTGGCCTCGCTGGTCGGGATGTTCTGGCACAGCGACGCGCTGCAGTTCCTGATCTCGGTCGTCGGCGTGATCGTCTTCACGGGCCTGACGGCGTGGGACGCTCAGCGGCTCAAGCAGATGGCGCTGGCGATTCCTGAAGGTCAGGCCGGCGGTTACGCGATCGTCGGCGCGCTCTCGCTCTATCTCGACTTCATCAACCTCTTCCTGATGCTCCTGCGCTTCACCGGCCGCCGCGACTGAGGCGGCCGGGCCGACGAGGGAGACCCGAATGGCCAAGGGTCAGTTCAAGGTCATGGACAGCGACATTCACGTCGACGAGCCGCACGATCTCTGGCTCAAATACATGGAGCCGCGGTTCAAGGACCGGGCACCCCGCTTCTCGGCGATCGACGGCTCGCACATGAATGGCTGGCAGTTCGAGGGCAAGGTGTTCCCCGCCTTCTTTGACCGTCCGGAGCGCCGGCGGCTGGGCCTCATCCGGCGCGAGAAGGCGCGCGCCCGCCACCTGGCGACGGGCCGCTACAAGGATCCCGCCGACGACCTGCCGGGCGACGACCCGCGCGCGATGCTCAAGGCCATGGATCGCGAAGGGATCGACGTCTCCATCGTGTTCCGCACGCGGGGCGCTCATCTGGTCGGCGTCGACGGCCTCGAGCCCGATCTTTCGGCTGCGGTCTGCCGCGCCTTCAACAACTGGCTGGCCGACTTCTGCGCGACCGACCGCACGCGCCTGAAGGCGGCGGCGCTCCTGCCGCTGCACGACCCGAAGCTGGCCGTCGAGGAGGCGCGGCGCAGCGTGCGCGAGCTCGGCGCGGTCGCCCTGGTGCTCTCCAATCATCCGGTGAACGGCCGCGCCTGGTACGACGCGGCGTATGACCCGATCTGGGCCGAGGCCGAGGGCCTCGGCGTGCCGGTGGCGTTTCACGGGATCCAGATGGCCTATCAAGAGCACCTCGGCCGGCGATTCATGGACAACTTCGTGATGGCGCACGCGGTGGCCCACGGGGTCGAGCAGATGATGGCGCTGGGTGGCCTGCTGACCGGCGGCGTGTTCGAGCGCTTCCCGGCGCTCAGGGCGGCGTTTCTCGAGGGCAGCTGCAGCTGGGTACCGTGGTGGCTCTGGAGCCTCGACGAGCGCGTCGAGAAGTTCGGCGACGACGACCGCACGCCGCTGTCGATGCGCCCGAGCGAGTACTTCCGCCGCAACTGCTGGGTGTCGGTCGACCCGGACGAGGACATCGTGCGTCACGCGATCCCGGCGATGGGCGACGACAACATCGTCATCTCGACCGACTGGCCGCACGACGACTCGGCCTACCCGCGCGCGATCGACACCTTCCTGGCGCTCGACGGCCTGAGCGACACGAC
>Ga0111538_10015033_pt1 | contig 10187 bp, 12 predicted proteins | sample SoiMethybrSBSTD1_FD_79669 | JGI IMG/M metagenome (GOLD analysis project Ga0111538, IMG submission 79669) | Bulk soil microbial communities from a Populus tree surrounding site in Tennessee, USA - Soil MetaG P. TD hybrid SBSTD1 (version 2)... | ecosystem: Environmental > Terrestrial > Soil >... | reverse complement strand
TGGGAACTCACGACCCTCCGTTATCACCTCCGTGTCGAAGATAGGCATGTGCCGACCTTCAAAGGGACCCTGGGGCCAACGGACGTTCACAAATCGATAACTTTCCACTTCAACAGATTTCGTCGTGGTTAGCTTTCTTGTTTGGAGACCATGAGAATTGATCACCTCTACAACTTCCTGCCATTGCGCAGGAACAATGTAGGCAAGTGGCGGCGCGACCGCTGTCTTAACGCGAAATGTTTGGTACATGGGGACTGTTAGATCCAACGGCTCCCGGCCAAAGACCACTCGTCGATCACCTGAGATGTCACTTTGATCTACTACGGATGAAAACGCTTTTAGCTGAAAGGGAGTGACGTCGTCCGTGAGTTCAAACTCAATCGGATAGACCTTGCTCGCGTCGTAGGTTTCGCCTGCATTGGTCGTCAATTCATCGGCTACTCGACCGAGTCCCAGGAGTCGACCTGGATCCTTATTCACTTCGTCCAGTGCTGCACGAAGAAAGTCGTAAGTACCGATCACGCGAGATCGGTAGTCTTTGATCATGTGAGTTTCGATGAGTATTCCGGGTCGATTTCTCAATGGAACATAACCGGTTGAAAAACGTGGTGACCCATTAAAGTCACGCGTACCACGTTTCAGATCCCGATTATCAATAAACTCCAGGTACCACGAAATCACATTGCCCGCAGCTTCAGTCGCGGGCGCGACTTTACCGCCGATAACATCCTGCTCCCAGGCAAGGACGCCCGGATCAACTCCAGCGTGATGTTCGTGGTGATATGTGATGTTACAGCGGTAGTCAGCCCCATCCGTGACGTGGCAATCAATAAACAGGTCCGGTTGCCATTCGTTCCAGAGCGCTAACCACGCGCGGGTTTCGGGAGTATCCGCTTTCATGTAGTCGCGATTGAGGTTTTGGTAGGTGGCAGTCGTACGCCAGCCCATCTCGGCTGGGCCATTCTGATTTATTCGATTGTACGGACTCGAGCGCTCATGACCATCAGTGTTGTAAATCGGAATAAACAAGAGCACGACGTTCTTCAGTAACCCTGCCGAACGCTTCGTGATGGCGATATCTCGCAATAACGCGAAGCCGGCGTCCTTACCATCAGGTTCTCCCGCATGAATGCAGGATTGGATCAGCACAACCGCTTTGCCTTCTTTTTTGGCTGCTTCGGTCGAAAACACTCCGTCTTCGGAGGCAATTAACAAGGGAAGTTCTCTTCCCTGCCCGCTCTTCCCAAACGAACGGAACTCAATCGCTGGAGACGCATCAGCTAGTCGCCTGGAGAACTCGACTGTCTCAGCATAGTTGGGAGTAGTGCGGTAATCGGTTTTTTCCGCAGGTGTTTGCCACGCGGGAGGCACGGGTGTTTGGCTCATAGTCTTTTTGACGGGTTAGAGACTCGTCTGGCAGGAACGGCACTCAGAACGCCGACGAGCGTTCAGAGTGCCGCAAGCTAAGCAACGGACGTACATCGTCCTTGCGAACCAACTTGTTATAAACGCGCTGACTCCCAAAATGCCGATGAGTACAGCGGCGTTCAAAAGAATGTCTTTCAACTAGCGCTTCTCCGCTAACGCCGTCTGATGATTTAGACCTCGGTCATAGCCACTTCGAAACGCCGTGTCCATTTCCGAGTCGCTATAGCGATCCTTCAAGATCTGCTCGGCCCGGGCAAATGACTTACCTCGACACTCTGGATGATGCGCGGCTTCAAAACCTTTTCGATAGCTTAGCTCATCGCGCGTAAAGTCCCTACCTGAGGTTTGGTAATGCACAAACTCCTCATCACGGACATTTGCCCACCACTGGTCGCGCAAACTTTCAATACCCAAAGCGCCGGATGAATCCAAGATCTCCCGGACGGAATCCGTCGGTGTCTCGTCGTCTGCATAAACCACAATGACCGACCTTCCATGACGGAGTGCATCCTCATAAAGGTAGATATCCTCATGTGGAATACCTTCACCCAAAGTCTCCTCAACTGTTTCACCCGCGACCGCACCGATAGCGGCACCGGACGCTCCCATCAGTGCCGCCCCAAGAAGACCAAACGCCACTACTGGCCCAACACCCGGTACGAGCAGGGTCGCGGCTGCTAAACCAAGTGTCGCTCCTCCGGCTGCACCCATTGCTCCGCCCACGGCCGCTCCCATCGCCTGGCCCATTCCTGAATCTTCCGTATCTGCGACAGGTACCCGAACGCCGGTCTCCGGCCATTTTCCTTCTGGTGTCACCAAGCCGATCCGTTTATCATCTACTCCCAAACTTCGCACCTTCTGAACCGCATCTACCGCTTGATCGTGGTTTTCAAAAACTCCCGTTAATATCTCCATGCTCGCTCCTCCCATGTTTGTGTTAACTACTTTCTAGCTCTCAACACATCAAGCATCAAGCCACAAACAGTACCGACACAAATCGTTTAAGAAAATCGCAAAGCTATGTTAGAGTCCAAGTACGATCTAGCAGGTCATTTCGCGTGAGGATCAAGAGCGAATGTTCGACATCGTAGACAAACACTGGCCGATGTCTGAGGGTGACGGCAAGGCTGCACGCAAGAAACGTCCTCGCATTCTGGCAATTACCACCGACTGCTGCACCGGCTGTTCAGGCTCACCCGCATGCATCGAGTACTGCCCAATTGAAGCTTGCATGTTTTGGGTGCCCGATGAGGACCACCCGCCATTTGGAAGAATCGAAGTAGATCCCTACCTCTGTATCGGCTGTCAAAAGTGTACGAGTAAGGGTCCGGACGGAGCATTCCTGGACGGCTGTCCGTGGGATGCAATCGAGATGGTTCCAACCGACGACTGGGAGTCGTTGCACGGGATCACACTCCCGGATTTACCGCCTGTACCGGCAGCTTAAGTACAAAATTACAACTCAGGAAATTACTTCCCTTTTCGACTCTCGATCGATTTTGCTGTGAGCTTCGCTTGTTCCTTCAATCGCTCCGATGCTGTGTTGGAGGTTGTTAAAGCTTGAACTGCCAGCAGATCGTCTGCGTTTCCAATTAACGCCAATCCACGCAAAGCTTCCCAAACACTATCTTCGTCCGAGTTGATCCTTAACAACTCATCCCCAGGGTTTACCTGCGATCCGTTCGGCTTCTCAATCGCTTCAATTCGACCCAATAGCGGAGAACGAACCTCGACCAGCTTCCCATCCGGCTGCTCAATGCGCGCCAGTAAGGTCGCTCTCGACACGTCCGACCCCGCATGTAACGTACTCGAGACCAACCCCGCCGCATTGACCTTCAATGAGTAAGGTTTCAAGACAGACACTAACTCTTCGCGGCCACTGTGGTCATTAAATCGCACCAGGGCCAGTGCCGCATTTCTTCTAACAATAGGCTGATCGTCTTTAACCAACCGAAGGAGTGCCTGGTGAAACCCGTCTGACTGGTTATCGAAACCCATCAGCCACGCAGTCGTTAGTCTGAACTCTGTTTCCGGATTCGCACTCAATTCTTCGATCTGCGGATACCACTGTTTAGCCGCAGGATCTCGACGCTCCATTTGTTGCTGAATTTGCAGTAGTGCGTGCTGAACGTGACGAGGGTTTTTAGTGTCGCTCAAGTACTTACCGATATCCGCATCCGACAGACCGCGGCCAAACCAGGTAAAGTACCAGGCAAGGACGGTAGCCACCAGAAATAGAGCCGCCAGGACAAGGATGGGCCACGATGCTTTCGCTCGGCGTCGCGATTCGGCCACTTTTATTTCCGGGTAATTACCGTTTTCTCCCATCGACTAGACCATCAGGCGGGGTAAATCTGGTAAAGCATGAGGTAGACAATAACACCGGTGATTGAGACGTAAAGCCAAAGCGGTAATGTGACGCGCGCGATTTTTCGATGACGGACAAAATCGAGTCGAAACGCCCGATAGAAAGTAATGATTACGAGTGGCACAATCACAACTGCCAGGATCGTGTGGCTTGTAAGGATCGTAAAGTAGATTGGTCGCGCAATGCCGGTTCCTTGAAATCGAGTTGTACCGTGATTGAAGTGATAAGTAAGATACGACGCAAGAAACAAAATAGACACGACCAGTGCTGATACCTGGCACGTTCGATGAACCCCTACTTTTCCCTTTCTGATAAATGTATAGCCCGCCGTCAATAACAGGGCGCTCGTGCCATTCAAACAGGCGTTCACATGCGGTAAGTAAGAAAGGTAGTCAGTCATCCGGGAATGTTTGGTGGAGCTACTTAATCAGCGGCGGCTGCGATCTTGCCTTTGTCGGACAGCGAATAGAAATCGTTTCCCTCTTCAACCAGGAAACCATCCTTGACCAACTGTTCGACAGCATCAAAAACCGCCGTGCGCGAGTCAGGGTCGTTTTCTCCCAGTTCGAAGAGCACGTGCAGATCGAGACTATCCTTTCCCCAGTACCGAAAACTACGCAAAACTTTTCTGGAGAGTTCGTCCATTTAACCTAAGACTGTGGAAGAAAAAGGTGTACTCAGTAGGGTGGAAAAGTATTGGCGAGACATTTCAAACGTTCTTAGTTTTTGCCTGGTCAAGCTGCAACATCAGAGCTTGCACGTCGGCTGGTAGTGCGCGGCCTTTCGCGTCAAGCATTGGTGCCTGGGTTCTGGTCTTCACGACTACCGGTTGTTCGGGCTGTTTGGCAGGTGGAAGTGCCTTTGTAGCAGGCGCCTTCTTACCGACCATTTCCTCGTAGCCGCAACGTTCACATTGCCAAATCGGGAAAGCGTCGTCTGGATTCGCTGCCTGATAAACGGCCCGATTGGAGGGGATGATTTTTCCGCCACAGCGTGGGCACGCTCGACCTCGAGTGGTTCGCTTCTCAACGTCAATACTAAGCAGGATGTCTTCACTCATAGGTTGAAGCTGCATTATGGCTCCTCGACGGGAGCTGGCGCCACTGGCGGCTCTTCCTGGAATTTGTAGCGCAGATTCGATGAGCGGAAGCTATCCGGGAAAAATACTGCTAACAAGCAGATACAAATCACCAACATCGGCACTATCGTCACGATCAGACTCAAGCGCTCAAACTTCAAGTGCATAAAATAAGCGATGATCAAAGCCGCCTTGATTATTGAAAGTCCAAGAAGAATCACCAGCATGATCGTGATCGGCATGGTCTTGTAGGCCAGAATAATTTCCAAAAGGGTCAGACCGACCAACCAGAACCAAATCGAAGCGAATAGCTTATTACTACCGGCGAAGTGAACCTCTTCATGAACAACTTCGTGATCATGCGCCACCGAGGCGTCAGCAACAGCACTTTGGGAGCTCTCTTCAATTGCAACGACCGGGGCAGGCGTCGACAACTTCTTCATACCCGGTAACGGCAGCTTCCCTTCAGACTTCAAATACAACAACGGGCTCGCTGCAAACACTACCGCCATCAGCAGGCACATCGTCATTATGAAGAGGCTATCGATAGTTAGAATGTCGCCACTTGTGACTGCCGTAACTACGATCAACGCAAGGCTTGCGATGGCAGCCAGTACGCAGATGATGTTTAGGGCTTTGAGTTCTTTACTCATCGTTTCTTGTATGGGCATCACGAATCAAGCTCTTGATTGTCCCCATCCTTTCCAGGTCCACAGTTGCTGTGTCTTCGTAGAATAATGAAGATCGAGCAGAAGATGGATACAGGCGGTAACAACAAAACGAGAACTCCGGTATTGAATCCACGCAGAAACTTGTCGTTGTTGGATCCGGATAAGGCGGCACGGCACATCGAACACTGCGCACTCGCGTCCAGCGTGAGCACCAGCAAGACACCCAAAACGAGGACAATGATCAAAGGTAGCCGCCAACTGGTTTTCATTACGGTTCCTCTACCGGCGCAGGTGCGACAGGCGCTGCTTCTTCAAACTTGTATCGCAGACCGGACGAGCGAAAACTATCCGGGAAAAATACGAACAACAAACAGATACAGATCACCAACATCGGTACAATTGTTACGATCAGGCTTAAGCGCTCAAACTTCAGGTGCATAAAGTAGGCCACGATAAGCGCTGCTTTGATGATCGACAGCCCCAAAAGGACCGTCAGCATGATGTTCACCGACATCGTCTTGTAGGCGAGAAAAATCTCTATCAAGGTCAGGACGACCAGCCAAACCCAAATAGACACGAACAGCTTGTTACTACCTGCAAAGTGTTCTTCAGCGTGTGCTGTCATCTGGAGAGATCCTCCCGTGGATCCTAGTGACCTAAAGCTCCATGCATATCAACCGACAAGATATAGATGAGCGGAAATACAAACATCCACACCAGATCGACGAAGTGCCAGTAGAGTCCGCTTATCTCCACGTCCTCGTGTTTGAGTTTCTTCACGCGAGCGGCGACAACCGCCAGGTAGATCAAACCGGTCGCGACGTGAAACATGTGCAGGCCAGTGATCGTGAAGAATGTTGCGCCGAAGAGTGCAGTCGGAGGCGTGCCATCAGTCAACGTGAAGACCTTCGCCCAATGCTCCGGCAAGAAAAAAGGCCGCAGTCCCTCGTCCATTAAGTGTTTCCACTCGATCAAGTGGAGCACGACGAATGCGGCGCCGAAAAACATCGTGGCCAGTATCCACTTCCGCGCTCCCGCCTTGTCGCCCTTCGCAGATGCGGAGACGCCAAACACCATCGTCAAGCTCGACGACAGTAGACAGAAAGTCATCACCGACGAGAAAACGATGCTGGGATAAAACGGAAACGGCGTGGGCCAATTGTTCGACGCACGCAGATAAGCATAGCCAATGAGCAGCGCGGAAAAAGTTAGCGAGTCGGAAACAATAAACAACCACATTCCCAACTTGCGATGCCCTACTCGGTAAGGGAATGCCCCACCATTCCAGTCTACCGCGGGGAAATGCCCTGCACGTGCTTCAGTGCTCACCTGTCACCTCCAAAGGAATAGGAGTAGAAATAGGTATATCCAAAGAGCGTCCATGAAATGCCAGTAAATCGTAACTGCATCTGCTGTTGCCTGACGTCGCGGCGTAACCTCGAGCTGCTTAGCCAGTCGCGAACGAATCCACAGAAAGATCAAAGCCAACAGGCCACCAATCAAGTGAACCGCGTGTGCAGCAGTCAACAAATAGAAGAAAGAGCTGTGCGGGTTTGACGCTACGTAGACACCTTGTCGGGCTAGTTGTCGCCAGGCTATTAGTTGGGAAGCGAGAAACCCGATGCCGAGCAACATTGTCACCAACAGCCAACGACCATACCCGCTAAAGGAAGATGCCTTCAGGTTCCGCCGCGAAACTTCCATCGTGATGCTGCTAATCAGGATCAACGCAGTGCTCAGTAGCAGCACTCTCGGCATCGCAATTGAAACCCAGTCCGGCGCACCGCCGGCGCGAACGATGTAAGCGCTACTCAACGCCGTGAACATCATTGCGATCGACGCGAGCGCCACCCACATTCCGATTCGGTAACGATTGGCGCGGTAGTCAGGCTCGAGGAACTCGTCCCCGTTCCTTCGCTTTCCGTTACCGTTTGGTCCCGGAAAGTTCGAACTACCTGTCCCCTTTTTTGTTACCGGTTTAGTGCCTGTGACCATTGTGGCCATTACCGCTTGTCACCTCGACCCCGCTGTCAGTTTGCATTACGTAATCGTTCGGAGCTCCCGGTACTGCAAACTCGTAGGGCCCGTGATAAACCACCGGCAAGACGCCGGCAAAGTTATCGTGTGGAGGAGGCGTCGACGTATTCCACTCGAGTGTCGTCGCTTCCCAGGGATTGTCTGAAGCTTTCTCACCTTTAAATACGCTCCAGATCACGTTGAAATAGAAAACGAACTGCACAAGGATTGTGATAATCGCCGCTACTGACACAAAGACCACGAGTGGGTGCAGTCCTTTTAGAAACTCGTACTCAGTAAACTGCGAATAGCGACGCGGCATACCAACGATCCCCATGATGTGCATCGGTATGAAGATCGCGTACACGCCAATGAACGTGATCCAAAAATGGAATTTGCCGATGCTCTCGTTCAGGAATCGACCAAACATCTTCGGGAACCAGAAATACAACGCGGAGAACATTCCGAAGATCGAGGCCACACCCATCACCAGATGGAAGTGGCCGGTTACGATGTAGGTATCGTGCATTGCAAGGTCGAGTGAACTTTGCCCCAATATCAGTCCGCTAATACCGCCCGCGACGAAAAGAGATACAAAGCCAAGCGCAAACAACATCGCGGTTGTAAAGCGAATGCGCCCGCCCCACAGCGTGCCGAGCCAGTTAAATGTCTTAACGGCTGACGGAACACCAATCGACAAAGTCAAAACTGAAAATGCAATCGCCGAGTAGGGACTCATGCCACTGATGAACATGTGGTGTCCCCAAACGAAGAATCCGAGCAGACCGATCGCGAAGATTGCAAACACCATTGCGCGATAACCAAATACGGGTTTGCGTGCGAAGGTCGCAAGAATGTGCGATGTGGCGCCCATACCTGGAAGAATGGCGATGTAAACTTCTGGGTGACCGAAGAACCAAAAAAGATGCTGCCAAAGGACGGGTGAACCACCGGTATGCAGTGGGAAGTTTGGATTCGTTCCTGATAGTACACCGCTAACATAAAGACCGCCGGGAATGAAGAAGCTTGTTCCCGCCAGGCGATCCAACAGCAACAAGATTCCGCCACCAAGCAGAACGGGGAACGACAGCAAAGCGAGTACGGCGGTGGTGAACCACGCCCAACAAGTCAGCGGCATCCTCATCAACGACATGCCCTTCGTTCGCATGTTGAGCAAGGTCGTAATGAAGTTGAGCGCGCCGAGCAGTGACCCTACACAGAAGATCGCGATACTTATGATCCAAAGGTTCATCCCCATTCCCTGCCCGGGTCCGGCGATCGCTCCGAGTGCGCTCAAGGGTGCGTAACCTGTCCAACCCCCGATCGGGCCGACCGTAGATTCAGCGCCGGAAAAGAAGATTGCCGCGAGGATGACGACGAACCCAACAAAGGTCACCCAGAACGACATCATGTTCAGCACCGGAAAAGCCATGTCTTCCGCGCCAATTTGGATCGGCAGGAAGTAGTTTCCGAATCCACCCTGTGGAGCAGTCGTGAGCACAAAGAACACCATGATGGTTCCGTGCATCGTGACCAGCGACAGGTAGAACTCCGGGTTCATGACACCGTTTGGCGCGCCACCGGGAAACAATGTTCCCAGGATGGGCCAACTCGTTCCAGGCCACGACAGGTTCATGCGCATTAGCAGCGACATGACCATTCCCACAAGCACCGCCGCCAGGGCCAGGATGATGTACTGGATACCTATGACCTTGTGGTCCAGACTAAAGATGTACTTACGTATGAAGCCCGTTGGTGCGGGGTGCCTGTGCACGCCTTCGTGATTACCTTCAGACATCTATCGTCTCCTCGTGGTTAAGCTTGTGCTTGTTAATTCGTTGTTAGTGGATACTGCGCCAGCAACTCGACCATGCGTGCCTGGAACTGTTCCTGCGGCATCGCCTGGAGTGTTTTCATCTCTTCGTCCGGGAGAACAAGCATGTAGCTCTTCATTTTGAAGTGAAGTTGGCCGCAGAGTTCAGCGCAGGCAAGTTCATACTTCCCTACCTTGGTCGGAGTGAAGTGAACTTTGATTTCCATTCCGGGAACGAGGTCCTGTTTGAACCTAAGTGGCGGCACCCAGATGTTGTGAATGACGTCCTTGGAACGAAGACGCAGTTCGACCGGCCGGTTCACAGGAATCGCTATCGAAGACACGACCGAGTCATCCTTCGCATTTGGATCCGACTCGTCCAGACCGATAAAGTTCAAGGCACCGTCGTCGATCAGTTTTGGATCCGTCTTGCCGAAGACGTTGTCTTTGCCGGGGTAATGGAAGTTCCATTGAAACTGTTGTGCAACTACTTCAACGGAAAAGGAGCCGGCTGGAGCGTCGTGAAGTCGAAGTGAAGCCCAAACACTTTGTCCCATCACGCCAAGACTGATAAAGATCACCGCCGTGATTACTGTCCAAAGCACTTCAAGACGATTACTGCCATGCGTGTAAAGGCCCCGATCGCCGGCTTTGCCGGTATCTCGATACTTCCAAACCATCCAGCCCAAGCCGACCTGGGCCGCGGTGAAGGAAATACCGACTACGATAATCGTGATTAAGAATTGCCGGTCTAGAGCCGGGCCATGTTCTGTAATCGCGGCAGGAAACCACCATTTCCCAGAAACAAAAAGG
>Ga0111538_10015031_pt1 | contig 10187 bp, 10 predicted proteins | sample SoiMethybrSBSTD1_FD_79669 | JGI IMG/M metagenome (GOLD analysis project Ga0111538, IMG submission 79669) | Bulk soil microbial communities from a Populus tree surrounding site in Tennessee, USA - Soil MetaG P. TD hybrid SBSTD1 (version 2)... | ecosystem: Environmental > Terrestrial > Soil >... | reverse complement strand
GCCGTCCTTGACCCCGAACTCGGAGGGACGCTGACCCGCCCCAGGAGTGTCGAGACACATCCGCAGAGTGCCGTCGGTCACTTCGACGATCCCGATCTGTGCCTTGCCGGAGTCGTCGCCTTCCGTGATGGCCAGGTCGATGGTCATCGGCTGCTTCGACGCGTCCAGTTTTAGCGTGCCGCGCTCGGTCACCTTCCCGTCGATCGCCTGCTGGTACTTCTCCCCGACAATGCTCAGCGTGATCTGCGGGCCCTGGGCCGGAATTGACCGGCCGTTGAGGGAGGTGAGCCGCCACGTACCCTGCAGCGCCGACGGCGTGGTCGTGTGCTGCGTGTCCGAAGCGATGAGGCTCGCCGCCATCGCCATCCCTGCAATCGTCGCGATGAAGCACTTCATGAGCATCCTTATATACTCTCAGGACGCCGGCAGGAAGGGGTCGCCGATGGTCACGGGCGCTGGAGCGGTCGGCGCGCCACCCGTCCGCGCGTTGATTTCATCGTGTGGCTGATCACTCCGGAGTGGTCATGTTCTTTCGCCCTCGTCGCTGAGGAAACTTCTTGCTGGACTACTCACGGGAACCGCACTCGGACTAGATTGCATCCAACTGGCGTGGGGTAGTAAAATACTACCATGGTCATTTACGGCTCAACCAGGATCCCAACGTGGCAGCTCGCCCCAGAAAGACGAACGGTCGACGCGAGTCGACAGTGTCGCCTACGCGACGTTCTATTACGGCAACGGCACCCTTCGAATCTCGCGCACGCATTGAGGTTGCGCAATTCAAGTACTCGATCAGCAAGGCGGGCACGCCACTTCGAATTGCTGATCTGCGCCTCGTGGATAGGCCCTTGCGAGTGCGTCCGGTCGTGTTGACGCCAGACGACGTCGCCACGGTTGCATACCTTGACGAGTACTCCATACATGATTTTTCAGAAGCGTTTCGCGGCACTCTCGAAGTCTCGTGACGCGTGATTGTGCCCGTGTGCCGGAGTCGGTCATCGTGATGGCCAACACGCGACTTTATCAACTGGAGGTGTCCTGTGGGCATGCCCGTCAAGCTTTCCGATGAACTCGTCGAGTCCGCGCGAGAGGAGGCGGCCAACACAGATCGATCGATCACCGGTCAGATTGAGCATTGGGCAAAGATCGGTCGTTCGGTAGAGACAGTGTTACGGCACCAGGACATTCAGACTCTAAAGCGGTCGCCGCTAAATGCTCGATTGACAAGCGGGGCACGGCACGCCATTCAGGCCGCACTTGCGCGCGTCGTGGCAGAAAGCGACCGACGCTCGCTTGCCCGCAGCCTGCAGACGGGTCGGACCGTCTATCAGAGCGATCCTGCAGGTTCCGGATTGACGCAACGGATTGAGCCCGACGGAAACCGTACGCTCGGGCGGTTGGTTAACCGGCGCTTCGTCCCCGCCCGTCCGGCTCGTATGGGACGTCGCTGATGGCGGTGTCCGGCGGTAAGCGCGGGAGGCAGCCTCGGAGGTCTCGAGCTGAGGAACGACTTCTAGTAGTCGTTGCCGGCCCGAACGGGGCCGGCAAGTCGACGTTCGTCGAAACGTTCTTGAGGCCGACCGGAATTCTTATCGTCAATCCGGACGACGTGGCGAAGGGCCTATCGCCGGACTCGCCGGAAGACGTCGCTTATGAGGCGGCACGCGTCGCCGATACGTGGCGCCGGGATCTGGCTGCTCGGGGCATCTCGTTTTGCATGGAGACGGTGTTCTCAGATCCGCAAGGTGCGAAGCTAGAGTTTCTACAGGAGTGTCAATCGAACGGTTACACGGTCATTCTCGTCTTCATTGGCTTGGAGAGCGCAGAATTGTCTCTCGGACGCGTTATCCAACGCGTCGAGCGAGGCGGGCATGATGTTCCAGACGCGAAGATCGAGGCGCGATTCCCTCGCACGTTCGACAACCTGCGCCAGGCATTGACCTTCGTTGATAGAGCACTGTTATTTGACAACAGCTCCGCGGACCAGCCTTTTCGCTTCGTGGCGGAGGTCAAGGCTGCCAAACGGCTACGACGAAAAGGTTTTGCGCCTGCCTGGGCAGCGAGAGTTGAATGAGCGATCGAGGCACACGCAAGATGCCGCGCTCGTCCCAGGAACCTGTCCCGGGACAAGCTCGCTCTTCACCTATCCTTGCGCGGCGAAGCGGCGAATTGGCACCATCAGGCTGGCCCATGCGATCAGTGACGAGCTCGCGGCACTGAAATATCCATTCGAGGACTGGTGACGCGAACGGCCCGGCCGGAACGGGTATTCCGGCCGAAGTTCCTCGCCAGCGGCTGGATTTCGCCGCCGAACGGCCGGGCATCATGACGATGGCGTTCACGCTGCTGTGGCTCACGGGCTGGGTATTCATGCTCGTGCTGACGGTGCTCTCACGGTGACCAGCGTGAGGACGCTGCAGGAGCAGGTCGATCGGTCGTTCGATCAGCAGCGCGCAGTTGCGAGCCTGGCGGGCCTATTCGCGTCGTCGCGCTGGTGCTGGCAGCCATCGGGCTCTACGGCGTGACCGGGTACGCCGTCGCGCAGCAGACGAACGAGAGCGGAATCCGCATGGCCCTCGGTGCGGACCGCAGCAACGTCCTCGGCATGGTGTTGCAGGGCGCCTTCCGGCGCGTGGCGATCGGTCTGTTGCTGGGACTGCCGCTGGGCGTCGGCACCGGGTATCTGCTGTCCGCGGCGTTGTATGGCGTTCGTGACTGGGATCCGCTGCCCCTCGGCGTCGGAGCCGTCTTGCTGGCCGCGAGCGCGTTTCTCGCCGCGATTATCCCGGCGCACCGGGCGACCGCCATTTCCCCGATTCGCGCCCTTCGCACCGAATAGCACGCCGCCTCCATTCAGGCTGGCGTCCTGGCGGGTTCAGACTGCTTCGTCTCCGACTCGGTCCGGGACCGAGTTGCGAACGAAACGATTTCACCTCGCTCACCCGACCACTCGGACCGCTCGTTCGTCAAAACCTCCAACCTGCCGGGTGGATTGCCGAGGAGCTCGGGTGTCCGACAGCCTGATGGCGAAGAAGTCAGGAGCCGACCTGGATTTCTCGCAGACCATCGCCAAGGCACAGAGCGAGGCGACCGGAAGAGCGCTGCTCAAGATGGCTGAGGACATCGTCACGCGGCTGAAGCCTGGTGGAGACTGACACGGGACTACGGCACGGAACTGGTCGTCATCTCTGAGTCCTGGTAACGAACCTCGAAGGGACGCCACCCTCATCGCAGGCTCACGGCCGGGAAATACTCCTCCGCCAACTCCCGCCTCCACCACCGCCCTGTCGCCTTTCGCTCGGCCCGCGTCGTAAATGTGTAACGGTACAACCGCGCCCGCACCCATCTCGGAGGACCATCGGGGAACGGATTGCCAGCAAGCAGTCCGATCGTCGGCTTGTCACCCTCGAGCAGCTTGACGATCAACATCGAGAACCAGGGCTCGTTCTGCGCGCTGCCCATGGCGGCGAACCACATCAGCCAGTCGAGACGGAGGTGATACGGAGCGATCTGTGAGGGACGCCGCAAAGGGTCGCCGGGCTTGCCCTTGAAGTGATACTCGCGCCAGACCGTCTTGTCGTTGACGTTCTGGTCGGTCGTGCCTTCGATCACGATCTCGAAGCGCTCGCGCGTGACGCTGCCGAAGGCGCCGTAGGTGTTCACGATATGCAGCGGGTTGAACGATGTGTTCATCACCTGGTTTGGCGATAGCATGTTGAGCGTCGGCGCCACGCTGAGGACGCCGACCACGACCGCGAGCGCGTACACGGCAATGCGCTGCGCCGCAGGCATCGGTTGAACCGGCGGCGCCGAGACCGGCAGCCACGACAGGAACCGATCGTCGAGCGTCGTGAATGCGAGCACGATCGTCAGCCAGTTCAGCCATGACAGATTGCCGCTGACGATCAGCGTGAGCTGGAACACGATCGTGATCAGGCCGGCAATGCCGGCAAAGGGCTGCGGGAGGAAGTACCCGAACGGGATGATCAGCTCGACGACGTGATTGAACGCGACGCCGCCGTGGAGGATCGGACGTGGGAACCAATGGAAGATCCAGCTCAGCGCGTTCGGGATCGGTTGGGTCTCGAAGTAGTAATCAAGGCACGTGAAATCTCGCCAGCAGGCGTCGCCTCGCACTTTGATCAACCCGGCGCCGAACATGAGGCGGAACAACGTCCAGCGGTAGATCCAGTTCAGGACCGGCGCCGGCGCGGTCGCTCCGGCACCGGCGAAGATCGTGAGGAACCCGGTCTCGAGCAGCAGCGATTCCCATCCGAACGCGTAAAACGTCTGGCCGACATTGACAAACGACAAGTACAGCAGCCAGAGCAGCGCCCACAACACCATCGCCGCGATCGCACTCCTATGGCGAAGGAGACCGGTCAACGCGACAATCGACAGAAGAATGCCGAGCCATGCGGCCGCGCGGAATGCGGCGTCGGTCGGACGCAGGAAGAAGAGGCTTGGCGAGGTGCGGAACGGTACAGCCTGCACGAACCGTGTCACCGGCTGCAGTCCCCGCTCACCCAGAAGCGGAACAAACTGATTGACGGCAACGATGAACGCGACGAGGTAGATAAAGGCGAGGCCGCGCTCGAACAGGAAGCGGGAGAGCCAGTACGAGTGGAGGTCGTCCTGCATCAGATCTCGGCTGTCGGCTGTCAGCCGGTCAGCTTTCGGCTAAAGCCTAGCTCCTCCCCCAGGGTGGTGCGCAAATGTACGATCTGATAGCTGAGAGCTGACTGCCGACTAAGATAGGGGATCCGTCGCACGGACGAGCATCGCTCACCCGATCACGCCATGGCCCAAATCATCGTTGAGGATCTGGTCAAGACGTTTCGGGTATCGGAACGACCCGCGGGGCTTTGGGGAGCCGTTCGCGGTCTCGTCCATCGACGGCATCGAACCGTCCACGCCCTGGACGGTGTGTCGTTCTCCCTTGATGTGGGAGAACTGGTTGGCTACATCGGACCGAACGGTGCGGGAAAATCGACCACCGTGAAGACGCTGGCGGGGATCCTCGTTCCTGACAGAGGCAGGTGCGAAGTGCTGGGTCGCATCCCGTGGCACGATCGCATCGCCCACGTGGCAGAGATCGGCATCGTATTCGGGCAGCGGACTCAACTCTGGTGGGACCTTCCGGTCACCGAGTCTTTCGAGCTCCTCCGCGATATCTATCGAGTGGCGCAGCCCGACTACCTCGTGGCGCGCGATGAGCTCATCGCGCTTCTCGACCTCGCTCCGCTGCTCGATGTGCCGGTGCGACAGCTGAGTCTCGGACAACGCATGCGCTGTGATCTGGCAGCGGCACTTCTTCACACGCCCTCAATCCTGTTTCTCGACGAGCCCACGATCGGTCTCGACGCGGTCAGCAAGCTCGCGGTCAGAGATTTCGTCAAGCGACTGAACCAGGAGCGCGGCGTCACCGTGATTCTCACGACCCACGACATGGACGATATCGAGGCGCTCTGCACGCGGGTCATCGTCATCGGCGATGGCCGAATCCTGTCGGACGGCACCTTGAGTGAGCTGCGAAATCGCGTCACGCGTGAGCGGTGGCTCACGGTCGATCTCGCCCACGCCGATGACTCGATTGACGACCCGGACGCGACAATCATCCGGCACGAAGGTCATCGCGTCTGTCTTGCCTTCGACCCTCAACGGGTCTCATCCGCCGACCTCATTCAGCGGGTGACCCGGGCTCATGCCATTCGGGATTTGTTCGTCGAGAACCCGCCGATCGAAACGATCGTCGCGCGTCTGTATGCACGTTCGCAGGCGTCGCCGTCGAGTGCCGGGGAGCAACTGACATGAGCGGGAGTCTGCTGCGTCCGTACCGCGCCATTCTCAGTGCGCGATTCCGCATGCTCCTGCAGTACCGAGCGGCCGCGCTCGCCGGGCTCTGGACTCAGATCTTCTTCGGCCTCGTTCTCCTCATGATCTACGAAGGCTTCTACCGGTCGACGACGACTCGCCCGCCAATCGCCTTCGCCGAGGTTGTGAGCTATATCTGGCTCGGCCAGGCGCTTCTCGCGATGCTGCCATGGAACCCCGACGCCGAACTGCGCGCGATGATTCGCAGCGGTGCAGTTGCGTATGAGCTATGCCGGCCGATCGACTTGTACTCTCTCTGGTACGCGCGAGCGCTCGCCTGGCGGACGGCACCGACCATCCTTCGGGCGGTTCCGATGTGCGGGTTTGCGGCGGCAGTTCTTCCTCTGATCGGTTTGGGCGAGTGGCGGCTCGCCCCTCCACCCTCGACTGCAGCGGCACTGGCCTTTGGAGCGACGCTGGTCTGTACGCTCCTCCTCGGCTGCGCACTGACGACCCTGATCAACATCAGTTTCCTGTGGACCGTCAGCGGGGACGGCGCCGTCATGCTGTTGACGACGCTCGTGACGTTCCTGTCAGGCATGATCGTCCCGCTTCCCCTGTTTCCGGATTGGGCGCAGCCGATCGTACAGGCGCTGCCGTTCGCAGGCCTGGTCGACCTGCCGTTTCGCGTGTTCACCGGACACATTCCACCCGCGGCCGCGGCTTCGGTGCTGCAGCATCAGATTCTCTGGACAATCGCGCTCGTGCTGCTCGGCCGGTGGCTGCTCTCGCGCGGCATCCGGCAAGTGGTCGTGCAGGGAGGCTGAGATGGATGCGATACGACTCTACGCTCGCTACGCATCGATCTCGCTGCGAGGCCAAATGGAATACCGGGCATCGTTCCTGATGCAGAGCGCCGGACAATTTCTGGTCACGGGGATCGAGTTTCTCGGCATCTGGGCGCTGTTCACCCGATTCGGTCACATCCGTGGTTGGACGCTTGGAGAAGTCGCCTTCTTCTATGGCCTGATCTCGATCACCTGGAGCATCGCCGACGCCGTCAGCCGCGGATTCGATGTGTTTGGCACGACGGTGAAGAACGGTGACTTCGACCGCATGCTGCTCAGGCCTCGTTCCACGATCCTGCAACTGTTCGGCCATGAGTTGACGCTGAGGCGCGTGGGACGGTTCGCGCAAGGACTGGCGGTTCTGGTCTTCGCCAACCAGACGCTGGATATTGCCTGGTCCGGCCATCGCATCGCCCTGCTCGCACTGGCAGTGACTGGCGGCGTGTGCCTGTTCATCGGGCTGATGATTCTCGAAGCGACGAGCGCTTTCTGGACGACCGAAAGCCTCGAGGTGTGGAACGCCTTCACCTATGGCGGGGTGACGATGAGCCAGTACCCGCTGCACATCTACCGGCCCTGGTTCCGGCGGTTCTTCCTCGTCGTGATCCCGCTCGGCTGCGTCGGCTACCTGCCGGGCGTCGCGATTCTCGGTCGCCCCGATCCGCTTGGCACGCCCTTGCTTCTGCAATGGATGGCACCGCTCGTCGGACCGATCTTCCTCTTGATCTGCCTGCAGGCCTGGCGGTTCGGGGTGCGGCGCTATCAGTCGACCGGGAGCTAGTCCCCTGGAAACAGGGGACTAGGTCACAGGCGCCGGATCTTGACCTGTTTGTACTCAATCCACTTCCCCGCATCGTGCGCCTGCAGCTCGATGCGGCCGGCTTCGAGGTTCTCGAGCCCCTCGTACTCCATCACCGTGTCGCCGTTGATCCGCACCAGGCAGCGTCGATCCTGCACGACGAGCTGGAACAGGAACCACTGCTCTGGCTCGATCCGGGGATACATGGCGCGTTTGATCGAATAGAGCGAGCCGGTCGCGTAGTGTGCGCCTTCGACGTCGTGGAGCTGGATCTCGTAGCTCTGGCCGCGGCCGCCCGGGGTCGCCGGGATCGACCGGAACATCACGCCGCCATTGTGATGGGCGACGCCGCGGATGTACATGTGCAGCACGAAGTCACGGAACGTCCCGCGCGTGGCGATCTGGCCGTTGCCGTCGCCGCGCAGGATCGCGCCGCGCGGCTCGAAGATCGGCTTCCCGGACGAGACCTGCCACTTGGCGAAATCGTCGGGGCCCTCGTACAGCGCCTGCCACGTCTCCTGCGACGGCAGCTCCTGAATCCGGATGTTGCGAAACCGGATCGGGTAGGACAACGACTCGAAGCCGATGTAGCCGCGCCGCAGGCGATGCCGCAGTTCCGGCACGGTCCCGACGTCGAGATCCTGCACCAGCGTATCGTTCATCCACACCTGCAGCCGCGGCCAGTCCATCAGTGCGCGCAGGCTGTTCCACTCCGCCTGCCCCTTGACGTTGATGGCCTTCGGTGCAATCAGCGGAAAGATCGAACCGACCGACTCCGGCTTCGGCTGCGCATCCGCCTGATGGAAGAGGTTGATCTTCATGCCGACCCAGGTGTTGCGCCCATGTTCCGGCGCGTGGAGATAGACGCCGGAGTTCATCCAGCCTCTCAGGAAGAACTCGCAGCGGAAATCGAAGTTCTCGTACTGCTTGTCGGATCGCAGCCAGGTCGGGAAGTTCGATCCCTGATCGACGACGATCGAGCCGTCCATGACGCGGAAGGCGGAGGCTGGCCCTGCCTGGACGGACCAGCCTGCAAGCGACGTCCCGTCGAACAGGGGTACGAAACCGGGCTCGATTGCGAGCGACTCCGCGCCGAGCGCGCGGACCATCGCCGGTACCAGGCTGCCGGCGGTCAGGAACGTCCGTCGATTGATCGTGGCAGGCGGCATGATCGTCCTGAGCGGCTCATTTTGCCCCCCGCTCTCGGCAACTTTTCTGTCGCGTACCGCAGGCTGGTGCGCGGCATCCAGGCCGCGTGTCCGGATCAATGCACGCGGTTGCCGCTCCGGGTCGGCGCAGGTGACGCCCATACGTTACCAGGCGATTGTCGACGCACGTTACCCGGGGATTCACATGCCCCGATACGCCGTCGCCAACTCCCCCACGAAATCCTCAAACCGCGTTGGCGTCGTCGTCCTCTCCCCCCGCGGCTGCGTCGGTTTCACCCGGCCTTCGTTGAACCCACGCACCATCTCGGAATAGTCTCGCGCAAGGCTCGCGGAGAGCCCCATCTGCTCGAGCGACTGCGCGAAGTCGGCGTAGGGGAACTGGACGTAGGGGAGGTCGGGCTTTCCGATCGTCTGGCCGAGGATCTTCGTGGCCTCGAGCATCGTCAGGTCGCGCGGGCCTAGCAGCTCGCGTACCGTGAAGCCCTTGAAGTCGCGCTGTCGGAGTGCCTCGGCAGCGACGCGTGCGATGTCCTGCGTGGCAATCTGCGGGAAGGCCAGATCGGGCGCCAACGCTCCACCATCGATACCCTGCGCCTTGATGAGTCCGAGCGTGGCAAAGTGGTTTTCGAAGAAGTAAGCCGGGCGCAATGCGAGCACGTTCAGGCCCGAGACCTTCTTCAACCGCTCCTCCTGGCGATGCAGGCCAACGATGGGTCCGGTGCCCTCTGGGAGATCCGCGCCGATGCTGCTGAGGAAAACAACGTGCCGCACGCCGCTCTCGGCCAGCGCCGATGCGGCGCTCTCGCCGATCTTGTCCTGATAGACACGGAAGTCGGGGGCCGTCATGTTGGGAGGGATGAGCGCGTAGACCGCGTCGGCCCCGCGGAACGCCTTGACCAGATACGCCCGATCCGACGCGTCGCCGACCGCCGGCTCGGCGCCACGCTCCGTGAGCGGCCGCAAGTGATCGTCGGCACGCGAGAGCACGCGGATCTTTTCTCCTTGCCCCAGCAGAATCTCGGCAATCGCTCGGCCGGTGTGCCCTGTCGCTCCCATGATCGTGATCATCGTCGTGTCTCCGTACGTGAAATCTGAGCAACTACACGCGACGCACCGATTGGATCGCGGTGAAAGAGCTCAAAGCCTCAGCTCATGCGACGGTTGACGAAGAGCCGATCTGGCCAGCTCCGTCACCGCAACGCTCGAATTCATCGATTATTCCTCAACTTGGACTTAGGGCTTCCGGTTTTGGCTACCGCCCATTGGCCCTGCTGGTCCGCGTGATCGGCCGGCGGCGACGGCACTCCAGAGACAGATCCGATCTCGCTGATCGCGTTGCGCGATTAAATGGAAGCGCTAGCTCTTCTTCCCTTCCAGTGAAGAGAGGTACGCGTAGCTATCTCGAAGCGTCTGATCCGGCGTCGGTGTCTGATCACGCTCGATGAAGAAGTGCTCTACTCCGACGCGCCTCGCCGTGGAGAGGATGGCTGGCAAGTCGAGGACCCCGCGGCCGGCGTCAGTGATGAACGGGAAGAGGGCGATCCACTGCGGCGAATC
>Ga0111538_10015030_pt1 | contig 10188 bp, 7 predicted proteins | sample SoiMethybrSBSTD1_FD_79669 | JGI IMG/M metagenome (GOLD analysis project Ga0111538, IMG submission 79669) | Bulk soil microbial communities from a Populus tree surrounding site in Tennessee, USA - Soil MetaG P. TD hybrid SBSTD1 (version 2)... | ecosystem: Environmental > Terrestrial > Soil > Tree... | reverse complement strand
CGGCGCTGGAACTCCTGCCGGCGCTTCTCCAGCGTGCCGGCGCTGCGCTCGTGCGCGTCCTTCAGGAAGTACTCCGGGTTGTGAAGGAGGCAGACGTCGAGCGTGGCCAGGCCCAGACGGTCCAGCGAGCGGGTGATGCGGTCGGCCAGGAACGCGGGGTGCAGGCAGTGCCAGACGTCAGGGGCATACTTCACGACCTCCGGCCACGGCTCGTCCTTGGCCTCCCGCTCGGCCGCTTCCTCGAGGCTGTGTCCCTGCAGGTATCCGATCTTGGAGACCACCACCACCTCGTCGCGCAGGACCGCCTTCTCCCGCACCAGCCGGCCCAGGACCTGGCCCACCAGGCGCTCGCTGCCCCCTTCGGAGTAGTTGTCGGCGGTGTCGACCAGGTTGCAGCCGCTGCGCAGGGCGTGGGCCAGGGCCGCTTCGTGGCGGGCCACGGCTTCGTCCACGCGGTAGCCGCCGAAGCCGATGGCGCTCACGGTGAGGCCGGTGCCGCCCAGCGCGCGCTGGCCGGGCGCCATCCGCGGGAAGCGGGCGGCGTAGCGGCGGGTGCCAGGCGCGGTCGCCGCGCCGGGCAGCCGCGGGGCCTCCAGCACGGTGGGCCGGGCCAGGCTGTCCACGGCGTCGAGCGCGTCCGCCACCTCGGAGGGATCGGTCAGCGGGCGCTGGCAGGTGAAGTCGCGGCAGACGTAGAGCGCTGCCCGTCCGTCGACTGTGGTCTTGCCCTGCAGGAGGGGCAGGCCGCTCGGGCCCGCGGCCGGATCGTGGTGGCCGGCGATGCGGTTGGGGATGTAGTGCCGGGCCACCTCGCGCCGCAGGGCCTCCATGTCCGGCCCCTCGGGGCCCACGAAGGCCAGCTCGGTGGGCCCCTCCATCAGCATCTCCACCGTGATGAGGCTGGTGGAGAAGCCGCGCGGGTGGCGCTCGATGGAGCGTCCCCACGCCTGCAGCGCGAGCTGCGCGTCCGCCCGCCACTGGGGGCGGTCGAGATGGTAGGAGAGGCGGGCCAGGGCCCGGGCGGCGGTGGCGTTGGCGCTGGGCACGGCGCCGTCGTTGCCCTCGCGGTGGCGGAGGATCAGGGCCTCGTGGTCGGCGGCGGTGGAGAAGAAGCCGCCCTGCGGGTCGCCGAACAGGCGCCGCAGGTCGCCGGCCAGCTCCTCGGCCGCGCGCAGCAGCGCCACGTCGCCTCCCGCTTCGTACACGTCCACCAGGGCATCGCACAGGAAGGCGTAGTCCTCGAGGTAGGCGGGCAGGTGCGCCCGCCCGGCCCGCCACGTGCGCAGCAGCCGCCCGTCCGGCTGGCGCAGCGCCTCCAGCACGAAGCGCGCGGCCCGCTGGGCGGCGGCGCGGTAGCGCGGCTCGCCCAGCACGCGGCCGGCCTCGGCCAGGGCGCCGATCATGAGGGCGTTCCAGGCCGTGAGCACCTTGTCGTCGAGGGCCGGGGGCACGCGACGGGCCCGGGCCTCGTACACGCGGGGCCGGGCCGCGGCCACCGCTTCCTCCAGCTCCTCCGGCGTGAGGCCCAGGGAGGCGGCCACGTGGGCCCCGGTGCCGGTGACGTTGGGGATGCTGTGGCCCTCCCAGTTCCCCTGCGGCGTGATGTCGTAGTACGCGCAGAAGCGGCGGGCCGCCTCCGCGTCGCCCAGGGCCTCCTCCACCTGGGCCGGCGTCCAGACGAAGAAGCGGCCCTCCTCGCCCTCGGAGTCGGCGTCGGTGGCCGAGTAGAAGCCGCCCTCGGGCGACGTCATCTCGCGCAGCACGTAGTCGAGCACCTCGCGGGCGATGCGGGCGTAGAAGGGATCGCCGGTGGCCTGGAAGCCCTCCAGGTAGGCGCGCGCCAGCAGGGCGTTGTCGTAGAGCATCTTCTCGAAGTGGGGCACCAGCCAGTGCGCGTCCACCGAGTAGCGGTGGAAGCCGCCGCCCACCTGGTCGTACATCCCGCCCATGGCCATGCCGTCCAGGGTGGCCTTCACCATCTCCAGCGCGTGCTGGTCCTCGAAGCGGCGGTGCAGGCGCAGCAGCAGCATGAGGCCCAGCGAGGGCGGGAACTTGGGCGCGCCGCCGAAGCCGCCGTGCGTCTCGTCGAAGTCGCGCGCGTACTGGCGCAGGGCCGTCTTCAGCTCCGGCTCGCCCAGCGAGGTGCCGGGCGTGGTGGCCACGCTGGTGCGCAGGTAGTCGGCGATCTCGGCCGCCTGCTCCCGCACGCGCCCGCGCTGGGTGGCCCACAGCTCGGACAGGCGGGCCAGCACGGTGGGGAAGCCGGGCCGCCCGTAGGCGTCCCGGGGCGGGAAGTAGGTGCCGGTGAAGAACGGCTCCTTCTCCGGGGTGAGGAACACGGTCATGGGCCAGCCGCCCTGGCCGTGGTTCATGGCCTGGGTGGCGGCCATGTAGATCTCGTCCAGGTCGGGCCGCTCCTCGCGGTCCACCTTGACGCACACGAAGGAGGCGTTCATGCGGGACGCGATGTCCTCGTCCTCGAAGCACTCGCGCTCCATCACGTGGCACCAGTGGCAGGCCGAGTAGCCGATGGAGAGGAGGATGGGCTTGTCCTCGTCCCGAGCGCGCTGCAGCGCCTCCTCGCCCCAGGGGTACCAGTCCACGGGGTTGTGGGCGTGCTGCAGGAGGTAGGGGCTCGTGGAGCGGGCCAGGCGGTTCGTGTGGCGGGGGGCGGCGTCGTCTCTGGTCATGCGCGGGTCATGGTCTCGCACAGGGTGAAGAGGCGCTCCTCGGGCTCCGTCTCGCGGAAGCGGCAGGGGGAGCGGTGGCGGTCGATCCAGAAGTGGCCGCTCTGGGTGGTGAGCTCGCAGCGGCTGGCCAGCCAGACGATGGTGTCGGCGCCCTGGGCCGGCGTGCGGCCGCCGCCGGCGCCGAAGCGGGCCAGCAGCGCCGTGTCCACCGTCCCCGGGTGCATGGCGTTGGCGGTGACGCCGCTGCCCTCCAGGCGGCGGGCCAGGGCCCAGGTCAACATGCGGTCGGCCTGCTTGCTCTGGCTGTAGGCGCTCACGCCGCGGTAGCGCCGGCGCTCGTATTGCACGTCGTCGAGGTCCAGCCCGCCGGCCAGCTCCGAGGCCACGTTGATCACGCGCGCGGGCGCGGCCGCGCGCAGGCGGTCGAGGAGGAGCGCGGTGAGGAGGTGATAGGCCAGCACGTTGGTGGCCCAGGTGAGCTCGATGCCGTCCGCGCTCAGCCGCCGCTCGTTCTCGAGGATGCCGGCGTTGTTGACCAGCACGTGCAGCGGCCGCTGGCCGAACTCCGCGGCCAGGCGCCGCACGTCCGCGGCCACCGAGAGGTCGGCCAGCAGCAGCTCCGCGGCCGAGGCGCCGGCCTCCTCGACCTCGCGCAGCGCGGCCCGCCCCCGCCCGGCATGGCGGCAGGCCAGCACCACGTGTGCGCCCAGGCCGCCCACGCCGATGGCCGCCGCCCGCCCGATGCCGGCGCTCGCTCCCGTGACCAGCACGGTGCGGCCGGCCAACTCCTGGCTCACGTCAGGTCGATGACCTTCTGCTCGATCAGGCGCGCGAAGATGGCCAGGGCCTCGTCCTCGGGAAGCGGGCACAGCTTCAGTATGGCCCGAACGTTCCACTCGCCGTTGATGCGCGAGAGCACGAAGCCCTCCTGGGGCGCGAAGGAGAGCTTGGTCAGGGCCATGGCCGTCACCTTCAGCACCGGCACCTTGTCGAGGGGGACCTTGGAGCCCGCGCGCGCGCGCCTCCGGGCCTCGCCCACCGACACCACGCCCTTCTTGGCCAGCTGGTTGAGGGGGTCGAGGGCCAGGACGTTTTCGTAGGCGGTGAGGGCCTGGTCGAAGCGCCCCTCCTGCAGGCGCGTGGTGGCCGTCTTGTGGAACTGGTCGATGGCGGCCACCACGTCGTTGGCCGAGTCATGGCGGACGGAGGGATCGACCTCCAGCACGCCCTGCTCGCACAGGGAGAGCAGGTGGGCGGCGGTCTCGAAGGGCGAGCGCCGCGTCTCCAGGCTCATGCGCGAGAGGCTGTAGCCGCCGTTGGCCAGCTCGTAGAGCCGGCGGGCGTCGGCCTCCGTGGGCGGCACGGCGCCCTTCCGGGGCCGGAAGGAGACGTCGGGGCCGGGCAGGCTCTCGCGCATGCGCTCCCACTCCGCCTGGCGCCACGAGCCCTCCTCCATCAGCGGTGGCAGGGCCAGGCCCAGGGGCAGCGGCGTGTCGGCGTCCTCCCAGCTGTGGAACTCGAAGCGCCCCTCCGGCCACAGGAAGGCGCCGTAGACCGTCTCCTCGGCCGTCTCGCGCAGGGTCTGCTGGAGCTGCGCGGGCGTGATCAGGCCCTGGCTGATGAGGATGGTGCCCAGCATGCGGCGGTCCTTCTCCTGCATGAGGAGGGCCTCGAACAGCTGCTGCTCGCTGAGCAGGCCGTCGCGCACCAGGAACTGGCCCAGCACGTCGCGCGGGTCGTTGGAGCCGGTGGCGTCGAGCAGGCCGTCGCGCACGACCAGCTTCTTGTGCGTGGAGCGCCAGGTGAGGTGCAGCGTTCCGGTCTTGGCCCGCCGGGCCATCCACTCCAGGAGGTCGGCCAGCTCCATGGCCTGCAGCTCGCCGCTGATGGCGCTCATGGTGGCGCCAGCCTAGCCGTGTGCCCGGGGAGCGTCAAGGAACGGCGCCGCTGATACACTGGAAACGTTCCACGAGGAGACTCCATGGACGGATGGAGGGCGGCCCCGGCCGCCCTGCTGGTCGCGGCCGCGCAGGCCCTGGGCGCGGTGCCGGCCGGCTACGAGGCGGAGATCGGGGCCTTCCGCGCGCAGCGCGAGCAGCGCCTGCGGGCCGAGGGCGGCTGGTTGAGCCTGGCCGCGCTGTACTGGCTGAAGGAGGGCGACAACACCTTCGGCACCGACCCCTCCAGCGACCTGGTCCTCCCGGCCGGCTCCGCGCCGGCCCGGGCCGGGCGCCTGGTGCTCCAGGGCGCCCAGACCTCGGTGAAGCTGGAGGCGGGCGTGGCCGCCACCATCGCCGGCCGGCCGGTGACGGCCCCGGCCGACATGCGCGCCGACACGACCGGCCAGCCCGACGTCCTTCAGCTGGGCCGGCTCTCCCTCTACGTGATCGAGCGCAACGGACGGCGCGGCGTGCGCGTCAAGGACCCCGAGAGCCCGTCCCGCGTGGGCTTCACCGGCCTCCAGTGGTTCCCGGTGGACCCGGGCTGGCGGGTCAGCGCCCGCTACGTGAGCCATCCCCGCCCGCGCACCGTGGAGCTGGCCGACGTGACCGGCGGCATCCAGAAGATGACCGCCCCCGGCTACGTGCTGTTCCGCCATGGCGGCCAGCAGCTCCGGCTGGAGCCGGTGCTGGAGGAGCCCGACGCCAAGGAGCTCTTCTTCATCTTCCGCGACGCCACCAGCGGCCACGGCACGTACGGCGGCGGGCGCTACCTCTACGCCCCCCTGCCCGAGGCCGGCCAGGTGACGCTCGACTTCAACAAGGCCACCAACCCGCCCTGCGCCTTCACCAACTTCGCGACCTGTCCGCTGCCGCCGCGGCAGAACCGGCTCGCCGTCCCCGTGCAGGCGGGCGAGAAGCACGCGGGCCCGCACTAGTGGCGGAGGGGCAGGTGCGGGAGGTGACGCGGCTGGTGCAGGCGCGCGAGCTGCGCGAGGGCGCGGGCGTCGTCGTCCGGCGCACGATCGGCGGGCCGGAGGTCGACCACGTGGACCCCTTCCTGCTCCTGGACGAGTTCCGCTCCGACCGCGCGGCGGACTACCTGGCCGGATTCCCCGACCATCCGCACCGCGGCTTCGAGACCGTGACCTACATGCTGGCCGGCGCCATGGAGCACCGCGACCACCGCGGCAACGTCGGGCGCCTGGGGCCGGGCTCGGTGCAGTGGATGACCGCCGGCCGCGGCATCGTGCACTCCGAGATGCCGCGCCAGGTGCAGGGCCTGATGTGGGGCTTCCAGCTCTGGGTGAACCTGCCGGCGCGGCTGAAGATGACGGCGCCCCGCTACCAGGACATCGCACCCGAGCGCATCCCGGAGGTCGAGCGGGACGGCGTCCGCGTGCGCGTCATCGCCGGCACCTGCGACGGGGCCACGGGGCCCGTGGCCGGCATCGCCACCGAGCCCCTCTACCTGGACCTGCAGCTCCCGGCCGGGGCCGCCTTCACCCAGGGAATACCGGCCCGCCACAACGCGTTCTGCTATGTGTACGAAGGATCGGTCCGGGTGGGGGGCCTGGCCCGCGACGTGCCGGCCGGCCATCTCGCCCTCCTCGGACCCGGCCAGGCCGTGCGCCTGGCCGCGGGCGCCGCGCCCGGGCGGGCCCTGCTGGTGGCGGGCCTTCCGCTGGAAGAGCCCATCGCCCGCTACGGCCCCTTCGTCATGAACACGCGCCAGGAGATCCAGCAGGCCCTGGACGATTTCCGGGAAGGACGGCTCGAATGAAGGGGACGGTGGAGAAGACCGAGGCGCAGTGGCGGGAGGAGCTCTCACCCGAGCAGTACCACGTGCTGCGCGAGAAGGGCACGGAGCGCGCCTTCACCGGCGCCTTCTGGGACAACCACCAGAAGGGCATGTACGCCTGCGCCGGCTGCGGGCAGGACCTCTTCGCCTCGCTCGACAAGTTCGACTCCGGCACCGGCTGGCCCAGCTTCAGCTGCCCGGTCTCGGGGGGCAACGTGGGCCAGCAGACGGACGGCAGCCACGGCATGCGGCGCACGGAGGTCGTGTGCTCGGGCTGTGGCGGGCACCTCGGCCACGTGTTCGACGACGGTCCGGCGCCCTCCGGCAAGCGCTTCTGCATCAACTCGGCGTCGCTGACCTTCAAGCCCGAAGCGCGCTGAGGGCGCAGCCGCGAAGCGGCTGTGGGCTCCGCCGGCACCCCCACTGGTTGTGCGTGGGTGCCACAAATTGCCCTACAGGGAGAGCATTCTCAACACGGCTGTGGCGCTCCGGAGGAGGGCCACAGCCGTAACCTGCTCTGAATCAGTCGTTTGTGGGGTTCAGGCACCGGACCTGCCGTGGCACGTCCGTTGCTTAGACTTACAGGGTCAGGAGGAAGTCACTCAGATGATCGCCTGGTTACGCTGCATGATCGTCCGACAGCACCACAACCCCGTCCGCCATCCGCTGGGCGGTTTCCGTTGCGCCGACTGCGGCACCACCGGTGCCGACCTCGAAGAGATGGGTTTCGAGGGCAGCGGCTACGTCAGCCGCCGCTCCGAGTAGCGACGACGTAAAGGGCTGAGCCCCGCCTCAGAACTTCACCTCTACCACGCGTCCGTTCTCGAACACCACCGTCAACGACGGATAACGCCAGCTGCTCTTGGCGCCGAACGAGACCTCCTCGGTCGGCTTGCCCAGCAGGGCGCGCACCTCGGTCGGGTTCATGCCGGGGCGGAGCTCCTTCTTGCCCGCAGAGGCGGCGCCGCTTCCGGCGAGGGCGGCGGCGTTCTGCGGCACCGAACCGCGCTGTCCGGAGCTGCCCAGGGGCGGCAGCGGCCCGGGCTGCGGGTCGGCCTGGCGTCCGGCCGCGGGCGTCTTCGCCTTGGTGCTCGCCACCCGCACGCCCTGCTTGGGGCCGTCGGGATAGTTGAAGGCGATCTGCCGCTCGAGGTTCACCGCCCGCTGTGACGAGAGCGAGTGGTTGCCGAAGAAGAAGTTGGCCACCTTGCCCGACTCGCCGTAGCGGCTGGCGAAGCGCTGCCACAGGCGCGGCCCCTTCGTGATGTCGTAGCCGGCCTCGTAGGCGTAGCGCAGGCCCACCCGGTCGGCCTGGTCCTCCATGTCGCGGCCGTAGCCGTTCTGCCAGGCCTGGGCGCCGAAGACGATCAGGAGCTGGGCCACGGCGCGCGCCGTGTTGTCGTCGATCTCGGTGCTGGCGGCGCTCAGGCCCAGGGCCGCCAGCTGGATCCACATGGCCTTCTTGAACTGCCGGCGCGTGTGCTCGTGGGTGGCGTGGGCCAGCTCGTGGCCGAGCACGATGGCCAGCTCGTCGTCGTCGAGCTCGTCCATCAGGCCGCTGAAGACGTAGATCGAGAAGTTGCCCATGGCGAAGGCGTTCCACTCGCGGTTCTCGATCACGTACACGCGCACCTGGCTGGGGTCGATGTAGCCGGGCAGCAGCGAGTCCACGACGCGGCGCGCGCGGTCCACCTTCTCGCCGCGGTCGAACATCCAGCCCACGGTCTCGGTCTTGCCGTCGCCCAGGTTGTTGAAGTAGCGCCCGGCCCGGCGGTATTCGGACTCCGCCTGGTCGGTCATGCTGCGCACGTCCTTCTCGAAGAGCGCGCTGCCGTTCTGCTTGGCCTCGATCTCGACCGCCCGCAGCGTGCCGTCGGGGCCGCGCGTGCCCTTGGCCTTGACTTCGTAGCCGAGGGGGATGGAGGCCAGATCCTTGGCCTCGTCTTTCATCTTCAGCTTCGTGGTGGCGCTGGCCGTCACCTTCTGGCCGTCCACGATGAGGATGCTGCCCTGGCGGTAGTCGAGGTAACCCTCGGCCTTCTCCTCCTTGGGCTTGGGCGGGGCCGCGGGCGCGGCCCAGGCCGCCGCCGCGGGAGCCACCGTCAGGACCAGCAACAGCGCGAGCCGCCTCATCTTCGATCCTCCTTCGATCACTTCTGCACCAGCTCCAGGGCCTGGGCCGCCGTCTGGGCCACCAGCCGGTCCGAGTCGCGCGTGGCCGCGGTGAGGGCGGGGGCCGCCGCGCGGGCCGCACTGCCCATACGGCCGAGCGCGCGCGCCGATTCCGTGCGCACCGTATTGTCCTTGTCTCCGAGCGCCTGCACCAGGTCGTTGAGGGCGGGTCCGGCGCTGGCGGCCAGCCGCACCAGCCCCTTGGCCGCCTCCCGCCGCGTGTACACCTCCGGGCTGTGGAGAGCGCGGGCCAGGGCGGCGGTGACGTCGGCGCCGCCGCCGATGCGTCCCAGGGCCTTGGCCGCCTCCGTGCTCAGCAGCCCCGGCCGGGCCAGGGCCGCCACCAGCGCCGGCACCGCCTGCCGCGCGCCGGGGCCGATCTTGCCCAGGGCCTCGGCCGCGCGCCAGCGCACGACCTCCGTGCGGTCCTCGAGCAGCGGAATGAGCGACGGCACCGCCGGGCTGGCCTCGCCGCCCATGTTGCCCAGCGCCTCCGCCGCGTGCCAGCGCGCGCCGGCGTCTCCGCTTCCCAGGTCCACCATCTGTTCGCTCACCGCGGCCGGGATGGCCGGTGCCGCCGGTACAGTGGTCACCGGGGGCCGCGGCGTGACGAGCGAGGGCGGCGGCGCGCTGACGCGCGGGAGGGTGGCCGGAGGAAGGGTGGCCGGCGGGAGCGACGCCTCCGCCGAGGGGAGGGCCGAGGGCGGCGCCAGGGACGGAGACGGACCGATCGCGACCTCGGTGGAGGGGGTGGAGGGCGGCGCGATGGAAGGGGCCACGGTCACTGGGCTCTGCTCCGTCGGCGCCACGCTCGGCGCCACCACCGAGGGTCCCGGAGAGGGCGACACCGCCACTGCCGGTCCCGTCGATTGGACGATCTTCCACAGCACCACAACCGTGAGCACCATCACCACCAACCCGCCGCCCACGAGGCCCAGGATCAGGCCCAGGCGGCTCGGCGGCGCCTGCGGCCGCGCGCCGGGCAGGGACACCGGGCGGGTCGGCGGGCGGGCGGGCACCAGCGTCTGGGGCCGCGGCGGCGGCACCGGCTGGGGCCGGGCGGGAGTGACTTCGGACGGCCCGGCCAGCGTGCGGTCCATGCCCGACTGCGTGGGCATGCTCAGCGGCGCGGCCTCGCGCGCGGGCGCGGCGCTGCCCCGGGTGGTGATGCGGGCCTGTGTCGGCACCTCGGTCAGCGGCATGTCGACGGTGGGCGTGGGGACGTCGGCCGCCGCTCGGCCCCGCGCCGCCGGCTGCTGGGCCGCCCGCAGCGCGTCGCCCATGTCCTGCACCGTCGCGTACCGCTCGTCTGCGTGCTTGGCCAGGGCCTTGCGCAGGATGGTCTTCACCGCCTCCGGCAGCGCGGCTCCGGCCGGGCCGTCGAGGGGGGGCGGCTCCTGGAGGTGCTTCAGGATGGTGGCCAGCGGCGTCTCGGCCCGGAAGGGGACGTGGCCGGTGAACAGCTCGTACAGGATGATGCCCAGGGCGTAGATGTCGCTGCGGAAGTCGATCTTCTCGCCCCGGGCCTGCTCGGGGCTCATGTACTCCGGCGTGCCCATCACCAGTCCGGTGGCGGTGGCGGAGG
>Ga0111538_10015029_pt1 | contig 10188 bp, 9 predicted proteins | sample SoiMethybrSBSTD1_FD_79669 | JGI IMG/M metagenome (GOLD analysis project Ga0111538, IMG submission 79669) | Bulk soil microbial communities from a Populus tree surrounding site in Tennessee, USA - Soil MetaG P. TD hybrid SBSTD1 (version 2)... | ecosystem: Environmental > Terrestrial > Soil > Tree... | reverse complement strand
TCCGTCAGCCTCGAGTTTGGAAGTTAGCAATTCAATCAATGTGCTTCGGCCCGAAGCATCAGGTCCTTCTATCACGATAAATTTTCCTTTTATTTCGACTTGTTCTAGATAGGGAATGGCATGTCCATAAAAATTCACCTTTCTCATTTTCTTGATCTTGGTCGATTGAAGGGTCAAGAAGCAATAGGCCTCCTAACATTTCTTGAAATATTCAAAGTAGGGAAGAGCTTAGTAACTTGGGATCTCAACGTCCTCTGAGCTTCTTCAATTTCCATTGTTCCATCAACTATAGTAAAATCCTCAGATAACGCCAATGAATCATACTGTTCAATAATTCGGCTTTGAAAAATTCTGTAACTCTCATAAGGATCATTACTTAGATTCAAGTCCATTCCAGCCTCGTAGTATTTTAGTTTTGGGCGACCAGAAAGGATTCTTTCAACGGCGATATCTACAGGTACCTTGAAATAAAAAACCAGATCCGGTTTTACTGCAAATTCGTAGACCCGTCTAACCCACTTTGGATTACATCCCCTTACAATATCCCTGGCAAAAGCTGTGTAGATATAACGATCAGCTAGTACTATATATCCGGCATGCAATAGTGGAAGGATGTTCCTTTCATATCTGTCTGCAAAATCTGTGGCATGTAGTAAAGAAAAGGTAATTGGTGTTAGCCTACCTTTTCTTTTCCCTTTTGAAGTAATACGTCTTACTGTCTCTGATGAATTCCATTCTGTCAAGAATACAGAACTTTGTTTTGATTGAAACCATTTCTCCAATAATCTAAGTTGAGTCGATTTTCCTGATCCATCTATGCCTTCAACTACTATAAGTTTACCCTTAATAGAAATTGGATCCTTTTTTCGTCTTTTGGAATAAGTCATCAGTATCACAATTTGGATCCTATTGTAATCATTCTTCTATCATGCTCATCCTTCTGTCTACTATTATTATTTATCAAACGATGTTCTATTGAGAGATCGAATGTGTCCTCGACCTTATCAAATGTCTGTTCCAGCAGAATTGAAGGATATGATTTCAGTGGAGAAACTACGTCGACAATCATGCGACCTTTTTCTGAACTCCTGAGAGCTGTTTGAGACTTTGTTTTTACAATTAGATAACCTAATTTAAGTAATATTCCTATCTTGTGAATGGATTTCAAATTCTGGGGTTTTAAAAATGCACTGTATGTGTGTATTAGCGATTCTGCAACCTTCATCTTCTTAGAATATGCGATCGATAATGCTAAAACAAGTTGTTCTCTATGGGTAAGGTTGGGATATTCTTCGTCCAAAGTTAGATAGAATTGATTGTTCACTTTATTCGTAAATGGAAGTTTTAAGGACGCAGTTAGTGCAAATGACAGAATTTGAGCCTCCCGTTCTTTCAACAACCCACAAGAAATTAAATGCTTAATAATACTGTCCAATCCAAAATAACGGTTTTCACTCTTGCATCTGTTAGAAATTAATTGCGAGATCTGACGCTCTAAACTTTCAATATTATTCTTTTCAATTATGTTGGGATTCTGAAGATAGGATATTAGAACTCCCTCCCGTAAACCAAAATCGCTAACAACAAGCTCTGTCAAATTGTACTGCCTCATAATAGCATAAATGACATATGTACCAGAAACAATAGTTTCAGCTCTGGTAGTATCCATGCCGTGCAGTGACGAGATCTCATCGGGCTTCATGGAATCTAATTTCTTGCCGATAGATTCAATGTCCTTCAATGTCAATCTGTAATTATGAACTTTCTGGAACGGATAGTTCGCAGATTCTTGATGATATCTAGCAAGCGCTCTAGATGTTCCCCCAACCCCTACAAGCTCTGTATCAATTCCGATTGTATAATTTTTTCTAGAAGGAAGAGTATTTTCTATCTTTTGAATCATGTCATCTATATCCTTCTTAGAAAACGATCCATCTTTTTTTGCAAAGGTCTCACTAAGTCGTAACGTGCCTAAGGGAAGAGAATTTACTTTCTTGATTTTGAAGTCTTCTGTATAGACTAATTCTAAACTACCCCCTCCCAAATCAAAGTATATGGCATTTGTTAAACAAGTCGACATGGCTGCTCCCAGGTAGGAATAATAGGCCTCTTCAGGCCCACTTAGGATCCGTATCTTATAGCCAGTTCTTCTGTTGACCTGGTCCACAAAATATGCACTATTCTGAGCTTCTCTTAGAGCACTTGTGCCAATGCAAATAACATCCTTTATAGATTCAAGCTTGATGATATCTCGATATAAAAGTAGAACATCTATCGCCTTTTCCATAGCAGACTCACCAAGCTCTGCAGTATGGGTCAATGCCTCTCCTAGCCTTACTTTGTTACTCTCTTGTTGAAAAGTTGTGAATGAATTATTATCATTTACTATATCATAATTGACTAGCTTTATAGTATTTGAGCCGATATCAATGACGGATATTTTCAATCTCTAGTACTTCAACTTGGTGAAAAGCTAGTTAAATATATTTATTGCGTGTATATAGAATTAGTAGATCCTATAGACAAGTCGTATTCGACCCAAAATAGTGGCGAGATGAATGACCAGTGGATTTATTCTAATAAATTTTATGCTACTAACCATTAGTCAACTAAACTTATGATTCTTGTTAATTTTTGTTTATTTGATTTTGAATAAAATTAGCTACATGAAACTATTACATCTAAATGAACTTCTTTGACAACCGATAACTAAACGATTTGTGTTACTAGTTATAATAAAAATGCACGTTTTGGTTCAAGAAAAATATGATTATGACAATCAATGTTACTTTGCAATTTGCGAATCATGTTACTGGACAGCGACTATTTTTGCATCATATATGCAGCAGTATTCTGTTGGTTGTCCACTATGTAAGAAAGATCAATTGGCTCTAATTCCATTGTGCAAGAAATGAAAAATTGCCTCATCCAGATTTAAAAACGGAATTCATGTATTGAGCTTGAGTTCGTAGCTCCAATATGTAGAAGCATATTATATTGACAAAGCTTTATTTGTTTGATAATTAATAATAGTAATAATCTAGATTAATTCATTGTATGTAGGTATTGTTTTTTACTCTTGCTTCCTGGTTTTGAATAAGAAATATACCAGAATGAATGGAAATGAAGCAAGAATAAATGATTCTATTGTTCCTAACCGAGAATGGATTGCAAGCTGTAGACCTAAATAAAGGGTAATTCCTGCAGGTACTAATCCAGATAGAATAAACCTGTGACTTCTAATCTTGAATTTATTTAGGTCTCCATAGGGGTACTGCACATGATGATATACCACAGGCATTACAAACAGTGACGCGGCTACTGTGATAGAATAAAGTGCAATTATCAAAATTATGACATCAATGTTTGTAAAAGTACCAGGTGTATTCACAGAAATATTTAACAAAAATCCAAATAGAATACCTGAAAAGGTAGTCAATAACGCACTTTCTTTTAATATTGTGTCGTAATGTCTAACGAGTTTATCATCATCACCACTGCCAAATGGGTCATTATCCTTTGACATCCAAATTCCCCATATAGTCCATTAGCATACATGTTGATATAGATTTAAGAGTTCATCCATCTCAAACGCATTGTCCCATGTCGGTGTTAACTACTAAAATGATATTTGTACTGTTCATGAGAATTTAGTATCTGCCAATTATGAAAGTAAGGTTACCATCCGCAGACTGTATTTTGTCATTATGTTATATATGAGCTTACTATTCAACGGATACAGCTTGAATCCATGATTGCCCTAGAACTGTCACGACTTGATTCTTGCATTAACAGATTGAATAAAATCCTTCTGCTCCCTTAGTTGCTCTTAGAATCGCTATAATCTATATTGTGTAATAGGTATTATCATGGCTTTAGTAAGTATATCTGAGAAACAAAAAAGAATGATTATTTGGAACTTCATGGAAGAATTATTAGAAAACTATCAAAATGCAAATGAAAATAAGATTTCGACAGTTTAACTCTACCGACTTCTTCAACTTTGGCCTCTTGTCAAATGGTTTTTCCAAAGATGACAAGACAGCTGTCATTAAAGAATATGCTAAGGAGAATGGATACATCAAAATTAAGGGTGATACAGTTACTCTAACTGATAAGGGAATACGTGAAGCTAGAAAACCGATACATAACTGGGATGCTATTGATCATATCTGAATATTGTAAATTTTTACAAAGGAAATGATCATAGTCTAGCGACCAAAGCTAAGTATAGAACATACGAATTACTAATTACAGTAACAACTATTACGGTTGTCGGTAACATTATCTGGCTGGCATAAATTTCTATTGAATCATGCTAGTAATACCAATTTTACGCCGTCCATTTGCTTATTACTTCCCCAAGTACACAATTATCATACGGTTGAAGGAAAAGTTGTCGTTGTTACAGGTGGTAATAGCGGTATAGGGCTTGCGATAGCCGACCGCTTCTGATGGTAATCTTGATCACTTATTCTATATAGGACTCTATAGACTATATTAAAAATATGGTAAATGAATAAGAACACTGTCAATATGCACTAATGATATGTATAAGAAAACTGCAATCGCAAGCACTATCGCTGTGTTGATGATCGGATTACTTGTACCGACAAGTATTCCCAGCGCTAATGCCCAAGGTGGAATTGTCATTAATGGAGCTGGAGCTACATTCCCTTTTCCATTAATCGACACATGGAGAGTTGACTATAAGGCGATAAAGCCAGATGTAAACATCAATTATCAATCGATTGGAAGTGGTGGTGGAATAAAGCAATTTACGGCCAAAACTGTTGACTTTGGTGCAACCGATGCTCCCTTAACGCCAACTGAAGCTGCTGCCGCACCTGGCGCCGTACACATACCAGAGACAATTGGGTCCGTGGTGGCTGCCTATAATATCCCCAGCATGCCAGATAAAGGATTGAAATTGACTGGAGAAGTATTAGCAGATATATTTCTAGGCACAATCACAAAATGGAACGACCCAAAAATACAGTCGTTGAATTCAGACAAGACACTTCCAGCTGATGACATTGTTACAGTTCACAGATCTGATGGTTCAGGGACTACTTTTGTATGGACAGATTATCTTTCAAATGTTAGCTCCGCATGGCATGACCAAATAGGTAGAGGAAAGTCCGTACAATGGCCTACTGGTATTGGCGCCCCTGGGAATGAAGGTGTTGCAAATGCCATAAAGGGGACAGCAAACACTATCGGATATATAGAATTGACCTATGCATTGACTACCAATACACCGTTCGCCTTTATTGAAAATAGGGAAGGAAACTTCGTTGAAGCCAGCTTGGAATCTACACGGGAAGCAGTAGAAGCCGTTTCAGGATCCCTGCCAAAGGGGGATGGAGATTGGGGAAATGTAACTATGGTTAATGCACCAGGAAACGGTTCCTATCCAATAGCTAGTTTCTCATACTTGTTACTCTATAAAGAGCTAAGCGATGATCCAAATATGGACGAAGCAAAGGCAAAAGCAATGGTTGATTTCATATCGTGGGCAATAACAGACGGTCAGAAGACTGCTGAAACTCTGAACTATGTTCCGCTCCCGGATAATGTTGTGAAACTGAATCAAGATACAATCAAATCCCTGACCTTCAAAGGCAGCGCTGTGCAATAAACAAATCGAAAACTCTCCTTTCTTTTTTCTATATAGAGTATATGGATCTATAGTGTTCAGTTATGATCATAATAAATCCTCAATTTGCATATATTCGACATTAGGTGTTTGGATTAGGTGTTTGGATTATAGAAGATTTCGCATCTAAGAATAGGAAAGCTCTGACCAAGAGCTTGACTTCTGGAAAGCGAAGAAGTGATAAGATCTTTAAGACGATCGTCATCGCCGCCGCTGGTTACACTTTACTCATGGTGGCTCTTGTTGGATATGCAGTAATTGATGGTTCTTGGGATATTTTTTCATTTGAAGGATTAGGATTTCTTACAGGCACTGATTGGAATGCTGTTGAAGGTCGTGAATCTTTCGGCGCATTACCATATATTATAGGGACTCTTGTCAGCGCCGGAATTGCTATGGTAATTGGGGTTCCCATCAGCTTAGGAATTGCGATATTCATATCAGAAATGTCACCTTTGCGTTTGGCTACTCCCATTTCCTTTGTAATAGAAGTATTAGCCGCTGTGCCAAGTATCATTTATGGCCTGTGGGCCCTTTTCGTCTTTCGATTTTGGATAAGAGATTTAATTGAAATGCCCCTGTATAACGCCTTTCATCAGTTCCCTCTTTTTGCAAAATACCCATTTGGACTCGATGTGTTTACTGCGGGCATAGTTCTTGCAATAATGATTATTCCTATAGTATCTTCTATTTGTAGAGAAGTAATGAGAGTCGTTCCAAACTCTCAGAGAGAGGCGGCCTACAGCCTAGGTGCGACTAGATGGGAAACAGTGAAAATAGCTGTTATTCCATATGCAAAATCAGGAATTCTTGGAGCTGCAATTCTCGGTCTTGGTAGAGCTGTCGGAGAAACTATGCTGGTAACACTAATAATTGGTAATGTAGTAGGCATTGCGGCAATTCCCACATCCCTATTTTCACAAAGTCAAACTCTATCAAGTCTCATAGCTAACGAATTTAATGAGGCATCTTCTGACTTGCATCTTTCAGCGTTGATAGGTTTAGGCGCAGTCCTTCTGATGCTTACTGTTGTCATAAACATAGGAGCCCAGTTACTTGTAAAAAGAATGGTCAAGGTACCAACTGGAGAGAAAAACTAGTGGACAACAACCGAAGGCAACAAGAGAAAAACTATAGGTTGATAATTCACGACCAAATGAAAAAGAGATACCGTACTCGCATAATTATTGATAAGCTTGTTAGCGTATTTGCTATAGTTTGTATAGTTGCAGCAATAGTCCCACTCACAAGTATACTGATAGAAGTGGTCAAGAATGGTGCTGGCGTATTAAGTTTTGAATTCCTCACTGCTTCACAAGGTTCCATTGGATCTGGCGAAGGCGGTATTGGTCCTGCAATACAAGGCACTTTAATAGTAGTTGGATTGGCATCAATTATTGCAACTCCTATTGGCGTGCTTACAGGAATCTATCTTTCGGAATTTGCTGGAAATGGAATATTTCCCTCCGCAGTGAGATTTCTCAACGATATGTTAACAGGACTCCCCTCCATTGTCATTGGCATTGTAGGATACGTCACGATCGTTTTAGCTATCGGCTCCTTTTCTGTGTGGGCAGGAGCTCTCGCTCTCTCCATAATAATGATTCCTATAGTAGTTAGAGTTACTGAGGAGACGCTCAAAATTGTGCCTCACTCGCTAAGGGAAGGTGGCTATGCTCTAGGAATTTCTAAAGCCAAGATCACAATGAATATTGTATTGACGACAGCCAAGAGCGGCGTTCTCACTGGCATTGTTCTAGGCATAGCCAGAATTGCCGGAGAAACTGCGCCGCTAATTATGACTATATTAGGAACAAGCTTATTTTTCTCCACCCTTACTGGTCCCGTTGATGCACTTCCGCTAAGAATTTGGAGACTTGCTAGTCAGCCGTATGAATCAGCACACGCGTTTGGATGGGGTGCTGCATTAGTTTTGATATTAATGGTGCTGGGGTTAAATATAGGGTTGAGATTGCTCGCTTATAAAAGAGGGTTTACGATTAGAACAGAAGTCTAGTATCAATATGCCTCTATATTTACTATATAGATAATCCATATCTAGCTGATGAAGCTTCTCAATTGTGATCCTTGACTGTGGAAGAACTAGTGCGAGAGCAAGAGCGAGAGGTAGGCAAGCCTTTAGAGTCCACCACTGAAAAGTATAAAGTAATTATAAAGGATATTAATGGATGGTTTGGAAACAAGCAAGCTTTAAGGAATGTTAGTTTGAACATTAAAGAAAAGACTGTGGCTGCGTTTATAGGGCCATCTGGATGCGGGAAAACGACTCTCATTAGATGTCTGAACCGCATGCATGAAATGACACCTGGCGCTCGAGTCGAGGGTCAAGTTATCGTTGATGGAGAGGACATTTACGATAAATCTGTCGATCCTGTAGTTGTCAAGAGGCGTGTAGGGATGGTTTTTCAAAAACCTAATCCGTTTCCCACGATGAGTATATTTGACAATGTCGCTGCCGGTTTGAAGCTGAATGGAATTAAAGACAAGAAACTCATCTCAGAAGTTGTGGAGGAAGCTCTTAACGGAGCTGCACTATGGGATGAGGTGAAAGACGAGCTCGGGAAAGCAGGTATGAGCTTATCAGGTGGTCAGCAACAACGACTATGCATCGCAAGAGCTCTTGCGTTGCAGCCGGAAGTATTACTTATGGACGAGCCTACTTCGGCTCTGGACCCAATAGCATCTTCAAAAATCGAGGAGCTTGTTAGAAAGCTAAAGGAACATGTTACAATAATAATTGTTACGCATAACATGCAACAGGCTGCCAGAATATCAGATTCTACATCTTTCATGTATCTTGGTGAAATGATTGAATACGGACCAACAAACCAAATTTTTAAGAATCCAGAAAAGGAATTAACAGAGAGATATATCTCTGGCATATTTGGCTAGTTTCTCTATTGGCCCGTCTACTTGACATAGGACTAGATCGGATTAGGAATCTGATCATGGATATGAGTAACATTTCACGAGATTCTGTCAATGCCGCATTAGAATCATATGAAAAAGGAATTATGTTGCGCTCGCAGATATTTGAATATTCAGAAAAGCTTAGAGTACTTCAATTAGAAGTTGCCGACTTTGCAACAGAATTAATTGCAAGATATCAACCTGTAGCAAGAGACCTCAGATTTATACAATCGTGTATGGATATTGCATACGGATTCTCAAGGTTTGGAAGATATTCTTATGATATTGCAGATGTCTTAGATACGATAGGACCAATTCCAGAGTGTGACAAGTCCGCTGTCACTGAAATGGCAAAAACAGTTAAAGATATGATATCATTAAGTGTAGATTCATTAAGAAAACTGGACAAGGATGTATCTAAAAAACTCTACATGATGGATGACAGTGTAGATGCGCTTTACAGATCATATTTGCGATCGATTTTAACACCATCCAAGGTCAGCTATGACCACTCTGAAGTGCGATGCTTTATTTCTGCACTTTTGATACTGAGATATTTGGAAAGAATTTCTGATCATGCTTGTTATATCAGTGACTGCGTTCACTACATCGTAACTGCTGATTCTAGTCCTCGTAGATAATTACCAATCATCTATTTAGATTCAGTAGTGAAATACGATTACAGTAGAAAACATGAATATGCAAGAGCCCATAGACATAGTACCAGTTGTATGTATAATAGTGCAGTAGACAATGAAATACGCAAAATTCAATTTACAGGTAGATCAACCTTCATAATCTCACTTCCCAAGAAATGGATGCACGAAATGCAACTCAATGTGGGCGATCCTGTAACCATTTTGAAAACAACAAACGGCTCGCTCTCCATATTTCCCAACATCATGAGGATGCCAATTGCTGAAGAGTGTTCAACAAGAATCACCGAAAAAGAAGGTCGAACCACAGTTAAGCGTAAAATCATATCAATGTATTTACGGGGATATAATGTAATGCACATTAAACCAGAGACTGAAAGATTTCTTCCCTCTCAACGTGATGCTGTAAGAGAAGTCGTCAGCAGGAATCTCATGGGTGCAGAAATAATCGAGGATTCATCCCATTTGATAACCGTAGCAATTCTTATGGGTACCGCGGGATTATCAGTGAAAATTGCGTTAAAGAGAATGTTTCTTATAGCAATGTCTATGCACAGAGATGCGATTACTGCAATGTGCACCGGCGACAAGGAGTTGGCTGCCGACGTTATGAGAACAGATGATGAAGTTGACAGATTTAGCTTGTATATCCTAAGAAATCTCTCATTGGCCTCTCAACATGAGAGATTGCTGTACGAAATTGGATTGAACAGTCCAGCAGATTGTTTGGCCTTTAGACTAGTTGGGAAGACATTGGAAAGGATAGCAGATCATGCCTCACGTATTGCCTACAAGTCTCAAAATATTCCTGATAAGAAAATGCCTGATGAAATTTCAAAAATGCTGAGAAAAATGAGCGAGAGGTCGCTGCAAATTCTAGACAATTCTATGCTGGCATTCATGCAGGAAGACTACTACTCAGCCGATAACGTCGTCGACGAG
>Ga0111538_10015027_pt1 | contig 10189 bp, 9 predicted proteins | sample SoiMethybrSBSTD1_FD_79669 | JGI IMG/M metagenome (GOLD analysis project Ga0111538, IMG submission 79669) | Bulk soil microbial communities from a Populus tree surrounding site in Tennessee, USA - Soil MetaG P. TD hybrid SBSTD1 (version 2)... | ecosystem: Environmental > Terrestrial > Soil > Tree... | reverse complement strand
TTCCTTGCCCGTGTCCATGGGCGAGGAATACACGCCGAAGACCGCGCCTTGCGGGTCGGCGAGCACGGCGTACTTCCCGGCATTCGGTATGGCCGTGACGTCCTTCTTGACGCTGCCGCCGCGGCTCTTGACCTGCGCGACGGTGGCGTCGATGTCGTTGGTGCCGATGTAATGCAGCCAGTGCGGCGCGCCGGTGTCCTGGACCGAGCCGCCCAGCGGGCCGCTGCCGGCGGCGAACATCTGGTACGTGGGATCGTGCTCGAACGGCTGCGTCTTCCAGCCGACGACCTTCGAATAGAACGCATGTGCGCCGCTCGTGTCCGGCGTCATCAGCTCATGCCAGACAAAGCGTCCACGTACTGTGTTGTCTGCCATCACGATCTCCCTCGAGAAGTAAGTTGATTGTTGGGGGACGTCAGTCGATCGAAAAACGTGAGCGGCGGAGCATACTCTGCCCGCCGCCGCAAATGTAAGGACGTCGCGGGCGCGAGCGTGCGGGGCTTGCCAAAACGCGGCGATGAGGTACAACACGACTCGCGCAGCTGGGGCACTGCGCGCGCTCCAAAAACATGCCAAAACAACTATGACAACGATGGGAGGCCCGCGGCTGTCACGGCGGGCGTTCGTAACGGCGGCGGGTGCGGTAGTGGCGGTCGCGGCTTTGCCGACGCAGGCGCAGACCGGCGGCGCACTGCAGATCTGGTTCATCCGCCACGCCGAGAGCGAGATCAATGTGCCCGGGAATCCACGGTCCATGCCCGACGGCGGGGTGTCCTATCCGCTGACCCGCAAGGGCGTCGAGCAGGCGAAGGCGTTGGCCGAGGCGACCGCTGCAGCGCCGATTGTCGCGATTTACACCAGCACGTATTTGCGGGCCGTTCAGACTGCCGACGCCGTCGCCTTCCGCCACGAGCTGACGCTGACGCTGGCCCCGGAGGCGGTCGAAGTCGATCTCGGCATCAAGCCCGGCTCGCAGGAAGATCCGCGCGCTGTATACGTCGAGCTCGCACGCAAGTGGACCGTCGAGAAGGATTTCGAGGCGCGCCACGGCGAGGGCGAAAGCTTCGCGGACGTGCAGCGCCGCTTCCTGCCGTTCGTGCGCGAGGTCATGAACCGGCACGCTCAGGACAACGGCGTGGTCCTGATCGTCGCCCACGCCGCCACGATCGGCTTCATGCTGCCGATGCTCGCCGGCAACGTGCCGTCGGATTACGCCCTGCTCCATCCGCTGCCGAACACCGGCATCGTCAAGACCGAGCTGCGCGACAGCCGGCTGTTCTGCCTCGACTGGCTCGGCATCCCCAGCGAGGAGCTCGGGCAGAAAGAGTCGGGCTGAAGCCCGGCCCACACCGGACTGTTATTCTTTCCGGATGCGCAAATTCCTCTGGATCCTGGTCGCCCTGACGGGCGCATTTGCCGTCGGCGGCATCGCCCTGCACCGGGGCGAAAGCATCAACGCCATGTGGATCGTCGTGGCGGCGATCTGCGTCTACTCCATCGGCTTCCGCTTCTACAGCTCCTGGGTAGCGGCCAAGGTGCTGAGTACCGACCCCACCCGGGCAACGCCGGCGATCCGCCTCAACAACGGCCGCGATTTCATGCCGACGCACCGCTGGATCGTGTTCGGCCATCACTTCGCGGCGATCGCCGGGCCCGGCCCGCTGATCGGTCCGACGCTCGCGGCGCAGTTCGGTTACCTGCCCGGCACGCTGTGGATCCTGGTCGGCGCTGTGCTCGGCGGCTGCGTGCAGGACATGACGATCCTGTTCCTGTCCACGCGGCGCGACGGCCGCAGCCTCGGCCAGATGGCCCGCGACGAGCTGGGGCCGGTCGGCGGCCTGGCGGCCATCGTCGGCACGCTGACGATCATGATCATCCTGATCGCGGTGCTCGGCCTCGTGGTCGTCAACGCTATGAAGCACAGCCCCTGGGCGACGGCCACGGTGTTCGCGACAATTCCGATCGCGGTCCTCATCGGCCTGTACCTGCGCAACATCCGCCCCGGGCGCGTGCTCGAAGCGTCGCTCATCGGCGTGGCGTTGCTGCTGTTCGCTGTCGTGGGCGGCGGTTGGGTCGACCATCATCCGACACTGCGCACGCTGTTCGATCTCGACGGCAAGCCGCTCGCCTGGTTCGTGATCGCTTACGGTTTTGTCGCGGCCGTGCTGCCGGTGTGGTTGCTGCTGGCACCGCGCGACTACCTGTCGACGTTCCTCAAGCTCGGCACGATCCTGCTGCTCGCGATCGCAGTCGTGATCATGCGCCCCGAGATCAAGATGCCCGCGGTCACGCAGTTCATCGACGGCACCGGGCCTATCTTCGGCGGCGCGCTGTTCCCGTTCGTGTTCATCACGATCGCGTGCGGCGCGATCTCCGGCTTCCACGCGCTGGTGTCGAGCGGCACGACGCCGAAGCTCATCGGCAGCGAGACCGACGCGCGCCTGATCGGCTACGGCAGCATGATGCTGGAGTCGTGCGTCGCGATCATGGCGATGATTGCCGCCACGCTGCTCGACCCCGGCGTGTACTTTGCAATCAACAGCGGCCCCGGTGTTGTCGGCGCGACTGCGGATGCTGCCGTCGCTACGATCAGTTCGTGGGGTTACCCCGTCACTGCGGAGCAGATGCACGCGCTGGCGCGAGAGATGGGCGAGTCGACGCTGTTCGCACGCACGGGCGGTGCGCCGTCGCTCGCGGTCGGCATGGCGAGCATTTTCTCCAGCGCGTTCGGCCAGAGCTTGCTGGCGCTGTGGTATCACTTCGCGATCATGTTCGAGGCGGTGTTCATCCTGACCACGCTCGACGCCGGCACGCGCGTCGGCCGCTTCATGCTGCAGGATGCGCTCGGCCACTTGTGGAAGCCGCTCGGTCAGACCTCGTGGTATCCGTCAGTGCTGATCGCGAGCGGGCTCGTCGTCGCCGGCTGGGGTTACTTCCTGTACATCGGCGTCGTCGATCCGAACGGCGGCATCAACATTCTCTGGCCGCTGTTCGGCATCGCCAACCAGCTGCTCGCGGGCATCGCGTTGTGCGTGGCGACCGGCATCCTGGTGAAGCACGGCAAACTGCGGTACGCGTGGGTCACGGCCGTGCCGCTCTCGTGGATTGCGATCGTCTGCACGTGTGCGACGTGGGAGAAAGTCGTATCGACCGATGTGCGCATCGGCTTCCTCGCCGCAGCGGAGGCCCTGGCAGGAAAGCTGGCATCGGGGGCGCTCACGCCTGAGCAGGCTGCAGTCGCGCCGCAGCTGATCTTCAATCAGCGCCTCGACGCCGCGCTCGCACTGATGCTGACAGCGATTTTGTGGATCGTGATCGTGGACATGCTGCGCGTCAGCTGGCGCGTCGTGAAGGGACTGCCGGTACCGCCGAGCTCGGAAGCGCCGGCTGTGGCGCTCGCGGAGGTGCGCACATGAAACAACGACTGCTCGATCTGTGGAGGCTCGTGCGCGCGCTCGCGACCGACGACGCGTACGAGCGCTATCTCGATCACCACCGGCATGCGCACGCGGGCGCGGCGCCGCTGTCGCGGCGCGAGTTCTATCTGGGAGAGCAGCAGCGCAAGTGGACGGGCGTCTCGCGCTGCTGTTGACCTACACGGTGAAGCCCTGCTTCGCGATCGGCAGCGTGCGCAGGCGCTTGCGCGTCGCCGCGTAGATCGCGTTGCAGACTGCCGGCGCGACCAGCGCCGTTGCCGGCTCGCCCATGCCGCCGGGCTTCTCGGTGCTGTTGACGACATAAACCTCGATCTGCGGCGCTTCGTTGATACGCAGCATTCGATAGTCGTCGAAGTTCTTCTCCTTCACGCGCCCGCCGGCGATGTTGATCTCGCTGAACAGCGCCGCGGTGAGGCCGAAGAGGATGCTGCCTTCGGCCTGCGCTTCCACGATGCCCGGGTTCACCATCTGGCCGCAGTCGATTGCGCACACGATGCGATGCACCTGCAGCTGCTTGCCCTGCACTGATATTTCGGCGACCTGCGCCAGGTACGTGTCGTAGCCGGACATCGCGGCGATGCCGTGGTAGTGACCGCTCGGCGCGTGCCCCCAACCCGCCTTCCTCGCCGCCGTGTCGACCACCATCTGCCAGCGCGCCTCCTTGTCGAGCATGTTGCGACGGAATTCGTACGGATCGGCTCCCGCCTCGTATGCCAGCTCATCCATGAAGCTCTCGATGGCGAAACAGTTGAGGGCGTGGCTCACCGAGCGCCAGTAGCCGACGTCGATGCCGATCTCGTGCTGCAGGTAATCGACGTAGACATTCGGCACCGCGTACGGAAAGTTGTGGGCCGCCTCCACTGAGAACGGATCGATAGCGCCGTTCGCGACGGCAGCGGGCGCCCAGCGCGACGTGATCGACGGCGCGACCAGGTGGATCTTCACCGCGTTGAGCTTTTTCTGGGCGTCGAACGCGGCGATGAGTGTGTTGCGCGCGGGCGGACGATACTTGTCGTGCGTCATATCGTCTTCGCGCGACCACAGCACCTTCACCGGCTTGCTCACCGCCTTCGCGCATTCCACCGCTGCGGGAATGAAGTCGGACTCGAGCCGGCGACCAAAGCCGCCGCCAAGGAACGTCGTGTGCACGAACACTTTTTCCGGCGGCAATCCTGCAGCCTGCGCAGCTGCGTTCTGCGCGAACTGCTGAACCTGCGTCGGCACGTAGATGTGGCAGCCGTCGTCGCGAAACTCGGCGGTGCAGTTCTGCGGCTCGAGCGTCGCGTGCGCGAGCAGCGGCAGCTCGTACGTCTGCTCGAAGCGCTTGCCGGACTTCAGCGCTGCGTCGACGTCGCCATCCTTGCGCACGTCCTTGCCCTTGCCGCCCGCAGCTGCTTTGAGCCCGGCGCTGATCGAAGCGTTCGTCATCTTCGCGTTCGCGCCGGGCGCCCACTCGATCTCCAGCGCGTCGCGTGCCTGGTACGCCTGCCACCACGAATCGGCAATCACTGCGACACCCGACGACGTCTGCACCACCTGACGCACGCCCGGCATGCCCTGTGCCTTGTCCGCTTTGAAACTCTTGACGCTCGCACCGAGCTCGGGCGGTTGCGCGAGCGCTGCGTACAGCATGCCCGGCAAGCGCACGTCGATGCCGAACTGCGCACTGCCGTCGACTTTCGCAGGCGTGTCGAGACGCCGCTGCGGCTTGCCGATGTACTTCCACTCGTTGCGTCCCTTCAGCTGCACGTTCTCGGGCTTCGGCAGCGCGGCCGCCGCCTCGGCGAGCTCGCCGAAAGATTTGCGGCGGCTCGTGAACACGACGTACCCGTCGGCAACAGAGCACGACTGCGGCGGCGCGCCCCAGTCCTTCGCGGCTGCTGCGATCAGTCGAGTGCGCGCTTCTGCACCGGCCATGCGCAACTTCTCCCACGCATCACGCACGGCGGTGCTGGCGCCCGTCCCTTGCACACCGAGCAGCTTGTTGACGTACTCGTTGCCGGCCGGCGCGATCTCGACTTTGATGGTCGAAGGCGCGACGCCGAGCTCCTCGGCGATCAGCGTCGGCAGCGCCGTGTAGACGCCCTGCCCCATCTCCGATCGATCGCACAGGACCGTGATTTGTCCGTCGGTGCCGATCCGCAGCCACGCGTTCGCAGTGACCTGCTTCGGCGGACCCGCGTTCTGCGCCGCGTTCTCGGGCTTGCTGCACGCGGGCAGGTAGACCGCGATGACGAGACCGCCAGTCGCGGCCGCTGCGGTCTTGAGGAAGCCGCGGCGCGACCAATCGCCGCCCGTCACGGGCGGGTCATCATTCGCATGTAGATGTTTGCTGCTCATGTCAGCCGCTCCCCTTGCTGGTGCCCGTCAGCTCGGCCGCACGGTGAATCGCCTTGCGGATGCGCAGATACGTACCGCAGCGGCAGATGTTGCCGGACATCGCGCTGTCGATATCCGCGTCGGACGGCTTGGGATTGTTCGCGAGCAGCGCTGCCGCCGACATGATCTGCCCCGACTGGCAGTAGCCGCACTGAGGCACGTCGAGCTCGATCCACGCCTGCTGCACCGGGTGGCTGCGATTGCTCGACAGACCTTCGATCGTCGTAATGGATTTACCGGCAACGGCTTCGACCGGAGTGATGCACGAGCGCATCGGAGCGCCGTCGATGTGCACCGTGCATGCGCCGCACAGGGCCTTGCCGCAGCCGAATTTCGTGCCCGTGAGCCCGAGAGTATCGCGCAACACCCACAACAAAGGGGTGTCCCCTGCGACATCCACATCCTGAGCCTGACCGTTGATCGTGAGCTTGATCATGTTCAGTCCCCCCGCACGCTGACTCTTCGTTGTTGCTGCGTACTATACGCCGCGGTCGCAGAGGGGCCGGCGCAGCGCGCTGCCTCAAAAACGCGGCGCGCGCTAGTGTCGGCGCATCGCGACGCAACGGTTGGTACGTTTGACACTCACTTGCTGCCTGTGTAATTACCACCGCTCGAATTCAATTCAGGAGACTCGTCATGGCGTTGTGGAAAGACCAGTACGGCCGCGAACAGAACACGCCGGAGCCGGGGCCGGACAAGCCTGCCGCTGCCACGCCGGTGAGCATCGAGTCGGCCCGGCAGCCGGCGGCGGCCCCCAGCGCGCCGCGCGGCGACGCGAAGGAATCGCTGCTGGCGGCGGGACTGACGATCGAAGGCAAGATCGAAGGGTCCGGCCACGTGCGCATCGCCGGCAATTTCAAGGGCGACGTGCACGTCCAGGGCAATCTCACGATCGAGTCCGGCGCGAAGGTGACCGGGGGCGTGCGCGCCAACACGGTCGTGGTCGGCGGCGAGCTGGAAGGCAACATCGACGCCGCTGCGCGCGTCGAGCTGCTGCAGACCGGCGTGCTGAACGGCGACCTGAAGGCCGGCTCGCTGACAGTCGCCGCGGGCTCGCGCATGCGCGGCCGTGCGGAATTCGGCTGGGATGACGAGAAGAAGGCCGGCCGGGGCTAAGTGGCCTCGTCCGTGAACACCAGCCGCGTGGCACTCACTGGCAAGACGCGCACCTGCCCTCACTGCAAGGCGACGATTCTCGAAAGCGCGAGCGTCTGCCCGGCTTGCCAGCACCATCTGCGCTTCGACCCGAAGGCGATCGTCGAGCGCCGGCTGCAGCCGGCGTTCTCGGCGCTGCGGGTCGAGGGCGGGTTCAAGCATCCTGCGGGCGGTGAACCTTGGGAGTACGCAGTCGTCGTCTCGATCCGCAACGATCGGGGCGAAGAGCTCGCGCGCAAAGTGGTCGGCGTCGGGGCGCTGGCGCCGAATGAGGGCCGCCAGGTCATGGTGTCGGTAGACGTGTTTACCGCCACCGGGCCGGCGGTCGAAGTCGAGCGTCGCGCGGACACGTCCCATGCGCCGGACCGGAAGGCCACGCCGGCGCCCGCACCCGCGGAGAGAAAAGAGCTGCCGGAGCCGCAACGCAGCCTGCAGAGCATGGCGCAGCAGACCAAGGACAGGCTCAAGCCTCCGAAATAGGCGCCCGCGAGCGCATGCCGCGAATCTATCTGGTGAGACACGCCAAGCCCGCGGCTGCCTGGGGCGACGCGCCGGACCCCGGCCTCGATCCGCTCGGCGCAACGCAGGCGAAAGCCGTCGCGCAACACCTGGCGAAGGCGATCGCTCGGGCGCCCGTGTACACGAGTCCGTTGCGCCGCTGCCGCGAGACAGCGCAGCCGCTTTGCGATCTGTGGCAATGCGCAGCGACAGTGCTTCCCGCGGTCGCCGAAGTACCGTCGCCACCGATGGATTCTGCTGCGCGTCGCGAGTGGCTCACCGCAGCGATGCGCGGCACGTGGCGCGAGTTGCACGATCAGGCTCCGTCCGGATCGATCGACTACCTGCAATGGCGTCGCAGTGTGGTCGACGCTCTGCTCGCCTTGCCTGACGACTGCGTGATCTGCGCGCACTACATCGCGATCAACGTCGCAGTCGGCGCAGCGCAGGGGCGCGACGACGTCATCTGCTTCCGGCCAGACCATGCATCGGTGACGGTGTTCGATACGGCCGCCCGACGCTTGCAGCTCGTCGAGCTCGGCCGAGAAGCCCAGACCGGCGTACTCGTTCGTTAGGGACTCGAAGTAGCGTCGCGGATCACTTCAGTCGTGACAAAAAGGTCATTAATCGGTAACGGCGCGGTCCACCTATAATCGCGTCCCACTCAATCCTGGCGGCAGAGAGAGCACGACCATGAAGATCTCCATGTACGAGGCTTCGATTCCCACGTTCCTGCACACCCTGGGCAACCTGAAGACCTTCCTCGAGAAGGGCGCCGCGCATGCCGAGGCGCGCAAGTACGACCCGAACCTGCTCACCGCGACGCGCCTGACGGCGGACATGCTGCCGCTGACACGCCAGGTCCAGATCGCGAGCGACGCGGCGAAAGGTGCGGCAGCGCGTCTCACCGGCGTCGATCCGCCGAAGTTCGAGGACAACGAGACGACGCTGGCCGATCTGATCGCGCGCGTCAGCAAGACCATCGACTACCTGCAGGGCTTCAAGCCCGAGCAGTTCGAGGGCGCCGACGAGCGCACGATCACGATCCCGACGCCGCGCCAGACGTTCTCGTTCCCGGGACTGATCTTCCTGCGGCACTGGGCGATTCCGAACTTCTTCTTCCACGTCACGACGGCGTACAACCTGCTGCGCCAGAACGGAGTGGAGCTCGGGAAGGCGGATTATCTCGGCCGCGTGAGCTGACAAAAGAAAGTGACGAAAGTGACGAGGGTGACGGAGTGACGAAGCATCACGTCACTCCGTCACTCTGTCACTTCTATTCGCCGACCGCCTTCCCCAAAAACATGAGCCGGTCGTTCAAAGCCGTGACCATGTCGACGTACGCTGCCGCGCGTTGATCGCTGCGGGTAATCGCGTCGGCCGCGTCCAGAGCCTCCTTGAAAATCGACGAGCCCTGTTCGACGTCGCCGGTCTTGACGCGCGCCGCGGCCAAGGCCGCGAACGCTGCCGGCTTCGGCTGTTTCTCTTCGATGTTGCGGACCGCGCGCCGCGCTGACTCGATCGTCTCTGGCGAGAACGACGACGTCGTCCGCAGCAGCTGCATTCCGAGCACGCCGAACTGAGCGGCCGCTTCGATCATCGGATCGTCGAACTCGGCCGCGCTGGCCGACGCCGAGGCGCTGCTGGCGTCGGTCTGCATCGAGACGACATCTCGCACCAGCAGCGCCCGCGCGATCCGATCGTTCATGCGCAGCGCTGCCTGCAACGCACCGGTCGAATCGCCGGCGCGCGCCAGGCCCCGCGCGATGTGATCGAGCGTGTCTTCGCGCCGGTCGCTTTTCGCAAGGCCTTCGGCTTCACGCAGCGCGCGCGTGAGCGTCGGCACGGCTGACTGACTATCGCCGCTGACGGCCTGCAGCCGTCCGATCTGCGCAAGCGTGAGCGCGCGACGCTCGGGCTCGCCGGAATGCGCTTGCACCCAATCGATCGCCGCCGCGAACATTTTGCGTGCGGCGTCCATATCGCCTTCGACGGCGCGCGTCGCGGCGAGGCGCCCCTGCATCACAGCGCGCAGCAGATCGTCATCGATCTTCCGCAGCGTTTCGATTGCGCCGTTCATGTCGCCCTTGTCGGCGCGCGCGAGTGCGATGCGTCCGAGGACCTGGCCGCGGTCGGCGCGACGCACGCGCGCAACCATCGCGTTGGCTTTGTCGTTACGACCGGCGCGGATTTCAGCAACGGCAATGTCGCCCGCGGCGAGCGGCTGATAGAACAGATCGTCGATGTCGCGCAGCATGTCGCGCGCCGCGTCCAGCTCACCGCGCGACGCAGAGATGGCGACGATCTGCCGCAGGATCTCGCTCTTCGCTTCCTGGTCGCGGATGGTCGCCGCGGTCTGCTGTGCGGCCGCAACGTTGCCGCCACGCAGCTGAACGGTCGCGATCTGCACGAGCGCGGCGCCCTGCTGCCGCTTCGCCTCGATCCGATTCGCCGTTTCACGCGCGCCGGCCAGATCGTCGGCTGCGATCTGCGCGAGCACGATGTCGTTCAGCACCCAGTCGCGAAAGGCCGGCTCGCGGATCTGCGTGACTGCCGCGAGCGCCTGGTAGAACGGATCGTCGATGTCGCGCAGCATGTCACGCGCCGCGGCCAGCTCGCCGCGCGCTGCAGAGATAGCAACGATCTGGCGCAGGATCTCGCTCTTCGCTTCCCGCTCGCGAATCGTCGCCGCTATCTGCTGCGCGCCCGCAACGTTGCCG
>Ga0111538_10015026_pt1 | contig 10189 bp, 5 predicted proteins | sample SoiMethybrSBSTD1_FD_79669 | JGI IMG/M metagenome (GOLD analysis project Ga0111538, IMG submission 79669) | Bulk soil microbial communities from a Populus tree surrounding site in Tennessee, USA - Soil MetaG P. TD hybrid SBSTD1 (version 2)... | ecosystem: Environmental > Terrestrial > Soil > Tree... | reverse complement strand
CGGGAACTGTCCTCTCGGACAAACCAACCGATCCACGAATCGACACGAGTGTGTGCCTTGTCGTCTAGCGGGTACTCGAGCCAAGTGTGAACAGTCCCCTTTGAATGTTCCGGGTCGGTCGGATCGATGTCCAGGGCTCGCCAGCCACTCGCCGTGAGCACACTCTTGAGCCGGCCAATGAGTGCTGACGCGGGAAACGCCTCGTCAACCGAGTATTCGACTTTCCAGCAGTCGCTGTACTGCACGCCAGCGGCGAGCTTGTCGACGACAAGGGCGGGGTTCCTACAGGGCGCGGCAGCTGGCGTTGCCAGTAGGACTAGTGCGATGAGTGTCGTCGCGATCATCGTTTTGTCGGCCTAACAAGAAATGGACAGGTCTCGCTATTCGGAGACACTGCGGGGCCCTGCCCCGGTATTCGTGACGTGCGAGTTGCTGGATCCTTGCATCGTGTTCTCCAGCCTGGCGATCGAATCGCCGGTGCGGAGGACGTGATCTTGTTATACCGCGAGACGAGGGCTCGGTAGCAAAGTCAGCGGCAAATGGACTGCGAGCGGTCGATCTCGACTCCCCCGCTCCGCGTCCCTGCCGGCGATTCGACGTCGTCGACGTGCGCGGTCACGAGGAAGTACGCGCTCTCGCCGGGTTGGAGGGCGGGCGCGAGCGCGATGTTGCGGCGGCCGCCGCCGGCGTCGGTGTTCGTCGCCGCGCAGAGCGGTGCGACGGGCGCCGCGGCGCCGTGGTCGTAGCTGCCGGCGCGGAGCGTGGCCAAGCGGCCGATGTAGAGGTTGTAGCGCTGGGCGCTCGGCAGTGAATTGAATGAGAGGTCGAGGGTGCCGTTCAGCTCGCGACCGATTTGGAGGGCGTTGACCTCTCCCGGTCGCGCCTTCTGCCATCCGTACACGTCGAGCCACGCGGCGTCGAGCTCGACCTTGTACGTGTCGCCGGCGGTGTTCGCGACCGGAGCCGCGACGACGCGGATCGCCGTTGTCGCGAGGTCGTTCGCGTTGATGGCCGGCCAGTCGTACTCCCCCGCTCCCGGGTTGAGCACGGGGTTCTTCGTGAGCGTGGCGCTGACCTCTCTGAGGGCCGCCAGGTTCGGGAGCGCCAGCAGACTCTCGTTCGAGTAGTCGGGTTTCGACGCCGGCGCGTTCGGGCCGCCGCCACCCACGATCGGCGTGTAGAAGTTCCAGTTCGTCGTTGTGTAGTTGTAACCCACCGGGGCGCGGAAGGTGCCCGTCGGCGAGGCCTCGATGCGGTAGAAGTCGTCGGTGACGGTGCCGGAGGTCTTGTACCTCACGCCCGCGAGGACCTTCACGATTTGATCTTCGTCGTACCAGTCGGGGAAGCCGGCGACGCGGAACTCCTGCGTGCCGAGGCCCAGCGTGATCCCGGCGGTTTGGCCGGCGTCGGCGTCATCGAGCGCCGAGGTCGGGTTGGAGGCGGTGGCGCCGTTCCGAAGCTCGGTGGTCGTTGGGAGGAGATGGCGGATCTTCTTGAGGAAGCCGAAGTCGGTGCCGCTGACCGAAGTCCGGCCGATCGGGTTCTTCGTGCCGAGGTTGACGCCGCCGAGCGCCTCCCAGACCTTCTCGCGCACGATCATGTAGCCGTTCTGGTTCGGGTGGATCGTGTCGAGGTTGAACGGTCCGGCGCAGATCATCTGGTCGAAGCCGGTGCACGCGACGTTCTGGTCCTCGCGGGCGAACTCGGCGGCAACCTCGTTGATCGACGCGCGCCGCGTCTGGCCCCACGCGAGGTCGCGGAGCATGCGGTTGATGATCGGCAGCCACGTGCGGTGGAACGGGGTCGAGTCCGCCGAGTAGCAGTTGAACGCGAGGTTGTCGTACAGCGTGTTCAGCGCGATGTCGGCGTTCGGGAGCTGCGAGGTCAGGACCGAGAGGGCTTCCTGGAGGTTCTGGCGCGAGTCGAGGATCTCGTCCACGGCGGTGTTGACCTGCGCCTGGGTCGGATTGGCGACATCCACGCCGCGGAGGTCGTTGCCGATCATCGAGATCGTCACGAGGTTGGGCTGCGGAACGAGGGACGTCGTGCGGAAGACGTTGTTCGTCGAGTCGTTGATGAGGAGATGGTCGGTGTGCTCTCCCGAGACGCCTTCCTGGTCGAGCGACACGGCGGAGCCGCCCACGCATGCGAGGCGCGACTGGATCTGCTGCGAGTACCAGAACGACGTGGCGCCGCAGAGGTTGAAGTTGGCGGAGATCGAATCGCCCATGGCGGTGTAGCGGTAGCCGCCGATTTTGAGCGCGTCGATGCCGTGGTCGATCTTCGAGAAGCGGCCCCAGCCCAGCGGGAAGTCGTAGCCGGGGACCGTGTCGATCGTCACGTCGAACCGCGCGAAGCTCCCTCGCCAGCCTGCGGGGTCCGCGGCACGAACCATGTAGCAGCCGTTGCCGGGGGCGAACGAGAACGAGCCGTCAGCCGCGGAGGCTCCGGTCTGGTCGTAGAGCACGGGGCCGTCTTGCCGGCCGTACGTCTCGAGCTGGACGCCTGGGAGGGCGGGCTCGCCTGCATCCCTCTGCCCGTTGCCGTTCCTGTCCTCGTACGCTTGTCCGGTCACCGTTTGCGCGGCGGCGGGCAGGGCGATCGTGAGTGCGAATGCGGCCGAAGGCTCGTCTCATCGTGGGACCCCCGCAGCCTTATACGACGATTCGGTTCGCTGCGGTACGCTGTCGGGACGTATCAGGAGTGTGGCGATGGATCTGAAGGAACGGACGGTCTTCATCACCGGAGCGTCGAGCGGGATCGGGGCGGCGTGCGCGCGGGCGTTCGCGGCCCAGGGGGCGCGCCTCCTGCTCGCGGCGCGGCGGGTCGAGCGGATCGAGGCGGAGGTTGCCGGCTTGAAGAGAGCCGGTGCCTTCGAGGTGCGGGTCGAGCGGTTGGACGTGCGGGACTGGGACGCAGTCTCCCGGCTGGTCGGCGGTCTTTCTGGTGTTTGGGGGGAGATCGAGGTCCTCGTGGACAACGCGGGCCTTTCGCGCGGGCTCGACAAGCTCCAGGAAGGGTCGCTCGACGACTGGAACGAGATGATCGATACGAACGTCAAGGGGATGCTGCACGTGGACCGCGCCGTCGTACCTCTCATGGTGGCCCGGAAGCGGGGAACCGTGGTCCACTTGGGATCGATCGCGGGACGACAGACCTACCCCGGGGGGAACGTGTACTGCGCCAGCAAGCATGCGGTCCGAGCGCTGACCGACGGGCTGCGGCTCGACGTGCTCGGGACCGGAGTGCGTGTCTGCACCGTCGATCCCGGGATGGTCGAGACGGAGTTCAGCGAGGTGCGCTTCCACGGCGACAAGCCGCGGGCGGCCGCGGTGTATCGGGGTCTGACCCCTTTGTCCGCTGACGACGTCGCGGAGGCGATCGTGTGGGTGGCGACGCGGCCCGAGCGGGTAGTCGTCGCGGACTTGGTGTTGCTGCCCGTCGACCAGGCGTCCGCCAATCACGTGCACCGGAGGTCCGAGAACACATGACGCCCCTTCGATTCGCGCTCCTTCCGGTGCTCGTCGTCGCCCTGGCCGCGCTCGCGGCGGACGAGCCGGAGAAGCCGAAGGACGTCGGACTGAGCGAGCGAACGTCCACGACGCTGGCCCAGATCGATGTCACCGTGTCGGGGCCGAAGGATGCGATCGAAGGTCTCACCGCCGCTGATTTCGAGGTGCGGGTCCAGGACAAGATCCTCACCAACGTGATCGTGGACGCGCTGTGCGGCGAGATCCGGAGCGCGCCCGAGACCTCGACTCAAGCGTCCTCGTCGCCGGAGGCTTCCGCGCCCGGGGGGATCCCCGCGGCGAAGTCGCCGGTGTCCTACCTCTTCTACTTCGACATGCCTCATCTGACCCAGGGCGGGCGCCAGGCCGCGATCGCCGCCGCCCGCGAGATGCTCCCCAAGCTCATGGCGGGCGGGAACCGCGCGATGCTCGTGTCCAACGCGAAGGAGCTGCACACGCTCGTCCCGCTCACGACCGACGTGGCGCGCCTCGACGCCGCGCTGGCCAAGCTCGTGGACGACATCGACAACTTCGACCCGTACTCGGTCGAGGAGGAGATACGGCTCGCGGAGGTCCTCAAGGAGATCGAGGAGCGCATGGACCGCGCGACCCAGCTCGCGCGCGACTACGCCCGCGAGGAGCGCCAGCGGCAGGAGCGGGATCTGACGCGCCTGCGCATGGTGCTGGGCCGTCTCGCCGAGCTCGATGCGCCCAAGGCCACCCTCTACTTCGCCGACACGATGCGGCAGAACCCCGGACAGCACTACCTCTCCTTCTTCTCCGCATCGTCCACGAGGCCGGAGGGGACCGATTCCTGGACCGGATCGGAGATCGCGCTCGCATCCAACACCGGCGCCGTCACGCTCGACCGGGTCATGAACGAGGCGGCGGCGAACGGCATCCGGTTCTACACGGTCGAAGGCCAAGGGCTCGCGGGCCCCACGTCGTTCATCGAGTCGAGGAACTCCGCCTCGACGATGAGCGCGGGGCGCGGGAGCAGGCCGAACCAGGCGTCGCCGCAGCTCAACACCCAGCGGACCCGCGATTCGCAGGGGACACTCGTCAGCATGGCCGTGGAGACGGGCGGCCGCGCGTTCCTCAACGGCATCACGCCCGCGAAGATGACGAGCCAGATCCTCTCCGACTTCTCCTGCGTCTACCTCCTGAGCTTCGACCCGGCGGGGTTCAAGCAGGACGCGCCCCTCATGCTCTCGGTCAAGTCGCTGAAGCCGAAGGTCAAGACGTACACGCGCGGCCGGATCGTCATCGCGAGCGAATCGACACGCCTGACCGCGCGGCTGATGTCGGCGTACGCGGCACCGGAGGCAAAGGTCACGTCGGCGCAGGTCCGGGTCGGGGTCATCCCGGTGGGCTACAAGAACGGGCTCTTCACCGCGCGCGTGCAAGTCGCCGTGCCGTCGTCGAAGGTCCCCGGTACGACGTGGGACATGGGCGCCTCGCTCGTCTCGTCCGGCCGGGTCGCCGAGGACGGCTCCGGGCGCATCACGCTTCCGGCGGCGGGCGTCCCGGCCGTGTGGGAAAAGGACATGCAGTTCTCGCCCGGCGAGTACGAGCTCGTCGCGGTCGCGCACGACGTGACGAGCGACGAGCTGGCGTCGAAGGAGGTTCGCGGGAGCTGGCCCAAGCTCGAGACCGACCGCGCGAGCTTCGGCCCGATCGCGGTGAGCCAGCCCACCAAGGGTGGGTTCATGCGCAACGGCGCGACGCGCACGTCGGGAGCCGTCATCGCCGGCGAGGAGGACCCGCTCCGCTCCGACGCGGCCACCGCCGTAGTCACGATCGTCTGCCGCGCGAAGGACCAGAAGAATCCGCTCAAGGTCGTTCGCACGCTCGTGGGCGAGGGCGAGACGCCCGTCGGCTCGACCGACCTGAAGATGGACGCCGACGAGCGGTGCGCGCAGATCCTCGACCTGATCCCGCCCAAGACGCTCGGGCCCGGGTCGTACCGCTACGTGATCACGGCCAGAAGCGGCGATCTCGAGCTCGCGCGCGCGGAGAGGAAGATGTTCGTGCCGGATCCCGCGCCGGCGTCCGCAGCGCCCTCCGGACGATGAGGGTCGTCCGCGGGGCCGGGATGGCTGCCGCGGTCGTCGCGACCCTCGCGGTTGCCCAAGACGCCGAGACACCGCGCGATCTGGGATTGAAGGAGTCCACCTCCGCACGTCTGGCCCAGGTGGACGTCACGGTCTCGGGGCCGCCGGAGGTGATTCGAACCCTGACCGCCGCCGACTTCGAGCTGCGCGTGAGCGGGAAGGTCCAATCGATCATCGTCGATGCGCTGTGCGCCGAGCCGGGTGCCCCGCCGCCTTCGGCCGAAGAGTCCGGTCTGGTCGCCGAAGCCGCAGCACCTCGGGCCGCGACCGTGACGTACGTCCTCTTCTTCGACATGGGCCACCTCACGATGATGGGGCGCCACGTTGCGATCGGGTCGGCGCGGGCGATGCTCCCCAAGCTCCTGGCGGGCGGCCACCGCGCGACGATCGTGACCAGCGCCAAGGACCTCCGCACTGTCGTGCCTCTGACCCCCGACCTCGCGACCCTCGACGCCGCGCTCGACGCGATGGTGAACGACACGAAGGACTTCGACACGTACGCCATCGAGGAGGATCTGCGCATCGACGAGCTCCTCCGCCAGCTGGAGCTGGACGCGTTCCAAGCCGAGAAGCTGGCGGAACGGTTCGCGCGAGAGGAGCGGCAGCGGCAAGAGCGCGACCTGACGCGGCTTCGCATCGCCCTCGGCAAGATCGCGGAGCTCGACGCGCCGAAGGCGGTCCTCTATTTCGCGGACACGATGCGCCAGAACCCCGGCGCGCACTTCGCCTTGGCGCTCCCCGCGATGCCGACCCAGGTCGCGCTCGAAGCGGATACCGGCGCCCTCGTGCTGGACCGCGTGATCAACGAGGCCGCGGCGGCCGGCATCCGGCTCTACACGATCGAAGGACAGGGAATGGTCGGCGAGGCGGGCACGAGCACGCGAGGGCGACCGCGAAACCCCCGTTTCGCTACTCAGCGCGTCAAGGATGCCGAGTCGACGCTCGTCGGCCTGGCGGCCGAGACCGGAGGCCGCGCGTTCCTCCACGGCGGAGGGACGCCCGCCCGGATGGCGGGACAGATCGTCGCGGACCTCTCCTGCGTTTACCTCCTGAGCTTCGACCCCAAGGGGCTGGCCGAGGACACGCCGCTCGCCGTCGAGGTCGACGTCCTTCGCAAAGGGGTTAAGGCAACGACGCGCGGCCGGTTCGTGGTCGCCAGCAGATCGTCGCGCCTCGTGACGCGCCTCCTCACCGCCTATGTTGGCGAGAACGCGGCCGCTCCGGCCGAGGGCGCCATGCGCGTGGGCATCGTGCCGATCGGTTACGGGAAGAAGGGGTTCCGGGGACGCGTCCAGGTCGCCCTGCCCTCGTCACGGATTCCCGGCACGACGTTCGACATCGGCGCGTCGCTCGTGGCGGCCGGCAGCGTCGCCGAGGCCGGCTCCGGACGCATCACGATCCCGGACGGGAGTGTGCCCGCGGTCTGGGAACAGGACATGACGTTCCCGCAGGGCGCCTTCGAGCTCGTCGCGGTGAGCCACGACATCACGAAGGACGACATCGTCTCGCACACGCTTCGGGGAAGCTGGCCGAAGCTCTCGGCCCAGCCGGTGAGCTTCGGGCCGATCGCCGTCACCCAGCAGGCGCGGGCCGGCTTCCTCCGCAACGGCGCCTCCGCGACGTCCGGCGCGATCATCGTCGAGGAAAGAGACCCACTGGAGGCCTCGGCACCGATCGCGGTCGTCAGCCTCGTCTGCCGCGACAAGGACCAGACGAAGCCGATCACGGTCGCGCGGACCCTTGTCGGCGAGGCGGAGATCCCCGTCGGAAAGACCGAGCTCGCGATGGGCGCCGACGAGCGGTGTGCGCAGATCCTCGACTTGATCCCGCCGAAGACGCTCGGCCCGGGGGCGTACCGTTACGTGATCGCCGCGAGCAGCGACGGGAAGGAGCTCGCGCGGGCGGAGCGGAAGATGCTCGTTCCCGAGTGACCTGTATCCTTCGAGGGTGAACCACCTCGCAGGTCAGACCAGCCCCTATCTCCTCCAGCACGTCCACAACCCGGTGGACTGGTACCCGTGGGGCGAGGAGGCGCTCGCGCGCGCGCAGCGCGAAGGGAAGCCGATCTTCCTGTCGATCGGCTACGCCGCCTGCCACTGGTGCCACGTCATGGAGCGCGAGTCGTTCGAGAACGAGGGGATCGCGAAGCTCTTGAACGACACGTTCGTGTCGATCAAGGTCGATCGCGAGGAGCGCCCCGACCTCGACGAGATCTACATGACCGCGGTGCAGATGATGACCGGCCAGGGCGGCTGGCCGCTCAACATGTTCCTCACGCCGGAGGGGAAGCCGTTCTACGGCGGGACGTACTTCCCGCCGGACGATCGGTACGGCCGCTCCGGGTTCCCGCGCGTCCTGGCGGCGATCAAGGACGCGTGGGAGAACCGCCGGGACGAGATCGAGACGTCCGCGGGCGGAATGACCGCGCGCATCGTCGAGGCGAGCGAGGTCGCCGCACCGGCGAGCGGGGCTACGGTCGGCATCGCGGAGTCCGCCCTCGCCGCGGCCGACCTCGCGACCCGCTTCGATCCGACGTGGGGCGGGTTCGGGCAGGCGCCGAAGTTCCCGCCGCACGGGGCCATCGCGCTGCTGCTTCGCGAGCACGCGCGCACCGGCGAGCCGGTCCCGCGCCGCATGGCGACGCTCACGCTCGACAGGATGGCGATGGGCGGGATGTACGACCAGGTCGGCGGCGGCTTCGCGCGCTACTCGGTGGACGAGCGCTGGCTCGTCCCCCACTTCGAGAAGATGCTCTACGACCAGGCGCTGCTCGTTCCGGTCTATGTCGACGCGTGGCTTGCGACCGGATCGGCGCTGTACCGGTCCGTCGCCCTCGAAACGCTCGACTTCGTGCGGCGGGAGCTTGCCGATTCCGCGGGCGGCTTCCACTCGTCGCTGGATGCGGACAGCGAGGGGCACGAGGGGAAGTTCTACGTCTGGACGCCCGCCGAGATCGAGGCGGTCTTGGGCCCCGAAGACGGCGGTGTTTTCTGCGCGGCGTACGACGTCACCGCCGCGGGGAACTTCGAGGGAAAGAACATCCCCAACCTCTCGGACGCGACGCTTCCGGAGCGCGAGCGCTTGCGCCCGATGCGCGAGAAGCTCCTCGCCGTGCGCGCGTCGCGCGTGCGTCCCGGCACCGACGACAAGGTCCTCTCTTCGTGGAACGGGCTGACGATCACAGCGCTCGCGCGCGCCCACCAGGCGTTCGGGCGCCCGGACGATCTGGACTCCGCGCGACGGGCCGCGGATTTCTTGCTCGGGACGATGCGGCGCGACGGGAGATTGCTGGCGGCGTTCCGTGACGGCGTCGCGCGCCTCAACGCCTACCTCGACGACTACGCGTTCGTCGCGCGGGGTCTCGTGGACCTCTACGAGGCGGGGTTCGAGAAGCGGTATCTCGATGCCGCCGTCGAGCTCGCGCGCATCGCGATCGCGCGCTTTTCCGGTCCGGACGGAAGCTGGTACTTCACCTCGGACGACCACGAGGCACTGATCGCGCGCACGAAGAGCCGATGGGACGGGGCGCTGCCTGCGGGGGGGTCGGTGTTGGCCGAAACACTCTTCCGGTTGGCGCTCCATGTCGGCGACGACACGCTCCGCGAGGCCGGGGAGAAGACCCTGGCCGACCTCGCACCGCTCGTGAAGCGGCAGCCGAGCGCCTTCGCGAGCGCCCTGACCGCGGCCGGGTACGCGGGGATCGCACCGGTGGAGATCAAGATCGCCGGGCGATCCGACGATCCCCGGACGCGAAACCTGCTCGCGGTCGTCCGGTCCACGTACTTGCCCGCCCGTTCGATTTCCCTGGAGGACGGGTCGCCCTCCGCGATCGTCTGCCACGGCGGCGCCTGCGACGCTCCGGTCACCTCGCCCGAGGCGCTCGCGCGCGTGTTAGCATCCCCGGCCCGCCGCTCGGCTTGACCGGGAGGAAGAGCCCCTGACCCCCACGAGACCGAAGGTCGCCTGGGAGAAGCTCTCGGACGACGACCTCCTCCACCTCCGCATCAGCGATCTCGGCGTGCGCATCCGCGGCACCGAGCTCCAGGCGCGGACGCTCCAGCTCGACCGGGAGCTGGCGGAGAAGGGGCTCCAGCTTCGCCCCGCCTTCTTCCTCACCGACGAGTGGCTCTCCCCCTCCGGCGAGGCCGCGATCGGCATCCCGTTCTTCCTGGCTCACCCGCGCCTCAAGGCGCTGGAGGGCCGGATGATGTTCGAGGTCGAGGGGGGCACGCCGCCCTGGTGCATGAAGCTCCTGAGGCACGAGGCGGGGCACGCGTTCGACCACGCGTACAAGCTCTCGCGCCGCGACGACTGGAAGGAGGTGTTCGGCTCCCCGCGCACCAAGTACCAGCCGTACTACTACGAGGTCGATCCGAGCTCGAGGGATTTCGTCCGCAACGTCCCCGACCACTACGCGCAGGCGCATCCGGTCGAGGACTTCGCCGAGACCTTCGCCGTCTGGCTCAACCCGACGACGGACTGGCGGAAGCGGTACAAGGGTTGGCGCGCGGTGAGCAAGCTCCGCTACGTCGAGCGGCTCATGCGCGAGGTCCGGCGCCGGCCGGT
>Ga0111538_10015025_pt1 | contig 10190 bp, 12 predicted proteins | sample SoiMethybrSBSTD1_FD_79669 | JGI IMG/M metagenome (GOLD analysis project Ga0111538, IMG submission 79669) | Bulk soil microbial communities from a Populus tree surrounding site in Tennessee, USA - Soil MetaG P. TD hybrid SBSTD1 (version 2)... | ecosystem: Environmental > Terrestrial > Soil >... | reverse complement strand
CGTTCACAAGGTCTCGATACACGGTGTCCACGGAGCGCTTGTAATAACCGACGCCGACGCCGCCTTCAAGGTACTTGCCGAGCCCGAATAGCCATTCCCCGCTTACGCTAAAGCCATTGAAATCGTTCACTTCAAAGGCCAAATCGGGCAGGTCGGCGATCATCACATCACCGTCGTCGCGACCGTCTTCGCCTCGCGGAAAGAATCCTCCGAGGGTGACGCCAACCGCGTTGCGATGATCGGACGAAGAGACCCGCGTGATCTGCGCGAACGCCGACGAAGGCGCCAGCAAGACGACCAGCGCGGTCAATCCAATCGCACACCGAACACCGTGCCGTAATCCAGTCAACATGAGACGCTCCGTTCGCTAATACCGCTGCTGAGCGGGGAGCATGAACAATGCCACGATGCGGAATGAAAACGTGCCGGGTTACGGAAGAGCACCGCGCAGGATGTCTTATGCCGTGGTCAAAGCGTCCACCGAAGGGAACACTCGCTTACTTTTTCAAGAACCCCTGAATAACCTCGACCATCGCGTCATGAATATGACCGTTGGTCGCCACCAGGTTCCCCGCACGCGAACTGTACGGACCACCGGCCAGATCGGTCACTCGTCCGCCAGCTTCCTGGATGATGAGCGCGCCAGCCGCCACGTCCCATGGATGAAGTGATTGTTCCCAGAAGCCGTCGAGACGGCCGGCGGCGACGTAACAGAGATCGATCGCGGCCGATCCAAGGCGTCTGACGGCGCGAGAGACCTTCAGGAACTCTCCAAACAGTCCGACGAGCGCGTCTGCGTCGCGTTGGACGCTGTAAGGAAATCCCGTGCACAAAAGTGAATCGATCAGCGTCGTCGCGCCCGACACCCGCAACGGGGCGCCGTTCAGCCACGCACCGTATCCGCGTTCGGCTGTGTATAACTCGCGGCGGCTCGGATCGTAGATAGCGGCAACCGAGGGCACGCCATGAATCTCCAGCGCGAGCGATGAACAAAAGATCGGCAAGCCGTGCGCGTAATTCGTGGTTCCATCGACCGGATCGAACACCCAGCAATACTCAGGCACGTTGTCGCGATCCTCGTCCGCCGAGAATTCCTCTCCGAGCACGACATGATCGGGAAAGCGCGCGGCAATCAGCGCACGAAATTCGCGCTCGACGCGGAGATCGATCTCGGTAACGAGATCGATCGAGCCCTTCTTGTCGACTCGCAGATCGCTGCCGAAATGCGCCATTTGAATTTCTCCGGCGCGGATGACCGATTCGACAGCAGTCGCGAGAAAAACTGGAGAAGGAGGATCAGGCACCGGTTGCCAGCTTCTTGACCATGCGCACTTCCATGCCGCCCTGCGCGCCACGCCGCAAGACGACGTCGTCCATGAAGCTCCGCATGAAGAAGATGCCCCGGCCGCTCGATTTGAGGATGTTTTCAGGGGCGAGCGGATCGGCGACTTCCTCTGGATCGAATCCTTCGCCCTGATCGACGACGCGCACGACAAGCTCGCGCGGATCGACCACCGGCGTCACCGCGAATTCGACGGTGACCATCTTGCCGTAATCCTCGCGGTTGCCATGCTTGATGGCGTTGATGACCGACTCCCGCACCGCCACGCCAATCCAGTGGACCGTGTCCTCGTCCAATCCCGCCATTTGCCCAATGCGATCGCTTACGACCTGCACGAAGTCGACCATGTCGAACTTACTGTGGATGTGAAGCCGGACCGTGCCGCCGCGTTTCAGCATGCGGCAAGCACCCAACCGGATCGAAGGCAGACAGGCCGAGCGGCGCGGTCGGTCAACCGCGCCTCGCGACGAAAAATGTCGGGCGAGGGCAACCCCGGCGAGGCAACGGTTCGAAGAGGCACGCGTGTGAATAACATACTAAACCGGATCCCATCAAGAGAGCGAATGCTATAGTGCGGTTCATGCTCCGTACGCCGGCCGATTCAGTCACCATTGCACCTCAATCACGTGCCTCCGGGCGCGTCCGTGTTCCCGGCGATAAATCGATTTCTCACCGATACGCGATGCTGGCAGCGCTCGCCGACGGGGAATCAGCGATCAGCGGCTTCTCTCCTGGTGCCGATTGTGCCGCGACCGTCGAGTGCCTGCGTGCGCTGGGCGCCACGATTCGCCGCACGGGTCCCGGGTCGATGACAATTTTGGGACGTGGCGTCGGCGGGCTTCGCGCGCCGTCCGCGGTGCTCGACGCCGTCAACTCCGGAACGACGATGCGCCTGTTGTCCGGCATCGTGGCGGCACACCCGTTCCGATCGGTCATCACCGGGGACGCATCGCTGCAGCGGCGGCCGATGCGCCGGATTATCGAGCCACTGACCCGGATGGGCGCGCGGATCGACGCACGGGATGACCGTCCGCCGTTGAACATTGACGGCGGGTCGTTGCACGGCATCACCCATGAACCGAAAGTGCCCAGCGCGCAGGTCAAAAGCGGTGTGCTGCTCGCTGGACTGCACGCGTCCGGCCGTACCCGCGTGGTCGAGGTCGTCCCGACACGCGACCATACGGAACGCGCGCTGGAGGCGTTTGGTGTCACCGTCACACGTGACGCCACTGGTGTTGAAATCGAAGCCGGGCAGCGGTTGCAGGCGCAGACGGTCGTAGTCCCGGGCGATATCTCGGGCGCAGCGTTCTGGGCCGCGCTGGCTGGAGGGACCGCTGGTTCGTCAATTCACATCGACGGTGTTGGCTTGAATCTCTCACGCATTGCTGTCCTCGAAGTGTTTCGCCGTGCCGGCGTGCGCGTCGATTTCTCCAGGGATGAAGAGCGCGCCGGTGAACCGGTCGGGACCGTGACGTTCTCGTTCGCCGACTGCGAAAGCTTTCGCGTCGATCCGGACGAGGTCCCCCTGGTCATCGACGAAATCCCCGCTCTCGCCGCTCTGGCTGCGATGATGCCTCCTGGACGCACCTTCACGGTTCGCGGCGCCGGCGAATTGCGCGTGAAGGAAAGCGACCGCATCTCGTCACTTGCCGCCGGATTCAAAGCAATGGGCGCCCAGGTCGAAGAATATGATGACGGTTTCACGCTCGAAGCGCGGCCGCTGACCGGCGGCACCGTCGATGCCGCCGGTGATCATCGACTGGCTATGGCGTTCGCGATCGCGGCCACGCGGGCTTCAGCGGCGACCACGATCACTGGCGCGACCTCGGTCGACGTTTCGTATCCCGGGTTCTTCGACGAGCTCGCGCGGCTCACGCGGTGAGGGCGGACAAAATTTATCTGGTCGGGTTCATGGCCGCGGGCAAGACCACTGTGGCGCGGCTTCTCGCCGAGCGACTCGGGTGGCGCGCGGAGGACATTGACGAGCTGATCGAAGCCCGCGAGCGGAGAACCGTTGCCGAGATCTTCGCCAAAAGCGGCGAGCCGTACTTTCGCGCGATCGAGCGGGACATTCTGCGCCTGCTTCTTCCCCTTCGTCACTGCGTCGTCGCCACGGGGGGTGGAACGTTCAATGACCCGGATAACCGTGTCGCCATCAACATGGACGGCGTGTCCGTGTGGCTCGACGTTCCGCTCGAGGAACTTGTCGCCAGACTGCCGGCCGACGGCCGTCGTCCGCTTGCCGCCGACCGAACGCAGATGGAGCGGCTGTTTGCCACGCGGCAACTGGCCTACGCAAATGCGCAGTTGCGGGTCGATGCCAGGGGTGCGCATCCTGAATCGGTTGCCGAACGCATAATCGAAGCAGTGAGTTGAACGATCGGGCGGCCGTGCGCTATCTCATTCTCTCCGACATTCACGCAAACATCGACGCGCTCGAGGCTGTGCTCCTCGCCGCCCCGGTAGAAACGTGGGACCGGGCGATCGTCCTTGGCGATCTCGTCGGTTACGGCGCCGAACCCGCGGCGGTGATCGACCGCGTGCGGTCGCTGGACCCACTCGCCACGATCCGGGGCAATCACGACAAGGCGGCGTGCGGCATCGAAGACGGCAGCTCGTTCAATTACGTGGCCCGTCTTGCGGCCCAGTGGACGTTCGAAGCGCTGTCGCCCGAGCATCGTGCATACCTTCGCGCGCTTCCTCAAGGACCGATGATCATCGATGACACGATCGAGATCTGCCACGGCGCTCCGTTCGACGAGGACCACTACATCTTTGATGCCGACGATGCCAGCAGGGCGCTCGACTCGACGACGCGGCCGGTCTGTCTGTTCGGACACACGCATCTCCCGGTCGTGTTTCGCAGAAACCCGCACATCTTCGACGGTTTCCTGCCCGAAGGGCCAAACGATTCCCTGGTGCAGATTGAGGCAGGCTTGAATTATTTGATTAACGTCGGATCGGTCGGTCAGCCACGGGATGGCGATCCACGCGCAGCCTTTGGTATTTACGACTCAGCCGGCTCATCGTTGTTGATTCGGCGCGTCGAATACCCGATTGAGGCGGCGCAGCGCCGCATTCTGAATGCCGGGTTGCCGGCGAGTCTCGCGAACCGACTGGGAATCGGTCGCTGATGCGATTGGCGATTGGCGGTTGGCGATTGGTGGTACAACCGTGGCTTCCGCCTTTAGGCGGAAGTCATTGCGACGTCTTTTTCGCGCGTTCCTCACGTCTGCGCATCTCCGCGGCGAACGCATCCTGCGCAGCTCGGGACCCGAGAATCCAGCCAACGACGACGCCGATCAGCAGCACAGCGGGAATGAAAATCAGGTGCGCCGACGTCATGTTGGAGAAATTCATCGGCGTTGACCCGCGGCGAGACGACGGTTGACGTCGGCGAGCTCCCGCTCCGCTCGAGCCAGCCGGCTCCAGATCGACCACAGATACCCAAGCACCAGCAGCCACACGACCGCATACGCCACGATCACCAGCGGCGCCGCCGGCAACTGCTCCTGTCCCGGCAAACTGCTCGCGGGCACGAATCCATCCGGAGGCGCGGGCGGCTGCTGCAGCGCAAACGCCGGAAGCGCGACCAACAGAAAAGCAAACGAGAGCGATAAATGGCGTTTCATTCAGTCCTCGAGAGATAGATACAGTTCGTCGACCGACGCGCGCACCTTCTCAAGCCGCACACGCGCCGCGAGAAGCACCGCGAACAGCCCCACAAACGCCAACGAGCACAGCAAGAACGGGATCCCCATCGACGGCTGAAGTGTCATGACGACGGACGTCTTTGGATGCACCGTTCGCCACACATTCACCGACCAGTAGACGAACGGCACGTTCGCCATTCCGAACAGCGCGAGAACGGCTGACAGCTTCTCCGATCCCGCGCCGGCGTACTTCCGTAGCAGCAAATACGCGACGAACACCAGCCACATCACCAGCGCAGACGTCAGGCGCGCGTCCCACTGCCACCACACGCCCCACGCTTTCCTGCCCCAGAGCGGTCCGGTAATGAGCCCCATGAGCCCGAAGACCACGGCGAGCTCCGCGGCTGCCAGCGCGACGCGATCGGCATCCTTACGTCCGGCGAAGATCACCAGCGCCCCGGAAATCCCGCAGACGACCGCGGCCAAAAACATCGCAATCCACGACGGCACGTGAAAGTAGAAGATCTTCTGCACGAGCCCCATCGTCGACTCGTAGGGCGCGTTCTGGATCGCGAACGGCGCGTAAGCGAAGAGTGCGGCGGTGACGATCAATAAAGCCGTGAAGAGTTTTGTCATCTTTTTATCACTGCGCGTGGGGCCCACCCCCACGCGCTCTCGCTCGGCGACTTCGCGCCTCGCTCGGGCCGCGGGCGCTTTCCCTTTTTATTCCGTCATCGCCGGTTCAAACGTCCACAGCGCCAGAGTGATGAAGACGAGGTCGAAGAAGACGAGCATCGACAGCCACATCCGCGCGATCGGCACATCGGCTTCGGGCTGCAGGAGCGCGGCCGTGCCTCGAACGCCGGCGATGATCACGGGAATTGTAATCGGATAGAGCAGTATCGGCAGCAGCACATCGCGGCTGCGTGCGCGGACGAGCATGGCCGCAAACAACGTCCCTACCGCGGCGAACCCAACCGTTCCAGTCACGAGCAACGATGCCATGACCCATGGGAATCTGAAGATGGGTGCATGGAACATGAGTCCGATGAGAGGCGTGATAACAGCCTCGACCGCCCCGAGGAGCAAAAGGACGCCGACCAGCTTTCCGACATACAGGGCCGGCCGATCCATCGGTGCCAGCATCAGCGCGCGAAGCGTATCGTTCTGCCGTTCTCGCTCGAACGTCCGTCCCAATGCGAGCGTGCCCGAGAACGCAATCGCAATCCACAGAATCCCTGCCGCAGCGTCGTCGACGGCAATTCCCTCGCGAACGAATCCGAACGCGAACACCAGGACACACGCTACGGCAAAGAACAGCGTCGTGTAGACGACCTCACGACTGCGGAACTCAATCAGCAGGTCCTTTCGCGTGACCATCCATACCGTTTGAACAAAAGACGGAAGGCGGTCAGGACTCACGGCTCGCTCGGCGATAACGCTCGCGTAATGATCCCGGACCGTCGTCGATCGCCGCGAGGCGCCCGCCGCGCAGAAGGACCGCGCGATCGGCAACGCCGTCGATCGTTTCCAGATCGTGTGTCGCGACCAGGACGATGCAGCGCTTCTCCCGAAGATCGATCAAGCGGCCGCGAAGTGCCGCGGTCGCCGTATCGTCGAGACCGGTGAACGGTTCGTCGAGAAGCACCAACCTCGGGTCGTGCAGAAGCGCGCGCTCGAGGGCAAGTCGCTGACGCATCCCACGCGAGAAACGTCCCGCGGGATCGTCCCGGTCTTCCAGACCCGCTCGCTCGAGCGCGGCGCGCACGACGCCATCCGGATTGCCCATGCCGTACGCCCGAGCGGAGAACGCCAGGTTCTCGAATGCCGACAGCTCGGGATAAATGAAAAGATCGTGGCCAAGCACGCCGATGCGAGCCCGCAATTCAGCGCCCGCATTCGACGGAGAGTTGCCGTAGTGGATGGTTCCCGATGAAGGCGCGAGAAGCGTCGACGCAATACCCAGCAGCGTCGACTTGCCGGCCCCGTTTGCCCCGACCAGCGCGACAATCTGCCCGGCATGACACTCAAAATTGATCTTGTGAAGAACGCGGCGACGGCCGAAGTGGCGGGTTACGTCGGCGAAGGTGATCGACTGAAAATCCATCAAGACTACGCGGCTTCGTCGTCCAGCTGCGCGTAGACACGCTCGAGCGAGGCAAGCAGCTCACCACGCCGGGCCGCATACCGTTCCGGGTCGATCGTGTTATCCCGATGCTGTTCTTCGATTGAGGTCAGCTCGGCAAACAATCGATCCCGCTTCGCGTCAAGTCGCTTGCGACGATCTTGCTCCGCCCGATTCGCCGGACCACGGCGGCGGCTGCCCCACACGCCGGCGGCGAGGATCGCGGTCGCCAGGACAAGCGCCAGGTTTCGTGGCCACACGGGCTGGTGTGGGAGTCCAGTAAGCGTGAAGCGAATGACCCGGCCGGCCGGAACGGCCGGGCCCTTGCCGACGATGAAGGTTTCTCCCTGGAGCGGCATATCCCTATGCTCGGCAACCTCCGGGGACTGAAGCTGCATCTCCCCGACCTTTTGCACGAGCACGCTGACTTGGCCGAGCGGCAGCGGCATCATCTGCTCGACGGTCATCGACCCGCCGGAAATCGGCAGCGAATATCCAAACTGAACGACGGTATTCCCAGGGGCAAACGGACCATTGACAATGACACGCTTGCCTGTGACGCTGGCCTGTTTGGTCGAGCCGTCGAGCAGGCCGGCGCCAACAGCGGCGCTGGGCAGTTCGAACACCACCGGCTGCGCGGTCTTCACCGGCACAGCGGCCGCGTTGGCGATTTCAAAAATCCCGAACGAGTTGAGGACTTCGTCACCCATTTCGAACACGAATCGCGATCGATCGCTCAGCACGACGGCGCCCGGCTGCGCGGCACTCTCGGCCTGCTGACGATCGCGTTCGGCCTGCTGCTGCATCTGGGAATCGGTCGCGACCAGGGCGACTCGAATGCCGCCGGTTGGTGGCACAGTGAATTCCTGCGACTCAATGCGTTCGCCGTTGACCGTGGTCGCCGCTTTGATCCGCGTGCCTGGCTGCAAGCCGGTGAATTCCGCACGCCCTGATTCATTGGTCTTTGCCGACAGCGGGGACGGTCCTCCTGTCAGTTCGACCTGTTGATCGCGGATCACATTGGTCATGGCGCCGCGCACAACGCGCACCGTGACCGTGCCAGCGGGGAGATCGGCAACAGGAAGCGGGATGCCGGACATCTGGCGCGGATCCGGCATCTGCGCCTGCACACTCGGCATCAGAAACAACATGCCGCTGCACAACAGCGCCGCCGGGATTGCGCGCATCCTCATAGAGCAGTCGCGAGTGAGTTCCCGCACCGTTTACAGAACTTCGCGTCAGAGTCGTTGACCGTGGCACACGATGCGCAGGTGTGATCCGCCGTCACGGTTTCTGCCGGTATGGAGGCGGCCCTACTCGTCTTTCCATCGCTCGCCGGGTTCTTTCGGAGTCGCTCGTTCAGCTCACGCTCGATTGCTTCACGGTACACCGAGCCGCCCGCGTCGGGCTGCTTCATCAAGTCCATCGCGCGCGGACGCAGCCGGCCATCCATCTCGGCGAAATCCTTCGCCGAGACCTTGCCCATCGCGCGATCGAACTCGAGCTCCTTGATCGAGCGAAGAACGAGCGCCTTTTCGCGCTCCAATATCGCACGCGCCCGCTCGGATGGCCGCTCCGAGAGCACTGACGCATCCTGGACCGTGAGCGGCACAATCGTTCGATACACGGCAGCGCCCGCGGCTCCCGCTGCAATAATCGTCAGGCTGATCAAGATGAGATGTTCCGGCGCGGACTGGCGGGACAGCATGACCGCAATGGTCGATGCGCCGAGCGACGCGAGCACAAAAAAGTGCCACGGGCGGAAGCCCTGATCACTCTTTGAATTAATGTGGCTTCCGGCTTTAGCCGGAAGTTCCCTGCCTTCAATCGAGGTCGCGGAGCTCATCATCCAGTCTCTCGCGAAGCGTTGGATCTTCGCTGGTGGCGGCCGGCGCCTCGGACGGGTCCCTCGGCCCTTCGCGGCGCGACCACCGAAACGCGACCACCGCAATGCTGGCCGCGCCGGTCGCGCCGATGAGATAGGGAAAGAACCACGCGAGGCGATTGAACCCTTCGTCGATCGGCGAAGCCAGCGGCTCCTGGCTGCCGTACTTCGCGATGTAGTAGGCGTAAACCTGCTCGCGCGTCTTTCCTTCCGCAACCATCTTCGCGACTTCCTGGCGCATCTGGGCCGCGTCTGAGCACGTGCATTCGCCAATCCGTTTGCGCCCGCACGTGCCACACATGCAGATGATCTCGCTCTGCAGCTCCTTCTCCAGCTGAGACTGTGGCGGGATGATGACGGCCTGCGGGTTCTCGGTGTGCTGCGCCCGCGCGCTGGCAGGCAGCAAGAGGAACAGCAGCAGAAGTGATGTGGTTGCCGCGCCCGCCGGCACTTTTGCCGCGGCGAACGCGAACGCACTCTCCGGCAGCAACGCGAGGCCGGTGCCCAGGGCCATCACCGCAAATCCGAACCAGATCCAGTTGACGAGTGGATTGATGACGATCTTATACGTCGCTTCCTGCGTGCTGACGTTGTACGACCCGAGCACCAGATACAAGTCTTCAGACACGGCGCGGCGAATCGCCACTTCGGTCGTCGGCTCCTCTTCATGCTTGGCAAAGAACCAGCGCGCCGGGTGCATGCGATCGATCTGCTTGCTGCCTTCGAAGATGCTGACATCGGCGGTCACCATCTGCTTCTGCGCATCGCTCGTCACGCGCAGCGCATCATGACGGACGGTGAACGGGCCCACCGTGGTCTGCTGTCCGACCTTCAGCGGCACCTGCTCTTCACGATGGAAGCCCTGGCCGGCAAATCCCAGGAACATGAGCACGATGCCGACATGCACGATGTAGCCGCCATAGCGCCGGCGCGAGCGCCCAACCAGGCCGATCATCGCGGTGATGATGTCGGTGCCGGTTGCGCCCTTTCGCACCTGTGCGCCACGAATCAGCTCCTGCAGGACGGTCGTGACCACGAACGCGCAGAGCGCGAAGCAGGCGCCCGACGTCCAGACGCGAACGCCAACGGCATACAACGCGATCGCGGTAACCACGCACGCGATCGAGGGCCACAGGAACTGCTCGACAAGGTTGCGAACCGTCGATTTCCGCCACGCGAGCAGCG
>Ga0111538_10015024_pt1 | contig 10191 bp, 12 predicted proteins | sample SoiMethybrSBSTD1_FD_79669 | JGI IMG/M metagenome (GOLD analysis project Ga0111538, IMG submission 79669) | Bulk soil microbial communities from a Populus tree surrounding site in Tennessee, USA - Soil MetaG P. TD hybrid SBSTD1 (version 2)... | ecosystem: Environmental > Terrestrial > Soil >... | reverse complement strand
TGATCCGAGCACGTTTTGGTCACGCGCGTTTCCTCCCGCCGAGTTCGACCAGGTCATCAACCCAACACCAAACGCTTCGGTGACTGCTTTGCACGGTGGCCTCCACCCTCCCGCATCTCGGTGACGAAAGGCGAACAAGAAGTAGGCCTTGAATCGCGTCTTTCACATGGCAATTGAAGCGCATGCAACCACGCGTGTTCGGGTGTGGATCATCATCAGCAGATGAAGCCCTGAGAACGCTTTGACGACCCACCGCAAGATCCTCCCCTCCACGGGGTAGCCAACCTTCTGACGATGACAGTGTCTAGTGCTGACGCGCGAGTCCAAACAAGGAGCACCTCGACGCCGCGAGCGGATGTGCCAGGGTCCCACGCTCGTAAGAGCGACTGCCGAAAGAGACGATCTTCGATCCAAAAATGCGCGCGACAAGCTTTCCTTGATCGCCCGGGGCCAGCAAAAGCCGGCAGATGTGCTCGGGCCGGAGTAAACGCCCCCCACGCAGTCAAGGGAACTTAGGTGACTAGTTGAGCACACTTGGCTGTTGAAACTCTTGGTCCCGATCTCGACAGCTATGGCTGTGGCGGCATACCCGACCAGATGAGGCAACGCATCGCGGACAGCAGCCCCGTTCCTGTCTATTTCGATGAAGCAGCCGTCATGCGTGCGCTACTGGCGTTGCGCGCCGACGCGCGGCCAGCTTTGATCAAATTTGTCTTAGATTGCCTTTACAGAGTGATTCGTCAGATGGGGTGGCAACAGACGCAGAGGGACACAATGACCAGCCTGATCGAGCAAATCGAGGAGATGCGGACTCGCATGAATGAGCTTGGCGCCGGCGAGCAAGACCTCGTCAGGGCGCTGGGGGATGCCCTGACCCGTGCCGATCAGAAGTTGCTCCAGGACGTGCGCAGTGTCGCCGTGGATCATGAGGCCAGGCGCGGGGCCATACTGAGCGAGTTGCAAAGCTTGGCAGCGCGGATGGGAGCGCTGCCACGACCACCACAAGAGCCGTACGCCGCCTTGATGGAGACACCGGTGAACTTGCCGTCTCGTGAAATAACGCCCTTAGCGCGTGGAGGCGCCGATTGGCGGCAGGCAGCCGCCCAAATCGAGGAAGTGGTCAGCCACCATCTGAAGGATCGAGCGGCGACGAACTAACGTTTCTACGAGCACAAACTCAACTGCCTGCTTGCTCGCCCCACTGAAGACCGCCGCTGGCTCGTCTAGCATCCACACGCCGGGTTTCTGTCAGTCGTGCTCAAGGTTGTCGAGCCATGCGCGCCACCTGGCGGCTTCGAATGTTGGCGTCGGCAAGACTTCTGCTAGAGCGGCCCACCTCTTCTTGGCCGCGTGATGCCGTGCGGCCGCGTGGGTCTCAGTCTGCGCTCGCGCGGCCTCAGGCGATGTGTCCATATTCTCCGCGTTCGCGAACAGCAAGAAGCCAATGAAAAGGGCGAGGATTGCGAACATCCCATTCATGGGATTCTCTTACGTCGAATGGGTTTAAGGGACCGTGAATGAGAGTGCCAACGGGCGATAGCGACCGTGAATGCCCATGAAAAAGGCGAGCTGAGTTCACGAGCGCGCTAGTCCCTGAACCTGGCCCTGCATTGTCTTCGGTAGGGGCAGCCACCGCCAACCACCCCGGTGTAGAGATCGCGTGTGACGAATTTCAACATCTATAGCGAGGTCGTGTCCTCGACACCAATGACCCACAAGCTGGAATAACGACAGGATCAGGTCGAAATGCTGTGTCACGGGGAGGCGACAATGCTGCTCACGGCTACTACCACCCCGCAGTTCCAGGGAGATACTTGGATGAGCATCCAGCACGTCTACGTTGCCATCCGCGTGGGCCGGACGCCGATGCACCACAATGGGACGACCTGTCGAAGCCCATGCAGGAGCTGATCGAGGCAATCTTCAACCTAGGTATCCTGACAGCCGCCGAGTACGTGGGTGGAAACTAGTCTGACTCGATGGCCACTCATCTCCGTGCTGTCGCCAACGGCGAAGCCAAGATGTTTGCAGAGTGAACGCGCCCGGGCGGCTGGGTCCAAAGGAAAAGGGCCCCGCGAATTGGCATGCCAACGGGGCCCTTCCTAAGAGCGCGGGATGCCCTGTCCGCCCCCGGGAGCTTCAATCTACCTGCTCGTGAGGAACGGCGCCACCGCGCCGAATTTGAGCAGTTAACGGACCGTCAATGCGGTGACGGGGCACCTCCGCCCTGTGCTGCTCAAGTTGATGGGCACGAGCCTAGCCTTTGCCCAGGCACCTTGCTGTCTCTGAGTCGCAGCCTGGGTCTCGCGGTGGAGCACTGCGCAAGCACGGATGATCAGATCCCCTCCACCCGCCGATGCCCTGCAAGTGCTTGGTATATCGCCGCAAGGCTGGCGTCCGGTGTCACGCGCCGTGCCTGGCATCTTAGCGGCCGAGAGAGCGAAAGCTTCAGCAACAACTCTGCGGCAAAACCCGGATTGAAGCCGTCACTTGACGCCTGCCGGCGCTCCTCGGTGAGGCCTAGACCAACTGCTTGTCTACCCCGGGCACGGTATTGTGACGTTTCCGACGTAAGGCAAATTTGCCGTGCATTGTTTGCCTCCCGACTTGCCCTTCATCATCTCACGGGCAACCTTCTCGATATCCCCTATGCTTGGGTTTCCCAACTTAGGCTTCTTGCTCGCAACCGGGCTCTCGGTCGGCAGTTCGGTGGGCGGCTGAGCCTTTGTGGTCTCCGTAGGAGCCGACTTCGTGTCGCTCGCAGCGGGGGATGGCGTGGTGGTAGCCGCCGGAGCATCGCACCTCTGGAGGTCAGCCGTGGGCCGTTTCCAGATGAATGTCTCGCTGAAGAGCTTCGAGCCCATGTAGCCCATGACGCGCAACTTGTCGGTGCCGATGATCCTGAGCTCGACGCTGTACTTCGCGTTTTGGTCGGGGTCGTAAATCCAGCCACCGTCCCAGGTGTCCTTGCCGGCAGGCTTGGCATTGCCGATCACCTGGGTGCCACAGACGCTCTTGTGGCCGGTGTCCTTGAGCCAGACGATGCGTCCACAGAGTCTACCTGCGCATTCGGTAATCTCGACGGCGCCACGGCCAGTATGATCGATCCACACGCCGGTTGGGCCTGAAGCAGTGGCGCTGCGTTCGCTGGTGACTGGCTTCTCCGTAGACGAGACCGAAGGCGGCGGTGCAACGGGGGACGGCGGCGCAGAAGGGGCCTCATCGGCCGCTGTGGGAGCCGGCGCCGGATGATCCGGAACTTGACGTGAAACCGCCTCTGCTGACTGTTTAACAGCTGGAGTTCGCAGGGCCAGTGCAGTCCAGCCGCTCACCACGCCAACAGCTACTGCCGCACAGCTACCGAAGATGAGCCCGAATCTTGAACGAAGCATGGGCCTTACCTCTTAGACTTGCCTTGCGCACAGTGACACGGAAGTGCAGCCTGGACTGTCTCGCACGTAACACTGGGCGCCGCGCTCTTGCCGGCTGCGCCTCTTCAATGGTAACAGTGGGTGAGCCGCGGCCTAGGGAGGCGCTTCGAGCGGGCGCTCAACCAAGTCGCAGACATCTCGCGCAAGCGTCCAGAGAAAGCCCTCGATGTTTGAGTTCGGTATCCGAGAACCCGGACAGCGGCTCGTATAGCCCTGCCGCCGTGTAGTTGTCGACGCAAGCTCGCGCCCAGGCGCCGATCTTCGCACAAGCTTGTCTAGCCCAGACAATAGGCTGATCTGAGGATGCTGCGCGGTCCGCGAATTGCGCTGTTAGAGATTGCGTTTTCATAGAGTCGCCCAAATGTTTACTCATTGCGGCAGGGGAGAGAGTGGTGGTCATTTCTCGCGGGCATCCTCCGGTTCAAACTGCGCGAGCTGACGTCCCTCTTTGGAGTTATTGTGTTTGTCGGGCTATATACGCTCGATGTCGTCTGGTGGACGTGGTGCTCGCGGCACCTCTCCGGTGAATTGCAGGCACGAATTATGGATCAGCTGGCCGAGATGCGCGTGTTCGTGCGTGCCATCGAGCGCGGTACGTTTGCCGTTGCCGCGAGAGATCTGGGCCTCACGCCATCTGCGGTCTCCAAGCTGATACGGCGGTTGGAGACGCGGCTCGGCGTTCGGCTCGTCAACCGCACGACGCGAAAGCTGGCGCTGACGGCGGAAGGGAAGACCTACTTCCACTCCGGGCGTCAGCTCATAGAAGAGATCGACGGCCTTGAGCACGAGGTGTCCGCTTCGGCTGGTCATCCGCGCGGGCTCTTGCGCATCAACACGACGGTGTCGTTCGGCGTGCAGCATCTGGCGCCGGCACTCATGGAGTTCCAACGGCGCTACCCCGATGTGCGTGTGAGCATTTCCCTGACGGACCGCCCCGTCGACCTGCACGCCCAACAGACTGATGTCGCGGTGCGCGTTGGTCCCCTGAGCGACTCGAGCCTGATGTCGCGAAAGGTCGGCGAGGTTGGGCGCGTCATCTGTGCCAGCCCGCAGTATCTCAAGCAATTCGGTACACCCAAGAGTCGCGATGATCTGGCACAGCATCGCTGCATCGTTTTCACGGCGCCGGGGCGCAGCCGCTGGGCCTTCAGAACAGCCAATGGCGAAATCGAGCACGTGGATGTATCTGGCGTTTTCACCAGCGACAGTCAGGAATGCGTTTTGCAGCTCGCATTGCAGGGTGCCGGCATCGCGCGGCTGGCCGACTTCATGGTTGCGAGGCCAATTCGCGACGGCAAGCTGGTATCGCTTCTCACCGACCAGCACCATCCGGAAAGAACGCCGGCATACGCGGTGTTCCCGCCGGGCACGCAAAAAATCCCAAGAGTTCGGGTGTTCCTCGATTTCCTAGGCCGTGAACTCATAAAATGGCGACTTCGATCAACGCGCTAGCAATCCAGTCCGCGCCGGATCGTTGGTCCGCTGTTGCCCCATGAGCGGACGTCCAGCACGGCCGATCACAATGTCGCAGAAGTGCCGATTTTATTGCAAAAGTATTTTGGAGCTTGTCCGCGCGAGTGAGTGCATAAATCCATTCCTGCCAGGGCGCCATTGCGTACCAAGATTCCTTAGCAGAAGTTATGATGCAGGATTAGATTCCGTCAGCCATGCTGTCTATCAGACGGCAGATCGAGGTTTTGAAACAAAATCTGCCATAACCAGACTTAACGTGCCGCAGACATGTTCTTAGCGCTTGCTTTGATGACCTCGACGAAATCGACGCACCGCAGGCGGCAGGTAGGCTTCTCGCCGGTAGGTAACAGGGATAGCCCTCGAATTGAGCCTTATCAAGGCATTGTCGCTGTCGTCGTATTTCCTCAATTGGTTGTTGAAGTTGATGTGGTTGGACGCTGTCGACAGACTGGAAGATGTACGCCTTGCGCCCGCCAATGCAGAATTTCTGATAGACGCTCGTCACGGCCCAATTCGAGAGGTTAGGATGAACCTGATGTGCCTGCTGCTGGTCATAATCATGATCGTATCAGCAGCTGCGCCTGTACTGGCGGGCGACGAGCAGGATTGTTTTCAAGGCCAGGAGCCTGAGCTGAGAATCAAGGGCTGCTCGGAAATCATCCAGCGGGCTCCCGACGATGCTACGGCCTATCACAACCGCGCCGTTGCGTACGGACTGACGGGCGATATCGACAATGCCATCGCGGACTACACCAAGGTCATCGAGATCGCGCCAAGCAATGCTAGCGCCTACGACAATCGTGGTCGCGCCTACGCAAGCAAAGGCGACTACACACGCGCGGTTGAGGACGAGGTCAAGGCCCACGCATTAATGGCAAAAGCTACGGCCCGGCCGATCGTAGTCACGCCCAAGGCACACAAGCCGACGAAAGTCACGGCGAGCGCTCCGAAAACCACGAAATCCCCACCGAAGGCAACAGCGGCCCCGAAGGCGAACAACAACGTTGCCAAAGAAGCGTCCAAAAGCAGCTGGTGGTCGCTCCTGAATCCTTGGAGCAACAGCGCTGACCAGGCTGGCGGCAAGAAAGCAAAGCCCTGACGCTTTTCGGCTCATAATCCTCATTGTGGCGATGATCGCACGACCGCAGGGCAGTTGAGGATACAAGTGCGCTTGCGAGGTACTTCGGCAGCACGGCAGGTCGACCCCCGACGGTGGTTGACGAAATTGCTGCGGTGCCAAAGTCTTCCAGGATTGGCAAGTGGAGGGCGACGTGAGAATGCGGTGCTCGACACTGGGCGATTGAGCGTAACCCGCTAGGCGCGCTCTTGAGCGCGTCTCACCACTGCATGACCCTGCTTGGATCTATGGCCGGATCAAAGCCTGCCACCACACGTATCCTGATGCTGTCGGCTCCCGGCCAATACCACACGCCTGGCGTTGCTTGGACGTACGGCTGGTTTGTTCCAGGTGGCATGGGTGGCGGCGCTTCGGCCCGATAGATCATCGGGTATTTGTAGAACGCATCTGCGGTCGCAGTCGTCTCGCCCGATGTCCTTTTTGGTGGAACGGGAACGGTCTTCGTCGTCCAAGCGCTGATTGCCGGCGGCGTCTCAGCGGCCTGGCTACTCGCCTTTGCCTGATTGGTTCTTTGACTAGCCGACGGGGTTTGCATTTTCGTCGAAGGGTCGGCGCACAAAGTGTCCCAACACGCGCGACCGTTTCTGAATTGAAGCCGGCTCGCATCTTCGGACCAAGCAGTCGGAACTGCGACCGTCGTCATACACGCAATCGCCAACCCCCGCGTTGTGGTGTTCAAGACCGGCTTGAACATGGCTCACTCCATCCTTTTTCTTGTACGCAAGACCGATTAAGGCACTGAATCTTGACAGATTTTTGGTGAAGAGAACGGCGCATGCGGCGTCACGTGTTGAGCTACTTCGAGATGCTTGCTGAGCCCGTGGCTGAGGTAGTGACGCGCAAGGACATCTATGGTGGCCAGCAGTTGATAGGTCAGCTGAAGTCCAGCGGACGGGCAGTCGCTGACCGCGAGCGGCGCTAGGCGTTGTCACTGCACTTGGAATGCGACAGGCCTGATAGCGTTATTCTTCGACCCCTCTGTTATCCCGCACCGCAGAGGTGGTCAGGGGAAGGGGGCCCCTTCGACGCGGGGTCTCCTTCCCTCCCTTGAGCGGTAACCAAATTGGCGCGAACCACTAGCTCGGGCGGATCTGAAATGGCTCTATGACGTTGTTGCGGGAGCTCAAATTATGCGAGCTGCATACGATCTTGCCCCAGTGATTGCCGATGTGATCTCGGCTCATTGCCCCGGTACGTCGGCTCGCCAAATCTTCATTCGCGCATGTTTCCTCGGCGAATGGGAGGAAGCCAAAAGCATGGTTGAGGGGATGCTCGCTGAACCCCGGGTGCTGCGAGGCTACCAAGAGGCGCGACTGCGCGAATTCCTCGAGCTTCTCCCTCTCACTGCGATGGGCACGCCTGAGACCCAAACAGTCGATCCAAGATTGTCGCTTTCCCAAAGCTGACTAGCGCTTCAAGGCCGGCCGGAGTACCAAGTCACCCTCATCATCGCTCGGCCAGCCTCTGCACGGTGACGATTAAGAGGACAACGCAGGCTCCAGCACAGCGCGCTTCTCCGAGGGCAAAGTTCAAAGATCCAAGAGGCAGAACGAGACCGTGAACCCCGGTCCGAACGCAATCAACAAATGACGCCCCTTTGCGCCAACTGACAGGGTGCGTTCGAGAACGAACAATGCCGTCGGTGACGACATGTTGCCGTATTCGGCAAGGATGTCCCAGGCGTGCTTGAGCGCTTCGTGCGGCAGTTCAAGGGCACCCTCGACGGCCTCGAGCACTTTGCGCCCTCCTGGATGGAGGATGACACCGTCGAGGTCGTCCAGCACCAGACCATGCCGAGCAAGGAACGTATCCAAAGCGGGGCGGAGTTCGTGCCGCGCACATCTCGGGATGTCCGGGCTCAAAACGACGCCGAAACCATCGTCCTCAATCGACCAGCCCATCAAGTCTTCGGTTTCGCACCACATGTGCTCGCCCGTGGCGACGACGCGGGCTAACGGTTGCGCGCCATCCCGTCTCGACCCGCGTCGCAACAATACGCCGGCGGCGCCGTCACCGAACAATGCCGCCGAAATGTAGTTCTTTATCGTGCGGTCGCTCGTTCGGCAGTTGATCGTGCATAGCTCGACGGCCAGGAACAAAACATTCCCCATCGGCAGCGAATGCGCCAACCGTGCACATCGCGCTAGGCCGGACACTCCACCAGCGCAGCCCAGGCCAAAGACCGGAAGCCGCTCCACGTCCACCGATAGATCGAGGCGATTGGCCAGCATGGCATCAAGGCTTGGAACGGCAAGACCGGTTGTCGAGACGGTAACAATGGCTTCGACCTCGCTCAGAGCGATGCCTGCTCGGTGGGCGCATTGTCGCGCCACGTCCTCGAGAAGGTTGACCGCGGCCATTCGGAACATGGTAGCACGTGAGGACCAACCTTGTGCTCCCATGTGCCACTCCACCGGCACACAAGAGAAACGTGTCTTCACCCCCGTGTTCTGAAAAAGAGCTTGATGGGTTTGGAATTCAGGCGCGTTGGCAAGAATGATGTCGCGTGCCGCGGCTTGGTCGATGCAATGCTCGGGCACCGCCGAGGCGATCCCGCAAATTTCAATGCCTGGATGATCCGGTAGTGATTTGCTCATTTGGTAGTCGACAGCTGCCGCAGTCATTCCCTTGCAAGCTCCATCCGCGTTGCACCATAGAGTTCGTCTAGCGCCCGAACCAAGTTCGCCATGTGCTCGTCCGAGTGTGCTGGCGAAGGCGTAAGACGCATCCGCTCGGTGCCCCTCGAGACAGTCGGATAGTTGATTGGCTGTACGTAGATTCCGTACCGGTGAAGGAGCGCATCTGTCACTGCCTTGCAGCGGACCGGGCAACCGACCATTACAGGAACGATATGGCTTGGATTTTTCAGGACCGGCAAACGCCTGGCCTCAAGTGACCTCTTGAGCATCCGGACCCGCTCCTGGTGGCGGGCGCGTTCGAGCCCGCTCCTTTTCAAATGCCGGATGGAAGCAAGCGCCCCGGCCACGAGCGCTGGCGCCAGCGATGTCGTGAATATGAACCCGGAGGCAAACGACCGGATCGCATCGCAAAAGTCGCGGGAGCTGGCAATGTAGCCGCCCATGACGCCGAACCCCTTCGCCAGCGTGCCATTGATAATATCGACTCTGTCCATGACGCCGTCGCGCTCGGCAATGCCCCCGCCACGCGGACCGTAGATGCCGACCGCATGCACTTCGTCGAGATAGGTGAGTGCTCCGTACTGCTCGGCGAGATTGCAGATCGCCACGATCGGCGCGATGTGCCCGTCCATGGAGTACACACTCTCGAAGGCGATGATCTTGGGCGTGCCCTTCGGGGTTTTCTTGAGTTTCGTCTCCAGGTCGTCAATATCGTTGTGGCGAAAAATCTGCTTGTCGCACTTCCCGTGGCGGATTCCCTCGATTATCGAGGAGTGGTTTTTTTCGTCGGAGAAGACGATCGAGCCAGGTAGGAGTCTGGCGAGGGTCGAGAGTGTCGCGTCGTTGGCGACGTACGCTGAGGTAAAGAGAAGCGCCGCTTCCTTGCCATGGAGGTCGGCAAGCCCTCTTTCGAGCTCCACGTGATAGTGGGTCGTGCCCGAGATATTGCGGGTTCCGCCGGAGCCGGCTCCCACGGCGTCGATCGCCTCGTGCATGGCCTCCAGCACCGCCGGATGCTGGCCCATGCCGAGATAGTCGTTGGAGCACCACACCGTAACCTCGCTCGAGCCGTTTGCCGCTATATGCTCGGCCACCGGAAAGAAGCCGCGGCGGCGCCTCAAATCCGCGAAAACGCGATATCGACCTTCTCGATGAAGGGTTTGGAGTCGCTGCTGGAGCAATATGTCGAGATTCATGTCGACCTCTCACGCGTCCTTCCGGCACGAATGAAGAGCAGTCATTCGGCCTTCAGGCCGAGCTCGAGCACCGCGGCCAAGATGCTTTCCCATGCTGCCGGGTCATCCTTGAAGACCTCTAGTGCCTGGCGGGATGCTTCTGTCGCGAGCTCTCTCTCACCAAGCACAATGCGAGACCGCATAAGGCGGATCCAGCCCTCGGCGTCTCGCGGAGAACCCTTTAGACGATCTGCGAGGCCATCGACCATCGACCGGATGTGGGCGGGACGATCGCGCGGAGGCATCGTCTCGGGATTTTTCTCGCTGCCAAGTCC
>Ga0111538_10015023_pt1 | contig 10191 bp, 10 predicted proteins | sample SoiMethybrSBSTD1_FD_79669 | JGI IMG/M metagenome (GOLD analysis project Ga0111538, IMG submission 79669) | Bulk soil microbial communities from a Populus tree surrounding site in Tennessee, USA - Soil MetaG P. TD hybrid SBSTD1 (version 2)... | ecosystem: Environmental > Terrestrial > Soil >... | reverse complement strand
TTCCGCAGGGTGTGCTCGACAAAGCCGAGTGCGTGATCGTCATTCCCTCGATGACCAAGCTGGCGCTGGGCGTGGGCGGCAGTTACGGCCGCGGCGCGATGATCTGCCGCGGCGGCAAGGAGTTCAACGGCGCGTGGGGATCGCCGGCAATGTACGCCATCGAGGGCGGCAGCTTCGGGCTGCAGCTCGGCGCGCAGTCGACTGACGTGGTGCTGATGATCATGAACCCGCGCGGTGTCGAAGCGCTGCTCGGCAGCACCGTCAAACTCGGCGGCGACGCCACTGCGGCCGCAGGTCCCAAGGGCCGCCATCTGGAAGCGTCCACCGACGCGACGATGCGCGCCGAGATCCTCAGCTACTCGCGATCGCGGGGCCTCTTTGCCGGCGTCTCGCTCGAGGGCACGTCCCTGCGGCCGGACGACGATGCGACCGAGCAGGTCTACGGCCGCCGGATGAGCGCGCGCGAAGTGATCACGGGCACGACCGCTGAGATGCCAGCCTCTGGACGAGTGCTCTCGATCGTGCTGCAGAAGCGCGCGCCGCTCAATCGGTCGGACAAGGAGTCCGGGCGCTAGTGGACGGGCTCCCTTCGCCGAAGCGGCGCTGGCTCGAGTTCTTCGACGACGGCGGATTGCTGCTCCTCGTCGTCGTCGCCATCCCGCTGGTGATCCTCGCGGTCGGCGCGCCGATCGGGTTGCTGGCGTGGCTGATCTCGATCGTCGCGCAGCGGTTCTAACCACCAATGGGCCGGAGAGTCATCATTTGACGCATCTTCGCGAGACCGCGGCCGACACCGAGGCCGCTCGCTGGAACGACTGGCAGGCCAAGGGGCGCCGCCGAAGCGTCCGCAGTGCGCGCCGGATGCGTTGGGTCGTTGTCTTCGTCATCGTCGCCATCGCCGCCTGGGCGGCGTCACTGGCGGCGCCCGGTGCGGTGCTCAGGGCGCTGGGGTAGACGCGCTTCGTCGGGCGACGGCGGTATCATTTGCGTAGCCGTCGTCGTGACTTCCGTTCCGCCCAGCCTCCAGCCCGTCGCCCAGGACGCCGATCGTGCCCGCCTCGCCGCGGTCGGACTCGAACTCGCGGTGCGCGAGCGCGACTTGCTCGCGATCAAGGAAGAACTGCACGCGCTGCAGCGCCGCTATCTGCAGGAGGTCGGCCCGCACTACGCGCAGTTGGCCGAGCTCGACGCGAAGATCGCTGAGCGCGAGATCGCCGCCGGACTTCGGCCGGCCGTTGACGACGACGATCCGGCCGGCGACGACGAGGCTGATGCCGGCGCGCGCGAGCTCGAGATGACCTCGTCGTGCAGCAATCGCGGCGCGCCGACCGACGATCTGAAGAAGATGTTCCGGCAGCTGGCGAAATCAATCCATCCCGATCTCGCGCTCAACGACCCCGCGCGCTGGCGCCGCCATTCGCTGATGGCCGAGGCCAATCGCGCCTACGCCGAACGCGATGAAGATCGGCTCCGCTTGATCATGAATACGTGGGAACGGATGCCGGACGCGGCGCTCGACGACGATCCGGATGCTGCCCAGGAGCGCGTGCGGCGCCGGCTCGCCGATGCCGACGCGCGGATGATCGCGATCGACCTGGAGTTCGCCGACCTGCGTCGATCCGCGATCTGGCGGCTCAAGACCAAGATCGACGACGCCAGGGCGCAGGGCTGGGATCTGTTCGCGGAGATGATCCTTGCCGTAAAACGCGAAGTGCAGCGCGCGAGCTGGCGGCTGGCCTCGCTCTAGCGGGAGTTATACCGTAGGCGAACGCTCAGAGCCGGTAGTAGAGATCAGCGACTTTGCCGTGCCACTTCAGGAAGACCTCGCGCAGGGCGTCGAGGCTCTTCGGCGTCGAGTCCGGTTTGGGCATCGGGTGCACGAACACGTCGGTGACACCGATGTCGAAGACGCCGCCGGAAATTCCCGGCTCGCGGAAGATCAACAGCGGCAGTTTCATTCCGAACAGAATCCCGGCCTCGAGGTGATTCCACGGTGTCGGGAAGACGATGGTGTCAGTGACGACGCGCTCGAGCGACTCGACGCCGCGCTTCCAGACGCCGCCCACGGCCCGGAACTGCTCGAAGCCGAGAATGATGCCGCCCGAGCAGTGCTTCGCGATGACCGCGACCTCGCGCAACGGCAGCTCGGTGGGGTAGTCCGATCGGCCGAGCGCCCGCGGCTCGAGCCGCATGTCTTCGATCAGATCGAGGATGATCTCGCGCGCCTTCTGCTGTTCCGGATTGAGGTCCGTCGGGCAGGAAACGAAGACGGGAATCCGCATGCGCCATAGTCTAGCGCCGCGGCCAACTAAACGGCTCGCGAGACGGACGATCGCGCGGCTGCCTCGATCTCTTCGTGCTCGAGGCCGGGCGTGCCTTGCGGTCCCGACCGCCGCGAATCCACACGGTGCAGAGGTCGGTCGCCGATCGTCGCCCGCACGGCCGTAAGCGCCGCCGGCCCCGGACGGCCCAACCTGCGCTCGAGCGCGGCCAGCGGAGACAGCGTCCCGGCAAGAATCTCGCAGGCCCACGACCGATCGATCTGCGCCTGGGCGCGCGCCGCCTCGGCATCGGCACTGGCCATCGCGACGACGACCATCACGCTCTTCTGACATTCGTGCAGCTCGACCGTCAGACCACGCCGCGCGAGGTCGCCTCGCTCGGTATCAAAACGATGAACAATCGACGGCGCGGTCGCGCCAGCGGCATCGGGATCTTCGGCCGCCTGCGTCCAGCGGTGAGCTCGCAGGTCGATCACTGGCGCCCGGCTCGGCGCGGTAATGTCCTGGCTCGACGCCGCGTCGAGCCGCGCCATCAACGACTCGACGGCCTGCAGCCGGCGAGCCCAGCGATCCGGATTCTCACCGTCCGGCGCACCGGCCTGCGCCGAACGAGCCTGGAGTTCCATCCAGATCTGGGCGAACGCCGCCGTCGCGGCGTCGCGTGCGGCAAAGGCCGCGAGCGGCATCCTGCGCACCGCCATTTGCTCGACGACGCTGGCGTAGGGGACTTGTCCGGCCAGGAAGACGTCCGGGTAAACGGTCGACCACTCGCACGCGCGCCGGTGCAGCGCCTTGCGGCGGTCGACCATGTTGAAGAACGCCGCCAGCACCGCCGACGAGTGCGCTCGATCGGCCCGCTTGATCAGTCGCGTGATCGTTCGCAATGAGAACACCGTCGGGATTGTCGGCACGACAATCGCGTCGGCGGCGGCGAGGACGCCTTCGCTGAGCAACGTGAATCCAGCCGGGCAGTCCAGGAAGAGGACGTCGTATTCGCGACCGAGAGTGTCGAGGAGCGACCGAACCACACGCTTTGGCTGGCCCAGTCGTTCGAGCATCCGGTCTACCTTCCGATAGGCGAAATCGGCTGGCAGCAAATCCAGATTCGCGTGATCGGTCTGTTTGATCGCGGCGCTGAGCGCTGCGCCGCTCGCGAAGCTCTTCTTGCCGAAACCTTCGACCCGCGGACGGATCCGGAAGGCGAATGTCGCGGCCGCTTGCGGGTCGAGGTCCCACAGCAGCACTCGCTGCCCGCCGGTGGCTGCGACGAACGACAGGTTCACCGCCGTCGTCGTCTTACCGACGCCACCTTTCATGTTGTAGACGGCGACGACCTTCATTGCGCCCGACCGTCAGTCGCCGATCGCTTGAACGCGCGCCGGCACGCAGCCCTCGTCGCGCGGCTGGCGAATTCAGACATCCTGTCGAGGACGCCGGCGCGCAGTCGTTCACCTTGTTCGCGGCGCCGTTGCGTGAGCTGGGCGAGAACCGTTCTGGCGCTGGTGGCCCCGTCCTCGGCGACGAGGGCGCGGCCGTACTCGATCAGTCGCGACTCCTGGACGTGCGCGTCGTTGAAATCGCCGAGTACGCGCTGCAGCTTTTTCAGCGCGGCAAGAATGCGTCCGAGGTCCGCTGGATCGTAGAAGCCCGGTGTCACATCGATTAGGTACCGCAGCTTCTTCGCGATGATGCGCACGTCGTGCACTTGCGCCGCGGCCGTTCCGGTGGTGATCGTCTCGGCGCTGTCGATGAGTCTGCGGCTCAATCGCCAGGCGCGCCGCGAGACGACCTCAACCAGGGGTTGATTTGCCGCCGGCGCGTCGGCGGCAGCCTCGAGCGGGCGATGCAGAAAACCCTGCCAGTCTGCGAGGAGCGCCCCGTAGCGAGGGCTGTCCAGCGCTTCGACCAGCGATTGACGTTCGCGCTCCTGCCTGTGGCCGAGGAACGCCAGCAACGCCTCAAAGCCGCCGGCGTCACAGTCGTCGGGCTGGGCGCGGAGCGACAGGACGAGCACGTCGAGGTCCCGCGGCGGACCCGTGAGCCGGCCCATCCACGAGAACTCGGCCGCGAAATGCGCGGCGACGTGTTCCGGAAACACGCGCTTCAGTTGACCGAGCAGCGATCGCGTCCGGCGAAGCGCGACGCGGAAGTCGTGCAGGAACTCGCTGTCGAGATTGGCACGCAGGCCGGGCTCATTCGCGATCAGCGCGGCCGTGAGCGCGCGATGGATCTGTCTGGCGCCGACGCCGGCGAGAACCGTCGGCTCGAGTTCGATGGCGACTGAGGTGGCGCCGGTCGCCAGCGTGCCCGCGTGGCGGAGCATCAGTGCCTGTACGCCTTCGGGACATGACGCGATCCCCGGCCGGCTCTCGAGGATCGGCACCAGCCGCCGGTAGACGTCCTCGTACCCCCGCAGCGCACTCAGCGTGATGACCGTCGGCAGCGGCCGCCACGCGGTCCGCGTCTGCGGCCGTCGCACCTTGGCCGACTCGATCCGCAGCCGGGCGATCGTCTTCCGTTGATCATCGAGGACGTCGAGTTGTGAGCCCTGCGACTCGGCGTCAGCTTGCGCAAGCAGGCGGCGGACGCCAACGACCGGCGCCAGCGCTCGTTGCAACGGGCCGCGCGGAAGATCCCAGGCGAAGCTGACCGGCTGGGTCAGCTCGACGGCGAGCGAACTTCCTCGTCGGCCGTCCTGCCACGCCATCGTCGCGGCGCGATCGTCGCCCGAACGTGTCAGCCGCGCGCCGGCGCGCCGAACGCGACCGTCGAAGGTGTCCAGCAGCGTGAAGCGATGTTTCGCGATCGCGCGCTCACGGGTGGGAAGCAGCGCGCGCAGGCTGTTCGTGATGGCGTCGCCCGACCAGTCGCCGTGGACGACGAACACCGACTCGGACGCGGCGGCGCAGACCATGAATGAACTCCTGCAGTTCCTCGCGAAGCCGAGCGGCCGCATCGGGGACGCGCATCCAGCGGCGCTTGCGGAGGCGATCTTCGAGCCACTCGTCAAGCACGCTGGTGACGCGCATCAGGTAGACATCGACCTCGAACCGTCCATCACCGTTGGTGTGGCGGTAGCTGCCAAGCGGCTTCTGCGTCACCACGCCGCGCAGGCCGGCTTCTTCCTCGGCTTCACGAATCGCGGCGTCGCGCGAGCGTTCGCCGTCGTCAATGGATCCTTTGGGGACGATCCAGCCTTTGCCGCCGGACCTCGTCACCAGAGCGACTTCGAGGCGCTCTTTGCGGATGCGATACGGAATCACCGCGGCTTGCCGGCGTACCTGTCCCATTCGGAGGGCTCCTCGCGGCCAAAACGTACCAAAACCGGCTGAGAAGTACAACCAAGCCGGCTGTTGTGTTCGGTCTGTTGTCTTAGCGCGCGCCGAGGAGGGTCGCGGACGTAACGATGAGCGCCGCCGCGATGAGGGTCAGGCCGATGACGCGAACCGTCAGGTCCAGCAGGAGCCCGGCAATCTGGGAACTGGCGATCGGCCGAGCCACTGGGGCTGCCGGATCGTTGGAAAGGGCCACTGTGCTTTCGGCGGTCGGTGACATCTCTCGTTCTCTCGAACCCTCATAGTGCAGGACTCGTGCCGGGTTTTCCCTGCCGCCAAAGGCCGAATCAGCTCACTGCGCCCGGGTTGTGATGCCCGCGTATTTACACTGATTCTGAAAGTCAGTAACGGATTGCTCCGCCGGGCGTCCGCTGTCTCGCGCCGCTCACGCCCATACAATTGGCCAGGCCCGGCCATGAATGCCCTGATCCGCGCGGTTCGTTCCCTGCGCAGGCAGCCGTCGTTCTTTGCGGCAGCCATCGGCGCCCTCGCCGTCGGCATCGCGGCCCCGACGGCGCTCTTTGCCGTCGTCCAGGCGACCCTCCTGCGGCCACTGCCGTACAAGGACGCCGGAGACATCTACGCCATCCGCACCAGGATGACGGACGGCCGGTTCACGATTGGCCTGGTGGCCTCGGAGGAATTGTCCGGGTTGCGCCAGGAGACAGCGCTCGTGGCGGCCGCCGTTCTCGTTGTACGGGTCGAGGACAGCATCAACGGCGATGGGGGCGAGGCGCGGCAGATCATCACGGTCGGCGTGTCCCAGGGATTCTTCGAGTTGTTCGGCACGCCGATGGCGCGAGGGCGCGCGTTTACTCCAGACGACCACCAGGCGTCGCCCATCCGCTCGACGGTGCTATCCGATCGCGCGTGGCGCCGCCTGTTCGGCGCAGATCCCGCCATTGTCGGACGAACGATTCGTCTCGCCACAGGCGGCTCGGCCGTTGTCGTCGGTATCGCGCCGCCGACGTTCGACGCTCCGCACGACACCGATCTCTGGGTGGCGGAGAAGTACCCCGAGACGATTGGCCACGGCTACGATGCCTACGTTCGACTGCGTCCGGGCGTGGCGCCCGGCGATGTGCAGCGCGCGCTCGGACCAATGTGGGAAGCACTCGCGCAGAAGTACCCCGACCAGGCGCGCAATCGCGTCTTCGTCTTCCGGCCGCTGCTCGAGTCCATCGTGGGCGATCTCGGACCTATCGCGTTGATGGCGTTCGCCGCGACCGCGTTGCTGCTGGTGCTGGCGATCGCCAATGTCGCCAACCTGCTGCTGGCCCGCAGCGCTGCCCGGGCCCGCGAATTGGCCGTCCGCGTTGCGATCGGGGCGAATCGAGGCCACCTGATCAAGCAGTTGCTGGCGGAGTCGTCGGTCATCGCCCTGGTCGCCGCAGCGATCGGCATTCCGCTGGCCTACGCCGGGGTTCGGGCGATCGCGGTGATCGGCGGCGACGCGTTGCCTCGCGCCGACGGACTGAGATTCGATCCCGGTGTCGCGCTGTTCGCAGCGGCGATCGTCGGTCTGGCGGGCATCGCCGTGGGATTGCTGCCCGCGCTGACGACAGCGGATGCGCGCCTGCTGAGCGTGGCCAACGAGGGCGGCCGCGGCGGCACGTTGAGTCCGCGCACGAGACGTCTGCTCGCCACGCTGGTCATCAGCGAAGTGACGTTGGCGGTAGTTCTGGTCGCCGGCGCGGGTCGTCTGCTGCTGAGCGCCCGGAATCTGCTGGCCGTCGATCCCGGGTTTCGCGCCGAAGGTCGCCTGATCGTCGACGTGCTGTTGCCGAGGCCGCCGTACGGCACCATCGACAGGGGCCGCGCGTTTTCGGACGAGGTTCGAGCGGCCTTGAAGTCCCTTGGCGCGACCCAGGTGGCGATGGCCACGTCGCTGCCGCTTCGTCGCGAATGGGACAGCACCACCTTCACCGACATTGTCGGCCGGTCCGTCGAACCGCAGTTCCGCCCCAACGGCCGTCTGCGGGTCGTCAGCCCGGACCTGTTCGACACGCTTGGCATCCGCATCTCGCGCGGCCGCGGCTTCGGCGCCGAGGACCGCGCCGAGGCCGAGCCCGTCGTGATGGTCAACGAAGCGTGGGTCGCGAAGTTCCTGCCGTCAGGGGCCGACCCGCTGCGCGAACGCATCGACAACATGTTCTACCGTCGCACCTCTACTGGCTTTGCCACGCCATCGGCGCCGATCATCGGCGTCGTCTCGGATGTTCGCTACACCAGCCTCGACAAGCAGGCCGAGCCCGTCATTTATCTGGTTGACGCACAGCGCGACTCGGTACGGCGGAGCTACGTGATCACCACCGCCGACGGCCATCCCGAAGCGTTGACGACCGGGATACGTGCGGCCCTGCAACGCATCGATCCGACCGTGCCCGTTCAGTTCGACTCGATGAGCCGCGTCGTGTCGTCGTCGCTCGTGTGGTCGAGGCTCGGCGTGTTCATGATGGCGACGTTTGGCGCGATCTCGCTGCTGCTCTCCGGCACTGGCGTCTTCGGTGTCCTCGCTTTTGTTGCCGGGCAACGACACCGCGAGATGGCGGTTCGATTGAGCCTGGGTGCAACGCGCCGCAGCGTGTTCGCGCTGGTGCTGGCAATGGGTGGGTGGTTCGCGCTCACCGGCGGCGCGCTCGGCCTGGCGCTCGCGTGGTGGATGGGGCGCCTGATGAGCGCTTATGTCTTCGAGGTCAGTGCCTCGAATGCGCTGGTCTTGAGCGGAAGCGCCGTGCTCGTCGTCGCCGTCGTGCTCGGCGGCGCGATCGTTCCCGCGTGGCGCGCGGCGTCGGTCCACCCATCGCGGGCGCTGCAGCCCTGATGTCCTGAACACGGCAGGAGACTAGGACACGAGGAGACGAGGACACGAGGAGACGAGGAGACGAGGAGACGAGGCGACGCGGGGCATGTATATGCCTTGACAGGTATATGCCGTGATGTGTATATTGTGGCCGTGGAATCCGTCTTCGGAATCATTGCCGAGCCGAATCGCCGGGCGATCCTCAGCCTGCTCGCCGCCGCGGAGCAGTCGGTGGGCGAGATCGAGCGCCAGCTGCACATGCCGCAGCCGACCGTGTCGAAGCACCTGCGTGTGCTCCGAGACGCGGGTTTCGTGGCATCCACCGTGGATGCACAACGCCGGCTGTACCGGTTGAATCCTGAGCCGCTTCAGGAACTGGATGCCTGGCTGGCGCCGTTTCGCCGATTCTGGTCGGTTCACCTGGATGCGTTGGAGCGCCACCTCGCGCGCACGGATCAATCCACCTCCGCGAAACCGAAGCGGACGGGCCGTAAGACACAACGAACAAGGAGAGGACGATGACTGAGGGCGGTCGGTACACACCGGGCCCGGCCAGCGGGGCGGAGATCCGCAAGGGCGGCGAGCAGTGGACGCTCATTCTGGTCAGGGAGCTGCGCCACCCGCCGGAGAAGGTGTGGCAGGCGCTCACCGACCCGGCCGAGCTGCGCGAGTGGGCGCCATTCGACGCCGACGGCAACCTGGGTACGGCCGGGAACACGGTGAAGCTCACCACGGTGGGAGCGCCCGCGTTACACGTGACCGAAACTACCGTGACTCGCGCCGAGGCTCCCAGGCTGCTCGAATACACCTGGGGTGGCAACGACATGCGCTGGGAACTCGAAGCCCGGCCCGGCGGCACGCGCCTGACGCTGTGGACCAGCATCGATCGCCGCTACATCTCGATGGGGGCGGCCGGGTGGCACATCTGTTTCGATGTGCTCGATCGAAAGCTCGCTGGCACACCGATCGGCCGCATGGTGGGGATGGAGACGATGAAGTTCGAGGGGTGGCAGCGGCTGAACCGGGAGTACGCACAGCTGTTCGGCCTTGAAGGGAGGTCCCAGTGACCTGGAGTCGTTGGATTCGTCAGTTCCACCGCTGGATGTCGATCGCATTTACGCTCACCGTCATCGCGAACTTCGTCGCGATGGCGATCAACGGCGGACAACAGCCTCCCGGCTACGTGACCTACTCGCCGCTGCTTCCGCTGTTCCTGCTCCTCTTCAGCGGGCTGTACATGTTCGTGCTGCCGTACGTCGGCAGGCGCGGTGCAGGTCCGGCGTCACAACAGGTTGGAGGATGAATCGTGGCCAAGAAACCAAAGGCGGATTGGCGCGCACACACCCTGGACCGCATTCGCGGGCTCATCCTGGACGCCGACCCCGAGATGATCGAGGAGCGGAAATGGCGCAAGCCGTCGAATGGCATGGCCGGCATCCCGGTCTGGTCGCACGACGGGATCGTCTGCACCGGTGAGACGTACAAGAATCACGTCAAGGTGACCTTCGCCAAGGGAGCCTTTGTCAAAGACCCTGCGGGCCTCTTCAACTCCAGCCTCGACGGCAATCTGCGGCGCGCCATCGACTTCCACGAAGGCGAGCCGATCAACGAGACGGCCCTGAAGCGCCTCATCCAGGCCGCGGTGAAACTGAATGCCGCGGATTAGCGGCTGACGGCTGCCTCAATGCCCGTGAACACATCCGGCAGCGGCCAGCGCGGGATCGGTCCGCGCGTGCCGCCGAGCAGGTAGTCTTCGCGCTCGAAGACCGGC
>Ga0111538_10015018_pt1 | contig 10192 bp, 12 predicted proteins | sample SoiMethybrSBSTD1_FD_79669 | JGI IMG/M metagenome (GOLD analysis project Ga0111538, IMG submission 79669) | Bulk soil microbial communities from a Populus tree surrounding site in Tennessee, USA - Soil MetaG P. TD hybrid SBSTD1 (version 2)... | ecosystem: Environmental > Terrestrial > Soil >... | reverse complement strand
GGCGCCTTCTATGTCGATCTCAATTCGGTTTCGCCGGCCACCAAGACCGGCTGCGGTCGCCTTATCGAGGACGCGGGCGGACGCTATGTAGAAGCCGCGGTGATGACGCCGATCCATCCCAAGGGTATCGGCTCGCCGATGTTGCTCGGCGGTGTCCACGCAGCGGCCTTCCTCGAGCGTGCCGCGCCGCTTGGCTTCGACGCGAAAGTATTTTCAACGACGCTCGGACAGGCGGCGGCCGTCAAGATGTGCCGCAGCGTCATCATCAAGGGCGTCGAGGCGCTCCTGACGGAGTCGATGCTCGCTGCACGCCGCTATGGCGTGGAGAAGCCGGTGCTCGATTCCTTGTCCGATCTGCTTCCCGCCGGCGATTGGGAGAGAATAGCGCGCTATTTCATCTCGCGTTCGCTCGAGCACGGCGTCCGCCGCGCCGAGGAGATGCGCGAAGCGGCCAAGACCGTCGCAGAAGCGGGCGTCGCCCCGCTGATGGCGAGCGCAACTGCGGAGCGCGAGGATTGGGCCGCCGCGTTCAAATCCGCGCTAAGCGAAAGGGAGCTCGGCGCGATGCTCGATGCCATCCGCGCCCAGATGGAGGCGCCGCGCCGCGCGGCGGAATAGCCATGACCCACACAGGAAGCTGTCACTGCGGACAAGTGTCCTTCGAAGTCGAAGGCGAGCCGGAACAGGTCATGGAGTGCAACTGCTCGCATTGCAGCCGCAAAGGCTTCCTCTTGTGGTTCATCCCGCGCGACAAGTTCACGCTGCTCCAAGGCGCGGACAGCCTGACCACGTACAAATTCAACAAGCACATCATCGCACATCAGTTCTGCAAGACCTGCGGCTGCCAGGCGTTCGCCTACGGCAAGGATCGTTCGGGCGCGGAGCGTGCCGCCATTAATGTGCGATGCCTCGCCGACATAGACTTATCGTCGCTCAAGCGGATTCCCGTCGACGGGCGTTCGTTCTGATCGATCGAGCCGACAACAAGAGGGTGCCATGATCATCGACTGCCACGGCCACTACACGACCGAACCGAAGCCGCTGATGGATTTCCGCCAGCAGCAGATCGCGGCGTTCAAGGATAAGCAACCGCTGCCCTCGTTCGGTTCCGTCAAGATCAGCGACGATGCCTTCCGTGAGAGCGTCGAAGGCAACCAGCTGCGCATCCAGCGGGATCGCGGCACGTCGCTCACGCTGTTCTCGCCGCGCGCCTCCGGCATGGGCCATCACATCGGCGACGCCAAGGTCAGCCTCGAATGGTCGCGCGCGTCGAACGATTGCATCCACCGCGTCTGCTCGCTGTTCCCAGAGAACTTCATCGGCGTCTGCCAGTTGCCGCAGTCGCCCGGCGTGTCGCCGGACAATTGCATCGACGAGCTGAAGCGCTGCGTGAACGAGCTCGGTTTCGTCGGCTGCAATTTGAATCCCGATCCCTCCGGTGGCAGCTGGACCGCGCCGCCCTTGACCGATCGCCACTGGTACAAGTTCTACGAGACGTTGATCGATCTCAACGTTCCCGCGATGGTCCATGTCAGCGCGTCGTGCAATCCGGCCTTTCACACGACCGGCGCGCACTATATCAACGCCGATACGACCGCGTTCATGCAGTTCATCGCCGCCGATCTGTTCAAGGATCTCCCGCAGTTGAAGCTGATCGTTCCGCATGGCGGCGGCGCGGTGCCGTATCACTGGGGCCGCTATCGCGGGCTTGCGCAGAATCTCAACCGGCCGCCGCTCGATGAGATGATGCGCGACAACGTCTTCTTCGACACCTGCGTCTATCATCAGCCCGGCATCGATCTGCTCGTGAAGCTCGTGCCCGCCGACAACATCCTCTTCGCCTCCGAGATGCTCGGCGCGGTCAAGGGCAACGATCCCACCACCGGCTTCGGTTATGACGACACGCGCCGCTACATCGAAGCAAGCTCGCTGAGCGCAGCCGACAAGCAGAAGATCTTCGAAGGCAATGCATTCAAGGTCTTCCCGCGCCTCAAAGGCAAACTCGAAAAGACCAAGCCCACAAAGAGATAGACCAGAGATTGCAGATGGCTTCAGCGAGCACAGTCCCAAAAACCCACCTCCCCCTCGTGGGGAGGTCGAAGCGTCGTAGCGCAGAGCGCGAGACGCTTCGGGTGGGGGGCGTTTCGTGGCCGACGATCGCGTTCGGGGGGCGGGCGTGAACACCAACCCGGCCTACATTCCGTTCCATCCGAACCCGTCGAAGCCGCGGTTCAAGGTGCCGGCGGGATCGGTCGATGCGCATTGCCACGTCTTCGGCCCCGCGAGTCGCTTTCCTTACGCGCCCGAGCGCAAATACACGCCCGTCGATGCGCCGAAGGAAAAACTGTTCCAGCTCCGCGATTTTCTCGGCTTTGACAAGAACGTCATCGTGCAGGCGAGCTGCCACGGCAAGGACAACGCGGCGCTCATCGACGCGCTCGTCAACTCCAACGGCAAGGCGAAGGGCATCGCTGTGGTCGGCGAGGACATCACTCCGCGCGAGCTGAAGGAGATGGATGCGGCCGGCGTCAAGGGCGTGCGCTTCAACTTCGTCAAGCGCCTCGTCGATTTCACGCCGCGCGACGTGCTCGAGCGCATCGCCGCGCGCATCGCGCCTTTGGGCTGGCACATCGTCGTCTATTTCGAGATGCCCGACCTTCCCGAGCTCGAATCCTTCTTCACCTCGCTGCCCACGGCTGTGGTCGTCGATCACATGGGCCGGCCAGATGTGAAAAAGGGCCTCGATCACCCGGAGTTCCAGCGCTACCTTAACCTGCTCGATAAGCACACGAACATTTGGAGCAAGGTGAGCTGCCCCGAACGTCTCACAATCGCTGGCTCGCCGTACGACGACGTCGTGCCGTTCGCGCGCACCCTCGTCGAACGTTATCCGGATCGCGTATTGTGGGGCACGGACTGGCCGCATCCGAACATGCCGGTCGAGGCGCCCGATGACGGCGTGCTGGTCGATGTGATTCCGAAGATCGCACGCACGCCCGAACTCCAGCGTGCACTTCTCATCGACAATCCGATGCGGCTCTATTGGAATTGAGAGAGCGGAGGACGCTCCAACCAGGAGGGATGGACTATATTGTAATGATCGCAATGTTGTTGACGACGGAGAGCCCGTCCGCCGAGACTAAGCATCATCCGTTCTGTGATAACAAGGACGTACCTCAACCTTGTTATCCGTGTACGCGTCTTTGGATCAAATTTCCGCACTGCAATCCGGACATGGTTGATGAAGCCACGCGCCGGGAGTTCATGGCTGTGCGGTGTATCATGATCGACGGGAGTGAAATTGCGCCAAGCTCATTTGTATCGTGCCCACCTGAGGCGCTGCGAAGAAGTCAAAGCAGCGTTCAGAAGCACCGTAGCGGCGTGAGCCGCGAGGCGCTTCCTTCGGCGTTGCTCAACGAGGACGGATATGTCGCTTCCTAAAGAATACGACGACCTTCCCGGCACCGTGGTCTTCGATGCCGATCAGGCGCGCAAGGGCTATCACCTGAACATGTTCTGCATGTCGCTGATGAAGGCCGAGAACCGGGCAGCCTTCAAACAAAACGAGCGCGCCTACCTGGACAACTGGCCGATGACCGAAGCCCAGAAGCAGGCGATCCTGAAACGCGATTGGAACGAGATGCTCCAGCTTGGCGGCAACATCTACTTCACGGCAAAAATCGCTGCGACCGACGGCCTCTCGTTCCAGCAGATCGCCGCGATGATGACCGGCAAGACGCAACAGGAATACGCGGAGATGATGCTCAAAGGCGGCCGCTCGCCCGAAGGCAACCGCAGCAAATCGGAATGGAAGAACCGTGGCTAGAATCGTTGCCGGCGTAGCGACCTCGCACATCCCCGCGATCGGCGCGGCCTGGGACAACAAGAAGACCGCCGAGCCCTATTGGCAGCCGGTGTTCAAGGGCTTCGAGGCGTCGAAGGACTGGATCGCGAAGGTCAAACCCGACGTCTGCATCGTTGTCTACAACGATCACATGTCGGCGTTCTCGCTCGAGATCGTTCCGACCTTCGCCATCGGCTGTGCGGCGGAATTCCCGATTGCCGACGAAGGCTGGGGCCCGCGTCCGGTTCCACCCGTGAAGGGCCATCCCGAACTCGCCTCGCATCTCGTGCAGTCGCTTGTGCTCGATGAGTTCGACATCACCATCGTCAACAAGATGGAGGTCGATCACGGCCTCACGGTGCCGCTCACGCTGATGTTCGGCCAGCCTAAGGAATGGCCGTGCCCCGTGATCCCGCTCGCGGTCAACGTCGTGGTCTATCCCGTGCCGACAGGTAACCGCTGCTACTTGCTGGGCAAGGCGATCCGCACGGCGATCGCGTCCTACGACAAGGACCTCCGCGTCGTGATCTTCGGCACGGGCGGCATGTCGCATCAGTTGCAGGGACCGCGCGCGGGCCTCATCAACAAGGCGTTCGACAAGCGCTTCCTCGACAACCTGACCAAGGACCCGCAGGCGAATGTCCGCATCCCGCATCTCGAATATTTGCGCGAGACGGGTTCGGAAGGCATCGAAATGGTGATGTGGCTCATCATGCGCGGCGCGCTTGATGACGAGGTGAAGGAAGTCTATCGCTTCTATCACGTGCCGGCGTCGAACACCGCGCTCGGCCACATCATTCTGGAAAACACACGAACATAGAAACAGAGCAGTCGCATGGATTGGCCGCACCCACCTGAATCCACCTCCCCCTCGTGGGGAGGTCGAACCGCCGTAGCGCGCCAGCGCGAGGCGGTTCGGGTGGGGGGAGTGCATCTCCGATGCGATTGCTCAAGACATAGAGGATTGAAACAATGAAAATCTGCGTCGCCGGACAGGGCGCCTTCGGTCAGAAACATCTTGACGCGTTGAAGCGCATCCAGGGAGTGGAGGTCAGCTCCCTCATCGGCGGCAATCCCGCCGGCACCGAGGAAGTCGCCAAGAAATACGGCATCCCGCACTGGGGCCACGATCTCGCCGAAGGTATCAAGCGCGCCGATGCGGTGATCCTCGCCACGCCCACGCAGATGCACAGGCAGCAGGGCGAACAGGTCATGCGTGCCGGCAAGCCCGTTCTGATCGAGATCCCGATCGCCGACAGCGTGGAGGATTCCGAAGCGCTGGCAAAAATCTCGAAGCAGACCGGCGTCATCGCCATGGCTGGCCATGTGCGCCGCTTCAATCCGTCCCATCAATGGGTCCACAAACGCATCGAAAAGGGCGAGCTCAAGATCCAGCAGATGGACGTGCAAACCTATTTCTTCCGCCGCACCAACATGAACGCGGCCGGCAAGGCGCGCAGCTGGACCGATCACCTCTTGTGGCATCACGCGGCGCACACGATCGATCTGTTTCACTATCAGACCGGCGAAGCCACCTCGGAATGCTATGGGGTGCAGGGCCCGCGTCATCCCACCCTCGGCATCGCCATGGACATGGGCATCGTCATGAAAGTGCCGTCGGGTGCGATCCTCACGCTCTCGCTGTCGTTCAACAACGACGGGCCGCTCGGCTCGTTCTTTCGCTACATCTGCGACAACGGTACGTATCAGGCCTATTACGACGATCTCTTCGACGGCAAGAAGAACCCGATCGATCTCTCCAAGGTCGATGTCTCCATGGACGGCATCGAGCTCGAGGACCGCGAGTTCATCGCCGCGATCCGCGAGAAGCGCGAGCCGAACTCGTCGTTGGCCCAGGTTCTTCCCTGCATGCGCGCGATGGGCAAGATCGAATCCATGATCGACCCCAAGCGCCAATGCGTCGTGTGAGCAGCCCTCGGCTTGTTACGACTGGTTAAGCTCTCGCGCGCACAATCCGTCCCCAAACGGGGATATGATGCCGCGACGGCTGCGTACTTCCTTTGAGAAAGTGACCTGGAAGCGCCGGGTCTTGGCGATCCTGTTGGCGCTGGTGGTGGGCGTAACGCTGCTGCCGCCGATCTGGGATCTCACGAGGAGTTTCTCCGTCAATCTGGACCTGCTTCGAGGCTCCTTCTCGAGGGGGTGGACGCTGTTCTATGTGGCTCCGCCCTTCGCGTTCATCGTGTTTTTTTTCTGGGGCCTGCCCGCTCTGGCGCTCAATAGCATCGCCCTTCGACGGAACTGGAGTCTCTTCGCCTATGTCGCAGGCGGAGCGGTGGTTGGCATTCTGGGCTTCATCATCTTGAGCGAAACGATCTTGCTGCTCGAGGACAGTTCCGCTCCGCCGTGGGATAGCCCCGAAGAGTCCCACTGGCGCTTGTATTTGCTTGTCGCGCCGCCTCTCGGTGTGACGGGAGCAATCTGCTCCGTCGTCGCATGGTGCGTCATGGCGTTCGGCCAACGGCAGTCTGCGCAACACGACTGAGCTTGCGCGCCGCCCCGCGTACGTTAGCGAGCTGCGGGCGCCGGGAAGGGTATCAGCACGAAAGAACCACGATCGCGCCTTCGCCGGGAGGGATCATTTTCACGAAAAGTGCTCAAAGCCCCTTGTGTCCTTCGTGCATCCTTGGTGACCTTCGTGTCCCGCCTTTTTGAGCCTCGGTTCCAAGATGCAGCCCCGCAAACTCGGTCCCTTCTCCGTTTCCGCCCTCGGCCTAGGCTGCATGACGCTGAGTCACGCCTATGGCAATCCGCTGGATCCCGCGACCGCCGCGAACGTGCTCCGCCGCGCCCTCGACCTCGGCTACAATTTCTTCGACACCGCCGCGCAATACGGCTTCGGCGCGAACGAGACGCTACTCGGCACCGTGCTCAAGGACCGCCGCCGCGACATCGTGCTCGCGAGCAAGGCCGGCATGTTCCGCAACGCGCAAGGGGTCCGCGAAGTCGACGCCCGCCCCGAGGTGCTCAAGAAGACCTGCGACGACGCGCTGATCCGCCTCCAGACCGATGTGATCGATCTCTACTACCTGCACCGCTGGGACAAACGCGTGCCGGTCGAGGACAGCATCGGTGCGCTCGCCGATCTCGTGCGCGAGGGCAAGATCAGGACCATCGGCATCTCGGAGGTCTCCGCGACCACGCTGCGCAAGGCGCACGCCGTCCATCCGATCGCGGCCCTCCAGACCGAATACTCGCTCTGGACCCGCGATGCGGAGATCGCCGTGCTCGACGTCTGCAAGGAACTCGGCATCGCCTTCGTCGCCTTCAGCCCGGTCGGGCGCGGGTTCCTCGCCGGCGGCGTCCGCGATGTCGCCGCGCTTCCGCCCAAGGACATCCGCCTCGCCCAGCCGCGCTTTATGGGCGAGAACTTCGCCCGCAATTTGAAGCTGCTCGACGGCCTCGTCCAAATCGCGCGCGAGAACGACTGCACACCGGCACAGCTCACTCTCGCCTGGCTCTTGGCTCAGCGCGAGTACATCATCCCCATCCCGGGCACGACGCGCCTCGATCACCTGGATGAGAACGCCCACGCGCCGGACCTTCATCTGACCGCGGAAACGATCTCCCGCCTGAACGTTCTCATCAACAGCCGGACCGTCAGCGGCCCGCGCTACAACGACGCCACCTTCCCCGAAATCGACACCGAGCGAGCCTGAGCATGAATGAAGGCCCCGCACATGACGCAAAATCCATCGACGGAGCGGGCTTCGACTCCCTCGAACGCGCGACCGGCATCACCGGCTTCGCGCTCGATGAGGACTCCCGCCACCGTCTCGAGTGGGCGCTGTTCTGGGCCCGCACCAGCCAGGCCAAGAAGGAAAAGGTCGACATCGCCAACCTGATCGTCGAGCTCGCCGTGCAGTATGCGCGTGCCGCGAACAGATCCGTGCTCGCGAACGCTTCCGAGCCACCCGCTAAGGCGACCGGGAAAGGAAAGGGCGATGCGGTCACGCAGTCCTTCTTCGACTTCGCGCGCAAGGCCATCGAATTCGTGCCCGAGGCCGGAGCGCTCGCCGACGCCGAGCTCGACCAGCACATGCGCAAAGCGCTCGCGGCCGCGAAACGCCAGAAGGACGATCCCAAATCCAAGCTGCCGCCCGAACGCCGCGACGAGCTCACCCTCGCGCTGGGGAAGTAGAAGAGCGCCGCGCGACACGCCCCCATCAGATCTCCATCCCCACGCCGTGGGCCCGCGCCTTGTCATGGGCGAGCTTGGCGAGCGCCATGAAGCCCACACCCTGATCCGAATTCTGCTTGAACACGGTGATCTCCTCGGCGCGCTGCCGTCCTTGCGCTTTTCCGGCACACAGCTCGCCGAGATCGGCGATCTTCTCCCAGCTCGTAATGCCCTTCTCGACCGGCTGGAACAGATCCCCCTGCTCATCGATGATCGCCTGGTCCTTCAGCGTCGCGACGATCCGGTCCGCGCGCGATCACCGCGTCGTCGAATTCGCGCCGCGGACGCGCAATCGAGCCCTGCATCACGACACCCTTGTTGCCGGCAACGATCGACGTCACGTGCTGCCCCTTCTCGAGCCACCCCCCGAACAACACCGGCACATTGCTTCCCGTCGCCAGGCAGATCAGGTCCGCGCCGCGCGCAACGTCTTCCGCCCCGGTCATCACTTCGATCCGCGCACGCACGCATGGCTGCATCGCATCCGCGAACCTCTTCCGGTTCTCCTCACTCCGCGAGAACACGCGCACCGTTTCGATACCGGGCCTGATCGTGCACATCGCGATCAAATGGCGCCGCGCCTGCCGGCCCGTCCCGTATAACCCCAATACGCGGCAATCGTTGCGCGCCATCATGTCGGTGCCGACCGCGCTCGTGATCGCCGTCTCGGTGCCGAACATCTCGGCTTCCGAATCGAACGCAAACAAGGGCAGCGAACCGATGATGATCGTCTTCAGTTCGGCGGTTTCGCTGTCATAGGCGACGTAGACCCGCTTGCCCGCGCTCTCATATTGCTGAGCGCCGCCCAAAAACGTGTAGCGCTCCACGTGGATGAACATGCCCGCCACCTGGAGCCGGTGGCAGCCGCCCGGATGCACCGTCACGCGCCGGTCCTCGTGCTGCATGCGAATGCGCGGCGCGGAGTAGAGAGGCTTCTCGCCCTGGTCGCGGAAGCCGGCACGCACGGCCGCTATGGCCTCTTCCAGCGAGATCAGGCCTTTGAGCTCTTCGCTCTTGATCAGCAGCGCCAACTTTCTCGCTCCTTCTTTCTTTCACGGCTTTACCGCCGCTCCATGCGGGGCGATGATATCCGCTCTGTCGGGCACGGAGGACTCGATGTCCGGATATGCAGGACTCTTGGCGCGCGGTGTTCTCGCCGCCGCCGCTTGCGTCGCGAGCTTGAACGGTTCCGCGCTCGCGCAACCCGCATCGCCCCCCGACTTCGCGCCGAACGCAAACATCGGCTGGTACATCTACGGCCGCCAATTCATCCCGCCCTCGAGCGGGCCCGGCCCCGTCACACAGCATCCCGACCATCCCTACGTGACCAACGACGAGTTTCGCGCGACCGGACGCCAGCCGACCTTTCAGCTCGCCGATCTCTTGACCCCGATCCTCCAGCCCTGGGCCCGCGACATCATCCGCAAACGCAACGACCTTGTGCTCTCGGGCAAGCCCGCCAACCAGCCGCACGATCGCTGCTGGCCCGTCGGCGTTCCCGCGTTCCTCTTAAGGCCCATGACGCAGGCGATGTATGTCATCCAGACGCCGAAGGAAGTGGTGATGATCCTGTCGAGCAAGCAGGAGATCCGCCGCATCTATCTCAACGTGCCGCACTCGACGAATCCCAAACCGTCCTGGTACGGAGAATCCGTCGGCCATTACGAAGGCGACACGCTCGTCGTCGACACGATCGGCATCGATGACCGCACCTGGGTCGACGGTTTCGGCACGCCGCATACGAATAAGCTTCACGTGGTCGAGCGCTTCCGCCTGATCGAAGGCGGAACGGTGATGGAAGCGACCGTTCACGTCGAGGACGAAGGCGCCTTCACGACGCCCTGGACCGGCATTCAGCGCTTCCGCCAGTATGAATTGGCCGTGCGCCAGCTGAGCACGCCAGGCACCGCCGCGCTCGCCAGCGCCGAAGAAGGCCCGCTGCAGGAGCTGATCTGCGCCGACAACACCAGCACCTTCTTCGAAGACCCCGACGCGCCGCCCATCCCGCAGACGACCGTCCCCGATTTCTGATCAGTTGACGGTGTAGCCGCGGCCTTGAAGGCATGCCGTCTGCGCCCTCTTATAGCCGTCCATTTGTGCAGCGTACTGAGTCTGCTGCGTTTGCGCCGCGCCGGCATTTTTCTGTT
>Ga0111538_10015017_pt1 | contig 10192 bp, 5 predicted proteins | sample SoiMethybrSBSTD1_FD_79669 | JGI IMG/M metagenome (GOLD analysis project Ga0111538, IMG submission 79669) | Bulk soil microbial communities from a Populus tree surrounding site in Tennessee, USA - Soil MetaG P. TD hybrid SBSTD1 (version 2)... | ecosystem: Environmental > Terrestrial > Soil > Tree... | reverse complement strand
TGCTGATCGTCCTGATCGTCGGTATCGCTGACGGCGGCCACCCCGGTCGGGTCGTTCAACGATCCGATGGCGAAGTGGTGAATCACTCCGCGGCGCGCGTCGGCGAACAGCAGATCGCCGTTGCCAGCCACCGCAATGTCGCCCGCGATCTGCGGCATCCTCGTGAAGAGAGGAGTCGCATCCGCAATGGCGACGGCTGCGATCCGCGGCGCGACCGGCAACGGTCCGACGTCGCGCAAGAACCACGCACCATTGTCGACCACGTCGGCGATGAGCAGCAGGAGCATCGGTGCCAGCGCATATCGAGCGAACGACGCGAGGCGCGGCCTGAAGGACGGACGTGGACGTGGACGTATGCGCAGGCGAATCGGCATCATCCCGACCGCCAGTGCCGCCCGCCCCACCGCCGCCCTCGTGGCGGAGACCACCGAGCTCGTCTGCCAGGCCGCGCGGCCGACGGCGAGGGCGACAGCGACAGCAAGGCCGATGCTACCCCATGGCCATTGGACGAGAACAAGTGTGCGCGCGACAAGCAAGGCGAGCAGCAGGCTCAGCGCCAGCGCAACTCCCAGCATCGTCAGACGCAGGCGAAGCCCGACGCGCAAGAGGCATCGTGCGCCTCCATGCTCTTCGATCAACGAACGTACATCCAGCCATCCCCATTTGCCCACGTTGACGCTCAAGTCGCGGTCTGCGCGGAACCCGTCGTCTACCTGGATGGCGCGCGCCGGGCGCGACGCGCGCAGCTGGCCGGTCAGTTCGGCGAGGAGCGCATCTGGCGACGTCCACGTCTCGCTCCAGAAGCGCTCCTGAGGAACGCCGCCGATCAGGAGACGCGCCGAGGCAAGCATGTCGGACAGCCTTGCGATCGGAGCCTTCCACGTCAGACGCCTCGCCCGAGCCGGGTCGATTGTCTGCGGGGGCGACCACTTCCCGCGGATGCGTCCCGCACAACGCGCCAGCGGCTGAAGGAAGTGCAGCCACGCGATCAGCAGCCGATGCGAAGTGCGACTGAAGACGCCGCGCACGCTCGCGACGTCACGGAGATCCGAGCGCCAGCCAAACCTCATGCAGCGCGCAATGGTCGTCAGCCAGCCGACCACGCCCGCCAGCAGCAACGGCACGGTCAGCCCGACATAGCCGATCGCGAATGTGGCTGCGCCGGCAACGAGAGCGAGCGCGAAGAGTCCCTGCCATGCCGGCGAATGCGGCAGCAGTTGCGCCGGATGCACGCTCGTGGAATAGACGGACGGAAATGGAGCCGTTCCCCAGATGCCGCTGTTGACGCGGCGTTGCGACAGCGAGCGGATGAACGGCAGCGGGCTGTAGATCCGTCCGTGCCACAGCATGGTTCCGTGTGCGAACTTCTCGGGGTGGTGGGCATCGAGCCACGCCTCGCCCTCGCCGTACCCGACCTGCTGTCGCCAGTACGCCTTGATCGACGTCCGGTGATGGTGCCAGACGAGCGCCGACGGTGAAAAGCCGATGCGCTGTTTCTTCGCCTGCAGCCGCCAGCAGATGTCCACGTCGTCACCGGCGCGCAGATAAACCGGATTGAATCCGTTGATGGCGAGGAGCGCTTCCCGGCGGAAAGCCATGTTGCAACCGGGCACGTGCTCGGCAATACGATCGTCGAGCAGCACCTGCGTCGGTCCGCCCGGAGCGCGCGCGACGCACTGCGCCACGAAGGGATCGTCAGGGGGCACGACATTGGGACCGCCGGAACCGACGACATCCGAGGTCAGGAACGGTTGCACGAGATAGGTGAGCCAGTCCCGATCGACCCGCACGTCGGCGTCGGTATAGGCGACGATCTCACCGGTTGCGGCCGAGAGGCCGATGTTCCTCGCCGCGCTGAGCCCGCCGTTGGGCACCTCGATGAGGCGTACGGGGTATCGCCGCGCGATGTCACCGGTCGCATCACGAGAGCCGTCGTTGACGACGATGACTTCGAAGTCGGGATAGTTGAGGCGTCCCAGCGAGTCGAGGCAGTCATCGAGGGTGTCGGCGGCGTTGTAGGCGCAGATGACAACCGAGACCTTGGGCCACGTTCGGACGCTGGCTTCCGGGAACGGCGCCGAGGCAAACGCCGCGCTGACCTCCGCCAACGCCGGTTTCGGGCGCCGATCTGCATCGACCAGGCCGAAGGCCCAGTCCTCGATCTGACTGCCTCCACGCCACCATTCGTCGGTCCACGAGAACGCGACCGCGCCGCAGAGTCCTTCCTCGAACGCCGCGCGGATGTGCATCGCCGTAATCGTGGCCTGCCCGTCGCTCCCCTCGCGGATGCTGTCGGCCCCTGCCTCTGCGAGCAGCAGCGGACGCGCGCCGGCTAACTGCTGCAGTCTCGCCAGGTACGCTCGCAGGTCGGCTTCGCGGTGCAGGTAGACGTTGAACGCGCAGACATCGAAGCAGTCGAGCTCGAGATACTCGGTCGGCGGGTAGTTCACGTACGTGAGCAGACTCTCTGGCGATGCCGACCTGGCCTCGGCACAGAGGTCCTCCAGGAAGCGCGTCACTTTTTTCTGCCCGTGCCAGCGCACGACGGACGGCGGAATCTCGTTGCCGAGTGCGAACAGCAAAGCTGCAGGATGCGAACCAAGCATCCCGACGTGTGCAGTGACCTCCCGCCGGATATCGCGCGTCAAGCGCGCGTCGTCCAGGAACGCCACGTGCTGCGACCAGGGCAGACCGATGATGACGCGAAGGCCGCACCGCGCAGCCTCGTCAAGCAATGCGAGGGAGGGGGCCGTGTAGGTCCGCACGGTGTTGAACCCGGACCGTGCCATGAAGGCGAAATCCGCCCGGGCCTGCTGCAAAGGCGGGAAATTGCCGTTGCGCTCGCTCGGCGCGAAGGTCCCGTACGAGACGCCCTTGATGAGGAAGCGCTCGCCTTCTATGTCGATGAATTTGCCTGCCGTCTGTGGGTGCATGTGACGCGATTCTCTGTTCGCTGTGATTGTTCTAGGCGCACCCGTTGTGACGGCAATACTAATAGCTGAGGCGCAAGTAACGACGGAGCAACGATCGCGCCATGCGCAAGTCGGCTGCAATCGACGTCGCTGAAGCTCTCAGGTCTTGTGTGATTCTCCCGTGATCTCTAACAACATGGCAACCAGCGCACCGGTCCGGTCCTGCCCAAGGTGCGACGATACTGTTCAAAACGTGCGTTAAAGTGACTAACCCTGTGTGTATCTGGGAAAAATCTACACAGACTTGCGCAATATACCTCGACTGACGCCGGCATGCTATCGGAGTTCGAAGACGACGGCGCGCGCGTTCTCGAGCACGGATTTATGGCCGCGCCGCAGGTGCTTTTCTAAGAGCGGATAGGTGTCAAAGAACCAGAATGCCGGCCACAGCAGCGCGAAATGCGTGCCGCCGGCAGCGCGGAGTCGTGTGAGCTCAGCGATGGCGTGCTTATCGTCGGCGGGCGGGCCGAAGTACTTTCCCTGATTCTCGACGAAGGGGAGCCGAGCGCGTCCGGCAATCGACCTACCGAACCCTCCCTCGTCGAGGTCGGCGACGATAACCACCGCCTCCCGCGATGTGACAGCTGCCAGTTCCTCCTCCACCATGTGAACCGAGTGCGAGTGATGGCTGCCACCGTGCCATTTGTTGGCGCGGAGCGTGTGCCGCCCCGGCACAATGAAGTGATACGACGGAGGGCTGCCGAGACGGTCCACCCATGCGTATCCGAACTCGCGCAGTACAGACGTGGCCTCTTCGAGCGCATCGTCTGTGATCAGCTCGATGAAAATCTGCGGCCGATGCTCGCGCAGAAGCGTCGCGGCGCTACGGAGCACACCCATCTCCATGCCTTCGACATCAATCTTGAGAAACGTCACCGGAAGGGACGGCAACGACGGCGCAAGTTCAGCCATCACGTCGTCGAGACGCCGAAGCTCAACGCGCTCGCCGGCGGCTGCCGCCGCCTGCCCAGGTACGATGTGGCTCGCGCCGATGTTACCGCCGTGTTCGTCGCGCAAGGCCATGGCGCCGACCAGGTCGGTATCACTGATGCCCACGGGCACGACGGTGGTCCGCCCTCCCAGGTCGTTCGCATCGATGTTGCGCCGCAGAATCGGGTGCAGGCGGGGGTTGGGCTCAATCGCCACGACGTGGTCGGCGCAGAAAAGGCCGAAGAACACGGCGTGGTTGCCGATGTTGCTGCCCACGTCGAGGTAGATCCCGCCACTCGGTCCTACCATCGCGATGTACTCGAGCTGATCGATTTCCCAGAATGTTTTCCGGGTCCGGATGACGTACGCGATCTTGTCGTGGGCGTCGTGGCCCTCCAGGTGTACGAGCACCGGGTTCTCGTCGCCAGACCACCAGGCGTTGCAGGTAAAGCTGGTCGCGGTCGGTGCGTGCCGCACGGGCGCCATCAGGTGCTACATTACCTGACTCGCGTCATATCCGGACCGAATGGGATTGTCTCCAGCCCTCGAAGTGTGTTGTGGAAGGATGGCAGCGTGAAGGCGGCCCTGCAGTGGGCCATGCTGGCTGGCGCTCTCGCGCTGCTGAATGCGTCGCTGACGTTCGACAACGTCTGGCCAACGCTGTCGGTCCACTTGAGTGCGGCGCTGTCTATCGAGGTAGCGCTCTGCGTGCTGGCCATCATCGTGGCCGCCCGCTGGTTCAGGACGCCCTCGCCGGCAGCCGTCCGGATCCTCGCTGCGATCTGGGTCTTCCTCGTGATCGGGCGCTACGAGGACGTGACCGCACGATCGCTTTATGGTCGTGACATCAATCTGTATTGGGATCTCCGAAATCTGCCGAGCGTGGGTGCCATGCTGTCGTTTGTGGCGAAGCCGTGGCTGGTGGCAGCCACGATTGCGGGCGTCGCATTAGTACCGCTCATCATCTACCTGCCACTCTGGTGGGCGCTTCGCTGTGTCACCAATGCGTCGAAAGACTCGCGGGTCCGGCACGTGCTGACGGCCGTTGCAGGCGGAGTCGTCGTCGTGGGCGCCGCGCAGGCCCTCGGCGTACCGGTGCCGCGTAACCTTCGCGTCGTCGAACCGGTGACGGGTGTCTACGCGCGGCAGGCGCGCCAGTTCACCTATGAGATCAGTGGCGCGGGATTGCGTGCGCTTCCGCCCGCCCCAACCACGCGCTCCAACTTCGGCCTCGTCAAGGGTGCCGACGTTCTCCTCCTCGCTGTCGAGTCGTACGGCGCCGTGAGCTGGGATCGGCCCGCGCTTGTCGAAGCACTTGCCGCGAGTCGCAGGCGCCTCGATACCGATATTCGCGACACCGGCCGTCGCGTAGTTTCGGCGCTCGTCGAATCGACGACGTTCGGCGGCAAGTCGTGGCTGGCGCACGTCAGCTTGCTCTCCGGCAACGAGGTGCGCGACGAGCAGACCAGTGTGCGGCTCATGTCGCAACGACGCGAAACCATGGTGAATGCATTCTCCCGTCACGGCTACAGGACAGTCGCCATCATGCCAGGCGTGCGAAGCGCGTGGCCGGAGGGCGCGTTCTACGGGTTCGATCAGATCTACGATCTCGCCCGCCTCGGCTATCACGGCCCGTCATTCGGATGGTGGAACATTACCGATCAATTCGCGCTCGCCCGGATGGACGCCCTCGAGATTGCGTCACATCCCCGCCAGCCAGTGTTCGTTTTCTTTCCCACGATCAGCACGCACACGCCATTCACACCGGCACCGCCGTACCAGCCGGATTGGAGCCGAATCCTCACAAATACGCCGTATGACGACGAGGAACTGGCCCGCGCGTGGGCACAGGAGCCAGACTGGTTCAATCTCGGACCGAGTTACGCGCAGGCGCTCGATTATTTCTACGCTTCGCTTGGCGGCTATCTTCGTCTTCGGGCGGACCGCGACTTCGTAATGGTGCTCATTGGCGATCATCAGCCGCCGGCGATGGTCAGCGGGGAAGGGGCGACCTGGGATGTGCCGGTTCACGTGGTCACCAACCGGGTACAGGTCGTCGATCGTCTGCTGCAGCGGGGGTTCCGGGAAGGCCTGCGGCCGAGTGGGCCCTCGGCCATCAAAATGAACGGCTTACTGCCGCTTTTGCTCGACGCGTTTGGCGAGGAGTAACTACGCCTGAGGTCGCGCGATCTTGCTGGTCCGCGATCCGTATTCCACACGATACTTGCACTGGTGACTGGCGCACTCGACGGAACTTCCCGCCGGGACCCGTGCACCACCAGCGCCGGACAACTGCTCTGGGCTGCGGTGATGCTCGGGGTGTCGCTCGTCGCCATCAAGGCCTACCACCTCGGTGTACCGCTGCGTGACGGGCTGTTCGATTACGGGCGCTCGATCTTGGCGATCTCGTACGTCGATGTGCTGTTTGCCACCGTGTGTTGGGCGGCTGCCCGCCTGCTGTTGGTCATCGCCTCGCGGCGACCGATTGCTGCACGGGCGGTCTCTGGCGCGTTCGTGGGCTTCGCAGCAGTGTGCTGCCTCTACGCGGTCGTCAACATCATTCTCTTCGGCGTCGTTGGCGGATTCCTGACCTATCCGCTGCTGGCTGTCATCGGCGATGTGCGCATGGTGCGTTCCTCCGTGGGCGCACACGTGACGCTGCCGGCGATCGTCAGCCTGATCGGAATTCCGTGTGTGTATCTCGTTTCGGTGGCCACTTTGACTCGCCTCATGCGAGCGGTATCGTCGACGCGATGGGTCAGTGCGAGTCCGGCGTTCCTCGCAGCAGCGTGGGTTGCGACGGGCCATTACGCGTATGTGACGGACTTCGTCGAGCACTCCGATCGCCAGGTTGCCGAAAGCCCGCAGTGGGCGATCGCCGCGTCGATATGGCAGATGTTCGCCGACGGCGGCTTCGTTCGGATGACCGGGACATTCACGCCAGACGACCTCGCGGACTTCGATCCACCGAAGGTGGGGGAGGTGCAGACAGCCGCCTTGCCGTCGAATGTGATTCGTCGCGCGACAGCCGCGCTCAACGTGCGTGGCCTCGCAGCGCGCCGGCCGCCCAATGTCGTGCTCATCGTCCTCGAGTCGGTAGCGGCTCGGTGGACCAGCCTGCACAATCCGCTCTATGCCACGACGCCAACGCTGCAGGCGGAATCCGCGCGCAGCGCGGTCGCGGACAATTTCTACGCGCACATCGGTCGAAGCTCCAATTCGATGGTCGCGATGCTGTTATCGACGTACCCGAAGCTCGATTTCAAGGAGATGACCGAGCAGTATCCGGATTTTCCGGGCACGTCGCTGGCGACCGTGTTTCGAAGCCGAGGGTATTCGACGACCTTCGTTACGCCGAGCGACATGAAATGGGCCGGTTGGCGCGGATTCCTCGAAGGCCATGGTTTTGACGACGTCCTCGATTACCACGACCTTGCCTGTCCGGAGATGGTCTCGTCGTGGGGAGTCGAGGATCGTTGCATGGTCGACGAGGTCGTGGACCAGATTGCGCGTGCCGGCACGAGGCCGTTTTTCGTGACCGCGTGGACGACGCAAACGCACCATCCGTACGAGACGAGTCCTGGAGTTCCTCTTCTCAATCTGGTCCGGGAGTCGACCCCGGACGACTGGGAGCTGGGCCGGTACCTGAACATCGTGCACGAAACGGATCGCCATCTCGCACGCATCTTCGAGGCGGTACGTCGCGCCGGTCTCGAGCAGGACACGCTGATCGTCGTCACGGGCGATCACGGTCAGGCGTTTGGATATCCACACGAGACGTACGTTCAGGGCCGCACCGTGTACGAAGAGGACGTGCACGTGCCGCTGATGGTGTGGTACCCACGCAGGTACAAGGCAACCGCTCGGGTGCCGGTGGTCGGTAGCCATGTCGATCTGGCGCCGACGATCGCCGATCTGGTCGGCCTGCCTGCGGCACGGGAGTGGCAGGGACGCAGCCTTTTCGACGAGAGTCATCCGCAGCGCGCGTACTTCTACGTCGCTGAAAGTCATTTCCGGCTTGCAGTTCGCGAGGCGAACTGGAAGTACATCTACAGCGTCCAGGACGGACGCGACGAGCTCTACGATCTGCAAGCCGATCCGCTGGAGCAGCGCAATGTTGCCGCGCAGCATCCCGAACAGTGCGATAGCCTGCGGCAGCGTCTCGCCGCCTGGACCGAAGCGAATCGACGGCAGTACGAGCGAGTCGAAACGAAATTGTATCGGTGAGGTCCGCCGCTCCTTCCTCTTGACAATCTAAAGATACCGCGTAACGTTGCACACCACCGGTATCGATCTGATACCATTGAAGTCGTGGCCAATCTGCTGATTCGCGACCTTGATGACGATGTGGTGAAACAGCTCAAGGTGGCGGCGAAGGCGCATGGACGGTCGCTCCAGGCCGAGATTCACGATGCCCTGCAGCGAGCGGGCACACGCAGCCTGGCGGAAACGCGTCGTCTCTCCAGAAGCTGGCTGAAGCGGCTTCGTGACACGACACTTTCCGATAGCACTGCACTCATACGAGAAGACCGGGATAGACGGTGAGCATCCTGGTGGTGGATGCAAGCGTTGTCCTCAAGTGGTTCCTTCCGGAAGTTCATAGTGACGCGGCGCGACACCTGCTCCAGGAAGCCCACCAATTCGTCGTCCCCGATCTTCTTTTTCCCGAAGTGTGCAATGCGATCTGGAAGAAGGTGCGTCGCGGTGAAGTGAGCCGCAATGAAGCGCAGCGCCTGGTTGCCGATATCGAGGCTATCGCTGTCGAATCGATCCCGACGCGCGGGTTGATCGGCGATGCCTCCGCTATCGCGTTCGCGAGCGCCCAGACCGTGTACGACTGCGTATATCTCGCCCTTGCCGTGCGACTCGAGACGCGCGTGATCACTGCCGATGAGCGCTTCGAGAGAGCCATAACGTCAAATCCGATGCTTGCGAAACACATCTGCATGGTTGACGCGCTTGCACCGTAAGATTTCGCGAGCCTGACACGATCACCTCAGGCATTGGCAAGGAACAACGAGCTAGAATGGCGCGCTTGCCAGCAGACGACATTCGCCAGGCGGTCCCTTCCGATCTCACGTTGCGAGTGAAGTCACTCGAGTCGCTCCTGGTGGAAAAAGGTCTCGTGGACAGGGATGCGCTCGACGCGCTGGTCGACACGATGGAGCACAAGGTGGGTCCGCGCAACGGAGCGCGGGTCGTGGCGCGCGCGTGGATTGATCGGGCCTACAAAGAACGCCTGCTCGAAAACGCGCCGGCCGCGATTGCCGAGTTGGGCTACACCAGCGGACAGGGTGAGCACATGCTGGTGGTCGAAAACGGACCCACGGTACACAACCTCGTTGTTTGTACGTTGTGCTCCTGTTATCCGTGGCCGGTTCTCGGACTGCCGCCGGTCTGGTACAAGTCCGCGCCTTATCGCTCCCGTGCCGTCATCGATCCGCGCGGCATCTTGCGCGAGTTCGGTACGGAGTTGACGGAGGATGTCGAAGTGCGCGTCTGGGACAGCACCGCGGAGTTGCGATACATCGTTCTGCCCGAGCGTCCCCCTGGCACTGAATCGATGACGGAAGAGCAACTCGCAGCACTGGTCACACGCGATGCGATGGTCGGCGTTGCCAAGGTCACGTGCCCACCATCGGGAGCCGGCCGATGAACGGCGTGCACGACATGGGCGGTCAGCAGGACATGGGTCCAGTTGTGCACGAGAAGAACGAACCTGTGTTCCACGCTCCATGGGAGGGACGGATTTACGCACTGACGCGTGCAATGCGTGCCTGGCGCAAGTGGAGCCTCGACGCCGACAGGCACGCACTCGAGCTCATGCCCCCTGTCGACTACTTGCGAATGAGTTATTACGAGCGGTGGGTCCACATGCTGGAAGCGCAGCTCGTGCAGTACGGTCTCGTGAGCAAAGAAGAGATCGAGCGCCGACAGGCGGCGCCAGGCTCGACGAAAGCCACGCCGGTATTGAGCCTCGCAACGTCGGACCGTTGGCTCACGCGGGGAATCCCGTCGAGCGAGGATCCGCATGTGCGACCGCTATTCAACGTGAATCAGCGCGTACGCGCACGCAACATCAATCCCACTGGCCACACTCGCCTGCCACGCTACGCACGCGGCAAGACCGGCGTCATCGCCCGCGATCACGGTGTCTATCTCTTTCCCGATACCAACGCGCATTTCCAGGGTGAGAAACGGCAGCATGTCTACTCCGTGCGTTTCACCGCACGGGAGTTGTGGGGAGAACGCGCGTCGCCGCGCGATTCCGTGTATCTCGACCTGTGGGA
>Ga0111538_10015016_pt1 | contig 10193 bp, 7 predicted proteins | sample SoiMethybrSBSTD1_FD_79669 | JGI IMG/M metagenome (GOLD analysis project Ga0111538, IMG submission 79669) | Bulk soil microbial communities from a Populus tree surrounding site in Tennessee, USA - Soil MetaG P. TD hybrid SBSTD1 (version 2)... | ecosystem: Environmental > Terrestrial > Soil > Tree... | reverse complement strand
GAATCCCGTCCGGCGACGCCTTCGCGCAGCGGCAGCCCGCCTAGGATGAGCGGAGCGTCACCCCTCCCGCCTTCCCCATGGAGCGGAGCCGAGGCTCCGCCACGCGCGCCCGTGCGGCCTAGAACGTACGGGAGAGGCCGAGGACGATGCCGGTCTTGGGGCCGAGCTGGGACTCGTTCACGTAGCTGTAGATGGGCGTCACCACGTAGCCGTACAGGCTGAACTGGGCGGGGGCGCGCACGCTCAGGCCGGGCGTCAGGTACACGAAGGTGCCGCCGGTGCCGGGCACGTCTTCGTTGATGTAGCGCCCGCGCGACTTGTGGGTGGCCTTCACCTGCAGCGAGATCCCCACCCCGCCGAAGAGCGGCCGGTTCACGGTGGCGCTCAGGATGCTGTCGCCGCCCACCCGGTAGTCGAGGTCGTTGGTCGTGTAGAGCTGGTAGGACGCGGCCGCGGAGGCGTTCCAGGCCCCGCCCAGGCTGCGCCCGTACTGCAGCGTCGCCACCAGGTCCACCGAGCCCGTGCCCGGCTGCAGCATGGGATCGAGGATGCCGCTGTCGGCGCGGTTGGGCGGGCTGGTCAGCGTGTGCTTGCCGGCCGGCAGCTCCACGCTCAGGCCGCCCACCAGGTTGTGGTTGGCCCCGCGCAGCAGGCCGTAGCGCACGCCGAACAGCGCGTCACCGTTGCCGGTGGTGGTGAAGGTCTCGCGCAGCACCGGCGGATGGCCGATGTCGAAGTTGCGCGCGGCCACCAGCGGGATGGACAGGAAGACCGAGGAGCGCGTGCCCAGCCCGTAGGCCACGTCGAACTGCAGGAAGTTGTCGGTGCCGCCCAGCTCGTCGTGGAAGCCGGGGACGATCCGGCGGTCCTCGAAGTCGATCTTGGGCCGCAGCACCTGGTCGACCTCGCTGCTGCCGCTGAGCAGCACGCTCATGGGGGTGTGGCGGTAGGAGAGGTCCACGCGCACCGCGCCCTTGCCCAGCAGGCCGTTCTGGCCCCGGGTGGCCAGCAGGCAGCTGGTCGAGTCGCAGGCCGAGGCGGGCGCACTGCCGCCCGGCAGCGCGGCGGCGAGGAGCAGCCCGGCGATGGTGAAGCGGAACGAGAAGGACACCATCATCGACCGTACGCTCCGCGCCCGCGGGCTGTCAAGGCAGGGTCCGGCCCGCCACGTCTTTTGACGCCGCCGCCTAGATGGACTCGTCGAAGCGCAGGCGGGGGAGCGCCTCCCGGATGGCCCGGGCGCCCTGGTCCGTGACCTTGGACTTGCCGATGAGCAGCACCTCCAGCCGGGGGAGCCCGGCCAGGTGCTTGATGCCGGCGTCGCCGATGCGGGTGTCGAACAGGCTCAGCTTGCGCAGGAAGGGGAAGGACTTGAGCGTGGCCAGGCCGTCGTCCGAGACCCGGGTGCCGCCGATCATCAGCGTCTCCAGGCTCTTCATGTCGCGCAGCTCGCGCAGGCCGGCGTCGCTCGTGTTGGTGCGGAAGAGGTTCAGGAAGCGGAGCTGCACCAGGCCGCGCAGGTGGGCCACGCCGGCATCGCTCACCGGGGTGAGGCGCAGGTCCAGCGAGCGCAGCTCGGTGAGCGGCTCCAGGCAGACGAGGTCGGCGTCGTTCAGGCGGACGCCGTGCAGGTCCACGCGCACCACGGGCCGCCCGGCCGCCGCCTCGTCGTATTCGACCACGCCACCCAGCTTCTGGATGGCGGCCACGGCCGCGTCCTGGCCCCAGCCGGCGTCGTTGGCGGCGGCCGGTCCGCCCAGGCCCAGCAGCACGAGTCCGGTCAGGAGTACAGCCTTCACGTCGCCTCCAGCCGGCGGGCAACCGGTGCGCGCCCCGCCTGGCCGCCCCAAGGGTACCACCGCCGGGCCTTCCCCGGACCTACCGAAGGGGGGTCACCCATTCCCCGAAAAGTGGGCCCAGGTCCCGGCCGCTGGCGCGTTCCATGGCGCTCCGGAAGTCCTGGCTGTCCACCACCTTGCCGGCGTGGGCGCGGGTGAAGTCGCGCAGGCCCCGCCAGAAGGGCTCCTCACCCACCGTCCGGCGCAGGAGGTCGAGGAAGAGGGCGGCCTTGCTGTAGGTGATGGCCCGCCGCAGGGCCAGCGAGGGGTAGGGTCCCGGGTAGGTGAGGGGCACGTCCAGCCCGGCCTTCACCGCGCCCTCGCGCCGGCGGCGGAAGAGGTCCATCTCGCGCTCGTAGGCCCCGCGGCCCCAGCGCTCCTCCTTCCAGGCCGCGACCATGAAGCTGGTGATCCCCTCGTTGAGCCAGAACTGGCTCCAGTCGCTGCAGGTCACGAGGTTGCCCCACCACTGGTGCGCCAGCTCGTGGGCGATGGCCCAGTCTTCGTGGGGATCGGCGAGGCGCGCGGCCAGCACGTCTTGGCCCAGCACGGAGAAGGTGGCCGCCTCCTGGGCCTCGTCGCCGGCCACGTGCACCTGCACGTAGCGGCCGTGCGGCAGCGGGAGCCCGGCCCGGCGCTCGAAGTAGCGGACCATGTCCGCCGTGGGCGCGAAGAGCACGCGCAGCCGCGCGGGCGGAGCATCTTCGCTGAGCGCGACCAGCTCCCGTCCCCGTTCACGCGAGTGCCACACGTGGAACGCGCCGGCGGCGAAGCCCAACACGTAGGACGAGTAGGCCTGCTCCTCGCGCCACACGTGCCGCTCCAACCCGTCCGGCGCCTTCTCCCGCGCGGCCAGGCGCCCGGGGCCCACGGACGTCATTCCCGGCGGCAGCTCCAGGGCCAGCGTCGCCGTCGCCTTGTCCCCCGGCTGGTCCTGCGCGCAGATCATCCACTCGCAGGTGAAGTAGCTGGTGACCACGGAGCGCCGGCCGAACACCAGCCCGCGCGCGGGCACGCCGTGGAAGGCGACGGACAACGTCACGGCCTCTCCCGCGCGCAGCGGCCGGGGCAGCGCGAAGGTGAGCGCGCCCGCCGTCTCGCGCAGCGGCGCCTCCCGGCCGTCCACGGTGGCCGCGTCGATGACGAGGCGGTTGGGCGTGAAGGTGAGCGCGTCCAGGCCGTCGCGGCGGCTGCGCACCGTGATGGCCGTGCGCCCGGCCAGGGCGTGCGCCTCGAAGTCCGGCCGCAGCGTGACCTCGTAGTGCTCCACGTCCTGCCCGGCGCCGGGCGGCTCCGCCGCACCCACGACGACGGTGGCGCCCAGCACGGCCGCGCCGGCCATGAGGAGGCGCGCCCTCATGGCCCCCTTGCGCGGCCCGCATAGCACTACGTCCGGGTTCCCCCCACCGTGATCTCGGAGACGAGGATGGTGGGCAGGCCCACGCCCACCGGCACGCTCTGCCCGGCCTTGCCGCAGGTGCCGATGCCCTCGTCCAGGCGCAGGTCGTGCCCGATGTGCGAGACCTTGGTCAACACGTCGGGCCCGTTGCCGATCAGGGTGGCGCCCACCACCGGCGGGCCGATGCGCCCGTCTTCGATCAGGTAGGCCTCCGTGGCCGAGAACACGAACTTGCCGGAGGTGATGTCCACCTGCCCGCCCCCGAAGTGCTTGGCGTAGAGCCCGCGCCCCACCGAGCGCACGATGTCGTCGGGATCCTCCTGCCCGGCCAGCATGAAGGTGTTGGTCATGCGGGGCAGGGGGATGGAGGCGTAGCTCTCGCGGCGGCCGTTGCCGGTGGCGGCCATGCCCATGAGGCCGCTGTTGAGGCGGTCCTGCATGTAGCCCTGCAGGATGCCGTCTTCGATGAGCACGGTGCGGCCGGGCACGTTGCCCTCGTCGTCGATGTTGAGGCTGCCCCGCCGCTCCTGCAGGGAGCCGTCGTCGATGACGGTCACGCCCGGCGCGGCCACCCGCTGGCCGATGCGGCCGCTGAAGGCCGAGGTGCCCTTGCGGTTGAAGTCGCCCTCCAGCCCGTGGCCCACCGCCTCGTGCAGCAGGATGCCCGGCCAGCCCGGGGCCAGCACCACCGGCATGGTCCCGGCCGGGGCCTCCACCGCGCCCAGCATGACGATGGCCATGCGCGCCGCCTCGCGGGCGAAATATTCGGGCGGGCGCTGGTCGAAGAACGCGATGCCCAGGCGCCCGCCGCCGCCGCTGCTGCCCTCGCGCCGCACGCCCTTGTCGGCGGCGATGACCGACACCCGGATCGAGAAGAGGGGCTGCACGTCTTCGGCCAGCACGCCGGCCGAGTTGGCGATGCGCACGTGTTTCACTTCTTCGCCCAGGGTGGCGATCACCTTCTCGATGCGCGGGTCGTAGCCGCGGGCCGCGCGGTCGGCCCGCTCCAGCAGGGCGATGCGGGCCGCCACTTCCAGCGAAAGAGCCGACTCCTGGTAGCGGCGCTGCACCGGAGCCGGGGAGACCGCCTGCGCCGGCAGCTCGCGCGTGCCCTCCGCGATGTGGGCCGCCGTCTCGGCCGCGCGGGCCATGGCCGCCCAGGAGAGGTCGTCGGTGTGTGCGTACCCGGTGCGCTCGCCGGAGACGACGCGCACTCCCAGCCCGCAGCTCAGGCCGGCGCTGCCGGTGCGGATGATGCCCTCCTCGAGCAGCAGCGAGGAGGAGCGCTGGGACTCGAAGTAGAGGTCGGCGAAGTCGCCCCCGCGGGCCAGGGCCAGGGAGAGCAGCCGCTCCATCTCGGGCACCGAGACGTCGGCGGGGGTGCGGAGGCGGTCGTCCGTCTGCATGGCAGCAGTGTAGCAGGCGGGCGCGGCTCAGCCCCGGGGGCCATGGGCCCCCACCACCTCGACCTCGCCCCGGCTGGGCACCGCGCCGGTGGCCAGGGGCAGCGTGAACCAGAACGTGGAGCCGCGGCCCTCCAGCGTCTCCACGCCGATGTGTCCACCGTGGGCCTCCACGATGCCCTTGGCGATGGAGAGGCCGAGGCCCGCGCCCTGGCGCCCCGCCTGCTGGGCCTGCCAGAAGGGCTCGAACAGGCGCGGCAGGTGGCGGTCGGGGATGCCGGGGCCGTTGTCGGTGACCGCGATGCGCAGGGCGTCGTCGCTGGCCACGGCCATCACCGTGATGTGGCCGCCCTCGGGCGTGAACTTGAGCGCGTTGTCGATGAGGTTGCCCAGCACCTGCAGCAGGCGGTCGCGATCGGCCATCACCGCGGGCAGGCCCTCGGGCACGGCCGCGCTCACGGTCTGCAGCGTCGACTGCGTGCGCACGGCCGTGGCCTGGCAGGCCTCGGCCACCACCGGCGCCAGGTGCAGCGGAGTGGGCCGCACGGAGAGGCGCCGGCCGGCCTGCAGCCGGCTGGCGTCGAGCAGGTCCTGGATCAGGCGGTCCATGCGGCCGGAGTTGCGGCGGATGATCTGCAGCATGGGCAGCTGCTGCTCGCGCGGGCTGTCGCTGCTGATGAGGGCCTGGGCGCCCACCGCGATCGCGCTCAGCGGGTTGCGCAGGTCGTGGGACACGATGGCCAGCACCTCGTCGCGCGCGCGCACCGCTCCCTCCGCGGCCTGGCGCTGGCGGTCGCGCTCCTCGCCCAGCGCCACCCGCCGCAGCACGGTGGAGGCCAGGTGGCCGAGTGCCGTGGCCTGTTCGACGTCGCCGGCGTCGAAGGCCGGCCGTCCGGGCTGGCGCCGCAGGACCAGCGCGCCCAGCACGGAGTGGTCGTCGAGCAGGGGCGCCACCAGCGCCGGCCCCAGGGGCGAGAGCGCCACCCGCGCCTCCCGGGCCTCCAGCGGCATGTCGGCCAGCGCGCCGGGGGCCGGCAGTTGGGCACCGCGGGGCGGGCCGCCCTCGCCGATGCTGGCCACCACGCGCAGGGTGCCGTCCTCCAGCATCTGCTCCACGTGGCCCTGCTCGGCGTGGGTGCTCTGCGCCGCCTGGCGCAGCACCTGCTGGGCCGCCGCCTCCACGGTGAGGGCCCCGCTCAGCGTGCGCGCGATCTCGCGCAGGGCCCGCTCCTGCTGCACCCGCCGGGCCAGCACCGCGCTCAGCAGCTGGGAGCGCCGGGCCAGCCAGGCCACCGCCGCCGCCGAGAGGAGGGCCAGCAGGCCCAGCCCCGTGATGAGGCGGTCCTGCCACGCCCGCATCTCCAGGAGCCGATCCCGCAGCCGGGTCTCGCGCAGCAGCAGCTGGTCGTCGAGCCGGACCGCGTCCTCCACCAGCTTGCGGAAGCGCGCGTCGCGCTGCAGCCCGCGCCGGGTCTCCTCCGGCGTGAGCGTCCCGCCCTGGGGGGGCGGGACCACGTCCGTCCAGGCCACCTTGGCCGCCTGCAGGCGCTCCACGGCCAGCTCCACGTCGGGCCCCAGGGCCACGGCCAGGGGGCGCAGACGGAAGAAGTGCTCCTGCTCGCTGGCCACCGCCTGCTCGAACTCGCGCCGGTAGACCTCGTCTCCCGTGAGCAGGTAGCCGCGGGCGGCGGCCATCTGCAGGGCCAGGTCGAGCTGGATGCGGCCCAGCAGGGCCCGCCCGGGCAGGAGCAGGTTCACCACCTCGCGCCGGTCGGTGTCGATGCGCGCCGCCACCACGCGCGGCACGGCCAGCAGGGAGAGGAGGGAAAACACGACCAGGCCCAGGGGCAGCCAGGTCATCCAGGCGCGGCTGCGCCGGCGGGGAGCGTGCGGCGGGATCGTGTCCAGGGTCCCCGTCATGGGTGGGAGGGCGGCTCCTCCGCCCTCCAGCATAGCGGCGGCGGGCCGCGGGCGGGAAGGGTCCGGCTACATCACCCGGTTGCGCCCGGCTTCCTTGGCCCGGTAGAGGGCCAGGTCGGCCTCCCGCAGCAGCGTGGCCGCGGAGTCGGACTTGTCCGAGGGGTAGGTGGCCACACCCACGCTCACCGTCATGTGGGTCATGCGCTCGCCGGCCTTGAAGGAGTGCAGCTCCACTTCCTGGCGCAGGCGCTCGGCCGTCTGGCGGGCCTCCTCGTAGCGGGTCTGGGGCAGGATGAGCACGAACTCCTCGCCGCCGTAGCGGCCCACCCAGTCCACGTTGCGCACCGCCTCCCGCAGCAGCCGGGCCAGGTCGCGCAGCACGGAGTCGCCGGCCAGGTGGCCGAGCTGGTCGTTGACGCGCTTGAAGTGGTCGACGTCCACCATGAGCACGCTCACGCCCTCCGCGTTGTAGCGGCCCACGCGCGCCACCTCCTGCTGCACCAGCTCGATGGAGTGGCGGTGGTTGTAGAGCTCGGTCAGGCTGTCGCGGATGGCCGTCTGCTGCACGCGCTCGAACAGGCGGCTGTTCTGCATGACGATGTAGGCCTGGCTGGCCACCTGCTGCATGAAGGCGTCGCCGTCGGGGCTCATGCGCGTGACGTGGCGGCCGCCCAGGGCCATGATCCCCACCAGCCGCTCCCCGGTGGACACGGCCATGGCCGCGAAGCCGCCCAGCGTGCGCTCCTCCGGCCCCGAGAGCCCGGCCGCGGGCGTGAAGAGCCGGGCCTGCACCCGCCCCAGGCCAGCCCCGCTCCGGCCCTGCAGCACGGCGTCGCGCAGGCGGGCCTTCATCTCGTCCACCACCGTGGGCGCCAGCTGGCGGTGCTGCATCAGGAAGACCTCCAGGTCGTCGCCCTCCACGAAGGCCAGGGCGGCCAGCGAGAAGTCGACCACCCGTCCCACCAGGGCCATCACGGAGGTGAAGGTCTCGTCGCCGCGGCTCAGGCTGCGGGCCACGCGCCCCATCTCCGACAGGATGGTGGCCTCGTAGAGCTTGCGGTCCAGCAGCTCGTTCACCCGGCTCAGGATGTCGACGCTGCTCTGGCCGCCCTCCTCCGGCCGCCGGCGGGCCGGCAGGTCGGTGCTCTCGGCGATGTTGCGCACCAGCTCCAGGATGCGCTGGGGGTCGGAATCCTTGGTGACGTAGTAGTCGGCCCCCGTCTCCAGGCCCCAGAAGCGGTCGCCGGCGTGGTCGCGGCTGGTCAGGATGATGACCGGCAGCTCGCGGGTGGTGGGCTCGGTCTTGAGCAGCCGGCAGGCCTGGTAGCCGTTCATGCGCGGCATGGTGACGTCCATGATCACGAGCTGGACGTCTTCGGTGACGGCCTTCTCGATGGCCTCCAGGCCATCCCGCGCCGTCACCACCCCGAAGCCCGCGCCGCTGAGCATCTTCTCGAGCATGCGCAGCACCAGCGGGCTGTCGTCGGCGATCAGTACCTTGGTCTGGGTAGCGCTCAAACGGGGGATCTTCTCCGAGGGCCGGGGAGAGGCGTTTGGATGAATGGGCCGGCTATCTTAACATTCTCCAGGGCAAGCCTTTTCGGCCCCTTTCCGGCACCTCCTCCGAACCCTCACGGGCACTTTCTCGTATTCAAGCTGGAAACGGACAAACCCCACAAATGCCTGCCGGGGCCCCGAGGGCCCTCCCAGGAGGTTGGATGGCGTCGAGGAAGAAGAAGATCTGGCTGGCTGTCGCCGTTGTGGCCGTGCTGGGGGCCGTGGTGGCCGTCAACGTGAGCCGCGACAGCCGCAGCAAGGTCGTGGTGCAGACCCAGAAGGTGGGCCGCAAGGACCTGGTCTCGGTGGTGAGCGCCTCCGGCGAGATCAAGCCCCACAAATACGTCAACATCTCCTCCAACGTCTCCGGCCGCATCGTGGACCTGCGGGTGCTGGAGGGACAGGCGGTCAAGAAGGGCCAGGTCCTGGCCCGCATCGACTCCACCCGCTACGAGGCCGGCGAGCGCCAGGCCTCCTCCGCCCTGGAGGCGGCCCGCTCCGACCTGAAGCGCATGGAGGCCGACCTCGACGTGAGCAAGCTGGCCTTCGAGCGCGGAAAGCAGATGCGCGAGCAGAAGCTCATCTCCGAGCAGGCCTACGACGAGCAGGCGGCCGCGGTGCGCATGAAGGAGGCGGCCCTGGAGTCGCAGCGCCGCCGCATCGCCCAGCAGGCGGCCGTCCTGGAGTCGGACCGCGACGACCTCTCCAAGACCACCGTGGTGTCGCCCATGGACGGGGTGGTGACCAGCCTGGCCAAGGAGGAGGGCGAGGTGGTCATCGGCGCCCAGAGCTTCCAGCCCACCGTGGTCATGACCGTGGCCGACCTCTCGGTGATGGAGGTGGAGGTGCTGGTGGACGAGACCGACATCCGCAACCTCACCCTGGGCCAGTCCGCCGAGGTGCGCGTGGACGCGCTGGACAACCTGAAGATCAAGGGCCAGGTGACCGAGATCGGCTCCTCGGCCATCCCGCGGGGCAGCAGCACCACGTCCATCTCCACCACCAGCACCGCCAACCAGGCCAAGGACTTCAAGGTGGTGGTGCGCCTGACCGACCCGCCGCCCACGCTGCGCCCCGGCCTCAACGCCACCGCCGACATCACCACCTCCCGCAAAACGGCCGTGCTGGCCATCCCCATCCAGGCCGTGGTGGTGCGCGAGGTGAACGACAAGGGCAAGGTGGTGGACCCGGGCGCCGTGCAGGCGGCGGAGAACGAGCCCTCGCCGGGGCCGGGGGTCAAGGACAAGAAGGGCGAGGAGAAGGAAGGCGTCTTCCTGGTCAAGAACGGCCTGGCCGAGTTCCACCCCGTCAAGACGGGCATCATGGGCGAGACCGAGATCGAGGTCATGGACGGCGTGGGCGAGGGGGCGGAGATCGTGACCGGGTCCTACCGCACCCTGCGCACGCTCAAGGACCAGGCCCACATCAAGGTCGAGCAGAAGAAGGAGCGGGGCTGATGGCCACCGAGCTGACGACGCCTGCGGGCCGCACCGACGTGGCGATGGGCAAGGGCTCGGTCATCCGGGCCGACGACCTGTGGCGCACCTACGTGATGGGCTCGGAGGAGATCCACGCCCTGCGCGGGGTGAGCTTCACCGTGGACACCGGCGAATACGTGGCCGTGATGGGCCCCTCCGGCTCCGGCAAGTCGACGCTCATGAACATCATCGGCTGCCTCGACACGCCCAGCAAGGGCAGCTACATCCTGCGCAACAAGGTGGTGTCGGAGATGACCGACGACGAGCTGGCCGCGGTGCGCAACCGCGAGATCGGCTTCGTCTTCCAGACCTTCAACCTGCTGCCCCGGGCCAGCGCCCTGCACAACGTGGAGCTGCCCCTCATCTACGCCGGCATCGCCAAGCAGGACCGGCTGGACCGGGCCCGCAAGGCCCTGGAGATGGTGGAGCTGGGCGACCGCGTGAACCACCGGCCCAACGAGCTCTCCGGCGGCCAGCGCCAGCGCGTGGCCATCGCCCGCGCGCTGGTCATGCAGCCCTCGCTCCTGCTGGCCGACGAGCCCACCGGCAACCTGGACACCACCACCGGCGAGGAGATCATGCGGCTCTTCGAGCGCCT
>Ga0111538_10015014_pt1 | contig 10193 bp, 9 predicted proteins | sample SoiMethybrSBSTD1_FD_79669 | JGI IMG/M metagenome (GOLD analysis project Ga0111538, IMG submission 79669) | Bulk soil microbial communities from a Populus tree surrounding site in Tennessee, USA - Soil MetaG P. TD hybrid SBSTD1 (version 2)... | ecosystem: Environmental > Terrestrial > Soil > Tree... | reverse complement strand
GGGCCAGCGGAGCGACTGACGTCGCACGCTGGAAATGAATTCGCCCCATCGGTTTCGCCAGATGGTCGGCTGCTCGCTTACCATTCATTTCGCACGGGCACGCGCGATGTCTTCGTCCAGCCGGTCGAGGGCGGCCCGGTAGAGCAGGTCACGCGCACGCCTTCGCAGGAGAGCTATCCGATGTGGCTGTCGGATAACCGGTCGCTGATATTCTTCGATCAGGCCGTCAGTAACAACGGACAGTTTCGCGGCGAGTTCGTGGTGCGCCGGCACATACCAGGCACGTGGGGCACACCGCGCGGTCTGGGTCTCGATGGGGGCAGCTTCACTGTGCTACCTGACGGAAGTCTGGCCTATGTTCGCGCCGGTGGCGTCGAGATCGGCACGTCGGATCACGGCACCCGCCGAGTGCTCTATCAACCCACTCCGCACAGTGCTGACCCGATCGTGCAGAGCGTACAAGCGGAGCCAGGGGATGGCCGCACGCTGTATTTGAAGTCCCACGACGCGGAAGGGCGTGCGTCCTTCTGGTCGCTCCCGGTGTCCGGCGGAGTGCCGGCCCACCTCGTCCGATTCGACGATCTATCCCGACCATCGAGTCGGTTTGAGTTCGCAGTCGGCGGCGGACGCTTCTTTTTCGCGGTCGATGACCACCGAAGCAACATCTGGCTCGCGGACGTCACGGAACGATGACCGAGGCAATCGCCAAAGCGGCAAGAATTGAGCATGTGACGACACTTCTCGTCGCGTGGAGCGGCGGCGATCGCGACGCGCTCGACCAGCTCGTGCCTCTGGTCCACGAAGAGTTGCGGCGTCGGGCACGCCGCGCGATGGTGCACGAGCGCGCCGACCATTCGCTGCAGCCGACGGCGTTGGTCAACGAGGTCTACCTGCGGCTGGTCGACATGCGTCAGGTTCAGTGGAGCGATCGCGCCCACTTTCTTGCGCTGGCGGCCCGGCTGATGCGGAGGATCCTGATCGATCTCGCGCGAGCGCAGCTCTCACAAAAGCGGGGCGCGGGCGCGGTCGCCGTCAGCCTCGACGAAGACGCGATGATGTCGCCGGGGCGCGGCCGGGAGAACCTCGTGGCCCTGGACGATGCGCTGCACGCGCTGGCGGCGATCGACCCGCGACGAAGTCAGGTCGTGGAACTGCGCTTCTTCGCAGGGCTGGATGTCGACGAGACTGCCGAGGTCCTCAAGGTGTCGCGCCGCACGGTCATGCGCGACTGGACGTTGGCGCGGACGTGGCTCTTCAGGGAGCTTCGCAAGTCACCGAGCGTTCTGAAAGGCGACTGACCCGCGGTGATTCGGGCTTTTCTCGGTGCCTCGGTGTGTCGTGATTGGCAGACGAAGTGAGCGCTGGGATTAGGATCCGCACGGCCCACGCGGACGATGACGGCACGCCTGCAGATCGATTGCATAACGGTTGACGAGACCCTGGACGCCTATCGACGCATCGTGGGCGTGGGCGGACCCAACCTGCCGGGCATCCCGCCCCCTGATTCATCACGGGTCGTCGCCGAACTTCGCCGACGTGGGATGGCGGTTGCCGCAAGACCGAGATGGACGCTGTCGATCGACGAGGCAATCGAGGGGACTCTCAGTGGGAAGTGGGCGTTCTACATTCACGTCGGAGCCTATGACATCGTGAACGTCGTCGTGGCGACTTCACCAGCGGGACGCCTCTATCTGAGGACGGAAGCCGATCAGGACACGCCCGACGAATTGCTGTTCCTCCGCCGCTGCTGGTGACCTCGTGAGTCCGTGGGAACGCCCTCGGACTCACGGTGATGGTCACGGATGCGCTTCCGGCTATGGCCGCAGAACCGCGCGGCGCGTCACAGAGCTATCCATGCTGATCGCCGGGCGTTGGGTAGGGCTGTTGAATCAATCCCAGCAACCGATAATGTAAGCGGGGACTAGCTGCCATGGCAGGCATCAGGGCCGAGTCGCGCGCGCGGCTCGACGCGTAACACCAACCTCGAAAGGGTCGCAGATGATTCGTCGCTTGTTTGGAACCATCCTCCTCGCTCTGGCGCTGGCTGGCAGTCTTCATGTCACGGTGGCCGCAGCCCCTAAGGTCTGGCTCGTTTGTAAAGTTCCGAACGCCCTTGATGTGAACATCCTCATCGACAGCTTCGATAGTGTCGGAGGGGCGAGGAGGCAGTGCAAGGAGTTCTGGCACGGCGAGCCGGCGGGCTTTATCGGAGGATAGTCGCGACAAGCGCAGCGGCATCTCGACGGATACGCTAGTCTCGGCGGTAGTTAATCGAACCTGCGAGCAAGGTTCGGAGTGTGCCCGAGAACTATTCGCGGCACCATTGAGGGCATGAAGCCCTCTTCGTTGAGCACCTCCTCGGCCTCGGCGGTTTCATCTGCCGAGACGCGAGTGGCTGCCTATGACTGGCAGACGCTCGGACACGAGCTCGACACGTACGGCTGTGCCGTCCTGCCGAGGCTTCTGTCGTCCGACGAATGCCACGCCATCGCGACCCTTTACCCCGACGAAAGGCACTTTCGAAGCCACATCCTCATGGAGAGGCACGGCTTCGGCAAGGGCGAGTACCGCTACTTCAAGTACCCGCTGCCCGACCTCATCGGCGGGCTTCGGACGGCGCTCTATCCGCATCTGGCGAACGTCGCCAACGAATGGAACGGTCGGATGGGAATCGACGAGCGCTTTCCCAACGACCATGCGTCGTTCCTCGAACGATGCCATGCCGCCGGCCAGACCCGACCGACGCCGCTGCTGTTGCGGTATGTGCAGGGTGACTACAACTGCCTGCACCAGGATCTGTATGGCGATCTCGCATTCCCAATCCAGGTCGCCACGCTCCTTTCGGAGCCCGGCATCGACTTCACGGGTGGCGAATTCGTCGTCACCGAGCAGCGGCCACGCATGCAAAGCCGCGCTGAGGTCGTCCCGCTTCGGCAGGGTGATGCGGTGGTCTTCGCCGTCAACAACCGGCCCGTGCAGGGCTCGAAGGGCAACTACCGGGTGAAGCTGCGCCACGGCGTGAGCCGCGTTCGCTCAGGCGAACGACATACCGTGGGCATCATCTTTCACGACGCAGCGTGATGGAACGTGGGGCGAGGCGACTCCTCCAGAGGAGTCGCCCCTTCTCCGACGGCCGTGATCAGAAATTGAGGGTCACGTTGAACCGCGCAAACCGTGGATTGAGCACCGTCGTCGGCGCCAGCCACGTCGACCCGTTGGTGGCAGGATCGTACGTCTGGGTGTACGCGGTGCCCGTGTTGCTGTTGAAGAGATTGTAGAGATCGATCGCCAGGTTCGTCCGGGTCCGGCCAAATCGCAGGTTCTTGCCGAAGCGAACGTCGAGTGAGTTGAGTGTGTCGGGAAACGTGTGCCCCTGCAGCAGGAGATTGACCGTTTGTTGGTTCAGGCCAGCCGTGAGTGGCCGCCCGGTCTGCGCCAGCAGAAACGCGCTCGACACGTTGTAGTTCGCCGCCAATGAGTTGCCGTTGCTCGCGACGGAACCTCCGGCCGGCGCCACGCCCGGAGTCGAGCGGAATGAGCCGCTCACCAAGACGTCGATCCTGGGCACCGTCCACGACACCAGGCCACGGGTGCTCGTCAGCCAATCCTCACTGATTGCACACGACCCCACTTGCTGGTTGGCGAACATCGCCCCCGCGGTCGTATACAGCTCCGGCAACGTTGCCGTCACCTCGCAGTAGTCGCGCACGCCGCGTCCGCCGCTCAACCCGAGCTGCACGAACAGTTGGCCCGACAACCGGGCGCTCACTTGCGCGTCGACGCCGTGCCAGTAGGCCGTGACATCGCCGTAGTCGTTCATGGTGGTGAAGTAGTTGTCGGTCGCGCCGAGCGCGGTTCGGGCATTGCGCGTAAGGAACGTCACGGGGTAGCCGCCGCCGTTCGGCAGCTTCGAATTCTGCGGCGCCGTGATCGTCACCTGGTCGAAATCCTGCGGCCCCAGCGCGAGGTTGTCGGTGACGAAGAAGTTGCCCCAGGTGCGGCGGTTGTAGCTGACGTCGATCGCCACGCGCGGCAGGATCTCGTGCTGCACGCCGACGCCGAACTGCCAATCGTAGTTTCGGACGCCCCACCCGTGCTGCACGTCGGGGTTGACGCGCGTGGTCCCGAAGGGGATGCCGAAGTTCAGGTTGGTCCAGGGTCCGCAGTTGTCGCCGCCCGATGCGACGTTGTTCTGCGCGACCGGATTCATCAGATCGCAGTCCGGAGTGAAATTACCGTTGCCGTCGGTCCAGGTCCGCGTCGTGGTTTGCTGGAACGTCACCGCTGGATTGTTCTGGGTATAGAGGCCGCCGTTCTGCGCGGTCTCCAGGTATTTGCTGACGTTCACCTTGAGCGACGTCTTGCCGTTGCCGAACAGATCGTAGGCCGCGCCCATGCGAGGCGTGATGTCGTGGAAACCGGTGACGCCATCCTGCCGCGGGAAGATGAACCGGCTGCCGAATCTGTTGTCGGCGATGATGCCGTTCTCGCCCTCGGGGAACCAGCTCCAGGCGTGCTCGTAACGCACCGCACCTTGCAGCGTCAGACGGCGATGCGTCCATTGGTCTTGCACGTAGAAGCCGTCGTAGCGCGTGCGGTTGCTCTGGATGTGCGGGCCGATGCGCATCGTGAATTGAAGCGGGTTCAGTGGAATGGCCTGTGTGGCGCTGAACGTGTAGGCGAGCTGGTTATCCACGTTCTGGATCTGCCGGTAGACCTCGTGGGCCGCTTGATACCCCACTTTGAAGCTGTGTGCGCCGGTCACATAGGACATCGACGCGCGCCAGATGTTGTGCTGCTGATTGTTGGAGGCGGCGGACGACCAGCCACGGTACGTGAAGTTGGGGACCGGCACGCCGCCCAACGTGCTCTGCTCGGTCACCGCGACGAGGCCCGTCTGCGACCCGGGCGGAACGTATCCGCCCCACTTGCTGCTGAACGACGAGAAGCCAGCCTCGAACAGCACGCGGTTCGTCATCGGCGACGTCCACGTCGTCTGCGTGATCTTTTCCCGCTCCGGCCACATGTTGGCGGACTCGGGCGAGGTCGTGGGAGTACCCAGAGCGATCCAGTCGTCGCCGCGCTCGCGGCACTGCTCGCCGCCGTTGACGAGCGCCGATCCGGTGCAGTTCGCCTGCCACTCCCAGTAGAACCCCGCCTTGTTTCGCGGCGTGAGCTGGCCGGTCAGGCGGATGGCTTCGATCTTCTTGGCCCCCGCCGATCGCGCTTTGACGTTTTGATCCTTCGCGTAGGCCCACTTCGTCGGATCGAGAGCGTTCGCGTTGGCGTAGAGACCCGGAATGTCCTGGTACGTGCCGTAGCTGCGGACGTTGTTGAAGAACCACAGCCGGTCACGCTTGACCGGACCGCCGATGGCGAAGTTGGTATCCCAGTTCTTGATCAGTCCGGGCGGCTCGGTGATACCGACGCTTTTCAAATAGTCGTCGAGGTTGCTCCCCTGCGACCACTTCCCTGCCGTGCTACCGAACGCGGTCCCGCTGAACGTATTGCCGCCGGTCCTGGGAATGATGTTGAACGCCGGCCCGCCGCGATCGCTCTCCCCCATCCCGCCGGCGACGGTCACCTGGACTTCCTGAGCGTTGACGAAGTCGTAGGCGAAGCTCGAGACGCCGCCGCCGCCGAACGCCGATCCGACGTTCATGCCGTCGACTTGAACCGTGCCTTCGTTGCCACGCCCGCCGCGTGACGTGAAGAAGAAATTCGTGGCGGTCCCGGTCATCGACTGGGTCGAGTTCACGTCGAGCGTCAGCGACTGCACCCCGGGTACCATCGCCAGGATGTTGCCGTAAGTGCGAGTGGCTGGTACCGCTGCGAGCACCTCGTTGGAGAGCACGACCTCCCGCTTCGTGCTCGTCTGCGTATCGACGACGGGCGTCACTCCCGAGACAGTGATCGTCTCTTCGACTGCTCCGACCCGCAGATCGGCGTTGATCGTGGTCACGCCGGCGCCGGTCAACTCGATGCCCTCGCGCCTGACCGTCGAGAACCCGGTCAGCGTGAACGTCACGATGTAGGTGCCGGGTTTCAGATCGACGATCCGGTATTGGCCGGTCCCGTCCGTGACCACGGTCCGGGACTTCTCGATGAGGGCAGGACTCGCCGCTTCGACAGTCACCCCTGGCAGGATGGCGCCGGACGAATCCCTGACGATGCCTGCGACGGCCGGCTGGGCAAACGCCGGCGTTGAAAGAAGAAATAAGACGGCAATGACAAAGGTTCCCGTTGCGACTGCACGCATCGATCGCCTCCGATCTTTCTTCACCGTGGGCAGAACGTGCGTAGCCTACGGCAAGCAGATGGAGCCGATCAAGCTAGGCACGCATATAGTTAAGTGGATGACGCGGTCAGTCGAAGAGTGCAACCGCAGGATGCTCCGCGCGAGGGACGCCATGGATCGAGCGTTCGCCGAGCCGCTCTGCATCCCGCACCTCGCGCAGCTCGCCGAGGTGTCGGAGGCGCACTTCATCCGCACGTTTCGCGACACGTTCGGCGAGACGCCGCACCGCTATTTGCAGCGCCGTCGTGTCGAGCGCGCGATGTTTCTCCTTCGCTCGACCGACCGCAGCGTCACCGACGTCTGCTTCGACGTCGGCTTCGGCAGCCTCGGCACGTTCAGCCGCACGTTTCACGAAATCGTCGGGGAGTCGCCCACCAGCTTCCGACAGAAAGGACGCATGCCGCTGGTGCCGACGTGCTTCATGATGGCCTGGGCGCGGCCGAGCAGTTTTGGAGAAGCACGGCCGCGCGCGGTGACGATAGAGTGACTGCCATTGCGGAAGGAGTCGCTCTGATGCTGAACGGTATCAACATCTCGCACGTATTCGTCGCCGACCAGGACAAGGCGCTGGACTTCTACGTCGGCAAGCTCGGGCTCGAGATCAGCAGTGATCAGGATCTCGGATTCATGCGCTGGCTCACCGTCCGCGTGCCGGGTCAACCCGGCCGCGACATCCTGCTCGAAAAGCCCGGTCCGCCGGCGATGGACGAGACGACGGCGAAGCAGGTTCGCGAGCTCGTCGCCAAAGGGGCCTCCGGATTCACCGTTGGCTTCACGACGAGCGACTGCAGGAAGACCTACGAGAACCTGCGCGCCAAGGGAGTCGAGTTCACGCAAGAACCGGTCGAGCAGCCCTACGGCATCGACGTCGGCTTGCGCGATCCGTTTGGCAATCACATCCGGATCGTGCAGCGGAAAGCCTGAATCCGTCGATGGCGATGTTGCTCGTTTCTTCCGCTGAGAAAGACTATTTCGCCGGCGCGACGTAGCCTCGGCGCGCGCGGACCCGCACGTCACGACCGGGAACTTGCACGGTCAGCACGTGCGGCTTGCCATCGCGGCGCGGCTCGAAGCCGAGCGTGTACTGGTTGGCCAGATCGGACACGATCGCCGCAAACGGCTCGCTCAGCTTGTCGCTGCGCTCGGCGAACAACGCCAGCCCACCGCTCGCGTCGGCCAACGGCTCGAGGTTCGTTTTGATCGCTGCGAGACGAGCGCCTCGCTCGAGCCCGACGGCGAAGAACGTGGTATCGCTGTCGCTGATCGCTCGGGCCGCGTCCTCCAACGTGGCCCGGCTGTTTTTGTCTTCGCCATCGGTGAACACCACCAACGCACGGCGTCCGGCCTGACGGGAGAGCAGATCGGCGAGCCGGACGATGACGTCGTAGACGGCAGTGCCGCCCCAGGCACTCAGCTTGTCGATCGCCTGCAGCCGCGCCGCGAGGTCGACCTCGCGCGAGGCCAGTGTGAAGACCCCGTCGTTGAACGCGACGATCGTCACCTTGCTCTCGGGCGCGAGCGCCTTGAGAAATTCGCGCGCGGCCGCCTGCACATCGGGCAGTGCATCCTTCATGCTGCCGCTCACGTCGATCGCGAGCACGAGCTCGAGCGACCCTCCGGTCGGATCGAACCCGAGAATGGGTCGCTCCTCCTTGTCGTCGAGCAGACGGAACGCCTCTTTCGTCAATCCCGTCACGAACCGGCCGCCGGCCGTGACCACGGCGTTGACCTGCACGATCTCCACCGAGGCCGTCTCGTTGAACGAGACTCCGCGCGTCCGCACATTCGCAATGACGCGACCTCCCGCCTTCAACCGTGCGACCGCCCGCAACGCGTGCTCCTCGACGGTGCGCCCGGCGTCCCACTCGCATTCCATGCGCGTGGCCGGCGCGACGCAGACTTGCTTGCCATCGGCGAAGAAGGTGACATCCTCGATCGCGGACGCTCCGCCTGCTCCCACGAACGCGACCTTCAACAACACGACTCCACTGACGTACGAGGCCGCCGGCGGCGAGACGAACCGCAGCGTCGCTTCGGTTTGAGCACGCGACGACACCGCCGGAACAATCGACAACAGCAGCGCGACGACGACAGCCCGGCTGCTCATTGCGCCGCCGAAGAGGACCCGATGCGAACCGGTCCGGAGGCCACGAGGGCGGAGACGTAGTCCTCGAGGCGCTCGCGCGTGAGCGTCCAGGCGTGCGAGGAGATGGCTTCCCAATCGTCGAAGTACATCGCTGGCACCGTGTCGAGGTAGTCCCGCATCGCCATGCTCATGACGCCGGCAAACAGGGGCGCGGGCACTTTGGCGTCCGACAGCAACCCGGCCACCCGCAGGTTGAGGTCTACCATACCTGAACCGAATTGCTTCGTCGGCTCGCGGCCGACGAGCGAGTCCCACGATCCGGCGCGTGGAAGCCGCAGGCAGTGACACCCGTCAATCGGCTCGAACGACATCCCCCAGGCGTCGAGCGTCGTGTGATCGAGCGCACCCTCGTCGGTCCCGATCCAGAACACCTCGCTCACCGAAAACAGACGTTCCACCTGATCGGGCATGTGTTCGGCAGCCCACGGGAGTAGTTGTCTGCGGAGGCTGCTCATCCCGGCCCGGGCGGCCAGCGCATCCCATGCTGCCGGGTTCCGGGCAGCGGCGCGCACGCGCTCGCGGCCTCTCGTCAACGCTGCTCCAATCGCACCGAGGTTCGAACTGGTCAAGCGCCGCGGATTGAGCAGTGCGACCGTCGTGATCAGGGTATCGCCGTCGTTGGGATTCAGTTTCGGTGGCGCCGGCAGCGTGTCGCTGGCGATGCGTCGCAACTTCTTCGGCGCGAAGGTCAGATCGATGCCGAACAGCGAGCCGGTGACCGCAGCGCCGGCCACGGCTGTCGAACCCGGAGCGGCGCGGAGCCACGCGCGGCGTACGTCCGTGTTCGGCGCGGCACGCTCCGAGACGCCGAACGTGTGCCGGTGCGAGACGTCAGTGGTCGCTGCGGTGAAGGTAGCGGCACCGCCGCTCACGGGCGCGTACGCCAGCGCAACCAGCGTTTCGCCCAGCAGGTAATCCAGCAGATCGATCATCGGCGCGACCTCTCGCGCCGCTTTGCTCGCGTCCTGCGGTTTCGTGATTCGACCGAGTTCGCGCACGACGCGATCGACGATCTTCTTGCCGTCAGGAACATCGTGCGGCGCCTCAGGCCAGGCGCGCGGTGGCGTCAGGGTGCGCGCCGCCGCGTTCAATTCGTTCGTCAGCGTCTTGATCTGATCGACCGTGGGCGATGCGCCAGCGATGGTGAGTGCCGGTGCGTACGCGGCGAGCAGCGCATCGAGCGTGTTGCCGCCCTGCTTCTTGCGGACAGCTGACAGATCCCGCGTCGCGGCGGCATCGTCCAACGTGTAGGTGTCGCCTTCCCACACGAACGATTCGACGCTCCCGTTGCGTTCCGCGAGGGCAGCAGCCAGATGGTCTTCGGCGGACCCGCTGCGACCAGACGTGGAAAGCAGCGGGAGGACGACGTCGTTCAGCCACTTCGCGACCCCGCCATGGTAGCGGTGGTCGGTCAGCTCGACGTCGATGAGCGAGCTCGTTACGCGTTCGAGCTGATCCCGTCCGACCGCCCCTGTGATCGCGAGACGCTCGACGATGCTGAGGGCGCCTTGGAATTGCGCCAGCAGCGGAACCGACTCGGATGGATTCACGATCTCTTCGAGACTCCGAGCCCGCCGCGCGGCCGCGGCATACATCTTCACCTGCTGGACGCCAATACGCTCGAGTGTGAGCATCGCCGCAGAGAAGCGTGTGAAGCCGCGCAATGCCACGAGCACGTCCTGCAGCTCGGACGGCGGCACCTCACCAAAGAGACGCTGCCCAAACGCGAGCCGATGGATGAACTGCTGT
>Ga0111538_10015013_pt1 | contig 10193 bp, 4 predicted proteins | sample SoiMethybrSBSTD1_FD_79669 | JGI IMG/M metagenome (GOLD analysis project Ga0111538, IMG submission 79669) | Bulk soil microbial communities from a Populus tree surrounding site in Tennessee, USA - Soil MetaG P. TD hybrid SBSTD1 (version 2)... | ecosystem: Environmental > Terrestrial > Soil > Tree... | reverse complement strand
TCCGAACGTGAAGCTCGGCAGGTTCGACCCGCCCGTGATGCCGCTGAACAGCGACCCGCTCGACACCGGAGCGCTGGCCGGCGCCGTCACCAGGTTGAAGTCGTACGTGCCGTTGTTATTGACCGTAATCACGAAGTAGGTCGCGCCACCGTTCACGAACGTCGCCGTGTACTGGTTGACGCCGGTTTCCGCAAAGTTGATGTCGGCCGGCTTGTTCGTCCACTGCAGCGAGCCCGATCCGAACGCGCTGGGCGGCGAACTGTCGTCCGCTCCATCGGCGAACGTGTAGTTCCCCGAGTAGTGACCGACCGCGTGGTTGATCGCGATGCTCTGCGCGCTCAGCGACGGCGCGTCGTCGAGTACCGTGACGCCAGTGAACGTATGCGTCGCGGTATCGCCGTCCGTATCCGTGCCGACCACCTTGATCCCGCTGATCACCAGGCTGTCCGCATCCGGCGCGTTCTCGTGCAGGAAGTTGTTCAGCAGCGTCGCAGTGACCGTCACGTTGCCGGTGCTGCCGCCCGCGGTGACGCTCGTGGCGCCCGTCAGGTCGAGCTGGATCACCTGCGTCGTGCCGTTCATCGTGCCGATCAGCGTCCGGCCGCCATTGGTAACCGACCAGGTGATGCTGGCGAGATTGTCGAGCCCGCCCGCGCTGATCGTGATTCCCGCAGTGGAACCGAAGACCATCGACGTGATGGAATCGGAACCCGAGGTAAAGGTCAGCGTGGCGGTATCGGTCTCCGCGGTGCTGGACGGGTTGCTGCCGTCCGAAAGCGCGGCTTCGTTCACCGTCATCACCTGGCCGCCGGTCACGCCCGGATTGTCACCATCATTGATCGTGATGGTGAAGCTGTCGGATGCCGAGTCGAGATCCTTGTCCGTGATCTTCACGGAGAAGGTCACGGTTTGCGGGTTGACCTGGTTCGGCGCGGCTACGAAGGTCCACGTGCCGTTGCTGTTGACCGTCAGCGTGCCCTTGCCCGTGTCGATTCCGGAATTCAGGTTGTACTCGGTCTCGCCGATGAGAACCTTGGTCGTCGCAGGCGTATCCGCACCAGTCGCGCTCGTCCAGGTTCCGTTCGTGATGCTCTGGCCTTCGATGACGCTCGTGTCGCCGCCCGTAATGTCGAGCGAGGGCGCATCGTCTTCGAAGTGCAGCGACGTGCCGATGCTGATGTTCTGCGAATCGCTCGCGCTATCGCCATCCGCATCGACGATCGTGTCGGTGCGCGTCAGCACGACGAGATCCGCCGAGGCGAGGCTCGTTGACTGGTCGGTGCCCGAGTCGGGCGTGTGCATTACCGCGCGTTGCTGGTCGAGAGTGACCTGGCCGCTCGCATTCACGCTGACCTCGAACACCACCACTCCGCCGGAGATCACGCCCTGCACTTTGCCGCCGCTCATCTGGAGCGTGACCACCTCCTGGGTGGCCGTGTCCACCAGCCCGGTGCTGCCGGCACCGATGCTGAGCGAGTACGCGGTGTTCAGCGTGCCCGCGCCATCCGCGCCGAAGCTCGAGGAGCCGGTGAAGTTGTCGGCGAAGTTCGCCGTCGCGTTCGTCGCGAGGTCGGTTTCATCGACCGTCAGCGAATCGGCCGACGTATCGGTACGCGATACGTCGACGCTCGGGCCGTCGTCCTTGAACGAGACCGCCGAGCCCACATCGAGTGTCGCGGAGTCGCTCGCGGTGTCACCGTCCTTGTCCGTGATCGTGTCGGTACGCGTCAGGATCACGAGGTTCGGATTGATTCCCGTCGAGTCGTCCGGGTTCGAGGCGTTGGCGTGTACTACCGCGCGGATCTGGTCCAGCGTGACGGTGCCGGAATTGCTCACGTTCAGCGTGAACACCAGGTCATTGCTGACGGCGGTGCGACCTTCGACCGTGCCGCCGTTCATGACCAGGTTCACGGCCTGGCTCGTCGCCGTGTCGATCAGTCCGCTGCTGCCGGCGTTGACGCTCAGCGTGTAGCTGCTGCTCAGCGAGCCGGCGCCGTCCTGGCCAAAGGCCGACGAGCTGCCGAAGTTGTCGGCGAAGTTCGCCGATGCGTTTTGCGACAGGTTCGTCTCGTCGACCGCGAGCGCATCCGCGCCTGCCACGACGGAGACGTCGACGCTGGGTGCGTCGTCTTCGAAGTTAAGCGCCTGGCCGATGTTGATGCTGGCCGAAGCGTTCGCGGTGTCGCCATCGGCGTCGGTGATCGTGGCCGAGCGCGTCAGCACGACCAGGTTCGCCGAGGCAAGGCTCGTCGACTGGTCGGGGCCGCTATCCGGCGTGTGCATCACCGCACGCTGCTGGTCCAGTGTCACGTTGCCGCTCTGGTCCACGCTTACCGTGAACACCAGGTTGCCGTCCGCGCGACCTTCCACAACACTGCCGTTCATCGTCAGGACGACGTTCTGCCCGGTGGCCGTATCGACCAGGCCGGTGGGGCCGTTATTAACGCTGAGGGTATAGATCGCGTTCGATACCGAACCCGGGCCATCGGCGCCGAACGACGATCCGCCGGCGAAGTCGCCGGCAAAGTTCGCCGTTGCGTTCGTGCCGAGGTCGGTCTCATCGACGGTCAGTGCACTCGTCGCCTGGGACGCCGTAACCTGCGTGCTCGGAACGTCGTCGATGATCGTGATCGTCACGTTCGCCGGCGCCGAGACGCTTGTGCCGTCGGTAACCGTCAGCGTAAAGACGTCGGTCTCCGCCTGGTTCGCGACGTCGGTCACCGCGTGCTTCAGCTCATAGGTGAAGTTCGCGACGCCACCCGAGAACGAGGTAACCGTCATGTCGCCGGCCGAGCCGTGGAACACGGCGCCGACGAGGTTGCCCATCGCGACCGTCTGGCCGTTGATCGTGACCGACTGCAGGTCGTCAAGGCCGTCCGTGTCGGCAACCTTGAAGCTTCCCGTCACGAACTCTGCGTCGCTCGACGGGTTCGACCCGTTCGGCGAGAGCGCAGCTTCGTCCACCGTGCCTTGCGCGCCCGAGGCGAAGAGGTCGCCGCTGGTCTTGACCGTGATTTCCGGCGTGTCGTTGCTGCCGAACACCTTCACCGTCAGCGTCGCGGAATCCGGTGCGTTGAAGCCGTCGGTGATCGTGTAACCGAAGGTCTCGGTCAGCGTCTCGCCGCTATCCAGCGTCTGCACGGCGGCGCTCGCGTTGTTCAGCGTGTAGGTATACGTGCCGTCCGCATTCAGCGCCAGCGTGCCGTAGTTTCCGGCATACGTTCCCGGATTGGTTACGGTGGGCGCCTCGAAATTGTCGGTGTCCGCCACATCGCCGAATGTGCCGCTGGGCGCGCCGGCGTGCGGCTGGTTCTGCAGCACGTTGCCCGTCGCGACGACATGCGTGTCTTCCTGCGTCCAGTTCGAATCGTCGTTCGCAACCGGGGGCGCGTCGTCGTTGAAAATGGTGACCATCGCCGTGTCATGGTCCGGGTTGATCGTCGCGTTGGTCGCGTCGATCAGCACGATGTGGAAGCTCTCGTTTCCTTCGACGACGTGGTCGCGCACGATCTGGATCGGCACGGTGAACGAAGTCTCGCCCGCCGGGATCGTGATCGTCTGCGTGAGCGGGCCGTCGAAGAAGTCAGCCGGCGTTGTAGCCGAATCCGGCACGACCTGGTAGGTCACCTGGACGTCGGTGTCGAACACCTTGTCGAGCGTGATGACGAACGGGATCGTCATCGTGCCGTCCATCGTGCCTTCGATCAGGCTGACTGCGTCGCCCGAAGCCGAGACGGCGAAAACGCCGCCTTCCGCCGGGCCGTTCGTGATGGTCTGGTTGCCGTCAGCGGAAATCTCGACCTGCACCTGGACTTGAACTTGAACCTGTACTTGCACGGAAACCGAAACCGCGGGCTCTGCGGGGTTCGGGAACAGCAGCTGGAACTCCGGCGTCGGGAATCCGATCGCGCCGCCGACGGTATTCAATCCGGCCGTGATCTGCCCTGAAGTGTTGGCCTGCTCGATGACGACCGGCGTGCCGCCGCCGCCGTCACCTGCGCCACCGGCTGCGGGCGCGCCGCCGGCTGCCGTGGCGGGAGCAATCTGGGAGGGATCCTGGCCCGAGGCGATCGCCTGTTGCAGCGCTTCGACGGAGCCGGGTGCGGCCGTCGTGGCGGGCACGTTGGTGGCTGCCGTCGCAACGCCGAGAATGCCTTCGTGGAGGCTCAGATCGGTGTTCGCGCCGCAGTCGAGCGTCTTGCCGTTCTCGAGCGCGATGTTCACCGCGCCGGCGGCCGAGGTCGTAATGGTCTCGTCGCTACGGATGGTGTCGCCAACCTGCAAAACGCGAACGGTGCCGTCGGCCGCCGTTGCCTTGGCTTCGCCGACCACCGAGGTTACCGTCCCGAGCACTTTCCCTGATGCAGCCATCTTCGTACCCTCCTGGGGTTTTCTAGTCGTTTCCGGGCGTCAGATTGCCCGAGTTCACGGACCGCATTCTGCGGCGGCCGGCCCTACAACGTTAGCGCCATTGGTATCAGTACCTTAGTCCCGTTTGTGGGGTTTCTCACGTCGGCGATCAGTCCAAAATCACGAAGTGGGCGCTCGCGGCGAGCTGCATTTGGCCCCGGTACCCCTCTACCGTCCTGAAGTACGCCGGGGAATTCACCGGCGGCGCCTCGACCTGCTCGGGGACCGGCAAGCTCACCCAATCGCCGGTTCCGTTGCGCACATGGAACTCGTAGTGGACGTGCGGGCCGGTCGCGAGGCCGGTCATCCCGACGTAGCCGATGACCTGCCCGCGTTCCACGAGGCTGCCCGCGCCGAGGCCCGGCGCAAAGCCGTGCAAGTGCCCGTAGTACGTGAGGAACCGATCCTGGTGCTGCACGACGACGAGCTTGCCGAAGTTCCCTTGCTCGCCCATGAAGTCCACCACGCCGTCGGCGGTGGCAAGCACCTTCGATCCGATGGGCGCCGCGTAGTCGACCCCGCGATGCGCGCGCCACACGCCGAGGATCGGATGAAACCGCGCCAGCGTGTAATCGGACGTGATGCGGGAAAACTCTACCGGCGACTTGCGAAACAGCTTCTTCATCGCACGTCCCGTCTCGGAGTAGTAGCCGCCGCCCTGGCCGTCCTCGAAGTAGTACGCCTGCAGGCGGCGGTTGTGGATCACCAGGTCGACGGCAAGGATGCGCCCGGCGTGGTCGATCTGCCCGTCTCGATAGTGCACTTCGTACGCCAGCGTGCAGCGATAGCCGCGGTGCAGTTCGCGATGGAAATCGACGTCACCGGCGAAGATCTCGACGAGCTGCAGCACGATCGCCTCGGGCAGGCCGATCGCATCGGTCGCGGTGAAGAGCGACGCTTTGGCCGGATCGGAGCGCATTTTCTCCATGAGCCTGGCATCGTTGGCATGCCGCTTCACCTGCACGCCGGCCGGGTCGACGACGATCGTATAGCCTTCTTGGACGGAGACGACGTAGTCGATCTCGACCTGCGGGCTGCCTGCGACCGAGCGCAGGCGCACGTACTTGCCGGCGTCCAGCGGCGGCAACAGCGCGATTCCCCGGATGGTGGGCGGATCCTTCAGCGTCGTCGAATCGAGCCGGCCGTTCGCGCGGCTCAGCAGGTCGAGCCAGGTCTCGCCGGCTGCGGCACGAGTTTCGAATTCGTTGGCGGCATTGGGTCGGCGTTCCCGCCGCAGCAGCATGTCGCCCGGGCGGGATAGCGGCGCGCCGGCTTCGTCCGACACCGGCGCAGCGCCGAACGCGGCAACCTCGACCAGCGGTTGAACCGGCGCGGCGAGCGCGCTGGCGCTTCCGGTCCCCAGGAACAGGACCACGAGCACACGGCAGAGAAGCGGGAACGGCTGTGGCCCGGGGGCCGCCTGGCTACAGGATGTCGTCTTCACTAACGATGATCTGCAAGCGTTTGCGCGCGACCTGGCGCTGCAGATATTTTTCCCCGGCGGCGGGAGGCAGGTCGGTGAACTTGATCACGTCCTTGTCGATCATCAGGTCGATGAGGTCGTCGACCAGCCGGATCATCTTCAGGTCGCTCTCCGCGAGCACCTGGCGCGCGGTGTCGGGCGACGACAGCCCTTGCTCTACGAGGAACCGCTTGAGCTCAGGATCATCGGCTGCCATTTCCTCGGCGACCGCCACTTCACTGTGCTCGAGCACGCCGGAAATCTTGCCGGACGAATCGCGGACTACGTAAGGCATGCCACTCCTGCGACGGACGAAAAAACGGGGCGTTGCCGCCCCGTCTGTGATCCGGCCCGGCGGACCGGCATGACCGGCTAGTCCTGGAGCGTCAGTCGACGCTCTTCCACCGCAGCGCTCGCGGGCGCCTGTACCTGTGGCTCGGCCGGCTTGGGTTGCGGCGCCGCTGGTGCCGGTGCAAGGGCAGGTGCCTCCACCCGGGCGACCGGTGCCTGCGCCACCACCCTGGTTTCCTGCGCTCGCGCCGGCTGCATTACTTCACTTCTTTGCTCCGGCTGGCGAGCCTCCGAGCGTTTCTCGGCGGGCTTTTCCTGGGCGCTCGGCTCCTCGACTTTGATCGAGGCGGCCGGTTGCGCGGCCGGCTGATCGCTCGCCAGTGACGGCTTGGTCGTTTCCGCCTGCTGCTTTTCCTCCGGCGGCATCATCGAGCCCGCGACCCTGGCGATCCCCTCCTGCGGCGGCTTGATGTCGAGCGCCTGCATCAGGTTGCCCATGGCATTCAGCACGCGGAAGCGGGCCGAAAGCTCGATGAACAGCGCGTTCATGTACGTGCTGCGCGACGTGAAAAATTCGTTTTCGCTATCGAGCAAGTCGAGCAACGTGCGCTGGCCGATCGCGAATTGCTTCGAATAGGCGTCGCGCGTTGCATCGCTCGCCTTTACGTAGCGGTCGAGGGACGGCAGCCGGTCGCGCGCGGTGGCGAACGCGTTGTATGCGAGCCGCACCGCGGCCTCGACCTGCCGGTTGGTGTTGCGGGCGATTTCCTGCGCTTCGCTGATCTGCTTCGCGGTCTCTTCGTCGCGGTAATAGTCGAAGCCGCCGCGGAAGATGTTCCACTTCAGCCAGAGCATGACCAGGCGGTCGCGGTTCGGGCCGGCGAGGCCGTCGATGTTCTTGTTGTCCGAGTAGCTCGCTTCCAGCTCGAGCCGCGGGAAGAAGAACGAGCGCGCGATCTCGCGCTGGGCCTGCGCCGCGTCCACGTCCGAGAGCGCGGACTTCAGGATCGGATGGTTCAGCACCGCGACCTTGACGGCCTCGTCGGCCGACGGCGGGATCTGGGGCGCTTCCGGCCGCGTCAGCGAGATCGGCATCTTGCCGACCACCTTGAGATACGCAATCTCGGCGTCGCGCAGCGTGCTCTCCGCGGCCGCGAGGTTCGAAATTGCCAGCGCGAGACGGGCATCGATCTGCTCGAGGTCCGCCCGGCGTCCTACGCCCTTGTCCGAGCGCAGCTTGACCTGGTCGAAGGTGCGATTGTGCGCAGCGAGGTTTTCCTTGGCATAGCCCACCAGCTCGACGTTCTTCAGCACGTCGAGATACGCGTCGATCGTCTGCAGCGCGGTGTCTTCGGCGGCGCTATAGACACGATGCGCGGACGAATCCGAGATCGCCTTGCGGCGGTCGACTTCTCCGGAGACGCCCATGCCGTCGAAGATCATCTGGTTCAGGACTGCGCCTTCCTGCTTGCGATTCAGCGCGACCCAGTTCGGGTTGGTGAGCAGCGTGATCGAGTTCTTGCTGCGCTCACGGCCGGTTCCCAACAGGTAGTCGATCTTGGGGAAGTACCCGCCGCGTGCCGCGTCGATCGCCGAGTCGGCCGCATCCTTCTTCTTCGCGGCACTCAGCACTTGCGGATGGGTATCGATGGCAAACGTCACGACCTCTTTCAAGGTCTCGGCCGCAGCGAACCCACTCATTGCAAAGGCGACCGCGCCGACTACAGTTTTCACTGAAAACTTCATCGTCATTTCTTCACCTCGTTTTTCCTTGATCGAAGCGCGCAGCCGCGCCCCCCTAAATCTTTCTAGATTCCCACTCACAATAGCCCGTCAAAGGCTTGTGGTAAATGGATTATTGGATGCCGGGCAGGGGCCCATCCCGGCCTGTCGCACGGCCGCAACACGGTCTCCCCAAGTGGTTCAATCGTAAACCATTTCCCGGGCCGTGAGAACCACTTCGGCGAGCGTTTTGCAGCTTTTATGACCTCCGGCCCGGCACCGGCACGCCCGCGATCTTCCCCTCGCGGACGTAAAGCATCAGTTTGAGGCGATCGGCGACCCCGAGCTTCTGGAAAACGTTCGACAGATGCCCCTTTACGGTGCGCTCGGAGATGTTCAGGCTGGAAGCCACTTCCTTGTTGGAGGCGCCTTCGACGATCAACCGCACGATCTCGCGCTCGCGCTGGGTCAGTTCGGTGAGCGCATCGTGCGCGGGTGGCGTCTCGGGCGGCTTGCGGTGCGCGTCCACGTACTTGCGCAGTTCGCTGACGAGGCGCGGCAGCAGGCTGCGCGTGACCCAGACACCGCCGTTGGCCGTGACGGTGAGCACCTGCTGCAGCGAATCGGGATCGATGCCGCGCCGGCAGCAGCCCTTGGCGCCGGCCTTGAGGAGCGCGATCTCCTCGTCCTCGACGAAAACCGGCGTCAGCACGATCACCCGCGCCGCGGATGCGAGACTAACGACTTCGCCGACCTGGCGCTCGAGCGGCTTGTCGAGCAGTTCGGAATCGATCAGGATCGCCGTCGGCTCGCGCGCGGCGATCCGCTCGTTCAGCGCGCCGATGCTGGTGACGAGCTCGAGCTCATGCTCGGCGCTCGCGGCGCGCCGGCAGCGATGCTCGAGCTCTGCGTCGCGGGTGGCGATCAGGATGGCCATGGCTCAAGAGCGCGCCGAACGCGCGTCTCAGCGCTCGCGGAACGCGAGCTCCTTCGTCTTGATGATCGGCTTGAGCAGGTACTGCAGGAACGTCTTCTCGCCGGTATGGATGTGCACGGTCGCAGTCATGCCGGGAATGATCGCCAGCGGCTGGCCATGGCGCTCCGGCATCGTGCTGCTGGTCCGCACGCGCACGAGGTAGTAGCTCTCGCCTTTTTTCTCGTCGGTGATCGAATCGGCGCTGATGTTTTCCAGCTTCGCCGGGAAGCCGCCGTAGATCGAGAAATCGTACGCGGTGATCTTCACCAGCGTCTCCTGGCCGGGCCGCAGGAAGGCGATGTCGCGCGGCTTGACGCGCGCTTCGACCAGCAGGTTGTCCTCGAGCGGCACGATCTCCAGCAGGTCGGAGCCTGGCTGGACCACGCCGCCGACCGTCGTGACCTTCACCGACTTCACAGTCCCGGTGACTGGCGAGCGAACGACCGCGCGCTCGACCCGGTCCTTGAGCGCGACGCCCGTCGCCGACGAACCTTCCTGTTCGGCGCGCACCTGGTTGAGTTCGGCCAGCGCATCGTTGCGGAACTTCGCCACGTAGCTGTCGAGCTTGTTTCTCGCCTCGGAGACCGCTGCGTCGAGCCGCGGGATCGTGATCTTCGTCGACTCGAGCTCCCCTTGCAGGTCGTTCTCCTGGCGCTCCAGCCGCAGCAGTTCGACCTCGGACATCGCGCCGGCCTTGACCAGCGGACGCGACATCGTCAGCTCCTTGGTCAGCAGGTTCAGGCTGGCCTGGACCTGCACCAGCCGCCCGCGTTTTTCCTTCAGCTCCTGCGAGCGCTGATCGATCTGCTGGCGCAACCCCGCGGTGTTCGCGTTGAACTCGGCCTGCCGCGACCGGTACAGCGTCAGCTCGCGGTCGGCGAGGTCGTGGTTGTCCTTGACGAATTTCGCCGGCAGCTCGAAGTTCTTGCCGTTCACTTCGGCGCTGAGGCGCGCGATCTTCGCCGTCAGCGCGTCGTTCTTGACCTTGTTCTCCTGGAACGAGGACGCATAGCGCGTATCGTCGATCAGCATCAGCACCTGGTTCTTGCGCACCACGTCGCCGATCCGCACCTTGATCTCGCCGACGATCCCGCCTTCCAGGTTCTGGATCACCTGGACCTGGCTCGACGGGATCACCTTGCCTTCGCCGACCGTGGTCTCGCCGATCGTCGCATACGCGGCCCAGGCGAGAAACACGACCACGAACGCCACGGTGCCCCAGATGAGAACGTGCGAGTACACCGGCGGGCCCTGCAACGCGGCCGCAGCCGTCTCGCCCATGAACTCGATGTCTTCACGCCGATCCAGCTTCGGCGGTGCTTTTTGGGGTTT
>Ga0111538_10015012_pt1 | contig 10193 bp, 9 predicted proteins | sample SoiMethybrSBSTD1_FD_79669 | JGI IMG/M metagenome (GOLD analysis project Ga0111538, IMG submission 79669) | Bulk soil microbial communities from a Populus tree surrounding site in Tennessee, USA - Soil MetaG P. TD hybrid SBSTD1 (version 2)... | ecosystem: Environmental > Terrestrial > Soil > Tree... | reverse complement strand
GGCCAGGTGCGGCAGGTCGGCGAGCGCGGTCTCGCTCTTGACGATGTAGTCGACCGCTCCGGCCCGGATCGCCTCCACCGCCACGCGCTCGCTGCCGTGGCTCGTCATGATCACGATCGGGGGCATGGCGCGCACCGGCTCGCTGCGCAGCAGGTCGAGGCCTTCGCCGTCGGGCAGCAGCCAGTCGGCGATCACCAGGTCCGGCGGGATCGAAGCGTGCAGCGCCTCGCGGGCCGCGCCGACGGTCTCCGCGATCGAGACGTCGAAGGCCCCCGCCTGGCCTTCGAAGGCCCGGCGGGCGAGCTCGGCGTGGCCGGGCTCGTCCTCGACGAGCAGGACGCGGAGCGGCTCGCCGATCACGGCCGCGTCCGATTCCCGTCCAGGAACGGGAAAGACGACGTCTCGTTGCGAGACTTCACGCGGCAGGGCTGCGTGGAGCATCGTGCGCGAAGTCCCATGGAATCAATACCATTCTACCCTCGCCAGGACCCCCGCCGGGCCCGGCAGTGTGTGGCATGTCCGGTGCAACAAGCGCATAGCGTGCCAACGGAAGCGACGCTCCTCGACACGCTGCTCGAGCCAGGGAAGCTCTCCGTCGTCTTCCAGCCCATCTACGAGGTCGGCTCCGGACAGTTCACGCTGCACGGGCTCGAGTGCCTGATCCGCGGGCCGCGCGGCACGAACGCCGAGCGGCCGGGAGTGCTCTTCGAGTACGTCCGCAGGAAGCGCGCCGAGGCCGCGATCGACCGCGCCTGCCTCTCGGCGGCGCTCGCCGAGGCCGCGGAGCTGCCGGTCGCCGTCCGGCTCAACCTGAACGTCCACGCCTCGACGCTTGGGCGCGACGTCGGCTTCCCCGGCTTCCTGCTCGATCGCGCCGCGGACGCCGGCATCCCCCCCGGCCTGCTGGTGATCGAGATCGTGGAGCACGCGCCGCCGCTAGACGTCCCGGCCTTCCGCCGGGCGCTGGCCGAGCTGCGCGAAGCGGGCCTCACGATCGCGCTCGACGACGTCGGCCTCGGGCAGTCGAACTACAAGATGATCCTGGACGTGCGCCCGGACATCTACAAGCTCGACCGCTACCTGGTGGCCGGCGCCTGGAACGACCCCTACCGGCAGGTGATCCTCGACTCGCTCGCGCGCATGGTGCGCCGGCTCGAGGCGCGGGCCGTGGCCGAGGGCGTCGAAGACTCGCACGAGCTGGTCGCGGTCGAGGCGGCCGGCATCGACCTCGTTCAGGGCTTCCTCTTCGCGCGCCCGATGCCGCGCGAGGAGCTCGTGAAGGCGGGCCTCCTGACGGGCCAGGTGCCCGTCGTCACGGCCCCTTGAGCGCCCCCCGGCTGCTGCTGTTCGACGACGACGCCGCGATCGTCGCCGTCGTGAAGCGGTACTTCGACGGCCGCAGCTGGCAGGTCGACACCGCGACCGACGCGGAGGCGGCACTGCGCGTCCTGGACGCAGGCCGGCCCTTCGACGCGATGATCTGCGACCTGCACTTCACTCCCGCGCGACTCGCCGAAGGCCTCGAGATCGTCGCGCGGGCCCGCGCCGCGCACCCGCGGGCCGCGATCGTGCTCTTCACCGCGGCCGGAGGGCAAGCCGTGCGCCAGGAGGCGCTCCAGCACGGGGCCGACGACGTCGTGAACAAGCCCGCTCCGCTCGCGACCTTGCACGACGCGACGCTCCGTGCGATGAAGAAGCCGTGAGCCTGAGCGGGTCGGTCGAAGACCTGCCCCTGCTGGAGATCCTCCAGGTGGTCTCCTTCTGCCAGAAGACCGGCCACCTGACCGTCCGCGCGCCCCATGGCGAGGCGGGCGTGGTATTCGACTCGGGCCGCGTCGTCTCGGGCTACGCGTGGGACGTCCCGCCGCTCGCGCCCCTCGAGCCGCCGAAGGGCGGCGCGAGGGAGAGCGTCGTGCGCGAGCGGATCGCGCTGATCCTGGAGAAGCTGGTCCGGCTCCGCGACGGCGAGTTCGCCTTCAACCTGACCCAGGAAGTCCCGATCACGCTCGCCGGGCGCGATCTGTCGGAGGAGATGCTGCCCTACGGCATCAACCCCGAGGAGCTCATGCTGGACCTCGCCAAGAAGCTGGACGAGGACCGGCGCGACGCGGCCGCAGCGCTCGAGGCGTCGTTCGTGACGCCGCCGCTCGAGACGGCGCCCTCGCCGGCCGACGCGGCAGCGGCAGAGGCTTCGGCGCCGACGACGGCCGCCTATCCCACGCTCGAGCTCGAGCTGGGGCCCGAGCTCGAACCCGCGCCCGGCGCCCAGGACGACGACGAGCTCCTGCTCGAGGAGCTCGCGCTCGAGGAGGCGCCCGCCGCTGCGCCGAAGGTCGAGGACGCGCCCGAAGCCCAGAAGGCGGCGGCCACCGCGGCCGCCACCGGATCCACCGTGCTGCTCGTGGACGACGAGCCCGAAGTGCTGCGCGTGGTGGTCGAGCGGCTCGCGGCCGCGGGCTACGACGTGGCGCAGGCGTCCGGCCTCTTCGAGGCGCGGGCGCAGATGGCGAAGCTCGCCCTGCGCCGGCAGCCGTTCCTGCTGGTGGCGGACGTCGGGCTGCCTTCGGAGGCCGGCTCCTCGTTCCGCGGCGGCCTCGACGTCGCGCGCTACGCCTCCGGCCTGAAGCCGCCACCGCCGGTGCTGCTGATGTCCGAGACGATCGACGAGAAGCTGCGCTTGCGCGCCAAGCGCACGGGCGCCTCGCTGCTCGCCTTCAAGCCCGGGCTGTCCAAGCTCGACCCGCTCCAGTACGAGGCCGACCTGCGCGCGTTCGGCGACAAGCTGGCTCGCGACCTGGTGCCCCGGCTCGAAGGCCGGCGCGACACGCGGCAGGCGCGCGACCGCAGCGCGCCGGCTGCGGACGCGGGCGCCGCGGCGCGCGAAGCGCTCGTGCGCGCCGCCACCGCCGACCTCGGCGAGCAGCCCGATCCCGACATGGTGGCCTTCCTGCTGCTGCGCACCGCGCGCGCGTTCTTCCCGCGCGTCGTGCTGCTGCTGGTGCGCGACGAGCGCCTGCGCGGGCTCGCGGGCTTCGGCCCGGTCGCGTCCGGCTCGAGCCTCGACATCATGGCGCGCGAGCTACAGGTGCCGCTTGCGCCGTCGTCGCCCTTCAGCGAGGCGGTCGCGTTCAGACGCGTGTGGTACGGCCCGCTGCCCGAGCAGGGACCGCTGCACGCGCTCGTCGAGCAGCTCGGCCGCTTCCAGACGGCCGAGGCGGCGGTCGTGCCGGTCCGCGCCCACCACGAGACGCTCGCCGTGCTCTACGGCGACGCGCCCGAGGGGGGCCGGCTGCCCGACCTGGTGCCGCTCTACTACTTCGCCGAGGCCGCCGGCCGCGCCCTCGACGGGGCGCTCGTCGCCCGGCGATCCCCCACCGCGCTCTCCTGCTAAGATCGCCGGTCCTCATGCTCAGCGTGCTGCGCGGCGTCCGAAGCCTGCTCTCCGTGCTGCTGGTCGGCCTGCTGTTCATGCTGATGAGCCTGCCGCTGCGCCTCGTCGTGGTCCCCGGCTCGTTCCTGTTCCCGAGCCAGCGCTTCCGGCTGGTGAGCCTCTTCATGAAGACGATCGTCCACGGCATCTGGGCGGCGCTGCGGCTCGGCGGCGCGCGCGCGCGCCGCGTGGGCCGCATCCCGACGGACGAGCCCGTGCTGGTCGTGGCCAACCACCAGTCGCTGACCGACATCCTGCAGCTCACCCTGCTCGCGACGCCGTTCACGCCCGCCTTCGTCACGCGCCGCCGCTACCAGCGCTACGTGCCGCTCGTCTCCGCGAGCATGCGACTGCTCGGCTGCCCGATCGTCGATCCCCGGCGCGATCCCCATGGCTCCGTCGCAGCGATCCGCCGCGGAGCGCGCGAGCTGCCACACGGCATCTTCATCTTTCCCGAGGGCCACAGGAGCCGCGACGGCGAGGTGCTGCCGTTCCGGATCGCCGGCGCCGAAACGATCCTGAGCGAACGACGCGTGCCGGTGTACGTGGTGGTGAACGACGGCGCGTGGCGCGTGGGACGCCTGAGCGACCTCCTGTTCCGGGTCCACCTGATCGACGCGTACTCGGAGGTGCTCGGGCCCTTCACGCCGCCCGAGGACCCGGAAGAGCGCACGGCTTTCGTGCGCGGCCTGCGCGACACGCTCGTCGAAGCGCTCGCGAGGCATCGCTCGGGGACGCCGCCCGCCTGACCTCGCCTGCGTTAAAGCGCGGACAGTGCTACACTTGCCGCACTTGCGGAGGTTGCGGTGGCACGACGGCTTGTGATCGCGAGCCAGAAAGGCGGCGTCGGCAAGACCACGGTCGCGCTGAACCTGGCGGTCGCACTCGCCGAGCGCGGCCGCCGCATCCTGCTCGCCGACCTCGACCCGCAGGGAGCGATCGGCCTCTCGCTCGCGAAGGGAGACACCGAGCTCGCCGGCCTCGCGGAGCTCTTGTCCGGCGTGATAAGCCCGCACGAGGCGGTGATCGCGACGCGGCTCGCCGGCCTGAGCCTGCTGCCGCGCGGCCGGCTCGACGCGACCGACGTCGACGCGTTCGAGGCGGCGGTCGCGCAGCCGGGCACGCTCGACGAGACGCTCGCGGCGTGCGAGAAGGGCTACGACGTCGTGATCGTCGACACCCCCTCGGGGCTCGGGCGCGTCACGACGGCGGCGCTCGCTTCCACGAACTACGCGCTCATCGCGTTCCAGACCGAGAGCCTCGCGCTGCGCTCCGTCGGCCAGGCGCTCACGGTGATCGAGCACGTGCAGACGACGCGCAACCCGCGGCTGCGGCTCGTGGGCATCCTGCCGACGCTCGTCGAGCGCGACCGCGCCGGCAGCCACGGCGTCCTCAGCGAGATCTGGAACGGTTTCCCGGACGCGCTCGAGACGGTGGTGCCGCGCAGCGAGAGCTTCGTGCGCGCGAGCGCCCTGGGGATACCCGTGGGCTTCCTCGGCGGCGACGCCGGAGGACCCGAAGCACGGCGTTTCGACCTGCTGGCCGACGAGATCGAGGGACGGATGACACGCCTCGACGGCACGGAGAAGGTGCATGAAGCTCAGCCAGCCCGCCAGCTCCTCTGACATCGAGGCCGCGCGCGAGATCGCGCGGCGGCTGAACCAGCACAGGCGGCGCGACGATCGCTCCGGCGCCACGCCTTCGCCTGCCGTCGAACCGGCCAGCGCCGACGAGGCCCTCGCGCCTCCGAAGCGCCTCAGGCCGCCGCCGGTGCCGCCGCGGCTCGCGCAACGCCGCCCCGAGCCGGTCGAACCGCTAGCCTTCGAGCCGCCCGAGGTGGACGTCGAGGAGCCCGAGGCTCCGCCCGAGCCCAGGCCGACGCCGACGCCACGCCCGATGCCGGCGCGCCTCGAAGCACCTCCCGCGCCGCGCGTCGAAGCGCCGCCTCCCGCGCCACGCTTCGAGGCCGCTCCAGCGCCGCGCCCCGCGCCGCCGCCTCCGCGCGTGGAGATACCCGCCGAGCCCACGGGCGAGTTCGAGGCCGAGTTCGACCCCGAGGAGCCGCCCGCGTTCGAGCGGACCGCGTCGAGCGAGGACGAGGAAGACGACCCGCTCCAGCTGGGGGACGACAGCGAGGTCGAGATCCCGGAGCCGGAGGAGGACGAGCCGCTCGGAGCGCTGACCGCGGCGGCCGACGCTCCCGTCTTCCGGGCGCCCGCCGACGATCCGGCGCTCACTCCGGACGACTCGGGCGTGGGACTCGACATGGACGTCGAGGACGCCTCGCTCTCCCCCGAGGAGCTCGTGGGAGGAAGCGTCGACGCCGCCGAGGCCTCGCCGCTCGACCAGCTCACCGAAGCCGCCGAGCGCTCGCCTTTCGACGACGCGCTGCTCGACGAGCCCGGCGCCGGCGACGAGCCCGTCGGCCCGTCGTGGGACGACATCGTGGAGACCTGCCGCGAGCTGGCTCAGGCGAACGGCGCGATGCTCGTCGACCCGGCGGGACAGGTGTTCGCCGCTCGCGGCGACTGGCCCACGCCGGGGCCCCACGCCATCGCCACGAAGCTCGTGGCGATGATGGAGAAGACGCTCAAGGACGCGCCCACGCGCTCGATCTCGGCGCCGCTCATGGGCCTGCACCTCACCGCCTGGCGCGTCCAGCTGAACGAGGGCCTGGTGACGATCGCCTTCATCGGCCGCACGCCCGTGAAGACCGAGGCGCGGCCCGCGATCGACAACGAGATCCACCGCGGCACGGGCGCCTAGGCGCCCGCGAGCCGGACCGGCCGTCCCTCCCGCGCCGAGCGCTGGAACGCGAGGAGCGCCGCCACGTTCGCACGGCTGTCGGCGAGGCTCATGCGCGGGGGTCGTCCGCTGCGGACGACCGCGCACAGGTCCTCGATCTCCAGCAGGAAGCGGTCCTCGCCGGGCACCTTGATCTCCTCGGTGTGCCCGTCGAGGCTGAGCCGCAGCGGGTGGTCCGCCTCGGGCCGCCACGGGTGGTGGATCCGGAGCGATCCCTTCGATCCGACGAGCTCCATCTCGGCGCGCGACGGCGAGCGGAAGCCGGAGTCGAACTGGAACAGCACGTCGCCCGGAAAGACCGCATGGCCCGCGAACGTCTCGTCGACCCCGGTCGGTCCCAGCGTCTGCGAGCCGAATACCTCGAGCGGCTCCTTCCCGACCAGCATCCGGGCGAAGCTCACCGGGTAGCAGCCGACGTCCCAGAGGCAGCCGCCGCCCCACTCGGGCTTGAGGCGCACGTCGTTCGGGCGCGAGAGCTGGAAGGTGAACGCGCCCCGCAGATAGCGGAGCGTGCCGAGCGCGCCCTCGTCGAGCAGCTGCTTGACCTTGAGCGTCTGCGGGTGGTGGCGGTACATGAAGCCTTCGGCGAGCACGACCTTCGCCTCGCGGCAGGCCGCGACCATCGCGTCCACGTCCTCGACCGTGAGCGCGAGCGGTTTCTCGCAGAGCACGTGCTTGCCGGCGCGCGCCGCCTTGATCGTCCACTCGGCGTGCAGGTGGTTCGGCAGCGGGATGTAGACGGCGTCGATCTCGGGATCGGCCAGGAGCGCCTCGTACGAGCCGTGGACGCGGCCGATCTCCCACTCGCGCGCGTAGGCCTCGCCGCGCGCGAGGTCGCGGCTCGCGACGGCCACCAGCCGGTTGCTGGCGGACTGCTTGAGCGGCGGGATCAGCATCCGGTTGATGCGGGCGGTGCCGAGGATTCCCCAGCGCAACGGTGCTTCGTGGGCCATGCCCCGAAGTCTACTGCGCCCGGAACATCTCCAGGATGTCCCGGCGCACGGGAGCCAGCGGCCGGGCCTGCTGCTGGCGCGCCTTCGCCTCCGCCTCGTAGGTGGGCGGCGGTTCGGGGTTGCGGTAGAAGACGCCCGTGTAGAGCGCCTTGCCGTACTCCGCGGCGAGGGCCATCGCGCGCAGGCGGTCGCCGGGATCGTGCCCGAGGCTCGCGAGAGGCCGCATCGCCGACTTGTGCGCCTTCAGCGACTGCTCCTCCTGCCCGTAGGTGACGCACGGCGACTGCACGTTGACGAACGCGAAGCCCGGGAAGCGGATCGCTTCCTCGATCAAGGCGGCGAGCCCCGACATGTCGGCGGGCGTGCCCTGCGCGACGAAGCTGGCGCCGTAGCCGAGCACGTAGAGCAGCGGGTTCACGGGATCCTCCAGGCTGCCCCACGCCGACGACGCGGTGCGCAGCCCGCGCGGCGAGGTCGGCGACAGCTGGCCCTTGGTGAGCCCGTAGATCTGGTTGTCCATCACGATGTAGGTGAGGTCCACGTTGCGGCGCACCGCGTGAGCCACGTGCCCGCCGCCGATCGAGAAGCCGTCGCCGTCGCCGCCGGCGACGAGCACCAAAAGCTCCGGGCTCGCGAGCTTGATGCCCTGCGCGATCGGCAGCGCGCGGCCGTGGACGCTGTTGAAGCCGTAGGCGGTCGTGTAGCCGGGGATGCGGCTCGAGCAGCCGATCCCCGAGACGAAGGCGATCTCGTGCGGCGGCCGGCCGACGGCGGCCAGCGCGCGGTAGATCGCCTGCACCACGCCGAAGTCGCCGCAGCCCGGGCACCAGATCGGCTTGAGCTCGCTCTTGTAGTCCTTCGCCTGGTACGCCTGGATCGCCGCGCTCGCCATGCCCGCCTCCCTAGCCCGCCGGCTCGCCCTCCGGCACGAGCCGGCTCTGCAGCGCCAGCACCTGCCCGCGCAGCCGCTCCACGATCGTGGCCGCCAGGATCGGCACCGAGCCGCTCCGCGCGAGCGGCTGGACGCCGCGCGGCACCTCCGCGAACATCCGCAGCACGCGGTACAGCTGGCCCTGGTGCGACTGCTCGACGACCAGCCCGGCCTCGACGCTCTTGAAGAACTGCGCGTAGACCTCCTCGGCCACCGGGAACAGCAGCTTCGGCACGAGCAGCTTCACGTCGATCCCCTCGCGGCGCGCGAGCCGCACCGCCTCGCGCGCGACGCCGGCGACGCTGCCCCACGCCACGACGCCGAGCGCCGCCTTTGGATCGCCCTCCTCGAGGAAGAGGTCGCGCCGCCGCTTGAGCGGCTCGAGCTTGCGCAGCCGCTTCTCGTTCATGCGTGCGTGGACCTCGCCGCTCGCCGTGGGCGAGCCGAGCTCGTTGTGCTCGATCCCGGAGGCGAGGTAGTTGCCGCCCGGCAGGCCGGGGTGGCTGATCGGGCTGATGCCCGAGTCCGTCGCGCGGAAGCGCTCGTAGCCGTCGAGCTCGGCGCCCGTCGGCCTTTGCCGCTCGAGGACCGGGAAGGCGCTGGTGTCGATCGCGTCCACCGTCTCCTTGCGCTGCCCGATCTCCTGGTCGGAGAGCAGGATCACCGGCGTCTGGTAGTGCTCGGCGACGTTGAAGGCCTCGACGGTGATCCCGAACGTGTCGGCGACCGAGATCGGCGCGAGCACCGGCCGCACGACGTCGCCGTGCGCGGAGAAGCAGGCCTGGAGCAGGTCCGACTGCTCGCTCTTCGTCGGCATGCCCGTCGAGGGTCCGCCGCGCTGGACGTTCACGCAGACGAGCGGCAGCTCCGCGATGGTGGCGAGCCCGAGCATCTCGGTCTTGAGCGACATCCCGGGCCCCGAGGTCGCGGTCATCGCCTTCTTGCCCGCGAAGGACGCGCCGACCACGGCGCCGATCCCGGCGATCTCGTCCTCGGCCTGCAGCATGCTGCCGCCGTGCTTCCAGACCTCGCGGGCGAAGAACTGCATGATCTCGGACGAGGGGGTGATCGGGTAGCCGCCGAAGAACTCGCAGCCGGCGAAGAGCGCCGCCGCCGCGCACATCTCGTTGCCGTCCACCACCAGCTTCGGCGGTCCGGCCTTTCCCGGCGTCGCGAGCCGCCGCGGCTCGCGGAGCGGACGCTCGGCGGCGTGGCGGAAGCCGGCGTCGAACGCGGCGAGGTTTCCCTGCAGGACCTCTTCACCCTTCTTCCCGAAGCGCTTGCGGATCCCGGCGAGGAACGCCGCTTCCGGCATGCCGAGCCAGGCGGCGAGCAGGCCGAGGACCACGGAGTTCTTCGCGCGGTCGGTTCCCGCCGTCTCCTTGGCGAGGCGGGCGACCTCTACGGGGATCGCCTCGCGCGGCACGACGCCGGCGAGCGGCAGCTCGCCCGGTGCCACTCCGCTCGCGGCCTCGTAGATGACGGTCGTGCGGCCATCGACGCCAAGCTCCGAGCCGAACTTCAGGAAGTCGTCCCAGTTGAGCGCGACCGCGATATCCAGGGTGCCGCCGGCGCTCAGCACCGGCTGGGTCGCGACCCGTACGCGGCACGACGACTCCCCGCCACGGATCTGCGGGCCGAAGCTCTTGGTCAAGAGCGCGCTGTAGCCCTCGAGCGCGGCCGCGGTCATCATCGCCTCGCCGGCCGAGACGATCCCGTCCCCTCCGGCTCCGGCCATCCCCACGATCAGGTCGCTGCTCATGCCCTCCCCCTGAATCCGACGGCCTACGGGTGATGCGAAGAGCAACGGGGGTGCCGACGCGCCGCGGGCCCCGTGTTGCAGACTTCCGCCGACGCGTGATTCGCCCCATCCACTTCATCGCGCTGCAGTTCGGGAGCTGCGCTCGTCGCGCTGCCGGGGCGTGTCGCAGCGATCCCGCGCGCAGGCCGTGCGCGCCCGGCGCGTCAGCGCCTCTTTTTTGCGCGATGCGTCGGTTCCGCGCTCCAGGGATCCTCGGGCCACGGATGCCGCGGGTAGCGGCCTCGCAGCTCCTTGCGGACTTCCGGATAGGTG
>Ga0111538_10015011_pt1 | contig 10194 bp, 10 predicted proteins | sample SoiMethybrSBSTD1_FD_79669 | JGI IMG/M metagenome (GOLD analysis project Ga0111538, IMG submission 79669) | Bulk soil microbial communities from a Populus tree surrounding site in Tennessee, USA - Soil MetaG P. TD hybrid SBSTD1 (version 2)... | ecosystem: Environmental > Terrestrial > Soil >... | reverse complement strand
GGCCTCCGCGGCCTCGCCGACCGCGTCGGCGCCCTCGACGGACAGCTGACGATCGAAAGCACGCCCGGCCAGGGCACACGAATCATCGCCGAGATCCCATGCGCATCCTGACGGCCGACGACACCGCCATCATCCGCGACGGCCTCGCACGACTCCTCCAGGGTGAGCGACTCGGCGTCTACCGGGGTGCCGTTGACGGCAGTGATCGGCGACGCCCTCCATGAGGCGTCGGGCGATCAGATTCCTCAGCAAGGCTCACCTCGCTGCGTATCGCCTCAGCAGGGGACGTGTCCTCGGCTCGGTGGCCGGGATGCCGGTACTTCTGCTGACCACAACCGGTCGGCGGTCGGGCAAGGCGCGCACGACGCCGCTCACGTTCTTTCGAGACGCGACCGACCTCGTCGTGATCGCCTCGAACGGCGGTGCGGACAGACCGCCCGACTGGTCGCTCAACCTGCAGCAAGCCCCGCGCGCGATCGTCGAGATCGGCACCGACAAGGTGGCCGTCACGGCCAGGCGAGCGTCGGAGCACGAACGCGAGCGGCTGTGGATCGTGATCACCGCCACGTACGCGGGCTACGCCCGCTACCAGGAACGGACAACGCGACGGATCCCGGTAGTGCTTCTCACACCTGAGAGCGCGCAAGCCGCAGATCGCCCGCAACCGCTATCAGTGTAAGCTGGAATCAGTCGTGACCGCACCGGTCACGTTCGACGAGATGGCCATTGGCACGGCTCGTTCCGAATGGCTCCCGGCGGTGTACGTCTCCGCCTCGGCTCATGCGCACGCGCGGCAGGACGCGCAGGTCTCGCTCGGGGGAGCCAGTTGAGCTAGGAAGCGCGCACGCGCGCCTGGGATTGACGCGGTGACACGCGTGGCTGGAACCAGGGCGATTCCCGTTGCATTATCGGACCCGGTGGATACGACGGCGACGCCGCTCATCGAGCGCGAGGGCGAGCTCGCGGACATTGCAGCGCACCTGAGCTCGGATGCGCTCCCGGCCGTGGTTCTCGTCGAGGGGGAAGCGGGGATCGGAAAGACCTCGATGTGCACGCTCCTGATCGAGGCGGCACGGGAACGGGGTTTCACGACACTCGTCACTCGCCCGATTGCCGCGGAGGCGGATCTCACGTTCGCCGGTCTCGGCGATCTCCTCGAGCCTGTCCTCGACCACGTCCTCGACGCTCTTCCCGTTCCGCAGGCTCGCGCGCTCCGGGTGGCGCTCCTGCTCGAAGAGAGCGCGGAGCCTGCTGACGCTCGCGCCCTCGGCGTCGCCTTCCTGTCCGCACTTCGCGCGCTCGCCCAGGAACGCCCGCTGATGGTCGTCGTCGACGATGTCCAGTGGCTCGACCCCTCCTCGGCCTCGGTCCTCGCGTACGCCGGGAGGCGCCTGCAGGACGACCGGATCGCACTCCTCCTCGCCAGGCGGGTCATGCACGCGGACGGGGTGACTGGGCTGCTCGACGACGTGTGGCGCCTCGAGCTCGGCGGCCTGAGCTCGGGTGCGCTCCACCGCCTTCTGCGCGAGCGACTCGGGGTGGTCCTGTCGCGGCCTGACTTGCGACGCGTCCACGAGATCTCCGGTGGAAATCCGTTCTACGCACTGGAGATTGCGCGAGCGCTCGAGCTCCAAGTCCCTCGGACGTCGGCAAGTCGGACTCTGCCCGTTCCCCGGTCGCTCGGCGAACTCCTCGAGGCTCGCGTCGCGATCCTTCCGCCCGATACGCAACAGGCACTTCTTGTCGCCGCCAGCCTGTCCGAGCCACAGCTGACGAGCGTGTCGAGCGCACTCGGCCTCGAAGCCGGTCTGGCACTTCAGCCGGCGATCGAAGCGGACATCGTGAGCGTGGATCGCCACCGCGTCCGCTTCACGCATCCCCTCTTCGCCGCCGTGACATACGCGCGGGTCGATGAGGGAAGCCGACGCGCGGTTCACCGTCGCCTCGCCGGGCTCGTCGAGGACGAAGAGGGGAAGGCACGCCATCTCGCGCTCTCGACCGAGGGGGCCGATGAGGTCGTGGCGAAGGCACTCGAGAACGCCGCGGCGGTGGCGATCGCGCGCGGCGCGAGCGCGGCTGCAGCCGAGCTCAGCGAGCAGGCGCTCTCACTCACTCCTCTCGAGCGAGAGAGCGACGTCCGTCGCCGGACGATCGCGACCGCCCTTCAGCGCTTTCGTACAGGCGATGCGGCCGCCGCGCTGGCACTCCTCGAGCAGGCCCTACCATCCATGCCCTCTGGCGCCCATCGCGCCCAGGCGCTCGCCCTTCTCCAGCGTGTGTACCGCTACGAAGGAGACCAGCTTCGCGCAGCGGAGCTGGGCCGTGAGGCGCTAGCCGAGCCGGCCGACGACCAGGGACGGGCTGAGGCGGCAGTGGAGCTCGCCTCGACGCTCTTCTTCCTCCGAGAGAGCCTCGAAGAGGCCTTGGGTGCGGCCACGATCGCAGTCGACGCGTCGGCACACGCGGAGACCCGCGGGCTCCACGCACGCGCCACGGCGCAGAAAGGAGTCATCCAGGCTCTCGTGGGGCATCCGGATGCGCTCGCAACGCTCCGTGCCGCCGAGGAGTTCGAGGCGACCGCGCACCCGGCTTCCGTCATCAACTCGCCCAGGTTCGACGAGGGGTTCGTCATGCTCTGGTTCGACGACGCCGCAGAGGCGGCGCGCATCATGCACGCGTTCCATCGCGAGGCGCTCGAGTGCGGAGACGACGGTTCCATTCCTCTGATCCTCGCGAACCTCGCCGTGGCGGAGTATCTCGCCGGTCGCTGGACACAGGCGGAACAGGCAGCCGACGACGGCTACGAGGCAGCGATGCAGACCGGCCAGCGGCCGCAACAGGCGTACTCGTTGTCGGTGCGTGCCCTCGTCCGAGCCTCGCTCGGGAGAGCGGACGAGGCACGCGTTGACGCGAGGGACGCACTGACGCTCGCGGGAGAGCGCGGGATGGGGGCTGCGAGGATCCACAGCAGCTGGGCGCTCGGTCTCCTCGAGCTCTCACTCGATCGCCCCACGGCGACCGTGGACCTCCTCGCCCCGCTGCGCGAGCAGCTGCTTCGCGGCGGCGTCGCCGAACCGGGGTCGATGCGGTTCGTCCCCGACGAGATCGAGGCCCTTGTCGTGCTCGGCCGCCTCGACGAGGCAGAGGCGATTCTCGGCTGGTTGGAGGAGCGTGCACGCGTGCTCGACCGCGCTTCCGCGCTTGCAGCTGCCGCACGCTGTCGCGGTCTGCTCGCGGCCGCACGCGGTGACAAGACCGTCGCGATCGGATGGTTCGAGCAAGCGCTCGGGTGGGAAGAGCGCGCGCGGATCCCCTTCGACCACGCCCGCACGCTGCTCCTGCTCGGTGCGTCGCGGCGCCGCGCGAGGCAGAAGGCCGCCGCGCGCAACGCTCTCGGGCAGGCTCGGACGTTGTTCGACGGCCTGGGGGCTGCGATCTGGGCCGAGAAGGCCTCCGCGGAGCTGGCCAGGATCGGAGGCCGGAGGGCATCGCCGGACGACCTCACGCCGGCCGAGCAACGCGTCGCCGAGCTCGTGGCTGCCGGCCGGACGAACAAGGAGGTCGCATCGGCGCTCTTCCTCACCGACCGAACGGTCGAGGGCCACCTGACGAGCATCTACCGGAAGCTCGGCATCCGCTCCCGCGCCGAGCTCGCCCGCAGCCTCTAGCCGGTTCGGGGCAAAGTCCCGGGATTTCCAGCTTTCGCCGCGAGCAGAACGAGTCGTACCTTCGGCTCACTACGACGCGGCCGGAGAAGGTTGTCATGAAACACGTTGTCCCGTCGCTTCTCGTGCTCGCGGTGACAGCGGCGATCGCTGGGGCACTTGCCCCGCTGGCGGCGGCGGATGCCGTCTACCACACCCAGCATCTCGCGCTGAACCCCGTCGGAGGCGCACCGCTCCACAGGGGCTTCGTCCAGAACGCCAAGGCGGAGGGACCCAGGGTCTACGCGCACGAGCTGTTCACGTTGAACGGGGCCGCTCCGAACACGACCTACACCGTGACGAGGAATTTCTTCGTCTTCGATCCCGGGTGCGACGACGGGGGATTCGTCTTCTCGAGCCCGGTCGGGTCGATCACGACGAACCCCGCGGGCAACGGCAGCAATCGGGTCGTCGTACGCCCGGAGGAGATCCCCGGCTCCCTCGTTGGCGCCCACGGCGTTCTCTGGACCGTGACGGAGGGGTCCGGCGCCATTCGGTACCAGACGGCCTGCACCACGGTCACCCTGGATTGAGCGGATTGGACGGCACGCGGCGCGCTCCGTTCGGGCGCCGTGCGTCGAAGGCCGGCGCCGAACGGAAGGGCTGGAAGGGGACGACTCGGCACAAGCGCGCTTCGAACGCGCGGCCCACGACGGCGCGGGCCGGAGGCGGCAAGGCGCCGCCTCCGGCCATGTGACGACCGCGCCGTCAGTCCTGGACGACGACGTTGTTGCCGGGCCCGCCGTCGAGGACGTCCTGTCCCGGGCCGCCGAGGAGCACATCGTCGCCCGACTCCCCGCGGAGCGTGTCGTTTCCGGCGCTGCCGAGGAGGACGTCGTTCCCGTCGCCCCCGGACTCCGCCAGCTGGATGCCCGAGGACCCGAGGCCACCGCCGAGGACGATGTCGTTGCCCGCGAGGGCATCGACCGTCAGCGTGTCGTTGGCCGGCTCGGCGTTCGTGACGTTCACCCGGGCCGCGAGGCCGAGAACGCTGGCCGCACCGTTGGCGCCGCTCACGAAGACGATGTCGTTGCCGTTCGTGCCCTTGACGACCACGCTGTCGGCCGCACCGTCGCCGCCACCCAGGCTTCCCGCGAGGTCGACGTTCACCTCGTCGACGTCCGTGCCGCTGAGGTCGCCGACCGTCACCGCGTCCGCGAAACCAAGGGCCTTGAAGTCGACCCGCTCGACACCTGCGGTGTCCATCGTGATGGTGGCCACATCGCGGAAGAACCTGAGCCGCGACCCGTTCGCCGAGAGGTCGACCTTCTCCGCCACGTTCGCCCCGTTGAAGAGCATCGTGTCGCGGCCGTCCTGGCCCTCGATCGTGTCGCTGCCGTCGCCCGGATCCCAGACGAACGTGTCGTCGCCGTCGCCCATGAAGGCGACGTCGTTGCCCCGGTTGCCGTCGATCCGGTCGTTGCCGTCGCCGCCGTTCAGCCTCTCCGCACCGGAGCCGCCGACCAGCTGGTCGTCGCCGGGGCCGCCGGACAGCGTCGACGCACCGGCACCGCCGGTCAAGCTGTCGTTGCCCTCGCCGCCGTCCATCGTCGTCGGGATGGTGTCGGTGAAGACTCCGTTGCCCTCGTCGATCCGCACGATGTCGTCTCCACGTCCCGTGTCGACGCCGATCGACGTGATCTCGGCCCGCGGGAAGCTCTCGTCTGCGGTCCCGTCGCCGTCGACGTCGACCTGGAGCGTCCCGGGATCTCCGGGCTTCAGGAACAGCGCAATCCTGTCGTCTTCAGCCTTCTTGCCCTCGATCTCGAGCCGGCCGTCCTTGAGCTTGACCTTCGGCTCCTTGAACCGGGCCTGGCTCGCCGATGCGCCGTCGCTCTGGCCGGGCGAGTCGTCGGCTGCGGCGGTTCCCGCCGCGACGGCGACCGCGGCGGACGCCGCGAAGGCCGAGGCCGTGAACCGAGCTGCCTGTACCGCCCTGCGTCGCTTGGAGCTCATGATCGTTCCTTTCCGAGTCGTTGACCTGTGCCGCTAGAGACACCGGCAACGCGCGGTCTATTCCCGCGGTGGCGAAACTCGTCTCGACGGTCGGGGTCCGGCGACGTCGGCGGAATAGGGAGCTGCACGACGGGGTCCTTCATGTCATGCGAGCGTTTCTGCCCCGCCCTTCGAGGTCCATCCGTACCCGACCCCTTCGCGGCGTCGTGCGGTCGAGTTCCGTCCTCCACGCCCGGTCGGGGATACCTTTGGTGATTCTGTGCCGATGAGACGCGGTCGAGAGGACGACGCCGGCGCTCGGGAGCTCGCCGAGCTGGCGGCCCTTGCCGACGGGTCGCTGACGGCAGAGCGTCGCGCGGCGCTCGAGGCGCGCGTCGCGTCCTCGCCGGAGCTCGCGGGCCAGCTTGCGGAGCAGGAGCGGGCGCTCGCGCTCACCCGGAGCGCGGCGGCGGAGGTCGAGACGCCGGCGGCCCTGCGCGCGCGCATCGAGGCCAAGAGACGGCCGCGGCAATCGCGCCGCGTGGCTCTGGTCGGGGTGGTCGCAGCCGCGGCAGCCGTCGTCGTCGTCGCCGTCGGGGTCGCGGTGTCTCGCTCGGAGCCGTCGGGCGAGCAGTTCCACGCCGCCCTGGGGCCGACGAGCCTCGTCCCCGGCGCGCGGGCCGACGCGACCCTGACCAAGACGACGTCGGGGTGGCGGATCGAGCTCGACGCGACCGGGCTGCCGCGCCTCGACGACGGGCGGTTCTACCAGGCATGGCTCCGCAACCCCGCCGGGACGCTCGTCCCGATCGGGTCGTTCAACGAGGGACAGGACGTCACCTTGTGGGCGGGCGTATCGCCCAAGGACTTCACCCTCCTGACGGTCACGCGCGAGCGCGCCGACGACGATCAATCGTCGTCCGGGGAGAAGGTCCTCGTCGGCACCGTGGACACGAGCGGCTGACGATCGGCCGGCGCGGCCGGTTCCCGAGTCGAACCGGCGCTCAGTCCGCGCCGCCCTCGATGCGCCGGACGAGCTGCTGACGGGCGCGGTAGAGGCGGCTCATCACGGTGCCCTCGGGAATGCGGAGGGCGCGGGCGGTCTCCTTGTACGAGAGACCGGTGACATCGACCGCGACGAGCGTGTCGCGAAAGTCCTCCGGGAGCGAGGCGATCGCCGCGTAGAGCTCGGCGGCCTCGAGGGCGGCATGCGGGTCGCGCGCGCGCGGGTCGGCGACCAGATCCAGCTGGTCGGGGAGCGGGCCGGGCCGTAGCCGGCGGCTCTCGTTCCGCCGCTGGGTGAGGAAGGTGTTCCGCAGCGTGCGGAGCAGATACCCGAGGTCGTCCTCGTTGCGGAGGAACCGCGGGCGGGCAGCACACGGGCGTACGTCTCCTGGACGAGGTCCTCCGCCTCCTCGCGCGAGCCGCAGAGCGCCCAGGCGGCCCGGTAGAGCCGGTCGAGATGGTCTCCGAGCCTGGCGGGATCGAGCGTGCGCGCCATCGGGGTGAGGGCCTGCGGCGGCCAGGGCGTCCCCCGAGCATAGAGACGGCCGGCCTGCCGCGAGGCACCGGGGGCGGGCTACGCGAGCAGCGCGCGAAGCGAGGCGAGCGGCTCGCCGAGGACGCGGAAGTACGCCCAGCTGCCGCGCTGCTCGCGCTCGACGAGCCCGGCGTCCAGCAGCACCTTGAGGTGGTGGCTCACCGTCGGCTGCGTCAGCCCGAGCGGCTCGGTGAGGTGGCAGACGCACGCCTCGCCGTCCGGCTGCGCCTGGATGAGGCTCAGGATGCGGAGCCGTGCGGGGTCGGCGAGCACCCGGAGCGCGCGGGCGAGGTTCTCGGCATCGTCCCGATCGAGTGCGCCGGCCAGCAACGGCGGGCACGTCGCGGTCACGGCGGCGATCGTCTTCACCAGATGGATATTGACACGGATCGATGACCGCGCAACACTCGCGACATAGATCGCGGTCGATGTCGGAGAGTCGCTCAGGGAGGGCTCGTGACCAGGGATGTGCCCGAGGTGCTGTTCGTCTGCGTCCACAACGCCGGCCGCAGCCAGATGGCGGCGGGTCTGGTCAAGCTCCACTCGGGCGGCCGCATCCACGTCCGCTCGGCCGGTAGCGACCCCGGCGAGGAGATCAACCCCGCCGTGATCGAGGCGATGGAAGAGCTCGGCGTCGACCTGGGCGAGGAGTTCCCGAAGCCTCTCACCGACGAGGTCGTGCGTGCCGCCGACGTGGTGATCACGATGGGCTGCGGCGACGCCTGCCCGATCTACCCCGGCAAGCGCTACGAGGACTGGACGCTCGACGACCCCGCGGGGCAGGACCTCGACACCGTCCGCCGGATCCGCGACCAGATCGACACGCGCGTCCGAAGGCTGGTCGGCGAACTCCTTGCATAGACCGTCTCTCGCGCGACGGTGCCTCGCCGAAGGGATCGCGACCTTCGCGCTCGTCTTCGCCGGCTGCGGCGCGATCGTCGCGGACGCCGAGCGCGGCGGCCTCGGGCCCAACGGCGTCGCCCTCGCCTTCGGGCTCGTGATCACGGTGATGATCTACGCCACCGGGCACCTCTCCGGCGCCCACATCAACCCGGCCGTGACCGCGGCGTTCTGTGCCACGAGGCACTTCCCGCTCCGCGACGCCGCGCTCTACATCCCGTCGCAGCTGGCCGGCGCCACGCTCGGCGCGGTCCTGCTCGGGGCACTCTGGGACGGCACACCCGCCGACCTCGGCTCGACCGTGCCGACCGTCGGCGCCGGCGCCGCGGTGGCCTACGAGGGCGTGATGACGGCGTTCCTGATGTTCGTGATCGTGGCGGTCGCGACGGACACGAGGGCCGTCGGCCAGGCCGCGGCGATCGCGATCGGCGGCGTCGTCGCCCTCGACGCGCTCTTCGGCGGCCCCGTAACCGGGGCTTCGATGAACCCCGCACGCTCGTTCGGGCCGGCGCTGGCGAGCGGCACGTGGGACGACTTCTGGGTCTACGTCGTCGGGCCGATCCTGGGCGCGCTCCTGGGAGCCCTCGCATACGTGGTCGCGCGTCGCAGCGGTCCGGGCGAGACGCCGGCCTGAGACGAGGCGCCGCGCTTCCGACCGGTCGAGCCGGTCCTTCCTCAGCGCGCGAGCGGCCAGGACGCGACCGTCCCGACGGGGTTGCGCCAGTCGGCCCTGTGCGTCGGCCCGACGGGCCCGGTGCCGTCCGCGAACGTCACGTCGCCGAGGCGGACGAAGCGCGTCTCGCCCCACGTGCCCGCGAACGACGTCCACGCGGGGCTCGTGGCGGTGAGGAGGACGAGGCGCGGTGTGGTGATACGGCGGCCGCCGCCTGCGTGGTCGACCATCTCGTACCCGAGCGCGTCGAAGATCGGCACGACCACCTTCGGATCCGGCCAGCACGCGGGATCGGTCGGGTGCACACCCGGCGAGGGGTACGAGGCGTGCGAGCCGAGCCCGACGTACACGATCGGCCTTCGCGTCCCGCGCTGCGTGGGCACCCTGGCCCACGGGAGGCGGACGCCGCCGCAGTGCTGGGCGTAACCGGCGGTCACGGGCGTGCCGCGTGCGTCGAGCACGATCGCGACGTGCTCCCAGTCGCCCTCGTGCGCCTGCCATGCGTTCGCCGCCGCCGGGACGACAGGGCTCCAGAGATTGAGCGGCTCGAAGAACCAGTACTGGACGACGATGCGCGGACCGCGCCGATGGACGGCGCCGTACACGGTCGGCGGTCCCACGACGAGGCCGCGGTAGCACTCCTCGGACGCGGGCCCGAGCTCCGGCGTGCAGCCGCGGATGTCGAGCCGGGTCGGCGTCTCGCCCCCCGCGCCGGGGGTGAACGTCCCGTCCGCGCGGCGGACGAGGGCCTCGCTCGCGGCGAGGAACGCATCCACCGCGACCGGCGGATAGCGCTCCGCGGGATGGAGGACGAGGACGGGAAGGTGGCGGCGCAGGAGCGTCGCGTCCGACGGAACGGGAGCCCGCGCGCCGGCGGCCACCGACGTCGCGAGCGCCGCGGACAGCCCGACCACGACCGCTGCCGTTCGGAGCACCTCTGAAGAATCGCACCTCGAGGCGCCCAGGTGGCGTCCGCGGTCTCGTCAACGTCGCGTAAAGACTTGGCCGTCCTCGCCGATCTGCCGGGTAGGATCGCCCGCAATGCCGACGTCGCTCGTCACCGGTGGCGCCGGGTTCCTCGGCTCGCATCTGTGCGAGGCGCTGCTCGCGAGGGGGCATCGCGTGATCTGTCTCGACAACCTCGAGACGGGGTCGCTCGCGAACATCGAGCACCTGCGCGACGACGCTTTCGCCTTCGTCCCGCAGGACCTGACGCGGCACGTGGAGCTCGCCGAGCGGATCGACTTCGTCTACCACCTCGCGAGCCCCGCGAGCCCGATCGACTACCTGCGCCTGCCGTTGCAGACGCTGAAGGTCGGCTCGCACGGGACGCACAACGCCCTCGGGCTCGCCAAGGTCCACCGCTCGCGGTTCCTGCTCGCGTCGACGAGCGAGGTCTACGGCGACCCGCAGGTCCACCCGCAGCCGGAGACGTACTGGGG
>Ga0111538_10015010_pt1 | contig 10194 bp, 6 predicted proteins | sample SoiMethybrSBSTD1_FD_79669 | JGI IMG/M metagenome (GOLD analysis project Ga0111538, IMG submission 79669) | Bulk soil microbial communities from a Populus tree surrounding site in Tennessee, USA - Soil MetaG P. TD hybrid SBSTD1 (version 2)... | ecosystem: Environmental > Terrestrial > Soil > Tree... | reverse complement strand
GCCTGCGCGCCAAGTCGCTGGTCGCGCGCATCCTGGCTTTCAGCCGCAGCGGCATCGGCGAGCGCGTGCCGGTGCACGTGCAGTCGGTGGTCACCGAGGCGCTCGACCTGCTCGCGCCGTCTCTGCCCGAGACCGTGCAGCTCGAGCGCAAGCTCGCCGGCGGCGACGCCACGGTGATGGGCGACGCCACGCAGATCCATCAGGTGGTGATGAACCTGTGCGCCAACGCTGCGCAGGCGATGAAGGCCGGCGGCCGCCTGACCGTGGGGCTCGACGTGGTCGAGCACGGCGAGAGCATGGCCGCCACCAGCCGGCTGGTCGCCGGACGCTACGTGCGCCTGGCCGTGCGCGATACCGGCAGCGGCATCGCGCCGCAGGTGCTCGAGCGCATCTTCGACCCGTTCTTCACCACGCGCGAAGTCGGCGTCGGCACCGGCCTCGGCCTTTCGCTGGTGCACGGCATCGTCACCGAGCTCGGCGGCGGCATCGAGGTCGAGAGCAAGCCGGGCGAAGGCGCGACCTTCACCGTTTACCTGCCCTGGAGCGGCAAAGGAGTCGTTGAAAAGGATAAGGATGAAACACCACCCATGGGCTCGGGCGAAACCATCCTGCTGATCGACGACGAGGAAGCGCTGGTGCGCCTGGGCGAAGAGATGCTCGCCGAGCTCGGCTACGAGCCGGTCGGCTTCACCTCGGGCGCGACCGCGCTCGCCGCGTTCCGCCAGGAGCCCGACCGCTTCCACGCGGTGCTGTCGGACGAAGCCATGGCCGAGCTCTCCGGCACCGACCTCGCCAAGGCGGTGCGCGAGCTGCGGCCCGAGGTGCCGGTGGTTCTGATGAGCGGCTACGTGAGCCCGCTGTTCGCGGCGCGCGCGCGCAACATCGGCGTGGTCGAGGTGCTCTCCAAGCCGCTGGTGGCGCGCGAGATCGCTCGCTGCCTGGCAAACGCGCTACGATCGCGCCATGCCGTCTGAACCGGCGCAACCCCACGTGCTGGCGCTCGACGACGACCCGGCGGTGCGCAGCCTGGTCGCGGACTACCTTGGGGAAAACGACATCCGCGTCACCGCGGTCGCGAGCGGCGCCGAGCTCGCCGCGGCGATGGGGCGCGACGTGGTCGACGCCGTGATCCTCGACCTGCGCCTGCAAGGCGAGGACGGCCTGCAGATCGCACGCCGCCTGCGCGAGGAGTCCGCCGGCATCCCGATCCTCATGCTCACCGGCCGCGCCGAAGAAGCCGACCGCGTGATGGGCCTGGAGCTCGGCGCCGACGACTACCTCACCAAGCCGTTCAGCCCGCGCGAGCTGCTCGCGCGCGTGCGCGCGCTGCTGCGGCGCGCGAAGGCGCAGGCCACCGTGGCCGACGCCATCTCCAAGGTGCGCGCCTACCGCTTCGGCGGCTGGGAGCTCAACATCGGCCTGCGCAAGCTCAAGTCCCCCAAAGGCGCGGCGGTGGACCTGACCAACGGCGAATTCCGCATCCTCGCGGCGTTTCTCGCCGCACCGCAGCGCATCCTGACGCGCGACCAGCTGCTCGAGCTTTCGCGGGTGCACAACGCGGAGGTCTACGACCGTGCCATCGACATCCAGATCCTGCGCCTGCGGCGCAAGATCGAGCTCGATCCCACCAAGCCGCAGTTCATCAAGACCGAGCGCGGCGCGGGCTACGTGTTCAGCGTTCCCGTCGACATCGTTCGCTAGGATAATTTCAGTCGTAACGCTGTAGGCGCGCCCGGACAACGGCGCGCAACTTGCAAGGCGTCTAGTACGCATCATGCGTGCTGCCGCCACCGCCCTCTTCCTCCTGCTGCTGCAGGGCTGCGCGTTCACGCAGCTGCACGAGGACCTGACCGAGTTCTACGCCAACCCGGCCGGCATCGCCGCCCAGGTGAGCGCCGAGGCGCCGCCGGTGACCGACCTCGACGCCCCCGCGTTCATGGTGAGCAACGGCCGCAAGGGGCTGTGGCTGCCGCTCAGCTTCGTGAAGGAAAAGCGCGGCGGCGTGTACCTGCTCGAGCCCTACGACGCCGCCAAGATCCCGGTGCTGTTCATCCACGGCGCCGGCGGCACGCCGCAGGACTGGCGCTACTTCATCAGCAAGCTCGACCGCAAGAAATACCAGGTGTGGGTGTACTACTACCCGACCGGCCTGCCGATCGATCTGAGCGCAGGCTGGCTCAACAACTTCGTCACCGAGCTGCACCGCCAATACGGCTTCCGCCAGCTCGCCATCGCCGCGCACAGCATGGGCGGCCTGGTGGCGCGGCGCTTCATCGCGCTCGATTCGGGCGCGGGCCGCGACTATCACACCTTGCTCGTCACCTTCTCCACGCCGTTCGGCGGCGTGCCCGCCGCGCGCCTCGGCCTCAGCCTCGGCGCCTACGGCGTGCCGGCGTGGCGCGACCTCACGCCGGAGAGCGCGTTCCTGCGCCGGCTGCAGGCCCAGCCGCTGCCCGCCGGCGTGCAGCACTACGTGTTCTTCGGCTATCGCGAGGATGCGAGCGACTTCGACAGCGACGGCGTGATCAGCGTCGCGAGCCAGCTCGCCGCCGCCGGCGCGCCGGCACGGGGCTTCCACACCGACCATTCCGACATCATCGACAGCGCCCCGGTGTTCAAGAGTTTCGCCGCCCTGCTCGCCGGTTTCGATTGAAACCGGGGCGCAATCGCGCCGCAACCCCGCCCGCCGAGCATGGCGGGCATGAAAACCAGACACAGCCTCCTCGCCCTCGCCATCGCCGCAGCCGTTACCGGCGGCGGCGCCATCGCTCTCTATAGCGGCAGGCCCGCCGCCGCGCAAAAGCCCGCCGGCCCGGTGGCGAGCATCACGGTCGAGCTGATCACGCCCGAAATCCACACCTTCGAGCGCACCATCGCCGCCACCGGCACCGTCACGGCGCGCGACGAGCTGGTGATCGGCTCCGACGCCTCCGGCGTGCGGCTGCTCGACGTGCTGGTCGACGTCGGCTCGCCGGTGAAAAAAGGCCAGCTTCTCGCCCGCGCCGACGACGCGCAGCTGCGCGCGCAGCTCGCGCAGCAGGTGGCGCAGGTAAAACAGGCGCAGGCCGAGAACGCGCAGGCCATCTCCAACCTCGAGCGCGCGGAGCGCATGGTCGGGTTCTTCAGCGTCGAGGCGGTGCAGACGCGCCGCACCGCGGCGGCCACCGCCTCGGCCAAGGTCGACCTCGCGCTCGCGCAGCTCGGCGAGCTGCAGATCAAGCTCGCGCAGACGCGGGTGACCGCGCCGGTCGACGGCGTGATCTCGAAGAAGTCGGCCACGGTGGGCGCGGTGGTGCAGCCGGGCAACGAGCTGTTCCGCCTGATGCGCGACGGCGAGGTGGAATGGCGCGCCGAGCTGCCCGGCCATTCGCTCGCGCAGGTGCGGCAGGGCGCGCTCGCGCGCATCGTGCTCGACAACGGCGACTCGCTCCATTCCACGGTGCGCATGGTGGCGCCGACGATGGACACCGGCACGCGCAACGGCCTGGTGCACGTCTCGCTGCCGAAGAACGTCGCCCTGAAGGCGGGCGGCTATGCGCGCGGCGAGATCCTGATCGACCAGGGCGAGGCGCTGTCCGTGCCCGAGGGCGCGCTGATCACACGCGACGGCAATTCCTATGTTTTTTCCCTTGAGAATTCGACCGCGCGGCTGGTGCACGTGGCGACCGGCGCGCGCCACGGCGGCCGCGTCGAGATCAGCGCCGGGCTGCGCCCGCAGGACCGCGTGGTCGGCAAGGGCGCCGGCTTCGTGAAGGACGGCGATCTGGTGAGGGTCAAGCAATGATCCAGAACATCTCGGCCAGCTCGATCCGCAAGCCGATTCCCGCGATCGTCCTCTTCATCCTGCTCACCTTCGCCGGCGCGATCGGCTTCAAGAAGCTCGGCATCAACCAGTTCCCCGACGTCGACATCCCTTACGTCACGGTGACCGTGGCGGATCCGGGCGCGGCGCCAGCCGAGCTCGAGACCCAGGTCACGCGCATCGTCGAGAACTCGGTCGCCACCGTCGGCGACGTGGTGCACATCACGTCGAACGTGCAGGACGGCGTCTCCGCCACCACGGTGGAGTTCGTGTTCGGCAAGAACATCGACCGCGCGGTGAACGACGTGCGCGACGCGGTGACGCGCATCCGCAGCGACCTGCCCGGCAGCGTGAACGAGCCGGTGATCACGCGCTCGACCACCTCCGGCGGGCCGATGCTCACCTACACCGTCAGGAGTCCCGGCAAGAGCGCGGTCGAGCTCTCGTGGTTCGTCGACAACGAAATCTCGAAGACGCTGCTCACCGTGCCGGGCGTCGGCGCGGTCAAGCGCGTGGGCGGCGTCGACCGCGAGGTCGTCATCACGCTCAAGCCCGACCGCCTCGCGTCCTACGGCGTCACGGCGGCGGAAGTCAGCCGGCAGCTGAAGAGCATCAACCAGGACGTGCCCGGCGGCAAGGCCACCGTCGGCCGCATGGAGCAGAGCATCCGCACGCTGGGTTCGGCGCAAAGCGTCGAGACCCTGCGCAGCATGCAGATCACGCTGAAGGACGGGCGCGCGGTGCGCCTGTCCGACCTCGGCTCGGTCGAGGACGCGTTCGCCGATCCGACGCAGGACGCCTACGTCAACGGCGAGCGCGTGGTCGCCTTCCAGGTGCTGCGTGCAGTGGGCTCATCGTCCGTGGATGTCGCTCGCAAAGTCGAATCGAGCATTCAGAAGATCTCCGCTGACCATCCCGCCGTTGAAACCAGGCTCTTTACCTCGACGGTCGAATTCACCCTCGAGTCCTACCACGCCTCGATCGAGGCGCTGTGGCTCGGCGCGCTGCTCGCGGTGGTGGTGGTGTTCTGGTTCCTGCGCGACTGGCGCGCCACCCTGATCGCGGCGATCGCCATGCCGCTCTCGGTGATCCCGACCTTCTACTTCATGTCCTGGCTCGGCTTCACGCTGAACCTGATCACGCTGCTCGGCCTGTCGCTGGTGGTCGGCATCCTGGTGGACGACGCCATCGTCGAGGTCGAGAACATCGTGCGCCACATCCGCATGGGCAAGAGCCCGATGCAGGCGGCGCTCGAGGCCGCGGACGAGATCGGCCTCGCGGTGATCGCCACCACGCTAACCATCGTCGCGGTGTTCATCCCGGTGAGCTTCATGGCGAGCGTGCCCGGGCAGTTCTTCCGCCAGTTCGGCATCTCGGTGGCGATCGCGGTGGTGTTCTCGCTGCTGGTGGCGCGGCTTCTGACACCGGTCATGGGCGCCTATTTCCTGAAACCGCATGACGCGGTCCATCACGAATCCAGGATCATGCAGGCCTACCTGCGTCTCGTGGACTGGGGCCTGGCGAACCGCAAGCTCGCCCTGCTCTCCGGCGGCCTGCTGCTCGCGGCCTCCGCGGCGATCGCGCCGTTCCTCGCCAAGACCTTCATCCCGGCCTCCGACCGCGGCCGGGTGACGATCAACTTCGAGCTGCCGCCGGGCACGCCCCTGGAGGAAACCGTGGCCGCCGCCGAAGCCGCGCGCCGGATCATCATGCAGCACCAGGAAGTCACCGGCGTGCTGGCGGTGATCGGCGCCGGCGCGCAGGTCGACGCGATCGGCACCAGCTCCACGGGTGAAGTGCGCGCGGGTACGTTGACCGCGAAACTCGTACCCGAGAGCAAGAGAAAGTTCACGCAGCGCGAGTTCGAGCGCCTGCTCGCGCCCGAGCTTGCCGCGATTCCCGGCCTGCGCGTGCGCTTCGGCGGCGGCGAGGCCGGCGAGACCTTCCAGCTCGTGCTGGTGAGCGACAGCCCGCTCGCGCTCGACAAGGCAGCCGAGGCGGTGGAGCGGGAGATGCGCGCCATCCCCGGCGTGGGCAATGCCGCCGCGACCTCCGGCCTGCGCCGCCCCGAGATCGCGATCCGGCCGGACTCGAGCCGCGCCGCCGACCTCGGCGTCACCGCGGCGGACATCGCGACCACGGTGCGCGTCGGCACCATCGGCGACACCTCGACCCAGCTGCCGAAGTTCAACCTCGAGGACCGCAGCATCCCGATCCGCACCCAGATCGACCGCGCCGCGCGCGGCGAGCTGGATGAATTGAAATTATTGAAAATACCTACGGCAGGCGGCAGCAGCGTTCCGCTGCACACCGTGGCCAGCCTGGAAATGGGCAGCGGCCCGGCGCAGCTCACCCGCTTCGACCGCCGCCGCAGCGTGACCATCAAGGCCGACATCGCCGGCGTGCCGCTCGGCACCGTCACCGAGGCGATCCAGGCCCTGCCGTCGATCAAGGGCCTGCCGCAGGAAGTGAAGCAGAAGCCCTACGGCGACTCCGAGCGCATGAACGAGCTGTTCGGCGAGTTCGCCATCGCCATCGTGTTCGGGGTGCTGCTGGTCTACTGCGTGCTGGTGCTGCTGTTCCACGACTTCGCGCAGCCGCTCACCATCATGGCCGCCCTTCCGCTTTCGGTGGGCGGCGCGCTCGGCCTGCTGCTCGCGAGCGGCGAGGCGCTGTCGCTGCCGGCGATCATCGGCATCCTGATGCTGATGGGCATCGTCACCAAGAACTCGATCCTGCTGGTCGAGTACGCGCTGGTGGAGCAGGAGAAAGGCGTAGCGCGCGCCGCCGCGCTGATCGACGCCTGCAGCAAGCGCGCGCAGCCGATCGTCATGACCACCGTGGCGATGGGCGCCGGCATGCTGCCGATCGCGCTCAAGATCGGCGCCGACGCCGACTTCCGCGCGCCGATGGCGATCGCGGTCATCGGCGGCCTGATCACCTCCACCCTGCTGTCGCTGTTCTACGTGCCGATCGTCTTCACCTACGTGGACGACCTCAAGCAGTGGCTCACCCGCTCCCGCAACCTCGAAACGCGGACCGCATGAACCTCGTGTGCGTAAAACCGCATGTCGATGATCGTCGGCTTGTGTCATTCGACCCTCACCGCGCAGTCGGGAAACACCGGACCGCAGCGCCGCGCCCATAGCCCGTTGGGACGTTTTTATCGGGTGCAACAGGATCACCGCATGCAACTTGCATGGAGCGTAATGACACCTCCATGCGCATCATTGCCACAGCCCTCCTCCTCCTGCTAGTGCAGGGCTGCGCGTTCAAGCAACTGCACGAGGACCTCACCGAGTTCTACGCCAACCCCCAAGGGGTGGCGAGCCGCGTCGTTGTCGACGGTCCGCTACTGGAGAGCACGCTCGACGCCCCCGCGTTCACGACGAGCAACGGCCGCCAGGGCCTGTGGCAGCCGCTGAGCTTCGTCAAGGAAAAGCGCAGCGGCATCTATCTGCTCGAGCCGTACGATGCCCACAAGATTCCGGTCCTGTTCATCCATGGCGCGGGCGGCACGCCGCAGGACTGGCGCTTCTTCATCAGCCGCCTCGACCGCAGCCGCTACCAGCCATGGGTCTATTACTACCCGACCGGGTTGCCGATCGACCTCAGCGCCGCGTGGCTGCAGAACTTCGTCGCCAGCCTGCATCGGGAATACGGCTTCAGCCAGCTCGCCATCGCCGCCCACAGCATGGGCGGACTGGTGGCACAGCGCTTCCTCGCGCTCGAAGCCGAAGGCGGCAAGCGCCACTACGCCACGCTGCTCGCGACCTTCTCGACCCCGTTCGGCGGCGTTCCGGTCGCGCGGCTCGGCCTGACCCTCGGCGCCTACGCCGTACCGAGCTGGCGCGACCTCACGCCCGACAGCGCGTTCCTGCGCGCGCTCAAGTCGGCGGTGCTGCCGAAGTCGGTCAAGCATCACGTGTTCTTCGCCTACCAGCAGGAGGGCGGCGAATACGACAGCGACGGCGTGATCAGCGTGGCGAGCCAGCTCGCCGCCAATGCGGCGGCCGCCCACGGCTACCGCAGCGACCACTCCGACATCATCGAGAGCCTCGAAGTGTTCCGCGGCTTCGCCGCGGTGCTTGCCGGCTTCCGCTAAGCCCGGCAAGGTCGATCTCCAGCTCAAGCGCGGCCGACCGCCGGTCGCGAGATCGGGAACACCTCGCGCATGTGCCCGGCCAGCGCCTCGCAAAAATCGCCGGCGTAAGGCGGCAGCAGGCGGCGCTTGTCCCACATGACCTGGAGCGGCTGGCGCAACGGCTTGCCTCGGTGGGTAATGCGCGCGATGCGCAGCCGGTAGCGATGCGTCGGCAGGACCGAAGGCACCACCGCCACCCCGTGTCCGGCCTCGGCCAGCGCCAGCAGCGTGTGCGGCGTGCGGCTCTCGATGAAGATGTCGGGACGCAAGCTCGCGAGGCGGCAGGCAGCGTCGAACGAGGTGCGCACGAAGAAACTGGTCTCCAGCAGCAGCAGCGGATGCCCCGCCAGCCGCGCGATGTCCACGTTGCCGCCGGCGCCGATGCGGACCGCCGCCGCGCTGGCGGCGAGGAACTCGACCGGCGGCAGCTCGAAGCTCGCGAAGTGCTGGGGATCCGCCTGGATCGCCTGCCGCGTCGTGATGCAGAGGTGCAGCTCGCCGCGCTCCAGCATCGCGAGCAGGCCGTGCCCCGCGCCCTCGGTGAGCCTGATCTGCACCTTGGGCCGGCGCCGCGCGTAGCGGTGCAGGAAGCTGGAGAAAACGCCGTCGATCATCTGCGGCGTCGCTGCCACCCTCAGCACGCCGCTGTCGCCGCGCCGCAGCTGCTGCGCCCGCTCGCCGAGCGAGCCGACCGCGCCGAGCACCGTGCGGGAGTCGGCGAGCAATTGCTCGCCCTCACCGGTCAGCACCAGGCGGCGGCGCACGCGGTCGAACAGCTTCACCCCGAGCTCCTCCTCCAGGTTGGCGATCTGGCGGGAGAGCGCCGGCTGCGCGACCCGCAGGTGCAAGGCCGCCTTCGACACCGTGCCCTGCTCGGCAACGGCAACGAAGGTTCGCAGCTGGCGCAGGTCCATCCTTTGGGAATTATGCCGTGCCGGCATGAACTACCCAACAAACAATGTATTGGACGCAATATCCGGGCCGCTCGACACTGGCGGCATGAAAATCGCCCTGATGTTCCTGCTGTCGCTTGCCCTCGCCGCCTGCGCGCCCCACGCCGCTCACGATGAGCACGCCGGCCATGCGCGCCTCGGCAAGGTGCACTTCGCCGTGCAATGCAACGCCGCCGCGCAGCGCGAGTTCGATCTTGCCATGGCGTACTACCACTCCTTCGCCTGGGCGCAGATCCAGGAACCGCTCGAGCGCGTGCTGCAGGCGGACCCGAAATGCGGCATGGCGTACTGGGCGCGCGCGCTGGCCTCGCTCGACAACCCGTTCGCCTGGCCCAACATCATTCCCGCGGCGGCCCTCGAGCGCGGCCCGGAATTCGTCGAGCTCGCGCGGCGCACCGGCCTCAACTCGCAGCGCGAGCGCGACTATGTCGACGCGCTGGCCGTGTTCTACGTCGAGCCCGGCAAGCGCGACCATCGCACGCGCGCGCTCGCGCTCGAGCAGGCGCTGGAGCAGCTCATGCAGCGCTACCCGCAGGACAGGGAGGCGGCAGTGCTCTACGCACTGGTGCTGTCTGCGAACTTCGATCCGGCCGACCGCAGCTATGCCAAGCCGCTCAGGGCGGCGGCGCTGCTCGAGCCGATCTTCCGCGAGCAGCCGCAGCATCCCGGCGTCGCGCACTACCTGATCCACAGCTACGACTATCCGCCGATCGCCAGCCATGGCCTGGACGCCGCGCGCCGCTACAGCCGGATCGCGCCGGACGCGCCGCATGCGCTGCACATGCCCTCGCACATCTTCACGCGCGTCGGCGCGTGGAAGGAATCGATCGAATCGAACCGTGAATCGGCGCGCGTCGCGGCCGAAGCCGCGCGCGTCAGCAGCAGCCGCCGCGAGTTGCACGACCAGCTGCACGCGATGGACTACATGGTCTACGCGCACCTGCAGCTCGCGCAGGATCGCGAAGCGCGCCAGGTCATCGACGAGATGCTAGCGATGAAGGGCTTTCCGCCGGCGGTGCGCACCGGGCCCTACGCGATCGCGGCCAGCACTGCGCGCCACGCCGTGGAACGCAACGACTGGCGCGCGGCCGCCGAGCTTGAAGTACGCCCCACGCGCTTTGCCTATGTGGACGCCATCACCCATTTCGCGCGCGCGGTGGGCGCGGCGCGCTCGGGCAACCCCGAGGCCGCGCGTGCCGACATCGCCAAGCTGGTGGAGATGCGGGACAAGCTGCGCGCTGCGAAGGACGCCTACTGGTCGGAGCAGGTCGAGATCCAGCGGCTGGTCGCCAGCG